>Ga0126373_10002852_pt1 | contig 12792 bp, 24 predicted proteins | sample PanSoiMetPlot_11_FD_92545 | JGI IMG/M metagenome (GOLD analysis project Ga0126373, IMG submission 92545) | Tropical forest soil microbial communities from Panama - MetaG Plot_11 | ecosystem: Environmental > Terrestrial > Soil > Tropical forest > Bulk soil | place: Panama | collected 2016-02-17
CATTTGCAGCATCGGTGAGATGAGGCCGGGATCGATGCGGGCCAGGGAGCGCGGACTCATGTTCTGCATGTCGTTCATGTTGGCCGGGAGTCCCTCGATGGCCTGCTCCTTTTCCTGCGCTTGTTGGAGCGCGAGCTTCTGCTGCGCAAGTTGCATGGGGAGGAGCTGCTGCTCCTGCTGCGCCTTTATCAGGTTGGGCAGATTACCCATCGCCATCAGCCCGCCGCGCGATATTGCGCCACCCATGCCCGAGAGGCGGGGCGCGCCCATTGCCCCGAAATAGCCAGTGAGCGCGGTCCCGAGCAGGGGATTGGTAAGCAGATTAGTCAGTCCCTGGCCGAATCCGCCGCCCTGGTCTGGAGCGGTCGCGCCGCCCGCCTGTCCTGGCGCTTGCGTGCCGGTAGTCGGTTGCGCGCCACCACCAAACTGTTTGAAAAAGTCGCCCATCGTCTTATCCCATTCCTTGCAGTAAGCGCAGCGCCTGGAGACGTGCCGCCATGTCGCTGCCCGCTGGCATGGTCATCATCGGGGGCTGACCTCCGGTGAAACTGGCCCGAGCTGGCACGTTAGTCACTACCGGGGGCGGAGTTGCGCCGGGTGCAGTCGCTTGTGCATTCAGTCGCGGCGCTGCCGGGGCTTGCGGTTTCGATTGTTGCTGACCTCCTCCGCCGCCGCCGAACAACTGACTAGCCATTGCGACTGCGGGCGGCACCAGGCCGCTCCCCGAAAGCGACTGGAGAAGCCCGGACAGACCCTCCTTAGTCACGGGCGTACTTGCACCCGCCGCTTGCGGGGTAGCGGGGGTAGCCGGTTGCGCGGTTGCTCCTTGCCCGATCTGACTAAGCGGCTGGGAAAGCTGATCGCCCGCTGCCTGGGGGGTGGCGAATGGGCCTTGCATCATGGCGGTGTTGGCTGCGACCGCACCGGGCGACTGCAATCCCGCACCTCCCATTGCCTGCATATAGGGATTGGCATAGGTCGCCTCGCCGGTCATTTTCGGCAGTGCGGTGATGTCACCCGCCGCATTAGTAACTGCCGATTGAGGTCCACCTCCGCCCAGAAGCTGGCCGATGGGCGAGTTGGAAAGAAAATCCCGCCAGGACCCACCGGGGCCGAGCTGGCTTCCTAGCGGTCCCATTCCGGCCAGGCCGAAGCCACCCTCACCGAGACCGCCCGCCAAGCCGCCTACCATTCCACCCATTTTCGCGCCCGATGATCCACCGGCTGCTTGTCCCACCGTGGTACCAAGTCCACTAGTCATCAGTGGAACACCAAGTGCGGCACCACCAGGAACCAGGGCGGAGAGTCCCGCGCCTGCTGCCATTTGCAGCGGACCAGTTATGTAGCCTGCGTGTTGACCCATTTAACCACCACCACCTTTTGCTCCCAGTGTTGCACCGGCAGGGTTACCGACATTCATGTTGGGACCAGCCATTGGAGTTGGATAAGAACCACCCGGCGCGAGCGCGGTATTCGGCTGTTGTCCGTAGAGATACGAGCTTCCGGGGGTTGAGTATGCAGATGAATAAGTCCCTCCAGGTTGCAGACTCAGGTTGGTAACCCCCGATTGTCCGATTCCGCTCACGCCGGGACTGGACTGCATACCGCCACCCTTGCTGGTCATATTGGGCTGGCCTTGCTGTCCCATCGGCACAGCTATCGGTGCCCCGCTCTGCGGCGTGGAAGTTGGCGGGCCTAACTGATTACGGTACTGCTGTGCAAAGACCGACATATCCCCATACCCGCCATTCGGAAGGCCGCTCCAAGTACCGCCCGTGTAGGTATTCGGCCCGGTCTGTGTCAAACCACCACCAATCACGCCCGCAGCACCGGAACCCTGCATACTATTTTGCTGAGTAGGCATCGGCCCCGGCATCGGAACTCCCGGCTGATTGGGATTGAGGCCCGAGGGAAACATCGCGCCGCCATACCCACTCGGCTGCGAATACGTTGATCCCAATTGATTAGTCGTTACCCCGAGCTGTCCCATTTGCCCAGGAGGATTGTTGGGATTCATACCGAGAGAACCCCAGTACATGAAGTTGGAGAGGTTCTGCGGATTTAAGAAGGTTTGCAGTCCTCCTGCGGTTTGCGTCGGCCACCACGAGGTCGGCGGCGGCTGACCTGGAGCTGTCGGGGGTGCCTGCGCGGACTGCGGCAACAGCGAATTGGACGGTGGAGGGGGAGGCGGAGGTGGTAGCGGTGTCGGCTGCACCGGAGGTGGCGCTGGCGGCGGCGGAGGTGGTGGCGGCGGAGGTGGAGGTGGAGGTGGTGGAGGAGGCGGAGGAGGTGGGGGCGGCGGAGGAGGGGGCGGGGGCGGTGCCGGAGGCGGGGGCGGCGGCGCGTAGAACGGGGCCACCCCCGGATTGGTCGGATTCATCGACTGCGCGATCTGCTGATTAAGCCCACCGAGACCAAAGACATTGTTGGCCTGCTGCCATGCGGCAACACTGGCCGCAATTTGCTGCGGCGTCTGCGGTGCTGGTTTGGCTTTAGCCATTAGCCTTTGCCAGTCGCATAGGGATTAGGTCCGACCTGAACTGAGGTGCCGCCGCCGCCCGTCACCGGGCCGATCAGCCCTGCGGCCTGGCCGAGCATCTGATAGGGCATCATGCGATTCTGGTAAAGCGCATTGAGTACGTTCTGGGCCTGTTGCTGCTGTTGCCCGCCCGCACCGAGGATGTTCTGCGCAGCCTGCGACTGGAGCGTGTTCAAGCCGCCGAGCTGCCCATACAGATTCGCCATCTGCTGGTTACCGGCCATCTGCTGCTGGTTAAGCCCGGCTTGCTGACCCGCAATCCCGAGCTGCTGCTGAAGTGGTCCATACCAGGCTTGCGCCATCCCTGGCTCCATCCCGATAGCGGTCTGCATCTGCTGCATTCCCTGCTGATAGGCAGGTTCGTACATATTCGCGGCCAGGTCCTGGAGTGAGGTGCCGAGGTTGGCTTGCGCCGCATCGAATGCCGAGGCGGTACCCGAAGAACCCAGCCCGCCCTGGCCGATGGCATTAGCCAGAATGTTCGGCGCTACCGCCTGCTGATAGTTGGCGATGACCGGCGCGGCGGCGGCATTGTAGTAATCCTGGAGATACTGATTGGTGGCCGGGCTGGCGTACTGCCCGGACATGAAGTTGCCGAGTTGGCTTTGCGCCTGGCCGAGACCGGGATAGACATTCTGCCCGGCCAGGTTGCCCGCATACTGGCTATAGCCGCCGAGCTGGCCTTGCAGACCGCCGAGCTGGCTCTGGAGATCGCCGAGCTGCCCGCCGACACCGCCGAGTCCCTGGCCGATCTGGCTCAGATTGCCGTAGAGGTCCTGGAACTGCTGGAAGGCTTCCTGCTGGGTTGGATCGAGCGGAGCGACCGACTGCTGCGGAAAACCACCCCCGCCAAACGCCGGGCCGTAGAGGCTGGAGGCGTCGGAAAGAATCCCCTGCGCGTAGGGTTGCGCCCACTTGGGGATTGAGGTGGTCGTTTTTTGTGTGACATTGCTAGGACCGCCGCCGCCCATGCCCATGTGGGGACACCTCTGGCTATAGTCTTTCCATCATTGCCTCCGATTACTGGGTATTGATTCTGTATGCAGTAAACGCTTCGCTGAAATAAGGCAAGCCGTGCCTTTTCATACCCTTGCGCGCAGTGAGAAAGGTCACCGCCACGTGCCCACCCTCGCGCGCCATTTTCATCATGTGCTCGATCGAGCATTTGATGGAGCCTGCTACATCATCGCCCTCCTGGCGCTCGCGCGGCGGGATGGTCCACGCCGCCCAGCAGAACAGCTCCAGCTTGTCGGAGAAGCCCGCGTTCTGGGTGTGGACAATGAAGAAGCCCATGTAGTGGCGCTCGGGCAATTGCCAGACCAGGAAGGCAAATGCCGTATTGTTCAGAAGCGCCGCGTAGACATCCTCGGGTATCCAGCGTACCTGCGGGGTTTTGCGAATGATGTCACACAGTCCGCGCTTGAGCTTGGGCCAGGCATCGTGGAGCTGGCCCTGCACTACCAGTTCGACTGCATACTCAGCCACTCGGTTCCTTCACCACTTCCGCCACCTCCGGCTCCCCTGCCCTGGCTTCTTTAAGTTCCCGCTCGGCAACCTTGGCATCCGGCCATTCATGGCGGAGCCGCCGCGCCTCTTCCATCGTGAGATACGAGTCGATAATCACATCGATGCCGAACCGGCAGCGCCAATCCGAGGCGCACAAGTAACAAGGGAAGGCATGATTGGGTAGGCCGGTGCCGCGCAGTTGCTTGCGGCAAATGAAGTTATCTTCGCTGCGAATCTTCTTGCAGATGGGGCAGCGATGATCGTGGGTTTCACGTGAAACCCCAAGCTCCGAGCGAATGTGGATATAGCCCGCGTTACTCATGAGAGGAGCTGGCCGGTCATGATATTGCGATCGCAGTGATAGCAGCGGGTGTTGCGGCTATAGTTCATCAATCCGCACCATGCGCACTTCTTGTTCAGCCAGGAATTGACGGTGCCCTCTTCGATGGGGTGCAGGTAGCGTTGCTCGATGTAGTGGGCGGGATCGCCGTACTCACTGAGCAGGGGAAATTCCTTGCCCTCGCTGGCACGCATCCAGCCCGCCACGCGAAAGTGCCGGGTATCCGCTTTCACTACCAGCACGTAGGGCTGATCGTCCTGGTCATGGGGCTTGATGATGAGGCGTCCCTGGGACTGGATAGTCGAGCGCACCTGGCACACCCCGCCCAGGTCAGGCGCGCCGATATTGCCAATTTCCGGTCGCCAGTAGAGATTCAAGATAATCGAGGCCGCATATTCACACTCGGCTCCCCGGATGTCATTGAGCGGCGATTCGCGCTCGTACTTCACCCGGTTGAACACTGCCGGAGCGGTATTAAGCGCGATGGCCGATTTGCGCCGCTCCTCGCCCACGTATCGACAAATCCGCAGTTCCGCATCAGTCAGCTCCACCACCAGCTTCACCACCCACCGCAGCTTTGCTCCCCTGCAAAGTAGCCATGAGCACATCGATCAGTTGCTTGAGTTTGGCAACTCGGTCGGCGATGGAGGTCAGCACATAGCGCTCCACCACCTCACCGTGCAGCACTTGCGCGGCCTCCAGCATAGCGGCGGCTTGCTGGTCCACCAGGGTGAGGAACTGGGCCAGGTCATCCCACTTGATTACTGGCTCATCCATGAGTTGCCGCCTGCGCTGCTCCCGCCGCTGCGCGCGATGCCCCAAGCTTCTTCCCACTCGGGGCGGTTGCGCTCGCCGTACATCTTGGGAAATACGATGTTGACATCCTTGTCGGCCACCCGCGCCATCGCATCGAGCATATCCAGCGACTTGCTATTATACGGGTAGGGTGCGTATTCGTCCTCGATGAAGACCTCGACCAAGTTGACTTCTTTGCCGCTTATCAGGCGACGATAAATGCCATGCTCAGGAAATACAATCCGCCGTTGGGCAAACCATACCACCACATCGTTGATGCGCTCTTCTTTCGAGCGATGGACGCCGCCTACTCGTTTGATGTTGAGCTTGATATTACGTTCGCGAGCCTGCTCCTTGAGATACTCGATGTCAGCTTGCAAAGCGTATTGTTCGTAGAACTGCGTCAGCGGCTTCCACTTCTCCACCAGCTCGAAAAACTTATCCGAACGCTCGACCAGGTTTAGCCGGTCGCGCACCGCATCCAGCACATAGAGGCACTTGTCGGCGAACGCGCCCACCACCCACATCGCGGTGAAGGACTGCGAGCCTGCGCCGATGCCCGCAGGATCGCAAATCAGGTAGATATTCATGGCCTTGGTTTCCGGCTGCTTGGTATACCAGCGCAGCCACTGGCGCTTGAAACCGATTTCCGAGTCGGCGGCGGATAGATCGAGCAGGTACTGAAGCGCCCACATGCGCGGGCTTACCGACTGGCGCTGGAAGGCAATTTCTTCGGGCGACATCGGGCAGTCAGGATCCGTGACCATGCAGCGCACGCGCGGCACGCCGAAGTTGCGGTCGATCATGGTGTGGTAGGTATCGCGCGCATCGTAGTAAGTGCCTTTGACTCGGAAGCGCAGGGTGCGGGCCTTGAGCGCGAGCGAAAGTTCCCACTGATCGGTGATGCGCTGAATCATGCCCTCGGTGGGGTAATCGGGGATGATGTCATCGTAATCCAGAATATCGAAGTGCTTGCCGGTCGGCTGACCATCGATCAGGCCGTAAGCCTCAATCGACATTTCCTTGGGATTGACCTTGCGCTTGAGCACGATGCCATCGTCTTCCGACCACTTGGGCGCTTCGCGCTTGGGGTTTTTCCACAGGATGTCCGGGAACAGTTCCTTCAACAGCTCGTTGACTTCAAACTCGGTCTTGATTTGGCGCAGGAACTGTTTGGCGTTGGGCCGGGTGTGGGAAAATATGCAGATGGTTTCATTGGGATTGCGCAGCAGGGTCTGGATATTGAGGCCGAGCGTGCCGATCAGCGACTTGCCGCTGCCCCTGGTCCAGAAATCCAGCGCGCCCTCGGGGCGTTCGTTGCATTCAAAGGCGCGTTTGAAGTGCCAGTTGGTATCCAGAATCTTTAGATTGAGTAGGTAGACCAGCAAGTAGAACAGATCGTTCTGCGCCATCCAGCGCATGTGGTCGCGTTTGCGGGCCGGGGCGCAATACTGGAAGGTCTCATGCCAGAGCGCGGCCTCTTCGCGCGAGCGCGCGACATGCATCGGGGGGTGGGCCTTGCAGCCCGAGGCGTTCTTGAGTGCCTCGCGAAGGTCGGTGACCGGATCGAAGCCGCGCATGTGGCAAATATGCACACGCGCGAGTGGTTAGTTCAATGGAGCTGCCACTGGCTACCGGACTTGAGCTTGCGCTCCAGCCGGTCGAGCCGGGCACTCAAGGTTGCCACCCACCCGATGATTATCAGCAGGAACAGGTACGGGGCGATGAGCAGGGCGAGCACTACGTAGTCATTTAGGTGCGTCATCGGGGACCACCGACTTGATGAAGCAGTCGAGGTGCCACACGTACTGGGCGAGGTCGAGCGCGATGCCATCATCACCCTCCACAATTTCCTTGCCGCACCGCTCGCAGCGTTTGCCGACCGGCGTGTCGGTGTGCGGAGCTTCCTTGCAAACCGGCCCGCCCCAGTCTTTGCCGAACCATTGCATCAGCGGCTCTCCTCGACCTTGCCGATGGCCTCCATCAGATCGTCGCCCACTTCGGGATGGTCCTCGGCGATTTTCAGAATAATGCTTTTGATCCGATCCCAGTGCGGGACCACTACGCGCGGGTCAATCTGGCGGTCTGCGCCCACGATGCGGGCAATGGCGACCAGTGTCTCGCGGTGCTGCTTAATGGCCCCGAGCGCGACCGGGAATTTGCGGTGCTCCATCGCCCAGGTGAGAATGGTTTCGGACTGCTCGGCGTTGCGGGTGAGATCGCGCAGCAGGGTAATCGCGTCCTGGCCGGTGCGAATGGCAATGCCGCGCATGTGCCGGTCGCGGTGGTTGCGCAGCGCGTGGCGGGTGACCGCGAAGGTCTCGCCGATAATCGCCAGCTCGGCACCCTGCGCGATGAGCTGATCGATTTTGTCCCGATCGGGACTGTCGCACACCGGGCAGATATTGCGGACTAGGTTTGACATCGCTCCAGCAGCCCTTCGATGACCCCGAGCGCGTGCGCGACTTGCAGCAACGCCCGATGCTCGGGCTTATCCGAAGAAGCAGCCGTACCTAGGTTGGCTGAGCTGCTACCAATCCAGGTGGCATCGGCATCCGCGGTGCCGAGCAGGAGTTCATGCGCCCGCACCAGATCACTTCTCACCATCTGAAGCGCTTCGATCATCTTGGCATCGACGTAAATCATGATCAGCGCCCCTTGGCGAGAATCGAATCGATCAGCGCGAGTGCATCACCCAACCGTCGCTTGACCGGCATCGGCTGTTCGTCCGGGCGCGCATAGCGCATCTTGTGGCGAATCACGTTCAAGTAGTTCTCGACCGCTTCCAGGTGTTCGCGGACTTCCTGTAATGCGCTTACCGTTTCGCGTGGCAGCATCACCAGTCCCTCCACTCGTATACTAATTCGCCGCCCAGATAGTCACGCTCCCAACCGTGGCGCTCGATGCGTTCATCGTCCTTCTTGCGCCAATACTGATAGGCAGTGGCGCGCGAGCCTTTGGGCAACTCGGTATTGCAACCATCGCACACGCAGGGCGGCTTGGGGCGCTCGCGCGAAATCTCTTTATCCCCCGCGTAGTACACGATGTCATTGAGGGGGGCTTCCACCATCACCGTCCCGGTGCAGATCATCACCAGCGAGTGGGGTTGCTCCCGAGTTCGCAGCGCCTTTTTGGCGCACTCCAGGCAATACAGATTTCTTACCACGGTATTTACCTCGCGGTTGTCTGCGGCGGTGTTGTTGGCGCTGCCGCTCGGCTTCCAGCTCGACCACATCGGGGCCGAACAGGCGCAGCTTGATTTCATCGAGGTTGGCGGAGGTGAAGTAGGTATCGCCGCGCTCGATGGCGGTCTGCGCCTTTTTGATTTGGTTGCGGAGTTTCCAGTGCTCGGCGTAGAGCTTGCGCAGGTTCTGCCGGTGGCGCTCCAGCGCCTTCTCAAATTTCTTGTAGCGGTCCTGCCAGTGCCACACCCGGCGCTGGTAGCTCTGCACCAGCTTGTATTGGCGGATGATGGCGTGTCCGTGTTCGGCCTGGACCTTGAGCACGTGGCGGATGCCGGGCCAGGACTCAAACCATTCAAGTTTGGGTCCGGTGCGACCGGCAACGATGCCGGGCGGGAGTCGATGGCGTCGCAAAAGTTCGCGGGCCTGATCGATAGGCACGTGGTTGCGCTTGGCCCACCGGGAGAGCAGCTCGGGTTCATGGTGCGGGCCGCGCTTGGCCCGGCCTACGCCTTTGGGGAGTTGGCCTTTGCCGCACTGGTCGATGACCACTGCCATCGAAACCTTGTGGCGTTCGGCCCAGCGCTGGAAGGTGGGCGGGTGTCCGCGCGAGAGCTTTAGTGGAGTTGATTGCGTGCCCACTCAACTGCCTTGGCGTGGGATTCCAGCGCCAGCTCCCAGGTCCAGTCGCGAAAGGCGGGCGCGTCATTGACGCTGCCACCTTTGCGGCCATCGAACACCATCGTCTCGAAAAGCAGGGGCGGTCCCTCGAAACTGAAGTCATGGTCCAGTCCGAGGAACACGGTGCTCACAAAGAACTTGCCGACCTCTTCCTGGCGGACGATGCGGTCTCGGTTGTGATCTTCGATCCAGCGCGCCCAGGTGAGCAAATCTTCGCAGGGCACCGGGACCTTACCCGCCAAGATATAGCGCCCGTTATGGCTTCCGCGTTTCGCCATCATCAGGTCGCTCATAGAAAATCGCCTTGGACAGAAAGAATGGCCCCATCAGAGCGGCTTCCCTGCGACGTTGCGGCGTCTCATTGGGATCGTCGGCTATCTTGGCGAGATACTCAGCCATCAGAAACCAGCGCTCGGGGAGTGGGGCTTTCATCACAGTTCATCGCAGCGCTTGCAGTAGTCTTTCCAGTTAACGCCCATGAATTTCGCGGCGGTGAACTCGCACAGGGTAGCGGCCTGGTGCTGCCAGTAGTAGGGACTGTGCGGGTCATCGCCCGGCTCATCGTGCAGGAGGCAACCGCAGGGGGCCTGTTCCAGGCCGCGTCCGCGCGCGGCCTCGTAGTCCTGGTCGAAGGCATCGATGGCGGCGGCGGGGATGCCCTTGAAGAAGCACAGGAGCATCTCGACCAGTTCATGGACGAAGACCAGCGCCTCGTATTTGAAGCTCCCGAGGTTGGAGACGCGGAAGTGCCACAGGTCGCCCTCGGTCCACCAGTCGCCGACCGTGGGGTAGCGCTGCTGACTGTGAGGGATGATTTGCCAGTCGATGGTCATCTTTGCCCTTGCTGGTCCCTGAGCCACTTTTCGATCGCGCGGCGGGAGAACCGCCAATCTGCGCCAATCTTGAACGCAGGTATGCTTTCGCGTTTTATGAAGCGGTACACCGAGGTGTGGTGAACCTTCAGCAGTGCGGCAACCTCCTTGACCGTCATCAGCGTATCGTCCAGCGAGTTACCTTCGGAGTTAGTCTCTGGGTTAGTCCCTTGATTATTCACCGTTTTTCGCTTTGGCGTATTGCAATCCCCGTGGAATAGTGTGACATTGGGTTGCTCATTGCATTAACGCCGATGCAGCTCGTGGTCAAGCACTCCATTGGTTTGCAATCAACAGCAACGCTTTCTAATTCACAGTATAGGGGATGAACAGCAATGGCACAGCCGCAACAGTTACTAGTCAATTGGTGGATGGAGCAGCTAAGGAGCGGCTCCAAAAAGGTCGGTGATACTTTCGAGTGTCGCCAGGGCGGCGCGCTCCCGGTCACGCCCGAGGAGCTGGGCTGCTCGACGCCGGGATCGCTTTACAACCTGATGCAGCTCATGACCAAGGCGGGGCTGTTCACCCGCGCCGGGGACGGGCATCTGGCGGTGAGCGACTTGTGGGAAGCGATTGAGAAGCCGGATGACGCGCTCGACATCATGAAGAAGGCGCGTTACGTTCCGGCGGGCCGCAATCCGGTTCGCCAGCGCGAGCTGGAGCTGGTGGAGGCGGAAAAAGCCTCGGAACCCGATCCGCAGCCCCTGGAGTTCAATCTGTTTGAGGTCCTCGACCAGTTGACCGACTCGGAGCGGGTCACTTGCATCATGGGCCTGGTCCAGTCGCTGGTGACGCGCGGGCCGGAGCTGGAGCGTTCGCAGGAAGAAATGCGCACCTGGTATGAGCGGCGCGAAGCCGAGTACGAGCAGACCATTGCCGCGCACAACGCGGAGATGGAGCGCATCCGCCTGGAGCTTAAGAACGAGCGCGCGAGCAACATGCTGTTGCGCCAGGAGCTGGAGAGCAAGCGGGTCTCGGTGGCGCGCACGATTGAAAAGATCATCACGGTGGACTCGGGCAAGGCGACGCCCACGGGCGGCGACTGGGGCAACGCGGGCGGCAAGCGGATAGGCGCGGCCAGCGGGCCGAAGGTCATCATGCATCGCAAGGGCGCGATGGCGCATGTGCCGAGGGTGGTGCGCGAGCATCTTGCCAACGGGCAGAAGAGCGAATAGCCAGTTTGGGGCGGGGACGGCCTGTATAGAAATGCAGTGAGGTACGATCCCCCTAGAAAGCGCAGAGCAGGAACCGCCCGCCCCAATTTTTCACCTCCGCAACATCTTTCCACAGGCTGCGCTTGACCTAAGCGCGCAAGTTCTTTAAGACAGCAAGGGTCACGATCCTTCGACGCGGGGAGCGGGTGAAAGGTGGCTGCTGACCGCCAATCACCGTCGCTGGACACTCGCTCCCCCAACATAACGAACGCCCGAGCTGGAGCCTTGCTCTAAGGTCTACACCCGATGAGGGAGATGCGAAGCCGGTACCCCAAATCCCGTAGCCAAGCGGGAGCCGGGCCTAGCGACCTCGGCGAGGCGGTGAAGGTGCGGGTGGGGAACTATGCGGCGTTCGGCACGCAGCGTAGAGCGTGGTCGGCCAGTAGCCAGGCCGAGGTAGGAGTATTACGGCCTTTAGGGCGGAAACCGCATGGTAGGCAGTACCGCTGGCAACGTGCTCTGCCTCCGGGGATGAGGTCTCTCACGACCAGCAGGGTAGACGGGTTCGGGCCACAAGCCTGACTACTGGATTATAGCGAGATTAGCTGCTTTAGCTGCCGCTCCTAAGATCCAGACTCTTTACCCATTAGGACTCGGCTACCCAGCGATGCTCATAAAATGACCATCTCCAATAACAAGTAGCTATTTAGGATAAATTGCTATGACCAAAGACCCGGTAGTCAAACTGTTCATCGCCACCTTGTCGCATCGGGAGAAGATGCTGCTGGAGTGGCTTAACAAAGAAGATTACTCGCAATATGGCGAGTGTCATGGACCGGCCCTGGACCAGTTAATCCAGAAGGGACTCGCCACCGTTCACGCCGAGGGGGCGCACCAGGGAAGCTTCATCAGCAGGGGCCGGGGCATCATGTATCGGGCGGTCTCGCTAACCAAGGCCGGGCGGGAAGCCGCCAAGGAACTCGCACAATGAGATTCATCTACACCATCAGCGGCAGCGCCGCAGACGGCCAGACCTGGGAGACCAAGGGCGACGTAGAAGTGCCAGCGGAGCATTTCCCCGAGGTCGCGAATATCGCACTGGCAGAGACCTTCGCGACGCTGACCCTCGGCAAGGCGGTATACGGCAAGCCGGGGGTGGGCTGCAATGGCCCCTATCGGATTCGGCGCATGGTCATCGAAGAGCCGTTCGGCGAGCTGGTCATCGAGGAAGAGCGATGAAATTCCGCCGCAAGGATACCGGAGAGGCCATTGTCGATCGATTGATGGACGCCGTGCAGGACGCCCTGAATAAGCCCCGCTACGGGACCAGCCGCGACATGGGCAAACCCGAGTGGCCCGCCAATCCTGCGTGCAGATGCTCACCGATGCAGGCAATGTTCTGCGCCTACGGACACATGCTGGAGTGCCACTATCCGCATACCTGCCGGGAAGCGCAGTGCGATCACTATCAGCGGGCGCTTGCCAATGAGAGCGAATCCTGAACTAACGCCCCTGGCGCAGGAGCGCGTGGCGCTCCTGCGCGAGCGGGTCCGCGTGCTGCGCGAGGTCTCCGACCTGATGCGTGCCATGCTCGATAACCGCGAAGACTGCCAGGAGCACCAGGCGGTCTGGGAGGTCAAGCACGAGGTGGATCGCCGCCTGATGGCGACCATGAACAATCTGCGCGATACCTATGGAGCACTGCCGTAAATGTGGACCGAAG
>Ga0126373_10002853_pt1 | contig 12790 bp, 12 predicted proteins | sample PanSoiMetPlot_11_FD_92545 | JGI IMG/M metagenome (GOLD analysis project Ga0126373, IMG submission 92545) | Tropical forest soil microbial communities from Panama - MetaG Plot_11 | ecosystem: Environmental > Terrestrial > Soil > Tropical forest > Bulk soil | place: Panama | collected 2016-02-17
GCCTTGCAGCCCCGCTGGCACCGGGTCGTTGTCGAACACGTCGGCCAGCGCCTCGAGCTGCACGTCCGACTTGATCACGACGCGGTAGAGGCCCGCGTCGTTGCCGTTGAGAGCGAGTTCGTTCTTCAGGTTCGAGACAGCGTTGGCCACGCCCTGGACGTCGGCGAAGTTCGTCTCACCGAGCGTCGGCCGGGCTGAAGCCATCGCCGTGTCGACCTGGGCGATGGCCGCGCTGCGTTTCGTCCGCAGCACGCCACCGCTGATCTGGTCGACCAGAAACACGCCGATGATCAACACCACGACGCCGCTGATCACCAGCGTCGTTACCGCGACGCGCAGCTGGAGCGAGGCGCTCCACGCACGCGTGACGGGGTGGGCGAGCTGCCGCAGCCGATCCGCAACGCTGCGCACCCACCGCCCCGCCCGATCCCGGGTGCCCGCCAACGGAAGCGCCGCGCGCGTCGGGACCTCGTCAGAGGTGCGTCCGGGCGCATCGGTCTCGCCCGCGGCCGCCGGGGCCTGTTCGATCATGGTGGTCCGGCTTTGTACCCGACGCCGCGGACCGTCAAGACGATCTCTGGCTTCTCCGGGTCACGCTCGACCTTGGAACGCAGGCGCTGCACGTGGACGTTAACGAGCCGGGTGTCCGCGGCGTGCCGGTAGCCCCACACCTGCTCCAGAAGCACCTCCCGCGTGAACACCTGCCGCGGCTTGCGGGCGAGGGCCACGAGCAGGTCGAACTCCAGGGGAGTCAGCGCGATCGTGGTGCCGTCACGGCGCACCTGATGCCCGGCCACGTCGATGCTCACCGGCGATTCGGGCGGCCCGATCGTGAGCGATTCGCTTGCGATGTCGTCGTGGTGACGCAGCCGCGCGCGCATCCGGGCGACGAGCTCCTTCGGCTTGAACGGCTTGACGACGTAGTCGTCGGCGCCCGACTCCAGGCCGAGCACGACGTCGACAGTGTCACTTTTCGCGGTGAGCATGATGATCGGCACACCGCTCTCGGCACGGATCGCGCGACACACGTCCAGACCGGACAGGCCCGGCAGCATCAGGTCGAGCAGCACGATGTCGGGCTTGGACTCGCGAAACGCCGTGACAGCGCGATTGCCGTCAAGGACGAAGGCGGGGTCGAAACCGTCTGCGCGAAGCACGATGCCGAGCATCTCTGCCAGCGCGGAGTCGTCATCGACGACCAGGACGCGTGGTTTCACGAATCCATCCTGACATTTTCGTGACGTGCAGGAAGTAAACAGGTTGCCGGTGATCGTTAAGCCGGCCTGCACAGCCTGCACCAAACCGCCCGAGCCCCGCTACCTCTCGCGTGAGAGCGCGGCCAGCGGGTCAGTAGCGATAATGCTCCGCCTTGTACGGGCCCGCCACGTCGACGCCGATGTAGTCGGCCTGCTCCTTGGTGAGCGTCGTCAGCTTGGCGCCGACCGCGCCGAGGTGCAGCCGGGCCACCTTCTCGTCCAGGTGCTTGGGCAGCACATACACCTGCTTGTCGTAGCTGCCCTGCTTCGTGTGCAGCTCGATCTGGGCGATGGTCTGGTTCGAGAACGACGCACTCATGACGAAGCTCGGGTGGCCCGTGGCATTGCCCAGGTTCAGCAGCCGGCCCTCGCTCAGCACGATGATCGCGTGCCCGTCGGCGAAGATCCACTCGTCGACCTGCGGCTTGACGTTCACTCTCCGCACGCCCGGCACCTTCGCAAGGCCTGCCATGTCGATCTCGTTGTCGAAGTGGCCGATGTTGCCGACGATCGCCTGATGCTTCATCCGGGTCATGTGGTCGGCCATGATGATGTCCTTGTTGCCGGTGGCGGTGACGAAAATGTCGGCCCGGTCCACGACGTCCTCTAGCGTGACGACCTCAATGCCGTCCATCGCCGCTTGCAGTGCGCAGATCGGGTCGATCTCGGTCACGACCACGCGCGCGCCCTGCCCGCGCAGCGACTCGACGCAGCCCTTACCGACGTCGCCGTAGCCACAGACCACCGCCAGCTTTCCGCCGATCATCACGTCGGTGCCCCGGTTGATGCCGTCGATGAGCGAGTGTCGGCAGCCGTACTTGTTGTCGAACTTGCTCTTGGTGACCGAGTCGTTGACGTTGATCGCCGAGAACAGCAGCGTGCCGTTCTTCTCGAACTCATAGAGCCGATGCACGCCCGTCGTCGTCTCCTCGGTGACGCCGATGATCGACTGGGCCATCCGGGTGTAGTGCCCCGGCCGCGTCTCGAGGGAACGGCGCAACGTGTCGAGGATGATCTTGTACTCAGCCGAGTCGTTGTCGTCCGGCTGCGGCACGGCGCCCGCCGCCTCGAACTCGACCCCCATGTGGATCAAAAGCGTTGCGTCGCCGCCGTCGTCGACGATCGAGTCCGGCCCGGTGCCGTCGGGCCAGGTGAGCATCTGCTCGGTGCACCACCAGTACTCCTCGAGCGACTCGCCCTTCCAGGCGTAGACGGCGACGCCCTGCGGGTTGTCTGGCGTTCCGATGGGGCCCACGACGGCCGCGGCCGCGGCATGGTCCTGGGTCGAGAAGATGTTGCAGCTCACCCAGCGCACGTCCGCGCCCAGCGCCACCAGCGTCTCGATGAGCACCGCCGTCTGCACGGTCATGTGCAGCGAGCCCGCGATCTTGCGGCCCTTCAAGGGCTGCTGCGGGCTGTACTCCCTGCGCAGCGCCATCAGACCGGGCATCTCGTGCTCGGCCAGCTGGATCTCCTTGCGGCCGAACTCGGCGAGCGACAGGTCGGCGACCTTGAAGTCGTGGACCGAACCGGCTGAGTCGGGCGTGAGCGTGACGGACACTGATTCTCCTTTTGGATAGGGCTGTTCGTACGTCGCGAGATTGCGGTAAAGGTCTGCTGTGGGGGGCGGCGTCGTGCGGTGCAGCGGACCGAACCACTCGTCCACGGCACGGGCAAGCTGCGCGTCGGTGCGCATGCGCAGTTCGAATGCGATGTCGGTGATGCCGAGGTCGTGCTGGTCGAGCAACTGGCGCAGTCGCTGCAGCCGCTCGATCTGCCTCAGACCGTAGAGGCGATGGCCACCCGGCGTACGGAGCGCGGCCACCAGACCCGCCTGCTCCAGATAGCGGAGCATCCGCTGCGACCACCCCGTCAAGTCAGCGGCCTGCTGGATCGTCAACCTCTGCATCAGCGCAGATCCTACCACGGTCGTGTCAAGTTCAGAGGCCAGTGCTTGCCACGAAGATGCGGCCCGTGCCGCGGACATTCACCGCCGCCTCGTCCGCGGCGACGAACGCGGCGCGCCCCCGATCCAGTTCGACCACTGCCCTCTCGGCCTCGATCCGCACCGGCGCCTCGATCGGCAACACGATCCGCGGAACCGGGTCGGCAAGCCTCGCCGCCCCGTCGACAACCGAAAGCGTGAAGTCCGGAACCGGGACGTGGAAGGCGCCGTCGACGGCAGGCCAGCGCGGCTCGGCGAGCTCGGTGAAGTCGGTGATCCGCAGCAGTTCGGCGACATCGACGTGCTTCTGGGTGAACCCGCAGCGCAGCACGTTGTCGCTGTTGGCCATGATCTCGACACCCATGCCGGACAGGTAGCTGTGCACATTGCCCGCCGCCAGGAAGATCGCCTCGCCCGGCACCAGCCTGACGAAGTTCAGCAGGAGCGCTTCGGCGATGCCGATGTCGCCGGGAAAGTCCCGGGCCACCCGGGTGAGCGCGTCGCCGAGGGGCGCCCACTCGGTGCCGGCCAGCCGGGGCAGACGGGCGACCACCGCCTCGACCATCGGCACCGGCTCGTCCAACGACACCAGCGCGGTGAAGGCCGCACGCAGCCCGTCGCCCGCGAGCACGTCGCGCAACCACGCGAGTTCCAGTACGTCGAGCAGGCGCAATGTCGTCTCGACGGGGCGGAACCCGCACAGTGCGTCGAACTCGGTCAGCGCGCAGAGCAACTCCGGCTTGTGGTTGGCGTCCTTGTAGTTACGCTGCGGCGCATCTCGGGGCAGCCCGCGGGCGTCCTCGGCCGCATAGCCGGCGCGTGCCTGCGCGAGATTGGGATGTACCTGGATGGACAGTGCCGTGTCGGCGGCGAGGACCTTGAGTATGAACGGCAGCTGCGGTCCGAGCGTCTCGACGACGGAGCTGCCGAGCAGCCGCTCCGGCTCCACCGCGATCAGCTTGTCGAGCGTGCTGTCCCCCACCCGGGACGGGTCGCCCGGGTGTGCGCCGTACCAGAGCTCGGCGGCCGGCATGCCGGTCGGCGCAAGGCCGAGCAACGCCGGTATCTCGGTCCGCGAGCCCCACGCGTACGGCCGGATCACACCGTCGAGCGCGTACACCGTCATCGCGGCTCCAGGGCGGCACGGTCGATGTCGGGTTCCAGATAGATGACGGTCGCGGCGGGGACCGCAGCGCGCACGCGCGCTTCGGCGCCGTCGATAGCTGCCGCCACCTCGGCGAGCGTCGCGGTGCGTGGCATCGCGAGCTTGGCCGCCACGAGCAGCTCGTCCGGGCTCAGGTGCATGGTGCGCAGGTGTATCACCCGCTCGACGCCTGGACCGACCAGGTTGGCCACGATCGCCGCGACCGCCTCGGGCGCCGCTGCCTCCCCGAGCAGCAGGCTCTTCGTCTCGACGATGAGCACCGCTGCAACCGTGAGCAGCAGGACGCCGATGCAGATCGTGGCGATGCCGTCCCACACCGCATCGCCGGTCGCTGCCGAGAGACCGACTCCCACTAGCGCGAGCAGCAGGCCGATCAGCGCCGCGGTGTCCTCGAGCAGCACCACCGGCAGTTCCGGCAACTTCGCCCGCCGGATGAACGCGAACCACCCGAGCGAGCCTTTGGCGTGACGCGACTCGACGACCGCGGTTCGCAACGAGAAGCTCTCGAGCACGATCGCAACGGCGAGAACGACGAGTGCTACCGCGAGCGACTCGAGGTGGTGCGGGTGCCGGACCTTATCGATGCCCTCGTACACCGCGAACAGCCCGCCCGCCGAGAACAGCACCAGAGCAACGAGAAAGCCGTAGACGTAGCGGTCGCGCCCGTACCCGAACGGATGCTCGGGAGTGGCCCGTCGCCGCGAGCGGCGTGCGCCGATGAGCAGGAGCGCCTGGTTGCCGGAATCGACCACTGAGTGCACGCCTTCGGCGAGCATGGCCGCGGATCCGGTGATCGCGAACGCGATGAACTTGATCAACGCGATACCGAGGTTGGCACCGAGTGCGGCGACTACCGCGCGCATGCCTCCGCTGGTACTCAATGCGCCAACTCTCCGGGTCGCGGCTCCGACGGGTCGATGCCCCGGCCCAGCGCCAGGTAGGTCGCCACGAACGCCCCGAACAGCGTGGCGCTGGCGAGGCGGGACAGCGGCGGGCCCGCCGGCACATCCACTGTGGACGATCGCAGCCCACGTTGCCGCGCGATCTGGTGCAGCGCCTCGGCTGCCCGGCGTGCGGCGACCTCGTCCAGCTGGATCTGCGCCCCGGACCGCCGACCCAGCGACTCGTCGTCCGGTTCGCCGTCGTCGCCGATGGTCACCAGCCGCGGCCGGATCGGCTGCTCCTCGTCCCGGTCTCGGAAGAACTCATCGTCGAAAGAATCCTGCGGCTCGCCGACGAGCAGCGCACCCGCGGCGGCCACACCGTCCGGCAGAGTGACCGCGATAGCGGGCGCTCCGGCGAACAACTGCAACGCGTCGGCGAACAGGCGCCCTGCGACTCCGGCGAGCTGGCCGGCCCCGGCGATCAGGGGCTGCGCCTCAGCGAATTCGACCGCAAGCGCCTTGGCGGGATTGGTGAACGCGTCGGCAGACGGCCGACATCCCTCGGCTGTCTCGTCGAGCGCGTCCGCGACCAGCGCCAGCAGCGACGCAGGGACGGATGCAACTTCGAGCACGTGAGCGGCCTGAAGCAGCGGCGTGAGCACCGCCCACACAAGGGCACGGCGGTTCAGGTCGCCCGGGATGTGGGCGACGGGCGCGCGTCCGGCCGCCTCGGCTACCGGCGAGCCCTCCGGCGCGACGACGACCACCGCGAGACCACGATGCGCGCCTTGTTCGGTCACACGGGCCAGGCGGGGATGCCGCCCGTCCGACGACGCGACGAGCAGCGCGTCCGCGGAGCCCGCCCAGCGTGGCAGCTCGACGCCGTGCCACATCAGGGTCGGCGTGACCCCGGTGGCCAGGCGCACCAGGACGCGCCCGGCCCCCTTCGCCGGGCTGTCGACCGCTACGAGCAGTGCGCGCGGTACCGCCCCGCCCGCGAGGCGGGACACGTCGAACTCGTCGGCGATGTCGACGGCGCGGCGCACCTGAGCGCCACTACCTGCAAGCGCCCACAGCAGCCGGCCGTCGTCGCGCAGCGCCAGCGCGTCGGGGTCGTCGAGCAGCGACTCGTCGAAGCTCATGCCGGCTCATGGGTCATTGGTCGGCGCGCACACCGATCCCGTTCGGGCCGGGCGTCGCGTCATCGAGCAGTAGCACCGGTATGCCGTCGCGGATGGGGTAGCTCGTCAGACAGTTCGTGCAGACGAGCACCTCGGCGCCGCCGCGGGTCTCCTCGCGCAGCGGTGCGTGGTCGTCGCTCGGGCAGGCGAGGATCTCGAGCAGTTCTGCGTCTATGGCCATGTCTGACCTCGAATGATCGCGAGCGCCTCGTCGCGGACGGAGCTCATTGTGTCCTCGGTCGGCCCCTCGACGTTCAGCCGCAGCAACGGCTCGGTATTCGAGGCGCGGACATTGAACCAGGTGCCGTCGTCGAGCTCGATGGTCAGCCCGTCGAACTCCTCCACGGTGACGGTCCGATCGGCGAACCCGGTGCGCACGGCGGCCAGCCTGGCGGCCTGGTCGTCGACGGCGGAGTTGATCTCACCCGAGGCGGCATAGCGCTGGTAGCGCTGGGTTAGCTCAGCAAGGGTGCGTGGCTGCTCGCCGAGCGCGGCGAGCACGTGCATCGCGGCGAGCATGCCGGTGTCGGCACGCCAGAAGTCGCGGAAGTAGTAGTGCGCGGAGTGCTCGCCGCCGAAGACCGCCCCGGTGCGGGCCATGTCCTCCTTGATGAACGAGTGGCCGACCCGCGACCGGGACGGCACTCCCCCGTGCTCGCGGATGATCTCCGGCACGGCCCGGGACGTGATCAAGTTGTGGATGATCGTCGAGCCGGGATGCTTAGCGAGCTCGCGGGTCGCGACGAGCGCGGTGACCGAACTGGGCGGCACCGCCTGGCCGTTGCCGTCGACCACGAAGCAGCGGTCGGCGTCGCCGTCGAACGCCAGCCCGATGTCGGCGTTCGCGGCGATCACCGCCTTCTGGAGGTCGACCAGGTTCGCCGGCTCGAGCGGGTTGGCCTCATGGTTGGGGAACGAGCCGTCCAACTCGAAGTAGAGCGGCATGATCGTGAGCGGTAGCGCGTCCAGGGCGGCGTCGCCGAGGACGGCGGGCACGGTGTGGCCGGCCATGCCGTTGCCGGCGTCGACGACGACCGTCAGCGGCCGGATCCCGGCGAGGTCGACCAAGGAGCGCAGGTGCCGAGCGTAGTCGGCCAGCACGTCGACGCGTTCCGCGGCAACGGGTTCGACGACGATCCCGGCGTCCAGGTAGTGCTCGGCGCGGTCGCGGATCTCGGCGAGCCCGGAGTCCTGGCCAACCGGGACGGCGCCTGCCCGGCACAGCTTGATTCCGTTGTACCGGGCGGGGTTGTGACTGGCGGTGAACATCGCACCCGGCAGGTCCAGGTATCCGGATGCGAAATAGAGCATGTCTGTCGAGGCGAGCCCGACCTCGACGACGCTCGCCCCGCGGCTGGCCGCGCCGGCAGCGAATGCGGCTGCCAGGACCGGCCCGGACTCGCGCATGTCGTATGCGGTGACGAGGCGCCGCGCGCCGGAGACATCGGCGAATGCGGCTCCGATGGCGGCAGCGATGCGCTCGTCGAGTTGGTCCGGCACGACGCCCCGGATGTCGTAGGCCTTGACGATGGTGGCCAGATCGCTCACATGCCGGAGCCTACCGGCGGCGACTCATGGCGTCGGCGGCACGACGCGCAGGTGGCCCCTGCGAGCGGTGCCGGTCGTGCGTCCCGAGCCACCGGCGGCCTCCAGCCCGGGACTCCGGTCGGGAGCGTCGAGGCGGGCCGCCTCCCGCACCGCTTCGGCCAGCGCCTCGAGATCGTCCGCATGCGGGATCGGAGCTGGGAACTCGCCCGCGTGCCGCATGACCTCCCAGCCGCGCGGCACCGTGAAGTTGACTGCGTGTCCCTCACAAAGGTCGTACGAGTGCGGCTCGGCGAAGCTGGCCAGCGGTCCCACGACTGCGGTGGAGTCCGAGTAGACATACGTCAGGGTGGCCACCGCGGGACGGCCGCACCCGGTACGGCTGCAACGACGGGCGTGCCTCACAAGCGGCGACGATATCCCCTGTGGGTGGCAAGGCCGGGGATCGCCGCTTCGTGTCGCGGGCAGCGTCCGTGCGTACCCTGTCGATCGTGCAGCGCGAGAACCGGCTCGGCGGGCCGGCCCGCCGGCGCGCGCCGCGACGGGACCGGCGCGGCCGCGGTCTGCGCACCCCGCTGGCACCGGGCGATGTGCCGATCGTGCGAAGCCGTGCCGCCCGCTTCGACGATCTGGTGCTGGACGCGATCGAAGACCTGGAGCAGCACCTGCCGGACGAGCTGCGAGACGTCGAGTTCGCGATCGAGGACGTGCCGCCGCCGGCCCGGGCGGACTTCGATCCGGAGACGGTGTCGGACAGAGGCGTGGCGCTGGGGCAGCTCTACCGCGGCGGGCTCGGTTCGGTGCGCAAGCCCGTCATCGTGATCTATCGGCGACCGGTGGAGGCACGTACCGTCGACCCGCTCGACCGGGGCGATCTGGTCTTCACAGTGGTCAGCGAGCTAGTCGCTGAGCTGCTCGGCAAAGACATCGACGAGATAGACCCGGAGTAACGGCGCGACTGTCCGCGCAACTACGACGCGATGAGCGCTCGCGCGAAGAGCCCGCCGGCCGCCACGCGGGCACAGCGGAGCGAGGCTCGGCTCGAGGGTCGCGCCCGAGCGTCAGCGAGTGGCGCACCCGGAGAGCCGAATCCGGCGGATAGTCAGAGTGCCCGAGCTGCGCGTCCGGCGGATTAGACAGCTCGTCGCTTGAGGCGGCGGCGTTCGCGCTCGGAGAGTCCTCCCCAGATCCCGAATCGCTCGTCGTGCTCGAGGGCGTACTCGAGGCACTCGGCACGGACTTCGCAGCCGGTGCAGATGCGCTTAGCTTCGCGCGTGGAGCCCCCTTTTTCAGGAAAGAACGCCTCCGGGTCGGTCTGCGCGCACAACGCGCGCTCCTGCCAGCTCTGCTCCTCGGGCAGCCCGAAAATCTCGGCTAGGTCGGCCTCGGACAACATCCGCGTCAAATCCGTCACGGCCCTCTCCTTCGCGTGATGCCCAGGGCTCGGGTGCAGCTCGGGACCGGATGACATAGCTGAAATTACACTCGTGTCGTTCCCTATTAGTCAAGCCGGGATCTGCTATTGGGCCCGTTGAGGCACAGGCTCGGTCCGAGGAGGCTGCGCTCAGACCGCTGCCGGCGAATTCACCGAGCCGTACAAGGTGGTCCGCTGCCTCGCCGGCCGGCCGATGCGGGCGGCGAGTGCGGCAAGGTCGACCGCGGATCGCTTCGAGCCGTGTGTGGAGCCGGCCATGCGGCTGATGGTCTCTTCCATCAACGTGCCGCCGAGGTCGTTGGCGCCGCTACGCAGCATGGCGAGAGTGCCTTCGTCACCGAGCTTGACCCAGCTCGTCTGGATGTTGCGGACGCGCCCATGGAGCAGGATGCGCGCCATTGCATGCACCGCACGGTTGTCGCGCTGAGACGGTCCGGGGCGGGCGATGCCGGCGAGGTAGAGCGGCGCCCGCTGATGCACGAACGGCAGTGGCACGAACTCCGTGAACCCACCGGTCTCGTCCTGCAGCCGCGCGATGAGCATAAGGTGCCGCACCCAATGGTCGGGCCGGTCGACGTGGCCGAACATCATCGTCGAGGTGGACGGGATGCCCAGCCGATGCGCCGTGGTGATGACCTCGATCCAGGCGCTGGTGGGTAGCTTGCCCTTGGTGAGCACCCAGCGCACGTCGTCGTCGAGGATCTCCGCGGCCGTGCCGGGAATGGAGTCGACACCGGCCTCGCGAGCCGCCGCGAGCCAATCTGCGATCGAGAGATTGGTGCGCGCCGCGCCGTTGACGACCTCCATCGGGCTGAACGCGTGCAAGTGGATGCTGGGGGCGGCCCGCTTCACCGCGCGGGCCAGTTCGAAGTAGGCAGTAGCCGGCAGGGCCGGATCGATACCGCCCTGCATGCAGATCTCGGTAGCGCCCTGGGCCGCCGCAGCACGAACGCGGGCCTCGATCTCGTCGATAGACAGCGTGTAAGCGTCGGCGTCGGTGGCCCGCTGCGCGAACGCACAGAACCGGCAGCCGGTGTAGCACACGTTGGTGAAGTTGATGTTCCGGTTCACGACGTAGGTCACGTCGTCGCCGACATCGTCCCGACGCAGCTGATCGGCCAGGCGGCAGACTGCGTCCAACGCTGCCCCGTCGCTGGTCATCAACGCAACCGCGTGCGTCTCGGTCAGCCCGCCAGGATCACGCTCTGCGGCCCGAAGCGCTGCGCGTACCGCGCTGTCCACAGTGGACAGCCCGACGTTGACGCGTGCGGCCACTTCTCCCCAGTCGCCGTACACCTCGTCGAAGTCCGCCCGCCGATCGCCGCGCCGCCCTTCTGAATCGATGGCGGTGTGCAAATCGATGCGACCGCTCGATGCCCAGCCGGCGTCCGGCTCCTGCCAGGCGATACCGCGAGGTACGGCATCCTCCTCGGCCAGCCCGTCCGATCCCGCCAGCGCCCGCACGTGCGGCAGCACACGCGGATCGAGCCAGGGCGTCTCGGCTCGCACGTAGGACGGATGGGCAGTAAGCCGCTCGCGCAGTGCGAACCCTGCGGCGGCGGTGACCTCACGCAGCGCGTCGATCTGCGGCCACGGCCGTTCGGGGTTCACGTGGTCCGGCGTGAGTGGCGACACGCCGCCCCAATCGTCGATTCCGGCGTCGAGCAACCGCCCGCATTCGGGAAGGTCGACGAGGTTGGGGGGCGCCTGAACCCGCATCGACGGCCCGAGCAGCAGCCTGGCCACAGCGATCGTGGCGACATACTCGTCCAGGTCGAGGTCGGGCTCGTTCCGCATCGCGGTGTCGTCTTTCGCCCGGAAGTTCTGCACGATCACTTCCTGGATCGCGCCGTACTCTCGCGCGCGTTGCCGGATCGCGTAGATCGACTCGGCACGCTCTTCGCGGGTCTCCCCGATCCCGACGAGGATGCCGGTGGTGAACGGGATCGTCAGCCGCCCGGCATCGTCGAGCACGCGCAGCCGCACCGCCGGATCCTTGTCGGGGCTGCCGTAATGCGCCCGCCCGGGTTGCTCGAACAGCCGTCGCGACGTCGTCTCGAGCATCATGCCCATGCTCGGAGCGACCGGTTTGAGCCGCTGCAACTCGGTCCAGGACAGCACGCCCGGGTTGAGGTGCGGCAGCAGCCCGGTGCGTTCGAGCACAGCGATGGCGGCGGCGCGCAGGTAGTCCACCGTCGAGTGATAGCCGCGTTCCTCCAGCCAGGCTCGAGCCTGCGGCCAGCGCTCCTCGGGGCGGTCGCCCAGGGTGAACAGGGCCTCCTTGCAGCCGAGTGCGGCGCCGTGCGCGGCGATGTCGACAACCTCGTCGATCTCCAAGTACGCGGCCGGCACCCGATGCGGCACCGTGACGAACGTGCAGTAATGACAGCGGTCGCGGCACAACCGCGTAAGCGGGATGAACACTTTCCGCGAGTAGGTGATCATGTCCGGGCGCCCGGCCGCGGCCAGTCCCGCGTCACGCACCCGTGCGGCGATCGCAGTCAGCTCGGCAAGCTGCTCGCCGCGTGCCGCCATGAGGGTGGCGGCTTCGCGGGTGTTCAGCATCGCGCCGTCGCGCGCACGTCGGAGCGCCCGGCGCAGCGCGGAGTCAGCGGTCACGGACATCGACCCTAGACAGCACGAGGTCCGGCGAGTTGGGCGAGGGTGGCCGCGCGCAGGACGATGCGACCGTCACCACTCCAGACCGTGTTGGGCGAGCTCGGCTTCGGTCCGCAATCGGGCCACGCCGCTGAGCGGACGCTCCGACGGTTCGGGGAGCTGCAAGGCGTGGCAGCAGGCGCGCAGCGTGTCGTCATACGCCAGGTTCAGTGCGCGCAGCCGGGCCGCGCGGGCAGGCAGGTCGGAGCGCTCGACGCGCACGTACTCGCGCTCGATACGGCGCAGGTCATCGACGAGCCGCTCGAGGCTGGGGCCATGCCCGGCTACCGGAGCGCGGCGCGTCGCGGCGCTCTCCGACCACCACCGCAGCGCTTTGAGCGCAGCCCACACCATCGCGGCGGGTACCAAGATCGCCGCATACCCAATGAGGACGCTCACCTGTCCTCCAGCGAAAGATGCGACTTAGCATCCCTCGCCGCGGGGCCGGACGCCAGTGCTTTGGCGATGTGATAGGCGCTTGCGCGCAGCTGCCGGAACCCAGCCATCACGGGGCGATGAGCGCTCGCGCGAAGAGCGTGCGCCCGCCCGTCGCAAGCGACGCTTGCGTGGCGATTGCCGGCCCCGCCCTCGGGCGGGAGCCGGCAATGGCCGTGGCGCACATGAACTCAGTGTGCGGCACCGGACAATTGCAGACCGATCACGCCGGCGAGCACCAGCCCGACCGAGACCAGTTTCAGCGTGGACACCGCCTCGTCCAGCC
>Ga0126373_10002854_pt1 | contig 12786 bp, 8 predicted proteins | sample PanSoiMetPlot_11_FD_92545 | JGI IMG/M metagenome (GOLD analysis project Ga0126373, IMG submission 92545) | Tropical forest soil microbial communities from Panama - MetaG Plot_11 | ecosystem: Environmental > Terrestrial > Soil > Tropical forest > Bulk soil | place: Panama | collected 2016-02-17
ACCGTGGACCGGTTCATCCCCAAACGCGCTGCCGCGCCACCGGGACCAGCGATGACCCATTTCGTCTCCTTGAGCGCGGCCAGGATGTGCGCCCGTTCTGCTTCTTCCATCGTCTGGGGTCTGCCTGAAGCAGAGCCGACAACTGCTCGATCCCGCAAGTCCTGAAGAGGGACGCGCAACACAGGACCAGTCGACAGGATCACCGCCCGCTCAATCAGGTTCTGCAACTCGCGGATGTTGCCCGGCCAGGGATAACGCACCAGAGCATTCATGGTTTCCGAAGGAATGGTTTCGATCACCCGGTTCATGCGCCGGGCAAAGTGCTGCACGAAGTGCCGCACCAGCAGCGGAATATCTTCCTGGCGTTCGCGCAATGCGGGAACGCGAATGGGAAACACGTTCAGACGATAGAACAGATCGGAACGGAAGCTCTGCTCTTCCACCATCGCCGATAAATCGCGATTGGTGGCGGCGATCAGCCGAGCGTCCGTTCGGATGGTACGGGTGCTGCCCAGGCGCTCGAACTCCCGCTCCTGCAGCACGCGCAGTAGTTTGGTCTGGAGTTCGAGCGGGACTTCGCCTACTTCGTCTAGAAACACCGTTCCCCGATTGGCCAGCTCGAAGCGGCCGATGCGCTGTGCGATCGCGCCAGTGAAGGCGCCTTTCTCGTGGCCAAAGAGTTCACTTTCCAGCAGCCCCGTGGGAATGGCAGCGCAGTTGAGCTTGACGAAGGCATTGCTATGGCGCGGGCTGAGATTATGAATGGCGCGCGCAACCAATTCCTTGCCCGTTCCGGTTTCTCCATAGATGAGAACAGTGGAGTCGGTGGTGGCAACGGTCTCAACCTGCGCCAGGATGCGACGCAGCGCCGCGCTCTTTCCCACAATTTCCTCGAAACTGGTCTCATCTTGACTCTCATCCTGGACATAGGCGCTTTCCTGGGCGAGCTTCTCTTTGAGTTCACGGATCTGCTGATAGGCCAATGCGCTCTCCACGCCGATGGCGATCTGACTCGAGACTTGCATGAGGAAATCAATTTCGTCCTGGCTGAAAGCATTGTTCTCACGGCGAACTAATCCTAAGGTCCCGATTACGCGGTGACGACCAGCAATTGGGAGCATGCATCCGGTGGTAAAGCCCGAAGCCAGCAGGAGTTGCCGGGGAAAATGCGTGCAGGCTTCCTCGCGGCTGCCGCACCAGGGCCTGGCGGTTTGGAGCACGCGTCCGGCAATCGTACCGAAGAGGGGAATCGTGGTACCTTCTTGAAAATCTGCATCGCCAGGGAAGTCGAGTGCATAAACCTGGAGTTCTCCACCCTCCGGGGATTCCAGGTAAACGCAGACGCCGTCGCATAGAACGCCGTTTCTGAGGCTCAGCATCACGGCTGATACCACATCCCGCAGCTCCTGGTTGGAGACTGCCTGTCTGGTCACTTCGAGCAGCAATTTGAGGCGGGCTTTTTCGCGTCGCAATTCCGCGCGAACACCCGATTCGAGATCGCCGGTGGTTTCGAACTTGTCTACCAGCCCAGACAAGGAGGTCGAAATGAATCGCGAGTTACTGTTGTCTGTGCTCCGCAAAGAAAGACTAGTACTTTCCATAACAATGCTCCCCAAACCTCTTAGCGATTCGTTGCTTCTCTTTCTCGCGTAATCCACTCACGGATATACAACGAGCAGTTTCTGAGTTCGGCTCCGTTCGATTCACACAGTGCCAGGAGTTTTACGGCCTCGCGGTCCACGAGAAGAACGTCCTTGAGATCGACGGCCACTCCGTTCCTTTCCTGTTCCAGCAAGGCCCTAAGCATATCCACATCCTGCCCAGTAATCCGTCCGCTGATGCACAAGATCACAAGATCCTCTTCGACAACAAGCCGGTCGATTCTGCAGGTCATTGTAGGTTTACGTTTGAACTCTTCTGTTTTTGCCGTGGCCCAGCGAGCTTGCGAGGCGCCGGATTACACATACCAGGCGCAGCGTCCTTATGTCATGCCGACTTCTTTTCCGGCGCGGGAAACAGAATGATCTTCCCGCGCTGCTCGGGCGGAATCCATTTTCCGCTTTGCTTTCGAAATTTCTCGGGTAAGTAGTACTCAATCACGATTGCCATTGCAGTTACCATCCCCAGCCGCACTGGCAGCGAATGTGATCCCATAGATTGGCTTTCTTGAGTTCCGCTTACAGATTGGACAGCATCGTATCCACATAGCGACCTCCTACATTCCCTTCTCGTAAACCCTCAGCAGCGCCCATCGGTTTCGAGCTGCCAGAGTCGCTAACGGTAAAGCAAACCTTGTGCCAACTCGTAATCTACTGAAAACAAATGGACAACAGCGATTGTGGGTGGTTGAATTGGGGGTGAATCTGGTGATTTTGGTGAATCTGGTGATTTTTTCAGCGGAATTTGAATCGCTCTTTTTGGATTTTTAAGGCTTTGATCCTGTGGTCGAGAGTGGATGGTGGAATTCCAAGCTTAGCCGCCGCCCCTGACGGTCCGGAAACACGCCCTCTGCTCTCGGCCAGCGCCGCCTCGATAATCTCGCGCTCGCTGCGCGGCTCATCCTCATCCGTGAAGGGCGCCGACGCTGCAACCTGGGCCATCGGCAGAGGAGTTTCTTGGGAAAGCCACAATTCGTCAACTGAAAAAACGTCTCCGGAGCTCAGAATCACCGACCTCTCAATTACGTTCTGTAACTCCCGGATGTTGCCAGGCCAGTCGTAGGACTGCAACAGATCCAGCGTCATTTTGTCGATCGAGCGGATATTCTTGCCCGCCCGGGTGGCGTAGCGTTGTACGAAATACTGGACCAGCATCAGGATGTCATCTTTCCGTTCTCGCAGCGGTGGCACCTCGATGGGAAACACATTGAGCCGATAAAAGAGGTCCTGGCGGAAAGTCCCATTGGCTACGGCTGCCTGCAAATCACGATTCGTCGCTGCGATAACGCGAACATCGACATGGATAGGCTGCCCTCCCCCCACTCGCTCGAATTCCCGTTCCTGTAGCACCCTAAGCAACGCGACCTGGGTGTCAGGCAAGAGTTCGCCCACCTCGTCCAGGAAAATCGTTCCACCGTCAGCCAGTTCAAACCGGCCAAGCCGTCTTTGTGTGGCTCCGGTGAAGGCCCCCTTCTCATGGCCGAACAATTCCGAGGAAATCAGCGTTGGCGCAAGTGCGGCACAGTTCACGCTGACAAAGGCGCATCCAGACCTCCGGGACCGTTTGTGGACAGCGCGGGCGATGAGTTCCTTACCCGTGCCGGTCTCTCCCGTTATCAAAACGGTGGACTCGGTGGGGGCGACCTTGGCAATCCGGGAAAGAACCGCGTTCAGCGGCTTCGAGGTGCCAACAATCTCCTCAAACATCGAGGCCCTGTCCACCTCCTCCCGCAGCGCGAGATTTTCCCGATAGAGCTGGTCCTTGAGCGCCCTGATCTCAGCTTCAGCCCGCTTTTGTTCGCTTAAGTCGAGCACGAAGGCGACACCCTCGTTCCCACCTTCTCGAAACAGCGCGCCTCCAATCAGCACGGGCACGCGGCTGCCATCTTTCCGGAAATACTCTTTCTCAAACGGCTGAAAGGTCCCAGTTGCCTTCAGTTCCGCCAGGGCGCGTTCGTCGCGCTCGCGCCATTTGGCCGGCGTCACGTCCGTCCAACGCACGCCACCTGAGACCAGATCATCACGGCTGTACTGCAGCATGGTCAGCAACGCTTCGTTGGCCCCGACGATGTCGCCTTCGAGGTTCCAGGTGAAGATTCCCAGAATGTTGGCATCCACCAGGCGGCGAATTTTTGTTTCGCGATCTTCGAGATCGCTATAAAGCCGCATATTCTCAAGCGAGATTGCTGCTTGCGACGCAAGCACCTTCAACACCGTGACGCGGTCTGGAGTGAAAACGTTTGGAGTCAGATTGTTTTCCAGGTAGAGAAGACCGATGAGTTTGCCCTGGTTCATCAATGGCAAACAGAGGAGGGAACGGGCGCGATGCTGAACGATGTAGGGATCGGCAGAGAACGGATTCTGAGATGATGCATCGTCGAGAATTATGGTCTCCGGAGTACGCATGACAGAGCGAACGGGCGACTCCGGCAGCGCGGCGGCGGTGTGGGCGCCGTCTTGCAGATGCACGGTTACATCTTCTCCACTCCTGGTCGCTTCCGCCTCTATCTGCAGCTCATCCCCTCGGGGAACAATCAAGAGACCGCGCTCGGCGCCTGCATGCTCGATGGCCGCCCGCATGAGCCCGCCGATCAGTTGAGTATCGTGCAACTCCCGCGCCATGCGCGTCCGCTCGTTGACCCGTTCTTCAAGGCGTATGCTGTATTGCCGTGCCAACTGCCGCAACCGAAGCCGATAAAGCCCTGTAAGCATTGCCAAAAAGAGGACCACGCATAGCGAGCGGAACCATAGGGTCTGATAGTAGGCCGGGGCCACGGAGAAATAGAGGAACGTTCCGGCCTCATTCCACACGCCGCTGTTGTTGCAAGCCATCACACGGAAGGTGTAGTTGCCAGGAGAGAGATTGGTATAGAAGGCCTGCCGGCGATTACCCGCATCCTGCCAGTCGCGATCCAGGCCTTCCAGCTTGTAACGGAAAAAGACCTTTTCCGGCACGACGAGGCTCAGAGCCGTGTAGTCGATCTGCAATTCGTGGATGAGCGGCGGCAGACCCATCTGTCCATTCCCAGCCAGAGTAGCGTCGTAGGTCTTGCGATCGGCAGTAATCTGCTCGACGTGTACTGGCGGGGGAAGTTTGTTGAAGGGAAGATGGCGCGGATCGAAGACGCTTACGCCGTCCCAGGGCAAGAACCATAACTTTCCGTCGGGTGTCTTGGCAACTTGTGGATGGAAGTGTCCCGGGCTGGAAAGGCTCTTTACTCCATCGGAGGTGTCAAAAGGCGTGACTCTTACCTCTACATTCCTATCTTGATGCTTGTCCGCGGCGGCAGCCCAGGTGAACATTTCGGAGCGGACTATGCGGATCAAGCCACAAGCCATGTACAGCCAGTAGGAATGATCATCATCTTCGACGGCCCAATGGACTGTGTCACAGGGCAATCCGTTCTTGCTGCTCAGCGTGGCTATATGATCGTTTTTCAGGCGGCTGAGCCCGCCCTCGGTGGAAATCCATAGGGTTCCGTCGTCATCGAACTTGAAGTCGCTGACCCGGCCGACGCCAAGCCCCTCGGCGGCTGTGTACGATGCACGGATTTGGCCGTCAGCGAAATAGGCAATACCGCCGAGAAAAAATCCAATCCACAATCCACCCTGCGCAGGATCAGCAGCCAGGACACTGGCATGGTCCTTATGCCCCAGTGCGGCCCAGGGAATTCGCCGAACCTCGCCTTGCGGCGAGAAACGAAAAAGACCTAAGTTTTCGTTCGCTAGCCACAGATTCCCGGCGCGGTCCTGTGCGATGGAAAGCACACCACCACCGGGAACGCCGCTTATGGGATTAAATCGGCTATTCTCCACATAGCCAAACTGGCGATACGTGGAAACCCAGACTCGCCCGCGATCGTCCTGAAAAAGAGATTCCGGGACATCGTTGAGTTTCGCGCCGATGTGATAACGCGTGATTTGCCCGTGTTCCCATCGATTCAATCCACCATAAGTGCCAAACCAAAGGGTGCCGGCTCTGTCTGCCAGAACTGAGCCGACAAGGTCTTTCGACAAGCCCTGCTTCGCAGTAAATGTGGCAGCGCTCAAATTGTGGAAGCGATCGAGCCCGTTGATCGAAGTCACCCAAATATTGCCTTCACGATCCTCAACGACACTATAAGCGGTATCGCCTGAGAGACCGTCGGATTGAGTAAAGACATCCGTTCTTCCCTCATGTACATGCACAAGGCCCTGGTTAAGAGTTAGGATCCACAAGCCACCATCACGGTCGCGGAGTATCCTCCTTGCCCCGAACCGTGGGACAGCACCGGGGAGAGAATAGCCTTGGGTTTTTCCATCAATGAATCGGTAAATTCCACCCTTCCACCCAACCAGGAGTGAGCGGTCAGTATCTTCACCCACGGCTTGTATACCTTCTGGCTCACCGGGCAGCGGATAGAATTTTGGGGGACCGGGTTTCCATCGCCACAGACCGTTAACCACACCTGCCCAGAGATTGCCGTGGGAGTCTTCGTGTAATGCACTCACGAATTGGCCAAAAAAACCATCATCTCCGTAGCAATGAATACTGCCGCTGTGGATAGCGCACAATTTCCCGCCAGCAATTCCCGCTGTTCCCACCCACACAGTTCCTTCATAGTCCTCAAGTAACGCGTAAATGAATTGATCGACAAGCTCCGGATACTCTGTAAGCTTGCCGTTCTTCCAACTTGCAAGGCCTTTTGCGCCGATCCAGAGTGTCCCATCTCGCGAAACCAGCAGACTCCTGATGGTGCCGGGCGGCAGATGTTGATTGTTCGGCGGCTGCCAAGGAACGTTCCTGACGCCATCGAAGCGAAGCAAACCGAATTCCGTTCCCAGCCAGAGATAACCGTCTTGCGTCTGGGCAACAGAGGCAATCAGGCCCTTGGCAAAACCATCGCGTACCTTCCATGCCGTGTGCGCGTACTGATTGACGTCGAGGGATGGGTCTAATGCGAAAGCACAACGGCAGCACGCCAGCAAAATAGCAGCCAACACAAAAACAAGTGAGACACCGCTTTGTGCCTGGGCTCCCCTCATGGCGCCACATCTTATCGCATTATCTTCCTTCGCCTTCCCTCCTGCCCTAAAGAGTGGGACGAAGACTCGAAAGGGTGAGTGAAAGTGCTGCGGGTTCGGAGCTACGCGAACAGCTTGGGCCAGCACGATTGGAGTTTCCATTTTTCTCCAACTGTAGCCCTGCCATATAACTATACCCACGCGAGACCGCATGCCGAAGATTCCGGCTTGCCGTGGGCTGGGTGCTGAATGTCGAAGGCCCCGGCGTGCCGTGGGCTGAAAGCTGAATGCTAAGAAAACGGGGCGGGCATTACCTTGGGCAGGAGCCCACCCCTTCTCCTTTGATGTTTACAGGCTGTCATGCTCGAATTCGAAATCAGGAGCAAGCTGCTGAGGAAGGTCATTGGTACCGATACCAGACCCCATGACGACTTCACCTGCTTGCCCGATCACGGTCAATGTGGGAGCTTCAAACTTTTTCATTCGAATTCACCTCCTTTCTGTTTTGGTTTTTGCAAAGTCCTTAGCTCAAGGCTGTTCCTGAGTTGTACCTCAGGGGCTGAAGCCTACTGTGTGTTTGTGTTTCTGCAGGCATAAATGCCTGCTCCACCACTAGCCGGCCTTTACGCAGCCACAACTCGAGCAGGATGATGTTCCGCAACTGGGACTCATTGCAATCAAGGCCGGCCGAAAGCCGCTGCAACCGCGAGAGGACGCTGCTGCGATCCACAAATCCGCTCTCCACTACATGCAGTTGCCGGTCCTGAAGCAGAGCCCCTGCCAGCGGTCGCAGCGCCTCCTGCCACGGGGTGCCAAACGAGCCCTTGGATCGCCGCGTGCGCACCTTGGGGGGCCACAGGTCTGCCAGCGCGGAGCGCATCAACCTTCGCGGCTCACCGGGTCGGCAGAGAACATCGGCCGGCACAGCCATGAGAAACTCCACCAGCGGCCGGTGCGCGAAGGGATTCGTGTAGGTCAGGTGTTGCAACGGCTCCGGCGCCTGTAGTTGGCGCAGTTCGAGCAGCATCGATAGAGACCAGAAGTACTTCCGACGCTCCGGGGGAGCTTGCATCCAGGTATTCGAGAACAAGCTTTCCGGTTCACGCAAGCCGGAGAGGATTGAGGTCTCCGTGCTTTTAGGAGCGTACGAACCGTCGGGTGCCGTGTAGATCGCAGCAGACGCCAGTGATGGTGGAAGGGATGCACAAACGCCCCGCCAAAGAATCGAGTAGAGGGGAAGCCGGAGAATCTTGCTCCAGGCGAAAGCCTCTTTCCATGCCTGGCCCAGACGAAGCCGGCGCAGGGAGGCCGCGACCTGAAGACTGTCGTCGAACCAGTTGCCCATCATCAAGTCACCGCCTTGTCCGGTTAGAACAGTGGTCGCACCGAGCGTGCCTGCTACTGCCGCCGTGGACGCGCGCAGCGGATAAACGACCTCCGGCATCGCATCGCCCGGTTGCGTTTCGGAGATGAGGGGAACATCGTGAGTCGAGATGTGGTGTCCGTCAATCCCGCAGAATGATTCCATCTCGCCAATGAAAGGCTGATCCAGCGAGTTCTTCCATACGTAGCTGACGCTGGTAAGCCGGGTTGCGCGGGCTGCACCGCTGCGCATCAGATGATTTGCCATCGAGACGACAGACGATGAATCCAGGCCGCCGCTGAGTTCAGCCAGAACTGGCGATTCTGATTGCAAGCGCACAGCCACCGCCTCGCGAAACAACGCTCGAAGTTCTTCTTCGTACCGGCGCTCGTCGCGATAACGGATCACATCGCCGACCGGCAATGACCAGAAGCGATGGACGCGAGTACCTGCAGACGACACGCATACTGCGTGACCGGGGGGAACGGAGTAAATGCCTTTGTAGGGCGTGCGGTTCGGACATCCGCCGACCAACAAAAATCCACGGACGTACTGCTCATCCAACTCGGAGATTCGCGTCGCATCAACAAGCGGCTGCAAACGGCTCGACCAACGGACTTGCCCTGATTGCACGCAATAATAAAGAGGACGGACTCCGGCAAAGTCGCTGGCCAGGACGATGGTGCGGTTAACATGATCGTGTATGACGAGACTCCAATCGCCGATCAGCTTGACAAACCCGTCCGTCCCCCAACGCTCGTAGGCCGCGCGCGCCAGAGCCGAGTTGCTGGTGTTGCCACGCAAAGAATCTGCCAAAAGCAGAAGCAAATCGCCGCGATTATCGAGCCGTCCATCCCACGAGAGAATCTCTGTCCTCTCATGGTGCTCATTCGTGCTATCCAGCCAGCTTACTTGTGCTCTTTCCTGTTGCCTGTTGCCTATTGCCTGCGGCCTATGTTGGGCTCCCGCGTTCATAACTTTTTCTCTTTCCTGCTAAATTCGCGTTAATTCGCGTTAATTCGCGGCTAAAAGTTTTTGCCTTGCCTTTTCTGCTGTGGCCTGTTGCCTTACAAGCGTAGTTATCGCAAATATCAAAAGGCGAGTAAATCCCGCGCTCCTCTCCGGTCCCGCTCATGCGGCTCTCCAGCGCGTGAGTGCGGCGAGATGTCCGTTGCGGGTGTGGATCTCCGGCTAGTGGTAAACTGTTCCGCACTAAGGTGCCCAGGGGTGTTGCCTTTGGAGGGTCATCGCTCTTCTCAACAGGTGCTCCGTTTCGGTCCCTTCGAGCTTGACTGTGCAGCACATGAACTCCGCAGGGATGGGGCAAGAGTCCGTCTACAGGAACAGCCGCTACAGGTCCTTCAGATCCTGCTGGAGCAGCCGGGCCGGGTGATACCACGCGAAGAACTGCAGCGGCGCATCTGGCCGTCCGACACGTTTGTCGATTTTGATCACGGCATCAACAACGCGATAAAACGCTTGCGAGAGGTACTGGGCGATACGGCCGAAACACCGCGTTATGTTGAGACCCTTCCTCGCCGCGGCTACCGGTTCATCGGAAATGTCAATGCCATCGCTGAGCCCGGCGCAGACAGTATCCGGTCACTTGCTGTTCTGCCCCTCGAAAATCTCTCCGGCAATCCGGAGGAGGAGTATTTTGCCGACGGCCTGACCGAAGCGTTGATTACCAGCCTGGCGAAAATCGGTGCTCTCCGCGTAGTCTCGCGCACGACAGTAATGCAATACAAAAGACCCCAGACACCATTGCCCCAAATTGCGCGTGAGCTTCAGGTGGAGGGCATTGTAGAAGGCACCGTCTTGCGTTCCGGCGACCGCGTGCGTATCACGGCGCAGCTCATTGAGGCTCGCACAGATAGCCACATCTGGGCTGAGAGTTATGAACGCGACCTGCGAGACATACTGGCTCTTCACGCAGACCTGGCGCGGGCCATCGCCGGACAGATTCAAATTGCTCTGACTCCGGCCGAGCAGTCGCAACTCGGGCGCGGTCGTCCCGTCCATCCGGAAGCGTATGAGGCCTACCTTAAGGGAAGGCATCATTGGAACCGCCGCAGCGGGGATGACCTGAAGAAAGCGATTGAATATTTTCAGCGGGCAATAGACAAGGATCCGAATTACGCTCCAGCCTACACAGGATTAGCGGACTGCGCGGGTATAGCTGGTTTCTGGAGTTTCGCTGCGCCAGCGGAAGGTTGTGGCAAGGCTAAGGCGGCAGCGCTGAGATCACTGGAGCTTGAGGAAACCGCCGAAGCGCACGCCTCCCTGGGTTGGGCGATCATGCACTACGACTGGGACTTATCCGCCGCCGAACGGGAATTTCAACTGGCGATCCAGGGGAATCCTTTGTACGCCCATGCACACCAGTGGTACGGCCACTGCCTCGGATGTATGGGCCGATTCGACGAGGCCTATAAAGAGCTCAGATACGCGATCCAGCTCGAACCGCTCTCGCTGATCATCAGCACCAGTTATGCCGGGGTTTCATGGTTGGGGCGACAGTGGGATCAATCCATCGAGCAAACGAAGAAAACTCTCGACCTCGATCCTGATTTTGTTGGTGGGCGGTGGGCTCTGGCGCGTGTCTATGACGCCAAAGGCATGGCCGAATCAGCCATCGCTTACGCCCAGGAGGCGGTAGCGCTTTCGCGCAACACTCAGATGTTCTTCATTGCGGATCTCGGGCATGCCTATGCTTCCGCTGGTAAAAAAGAAGAGGCGATCGGAGTTCTTCGCCAATTGAGAAAAATCGGCAAGCAGCGCTACGTTGATCCTAGCCTGGCCGCTCACATCTATGTAGCTCTGGGTGAAAAAGAATCAGCGTTCGAGTGCCTGGAGCGCGCCTTCGAGACGCGATCGTCTTGGGTGCCCTATCTCCCAATGGACGTGTGCTTTGATCCTATCCGACACGATCCCAGGTTCCGGGACCTGCTGCAGCGTGCAGGCTTGCCTTGGATGGATTTGAAAATCGTCGGCTAGCCGAGCACATCGTGTTTACTCGGGTTAATTCGCGGCCAAAAGTTTTTGCGTTTCTCCGTGTCTCCGTGCCTCCGTGGTGAGATTTGCCTTTCCGATCACCGGATCACCCGATGAAAAGCGGCTTTAGCCGCGTCTGATAAGCCGGTGAGCCATACACAACTCGGCCCTCTACTTCCACCCACGCGTGAGCAAAGAACGGCACGGGGCGATAACCGATCACCAGGCGCGCATTCACACCATGCTTGCGCAGCAAGCGGGCAGTCGAAACCGATCGCTGCAGACACAGCACCGGTTTCCAGTAGAGACAGGTTGCCAGCAGGACCGCTTCGCAAATGGCCTGTTCCAATTCCTGGCCAGTCGGCTTGGCCGCAACACATTGCCGGCTCACCTGCTGCAAAGTTCGTCCGGAACCGCGCAACCGGAGCACCACATCGTGACGGGCGATCTCATAAAGCGCGCGGATTACGAGCCATGTTTGTTTTGCCTTTTTCATGACGCAGCCTCCTGCTGGATCAACGCATGGAGCTTCAGTTCGGCCAGAAAGCGGAGCGTGTGTTGGCGTGCGGTGTTCAGAGTAATTTCATAAACACTGCTGATTTCCTGAACGATAGCTTCCAGCGACAGTCGCTGCTCGATCGCGCGCCAGATGCGCGCGCCAGTGCCATTGCAGGTGTAAAAGCGCCCGTTGCCGAGGTTTAAGATCACGACTCCTTCGTCGTGAACAGACGCCGTAACTTCCCGGCTCACTGTGAAACTAAAGTTGCTCATTTCTTACCTCCTCCGAATGCTTCCCAAAAACATCTGCCTGAACGCTCATTCTGCTTATCTGTGCCGGAAGTCCCCGGCGCCATTTAACAAGGCAAGGAAATGGCCAGTCTTAAACCGATTGAAGGCAAAGGCGTTTACCATGCTGGGTCGCTCTCGTGCTGTCGTGCCGTCTGCCGAACGTTCGGCATTTTGCTGAAGACGAAGCACGGCCCATTGTGGCAAACCTTTCCGCGTCAATGGCTTACAGATGGCGTTCCTTTTGCATACTTCAATGGGGGGAGTGTGTGAATCGGGGCACGCCGCGCTTCTCGCAACGCGGGTGACAAACCACATCAGCTCTCGATAGAGAAAGGACTAGCGATGGACACACAATGGGTGGGGCTAGCGATCGTCCGCGCTGCAGGGTGAGCGCCAAATGTTGAGAATTGAAAAAGATTGCGATGGATCAACATCTTCAACCACCCCAACTTCGGCAACCCCAACAACAACGTGACCAGCCCCCTGTTCGGACGCTCGACCCAGACCCTGGCCAACAGTCTGGGTTCCGGCGGCGCCAACGGTGGTCTCAATCCTCTCTACCAGATCGGCGGCCGGCGCTCTATCCAGTTGGCGTTAAAGCTGCAATTTTGAGCTGGACAAGAACGGCAGTTACGCCTCGATTTTCCAAGGCTTTGCAATCCCCAGCTTCTTCATCCTGAATTGCACAGTGGACCGGTTCATGCCCAACCGCGCCGCCGCGCCATTGGGTCCCGCGATCACCCATTTCGTATCCTTCAATGCTGCCAGGATGTGCGCCCGTTCGGCTTCCTCCATGGTCTGCGGTCTGCCTGCAGCAGAGCCGACAACTGCTCGATCCCGCAGGTCCTGAAGAGGAACTCGCAACACAGGACCAGTCGACAGGATCACCGCCCGCTCAATCAGATTCTGCAACTCGCGGATGTTGCCCGGCCAGGGATAACGCACCAGAGCATTCATGGTTTCCGAAGGAATGGTTTC
>Ga0126373_10002855_pt1 | contig 12785 bp, 11 predicted proteins | sample PanSoiMetPlot_11_FD_92545 | JGI IMG/M metagenome (GOLD analysis project Ga0126373, IMG submission 92545) | Tropical forest soil microbial communities from Panama - MetaG Plot_11 | ecosystem: Environmental > Terrestrial > Soil > Tropical forest > Bulk soil | place: Panama | collected 2016-02-17
ATCTTGGAAGAGGTGTTGCCGCCGCCGTAATTGGTGATGCGCTTATCGCCGCCAAGCAGGTTTGATCGGTACAATAAGACTTCCGGGCTCGAGAGCGACGCGGCATAGGCCGCATCCCATTGATCAGCGAGCGTCAGGGATTGTGCCTTGGCGATGTCCAGCATGGCGGTCCTCGGCGATGTTCGCAGGCAGGGGCGCAGACACAAAGCGCTCCGGTGGTCGCCCGGTCTGTGTCCGCGATTGGCCCCGCCTATGTCACTTCCATCATTTCAATTCATTATCGCTCATTATAGCTAGCCAATCGATCAAAATCTGTCATAAATCGAAAAGATCCGGTTGACAAGCGGCACTTGGATGCCGTGTTGTGATCGAACGAGAAGGAACCCTCAAGGACATGCTGGAGCGCGAGCGCCACCGTCTGATCCTGAAACTCGTGGAGGAGCGCGCGGTCGTGGGCGTCGCGGAGCTGACAGATCTGCTCGATGCCTCGGAAGCGACGATAAGGCGCGATATCATCGCGCTTGCCGACCGTGGCGAGCTCAAGCGTGTCCGCGGTGGCGCCGAGGCCCTGCGGCCCCGCCACACGCCACACCTTGTCGGCGTCCCGTTCTCCGTCAATTTGGAGGTGGCGGTCCCCGAGAAGCGGGCGATCGCGCGGGCCGCCGCAAAGCTCGTCGAGTCGGGCGACAGCGTCATCATCAACGGCGGCACCACGACATGGCGGCTCGGCGAGTTCCTCGGGGGTCTGACGCTTGACGTGCTCACGAATTCATTTCCGATCGCAGCCGACCTTTTGGCCAAGTCAGCGGCACGCGTCACCCTGCCGGGCGGCACCGTCTATCCCGAGCAAAACATCATTCTCAGTCCATTCGAAGCCGCCGACGCGATCGACCATTTCGCAGCGCGGGTGATGTTTACCGGCGCCTACGGCGTCGGTCGCGCCGGCTGGATGGAAACCGATCCCCTGATCGTCCAGTCCGAGCTGCGCCTCTTGAAGCGCGCCGAGCGGCTCGTCGTGATGGTGGATTCCCGCAAGCTCAGGAGCCGCTCTGCAATGGTGGTGACCGCGCTCGATGAGATCGACGTTGTCGTCACCGACGCGGGGGCAACCGAGGAGAACCTCGACCCGATCCACGAGGCAGGGATCGAGGTGGTCATCGCGGAGGTGCTGCCCGAGGACCGGGCACTTGAAACGGCCGCCTGACAACCGGCAGAGACAGACCTGAAGCAATAAATCGGGCCGTGGAGCACGCCCGTTTGGGAGGACTACCATGATGCGAAAGCTTATCCTTGCGGCCGTTGCGGCCACCCTTCTCGCCGGCACGGGGCACGCGGCCGATATCCGCGTCGGGCTCGTCCCGAAAGCGCTTGGCAACGGTTTTTTTGATGCCGCCAACAAGGGCGCCAACGAAGCGGCCAAGGAAATCGGCGGGGTCAATATCATCTACACCGGCCCTACCACGCCCACGGCGGAAGGTCAGATTGAGATTGTCAACGCCCTGATCGCCCAGAAGGTCGACGCCATCGCCATCTCGGCAAACGATCCGGATGCTCTGGTGCCCACGCTCAAGAAGGCGATGCAGCGCGGCATCAAGGTGATCTCGTGGGATTCCGGCGTCGCTAAGGACGGCCGCCTCGTGCATCTCAATCCATCGTCCAATGCGTTGATCGGCGAGACCTGTGTGCAGCTCGCCGCCGACGTCGTCGGCAAGGAGCCGGCCGAGGTCGCGATTCTCTCGGCGACGCCGACTGCGACCAACCAGAACACCTGGATCGAAGAGATGAAAAAGGTTTGGCCGAAGTTTTCCAACTTAAAGCTGGTGGCCACCGTTTACGGCGATGACCTCGCTGACAAATCTTATCGCGAGACGCAGGCGCTGCTAAAGCAATACCCCAATCTCAAGGTCATCATCGCCCCGACCTCGGTCGGCATCGTCGCGGCCGCAAAAGAGGTCGAGGACGCTGGGCTGGTCGGCAAGGTCTACGTCACCGGCCTCGGCCTGCCGTCCGAGCTCGCCGGTCACGTCGAGAAAGGCACCGTAAAGAGTTTCGCGATCTGGAACCCGATCGATCTCGGGTATTCGGCAGCCTACCTCGCCGTCGATCTCGTCAAAGGCGAGAAAGGCGGGCCGAATACCACGCTGTCAATCGGCCGCGTCGGCAAGGTCGGCTTCGACGCCAACGCCGAGGGCGCCATGGCGAAGCCCTTTGTTTACGACAAGTCGAACGTCAAGGACTTCGCCAAAATCTTCTGATCGCGTGCGCGGTTGCCTGGTGTGCCGCGCCCCTTCTAGCAAGATTGGGAGGAGATGCCCAACGGACTGTGCAAGCATGACCCAACCGCTGATCGAGCTCTCCGGCGTCACCAAGGCCTTTGCGGGCGTGCATGCACTCGTCGATGCGGCACTCGTGCTCAGCGCGGGCGAGGTCACCGCGCTGATCGGCGAGAACGGCGCCGGCAAGTCAACGCTGGTGAAGATCCTCACCGGTATCTATCCCCCGGATTCTGGCACGATCCGTGTCGACGGCGAGCCAGTAACCATTGGGTCGACCGTCAACGCTGAACGCCTCGGCATCACCGCAGTCCACCAGGAGGCCGTGGTCTTCGACGACCTCTCGGTTGCCGAGAATATCTTCGTGTCCAACCGACCGCGCGGGCGGTTGGGCATGGTTGACTGGGCGACGATGCGCCGCCGGGCCCGCCAGCTGCTTGCTGAGCTCGAAGTGGATCTTGATCCTGATCTTCCTGCCAGGAGCCTATCCGTAGCCCAGAAACACCTTGTGCAGATTGCCCGTGCCCTTTCCCACGAGGCCCGCCTCGTCATCATGGATGAGCCGACGGCCGCCCTTTCCCACCGAGAGGCGGAAGATATTCTGCACATCGTCGAGCGGCTGAAGTATGAGGGCCAGGCCGTTCTCTTCATCAGCCACAAGTTCGAGGACGTGATGCGGGTGGCCGACCGCTATGCGGTGTTCCGCGACGGTGCCACCGTGGGGACCGGTCACATTGCCGACACCAGTACGGGAGAGCTGATCCGCCTCATGGTTGGGCGGCCTGTCGATCAGATCTTTCCAAAGATCGACGTACCCGTTGGCGAGGAGATGCTCCGGATTGAAGGCTTCTGCCATCCGACAGAATTCGACGACATCTCCTTCTCGGTGCGCGGCGGGGAGATCCTGGGCGTCTACGGGCTGGTCGGCGCGGGTCGGTCCGAAGTGATGAAGGCCGTATTCGGAATTACCCGCCCGTCCGCGGGCCACTTGTTCGTGAAGGGGCGGCCGATCACTATCGGGCGGCCTGCTGACGCGATCGCCGCCGGCATCGTGTATGTGCCCGAGGACCGTCAGAACCAGGGCGCTGCACTCAAGCAATCGATCCTCGACAACATCTCACTGCCGAGCCTGTCGCGACTGTCGAGGGGCGGGTTCTTCAATCGCGGACGCGCGCGCGCCGTCACCGAGGCCCTCACGTCCCGCCTTGAGGTGCGAATGTCTTACCTCGACCAGCCGGTCGAGGACCTCTCCGGCGGCAACCAGCAGAAAGTGGTGATTGCCAAGTGGCTGGCGACCGAGCCGAAAATCCTGATCCTTGACGAGCCTACCAAGGGTATCGATGTCGGCTCCAAGGCCGCCGTCCACCGCTTCGTGGTCGAGCTGGTGGAACAGGGGCTCGCGGTGGTGATGATTTCCTCGGAGCTTCCCGAGGTCCTCGGCATGGCTGACCGCATCATGGTGATGGCGCAAGGCCGCGTCCGCCGCATCTTCACGCGCGCGGAGGCGACGCCGGAAGCCGTCGTCCGGGCTGCGACCGACGCCTAGGAGATGCCGATGAAGGCTGCTGTCCCGCTTGCGGCCGCCCGGCACCCGGTCGCCTCCGCCCTGCGCCGCTGGCTCGGTGGCCGCGATGTCGCACTCGCCGCGCTCAATTTCGTCCTCCTCTTTGCCGTGGCGCTGAAATTCCCGAACTTCGTGGCGCCGGCGAACATTGCGGATATCCTCGACGATACGGCGATCCTCTTCCTTCTCGCTCTTGCCGAGATGCTGGTGATCCTGACCGGCGCCATCGATCTCTCGGTCGCCGCCAGCCTCGCCCTGACCGGGGTTGCGGTCGCTCTCGTCAACGCCGCCCATCCCGAGCTCGGGGTCGCACCGATTGTTGTCCTGGCGCTCGTCGTGGGCACCGCCCTCGGTGCCGGCAATGCCGTTCTGGTCTGGAAACTGCGGCTGCCTTCAATCGTCGTGACAGTCGGCACACTCGCGATCTATCGGGGCTGCATCTTTCTTCTGACCGGTGGCGCCTGGGTCAACTCCAACCAGATGTCGGACGCCTTCCTCAACTTCATCCGCGTCCCCTTCCTCGGACTGACGACGCTCACCTGGATCGCCATCCTCGGCATTCTCGGGGCCGGCCTGTTCCTGACCTTCTCGGTTGCCGGGCGCAATCTTTATGCCACGGGCGGCAACAGACTGGCCGCGACTTATGCGGGCATCGATCCCGGCCGCATGCAGGCCCTCGCCTTCCTGATCTCCGGCGCGGTTAGCGGCCTTTGCGGTTACTTCTGGGTCTCGCGCTTTGCAGTCGCGTATGTGGAGGTGGCGCAGGGCTTCGAGCTGCAAGCCATCGCTGCCTGCGTGATCGGCGGCGTCTCGATCGCCGGTGGGCTCGGCACCGTCCCGGGCGTCGTGCTTGGCGCGCTCTTTCTCGGGATCGTCAAGAACGCGCTGCCGCTGATCGGCATCTCGCCGTTCTGGCAGATGGCGATCGCGGGCGCGGTCATCACCGTCGCCGTCATCATTAACGCAAGTGGCGAGGGCCGCGCGCGGGCCCAGCGCATCCTCAAGGAAAAGACGGCGTGACCGTGTTGCCCGACTCCCGAGAGCTCAAGGTCAAGACCGCAAGACCCGTCCACCGCCCGTCCCTGCTCCTTGCCATTCTCAAGAGCTGGGAATTTCTGCTCTTCATTCTGTTCGCCGCCGGCGTCGGCGCTTCGGCGCGGGCTTCGCCGTATTTTCTCGACATCTGGAACCTGTCGGACGCCACCTTCAACTTCACCGAAAAGGCGATTGTGGCGCTGCCGATGGCGCTCCTCATCATCGCCCGAGAGATCGACATCTCGGTCGCGGGCATCATGGCGCTCGCCTCGTTGGTCATGGGACTGGGGGCGCAGGCGGGTGCCGATTGGTTGTTGGTCGCACTCCTCGGCCTTGCCACTGGCCTGGTGTGCGGCATGCTCAATGGGGCTTTGGTGACAATGTTTGGGGTCCCCGCAATCGTGGCGACGATCGGCACCATGAGCCTGTTTCGCGGCATGGGTTATGCGATCCTCGGCGATCAGGTGATCAAGTCTTATCCCGCCGGCTTCGAAGCGTTTGGCCAGGGCTATGTTGCGGGGCCGCTGTCGATCGAGTTTGCGATTTTCCTCGCCCTTGCGGTCCTCTTTGGCATCGTGCTCCACCGCACCGTGGTCGGTCGGCGCATCTATGCGATCGGCAACAACCCGGAAGTGGCGCGCTTTTCTGGCATTGCCGTCAATCGCTACCGTTTTGTGCTGTTCTCCGTCGTCGGACTTGCCGCCGGCCTCGCCTCGGTGTGCCTCACCTCACGGCTTGGCTCGACCCGGCCTTCGATCGCGGTCGGTTGGGAGCTCGAGATCATCACCATGGTGGTGCTCGGCGGCGTCTCGATCCTCGGCGGCGTCGGCTCGATCCTTGGCGTGGTGCTCGCTGCACTGCTCATGGGGCTTGTCACCTTCGGCCTCGGCCTCCTCAATGTGCCCGGCATCGTCATGCAGATTGTGGTGGGTAGCCTTCTCATTGGGGTGATCTCGATTCCGGGACTGCTGCAGCGTCTCGCACTGATTATGAGAGCCCATCCATGAGCGAACAGATTGCCTTCAAGATGCGGTTATGCCCCGGCTTCGAGGCGGAATACCGCAAACGTCATGACGAGATCTGGCCGGAGCTGGTGGCGCTTCTGAAGGAGGCCGGCATTTCGGATTACTCGATCTTCCTCGACCGCGAGACCTGCTCGCTGTTTGCCGTGCTGCGGCGGCGTGCCGATCACGCCATGGATCGCTTGCCGCAGAACGAAATCATGCAGCGCTGGTGGGCGATGATGAGCGATATCATGGCCGCCAATCCGGATGGCTCACCGGTCTCGGCGCCGCTTGAACCGATGTTCCATCTGGATTGATGATGAGCCTCAACCAATTGGGCCACGGGACGCTAGCGGCTGTGCCGACCCATGATAGGCCGCTCGTCGCCGTTCTCGACATCGGCAAGACAAATGCCAAGCTGGTTGTCGGCGATCCGAGAAGCGGCGAGCAGATCTGGTCGCGGTCGCAATCCAATCGCCCCCTTGCGGGTGCCCCTTATCTGGCAATCGATGCGGCGGCGATTGCGTCATTCGTGTTCGCCGCGCTGCGCGATGCAGCGCGCCACGCCGAGATCGGTGTGATCGTGCCAGTCGCCCATGGGGCCTGTGCGGCCCTCGTCACGCCGGAAGATCTCGTCTTGCCGGTGATGGACTACGAAGAGCCCGCATTAGAAGAAGTCGGGGAGGCTTATCGGATCCTACGCGATCCATTTGCCGTGACCGGATCGGCCTTCCTGCCGTTCGGCCTCAATCTAGGCCGCCAGCTCTATTTCCTGGAAACGCGCTTTCCCGCACAGTTCAAGGCGGCGCGCCACCTACTATTGTGGCCACAATATTGGGCGTGGCGCCTGTGCGGTGCGTTGACCGGCGAAGTCACCGCGATCGGCTGCCACACGGATCTGTGGCGGCCGTTCTCGGCCTCGTTCTCCGCTCTCGCCGAGGGACGCGGTTGGGCGCGGTTAGTACCGCCCCTCACCCCCGCGGGCGCGGTCATCGGCACGGTCACGCGCGCTGTCGCGGCGCAGACAGGCCTTCATCCATCCACGGCTGTGCTTTCAGGCATCCACGATTCCAACGCGTCGTTTCTGCGTCACCGCCTGGGTCACCCCCGTGGCGAGCCCTTCGTGGTGATATCGAGCGGCACGTGGACGGTGATCCTCGCCGCCGGTGGCGCCGAATGCCTCGACGAGGCGCGTGACTGCCTCGTCAATGTCGACGCGCTCGGCGAGCCGATCCCGACGGCGCGGTTCATGGGCGGACGCGAATATGCCGCCATAGCCGGAGATGATGCACCGCCACCGACCTTCGGGGACCTCGAGGCGGTGCTGACGGCGGGTGCCGTGGCCTGGCCCTGCTTCGCCGGCGCAGGAGGGCCGTTTCAAGGCCGCATCGGCCACCTCGAGGGCACCGACGGGATCGATCGTGCCAGCCGTACGGCACTGGCCAGTCTTTATTGCGCGCTCGTCGCCGACTTTTCGCTCGACCTCCTCGGCGGCTGCGGGCCAATCATTGTCGAGGGACCGTTCGCCGACAATCCGCTGTTCGGATCGCTGCTTGCGGCGTTTCGGCCGACGCAGCCGGTGTCATTGTCGCAGGATCGCGCCGGCACCGTCGGCGGCGCGCTGGCACTGGCCGCACCCGACCAGGCCTCGGTGCCACGCCTGACACCCTGTCGGCCCTTTGTGAGCCCGCGACTCGGCCCCTATCGCTGCGCCTGGCGGGCGCGCCTCGAGCTTCCTCAACGGACCGCAGCGTCAAGCGAAAGTCCGCAACATCAATAACAGCGGGATGGCTTTGCGTTGAGCGAACATGCGGCGACATCATCACGCGAAGTTGCGATCGGCGAACGGCCTCGCCGCAGGTACGCAATCGACCGTGCGCGCCACCCGCCGCCGCCACTAGTGTCGACAGATCAAGTCCGGAGCGGCGACACTTGATCGCCGCCAATTCATTTGCTGGCCGGAGCTGTAAATGGGTCTTTGGATTGTGCGGCCTGAGGCGGCTGACCTTCGAGCTTATTGCGCGTCTCCTCGGCACGACGTGCCAATTCCCCCTCCAGCTTTCTCTCCCGTTCAATCAAGACCTTCTGATCTGTCGGCGGGCCGTCATAGGCCTTGGCAAAATCCATGAGCGGTACATCGACGCTGATCTGATAGCCGCCAGGATTGATCGCCTGAACGGTCAACGTCTGGCCCTTCTTGAGCTTGTCCACCATGTCGGGTTTGGCCTCGTAGTCGGAAAAGCATCCCACGAGGCACATCAAATAGTTGCTCTGCAGAGGAGCGCCTTGATCAATGAGAATACGGGTCCCATAAGGCAATCTGACGCCGAGCGGCAACGTGACGCGGAGTATTTTCTGCGCCCCGTCCCGAGGCTCGACCAGCGACGCCGACACGGCGATCTGCCCGGACGCAACACGCGCTTCTGTCAACACGGCACAGACGTCTCTGGCGTTCGTGCCTTCAGGTCCGTCCTTGCCGCAGATCTTAGTCCACGGCGAAAAGATGAACTGCTGCTTGGTGAGATCGGCGCCCTGAGGCTGGGCGGTTGCCGGCGGCGCCGCCGGTTGGGAGGTTGCAGGCGCGGCCGGTAGTGAGGTACTGGGCTTCTTCACTTGTGCCTTAGGTGCGGTCGGCGAGGGCGTCGTCTGCTGGGCTAAGGCACTCGCCCCGTCCCCCAACACCAGCAGGGCCAATGCCACAACGACAACGGCGCGATGCATTGTCGGCATCGATGCGCACTGATGGTCCATAGGTAATGCCCTCCCGGATGGCTAGCGCTAGTGCCGAACCCAACTCCCCGCGACCTGTTGCGTCGTCGTCAAATGCGGCGACAACGTGACGGCTTATTACGCTGCCGCCTGATGCATCTCAATCACCTATTTCGGCGCCGCACTCCGGAGGATCGTAGCAGCGAACTCAGCGTACAGATTACGGGAACCAGGAGCAGGGCCGCCATTCGCCCTGTGTGCACGGGCACGAGGGCTTGAGGCTGACCATGCAAGATCTTGGCGCCGGGGCCGCGGCGATTGTTGCTCTGACACCTGAGGAAATCGTCTGCTGGCACGCACCACCCCGCAGGAGGTGTCGAGATCCATCAATCGATGGGCCGATTGGGACTGCGCCATCAGCGCCGCGGGCCAAGGTCGAAGCCCACCAGTCAAGCGCAATAGCGCTCTGGTCGGAGTACTGGGCACAGGATCGGTAGACGACTGTTGAGGCACCGTCTCGAGCTTGAGTGGCCTCGGCCTTCAACAGCAGGTGCAATTCGCATCAGCGTCCGACAATCGCCATGTCCGATCGAAGGTGATTGTCCCTAGGTCAGGAAAAACCTGACAGTGCGGCCGCAAATCCTGACCGACAATCAACGACTTCTCGAATCAAGATGTCGGTCAATCGAAGCGTTGAATGCGTGGGCCCGCAGGATCAAGCCCGCTTGCGGGCGCAGGCACGAGCGCGGCAGGCGCAGCTGAGCAACAAACTTTGCGCCGTGCCGGGCCTCGTTCAGTGAACTCGACGCGTGCCCTGTCGATCGCGGTCGAGGCAAGGGCGAAAGGGGCTTTTCAATTTGGTGCAACCCATCATCGCGAAGATTGCTCGCTGATGACTTTCAAGTTTGGAGGCATCGTCGATGCGCAACCTGTCTCTCGTTACCGTGGCACTGGCCGTCGTCGTATCAGCGGCTCCGGCTTTCGCCCACAGTCACAATCATCCTCGGCACACTGTGGCTCCGGCTTTCGCCCACAGTGACAATCATCCTCGGCACACTGCTGCGGCATTTGGCGCCGCCGAGACGCCCCACTTCGTCCGGGTTGGCCCCAATGGTTATTGGATCACGTCGACCTGGGGCTGCTACACCGACGATGGTCAGGGGCGAATCCAGGATTGCGAAAGCGCAACGGGCGGCGGCGGCTCCTGACGGTCACGTGGGACTGCGCAGACGCCGGGACTGCAACTCGAACCGATAACACTGTTCTCGCGCTGGGTGAGCGCGCGACCGCCAGGAAACGCTAAGGACCGAACCCGGAAGGCTTGGCGACCCAAATCACGCCGGTGTCTTGTGCGCTTTGGGTACCCGTTCGCCATCCGTTGCGGTGCGAACGGGCGATGCAAAAACGCCGCGGCGCATCTTCAGGCTCACAGGTTTAGGAAACCCGGCCCCGAGGGCCGGCGCTACTTTGCACCGCTAGCCGGGTCTGCCGCGACCGGGTCCGTCGTCTGGCCCATCTCCTGGGTGGACGGCCCTTTCTTAACCTGCGCGATCCCGTAGGGGTAATTCGGCGAGGGCGTCTGATACCCTGACGGCGGTTGAGTCAGGTTAACGCGCGGAGGTTCATGGACGAATTGTGCTTGCTCGGGTTTATTGCCGAAAAGATTAAATAGCCCGATCTTGTCGACGATCGACGCAGGCAGGGGCCGTCCTCCCACATCGGAAGTGTTGTCCACAGGATCGGTGGGGATGGGCGGCGCACCACTTGCTCCCGTAGCGGGCTTGGGACCACCGCTCATTTCCGCTGCCGAGGCGGTTGCGTGCTCGACATCAGCCTGTCTGACCGATGCGTTCGCATCGAGTTTCTTCTTCGAGGTTGGCTTCTTTCGATGTGCCTCTTTGGGCCAGTCAGCCGGGGGGGCGGCCGCGGCTTGAGGCGGCGGCAGGTCGGAACTTGGGGGAATAACGAGCGGCGCCCGCTCGCTATAATCGATTCCCGGGCGTCCAACGTCGAGCCCGATCCCTCCGAGGACCCCCTTGATGATCTTCTGCTCGAACGTGTCCTCGTCGTCGTCGTTCTCTTGGGCGATGGCCGTGCCATGACCAACGACCAAAAACAGACCCATGACGGCGCCTATCGTATAGGCCCAACGTCGCGTCAGCGCTCTACGCATTCCCGTCACCCCGTGTATGACCTTGCGTCGCCAACAGCACCCCGGCCGGGGAAATCCCCGAGGATTCCTCTCGCGAACTGCACTGTGCGCCGGATCGAGGCGCTTTTGCGGCAGGACCGCCCCATTTGGGTTATAGCGGAAGCTCCCCGTTGGCGCAACGAGGGGCCGTTGCGCTCAACTTAACCAAGAGAGAAGAGCGTTAAGAGAGAGACAAGAGCGAACGTTTGCGAGCGGGCGCACGGCCGATCTGATTGTCGCGGCCGCGCGCGCGGAGGTTGCGGTCGCGTCGACGCATGCGCCCAAGAGAGCAAACGTGGATCATATGACCCCTCATCGTCGCCGTGATCAAGTAAACGTGAGGGCTCGTGCGCGGGTTACTGTCAAACAGTCGTTCGTGAGCGCAACCGGGAAGCGATGGTCTGATCCTCGAGCCGCTCAAAGTGTCAACGACACGTGAGCGCTTGCGCACGGAACAGAACGCCTGCTGCGGGCAATATGGCGCCGTCATGGCTTAATGACGTCGGTGCGAGAGCCGACCCGTGCCCACGACCTGAGATCGTCGACGCGAGAATATCTCAACACGGTTTCAATAACGTCTGAATCCCGACCCAAATATGCCTCGACACAGGATAAAGATCCCGGCTCTCCGCAAAGGAGGCAATGAAATGGCAATATAAATTTGCCGCTCCCCCTGACAAAGGTCCTTCTCCGCGGGGGACCTAATACCTTCAGGTCTTCTGCGGCACAACAAGTCAGCTCAATGGCAAATGTGCGTACTTGCGTTGCGGTCGTCGCCACGGGTCTGGCGGTACGGCGGTGTCTCGGCCCGCCGCAGCGATTGAGCCTGGCGAAATTCCGCAAACGAACGCGGGCGTGTTCATTGGTTCGTCGGCAGATGTTCCCCGCCCCGGCATATAAAGCACTCACGTATCAGGCAACCATTGTTGCAATGGGCGCGCCGCATAATAACGGATGTCCCAACCAGACCCATCTCGGCGTTGCGGCGATATTGTTAGCTTTCTGATCAATCCCGGTGGTCCATCTTCGGCGGTACGTACGCAGCCGTCGTCGCCCAACCGGCCCTCATACAACAGATCACACCTCCGGTGAAGGTGGCCGACGGCGGTCTGCACAACACCTTCTTCATTCCTGGGCGCACACCACGGAGGAACTCCCGGCGCGGGCAACGTGATTGCACCGCAAGGTGGGACCCTCTTTGGTGAAGTGAGCTATAGGCTCTGCTGCTTCGAGGAAGCACCACCTGTCGCAGCAAAGAACCCGCTGGTTTACAAATAGACCGGCACCCGGGCTTGCGTTGGCACCGGTGCGCCTCAAGCAAATCGTGGGAGCTTTTAACGGAGGTCACGTTTGGCAGCTTCCGCCAAAGGGGTGTATTGACCTATTCGGCCGCGATCGCGGCTTCTTGCAATTTGGCGGAGTAGTGCGAAGCGTTGCGACGGCCGGCAACGGCTTCGCGAGCAAACACGATCAAATGGTGGGCGACGAGTCCGACAGCAATAACGCACTCAATATCGCCGCGGACGAGGCGCGGCCATGCAAAGCGCCAAAACTCGCGGCGATAATCGGCACGGACGCCGACCTCCCAAAGGATGCGCCGAAGCATGTAGAGTCCGCGGCGAATATTGCGCCATGACACCCGCTCCCGGCTATTGGGAACCTTGAGCCGGTGCGGATAGGTCTCGCGCAGCTGATGGGCGTATCGAGCAAATATTGCCTTTGGCTGATAGGCTTGAGCCATGCAGTCCCGCCACATTGCCAGAACCTGCTCGTAGGGCAGCCGAAAATCCACATTCGATTCGCGGCCCCCGTCTTCGACCAGCCGTCCTTCGCGTTTTAATCGATCCCATAAGGGGGTGCGTGGCAGGGCCTGCAGCAGGTTGATGGTCAGCATCGGGATGTGCGAGCGTTCGATGAATTCCAGGAGCGCCGGTCCCGCCTCCAAGGTGTCGGTATCGAGGCCGAGAATGATGCCGGACACCACCTCCATGCCGAAACGATTGAGCGTG
>Ga0126373_10002856_pt1 | contig 12785 bp, 9 predicted proteins | sample PanSoiMetPlot_11_FD_92545 | JGI IMG/M metagenome (GOLD analysis project Ga0126373, IMG submission 92545) | Tropical forest soil microbial communities from Panama - MetaG Plot_11 | ecosystem: Environmental > Terrestrial > Soil > Tropical forest > Bulk soil | place: Panama | collected 2016-02-17
CGGCCCACATCCTTCAAGCGCACCAGTGTTCCGTCAGTGCCGGTCTTCAGGACGATGTTGTCGAACTCGCGCGCTTCCGTCAGCCGCCCGACAGCCCGGACGCTGATTTGGTACACCTGCCCGGTGTGCGACGGAGGCTGCCCAACTTGTCCGGCTGCAACCTGCACATTTTGCTCCTGCAAGGCGCTCAACATGTTCGTCGCTGTAATTCCGCGTTCCGCCATGCGCGCCGGGTCCAACCACAATCGCATGGCATACTTGCGTTCGCCGAAAAGAATGGCGTCACCCACGCCCCGTACGCGTTTCAGCGCATCCTTCACGTACACGTCGAGGTAGTTGCTGATGAAGAGGCTGTCGTACTGGCCGTTGTCGGAGTACAAGCCCGCGGCGCAAACGAATCCCGAAAACTGCTTTGTGATGATGATGCCCGTATTCTTCACTTCGTTGGGAAGCCGGCCTAACGTTTCGTTTACGCGGTTCTGCACGTCCACCGCCGCCAGGTCGACGTCGCGCTGCGAATCGAACGTTACGGTAATCTGGCTTGTGCCGTCGTTGCCGCTCGAAGAGCTGATGTACTTCATTCCGGGCACGCCGTTAATCGCCTGCTCCAGAGGAATCGTCACCGCCGACTCTACTGTCTGAGCATTCGCTCCAATATACGAGCTGGTCACCTGCACCTGAGGCGGAGCGAGTTGTGGAAGCTGCGCAACCGGCAAGGACGGGATCGCAATCACGCCGCCGAGAATGATCAGCAGCGCACAAACCGTTGCGAACACCGGCCGGCGAATGAAGAAATCAACGAACAATTCGAAGTGCGCCTTTCTCAGAATCTCGAATACCTACGAACCTTTTGGTTTGTCACTTGGAGCGCAGCCGCGCATCGGCTTGACTCGCTGTCCCTCGACGCACTGAACCTACTTCGATTCTTGCTGCGGATTCGTCTGGCCGCCCGCGCCAGCTTTATTCTCGACTTTCATCTCAGTAACGAGTGCGCCGTCTTGAAGGAATTGAAGCCCGGAAACGATTACGTGGTCGCCGGGTTTCAGGCCATCCAGCACGGGATAGTCGTTGCCGATGATGTCGCCCAATTTTAGCAGTCTTGCCCGCGCGACCGTTGCGTTGCCTTCCTTCGCGGCGACAAACGCGAAAAACTGTCCATTCACCCGCTGCACCGCGAGCACCGGCACGACCTGGCCTTCCCGGTTCCCCCAGGTGATCTGCGCCCTGACTTGCTGCGCAATCCGCAGATTTGCCTTCGGATTCCCAACGGCGGCCTTGGCGAGCACCGCTTGGGTTTCCGGATCGACCTGTGGGGAAACAAACGTAATCTGTGTCTCCGCTTGCACGGCTCCCTGGCTGTCGGTCAGCTTTACGGGCAGCCCCCGACGCAACTCTTTGGCCCGCGCGCCAGGAACATAGATGTACGCTTCCAGCGCGCCGGGCTCATCCACCGTCGTCAACAGCGTCGAAACGGTGACGCGGTCTCCCACGCGCACGGGAATATCCCCCACGATTCCGTCCATCGGAGCGCTCACGCGATAATAACGCAGCTCCACTTTTTGCTGCTGCACCTGTTCTTCGAGCGATTTTAACTGCGATACTGCGGCGTCGTAGCCGGTCTGCGCGTTATCGAAGTCCTGCTTGCTGATTACGCCTGCCTCGAAAAGTTTTTGCGCCCGTTCCAGCGAAATCTTGGCGTAGCGTACGTTGGCTTCCTGAGCGGCGCGCGCGGCATCTTGGCCGCTCACCATCGCCTCCTGCTTCAGTGGGTCGATTTGCAGCAACGCGTCGCCTGCCTTCACGCGGTCTCCAGACTTCGCCAGGATCCTGGTCACTTGACCCTCGACCTGGGGGTTGATCGTGGCCGAATGCCGCGATTTCAAAATCGCAAGGTATTCCGAGGTGTCGGCAATGCGCTTGGGAACAATTTCCAATACTTGAACGGGTGTTGCTGGAGGCGGTCCACCAGGGTTGTCGGCCGACGATTTTGCTCCGCAGCCGATGAACGGAGCTGACGCCAGGCACATTGCGGCCAGGCAGCAAGATGCTGCGAACCGGGCCTTCTCGCTGCAAGGCACAGACTCGAATAACTTAGTCGAGCTCACTTAAGACACACACTGTCATTATGGTACGACAACTGCGCGCCAGACTGAACTGCAAAGCTCTAGACTCCGCTTTCCGCACTCGGTGGGATTGTCCCGCGTTTTGAACGGGCGCTCAGTACAAATCGGTAGGGTCGATTTTCTTGCCGCTAAGCCCCAATTGCAGGACCTCAATATCCTGCGGGCGGTCGAATACTTTTCCAGGCAGCAGGCGCTTAATCAGAATCCGCAAAGCGCCGAATGCAATCCCAGTCATCGTTGCAATCGCCAGGAACAATCCCGTGAACAGAAATATTTTGACCATAATCACCACCAGCGGCGGGTCCGTTGCCGTCTGGCTCGGCTCGTTCCAAGTCACTTCCGTCGCATAGTTCACTTCGTCTCGCAGCGCTTGCGCATACTGCTTCGAGTCCGCTGCGAACACAAGCGACAGCATCGAAGCCTTGCGTTCGATCGTCACGCCGGCCTGCTTGGCGGCCGGCGGCAAAGCCTCTTCTAAGTGGTGCAAATGGTTTTCAGCAAGTTGCGGCGTCGGATATTCCAGCAGCAGCAATACCCCGCTGTTCCGGTCCGATCGGTAGCGCGCCAGCATTGCTTCTACGCCGCTTTGAAAGCCAACTTCCTTCGCCAGGCCGGCGTTCGCTCCCTGATTCAGCGATGTCATAGCCGCCTTGAACGCCTCGGGCCCCAACGCATACTTCTCCGACCCGAAAACGCGCCACTTTTCCGGCAAATAACTCTTCAACGGGGGAAGCGGAGTCGGATCGGCCTTTGCTTTCAAGCTCGCTAGCAGATCGTTCAGGCTCTCGGGCCTGGTGTTAGGAGAGAGGGTCGTCTGCACCACGAGATTGCCGACCTGGAATCTGCCGTCGTAGAGGCTGAGAGCTGAATCATCCCCCACTCCCATGTTACGCATTCCTGGCGCCAGCAAGAAGGTGTAAAACTCAAACGCGCTGCTCGGATCGCGCAGCGTGAACACGCGGACACTCAGTTGCTCAGCGCCGTGGCGGTAAACCCGCTGCTCAATCCGCGAGACGCCCGCTTCCTGAAGCACCTGTTCGGCGTTGGTCCACTGCGCCGAGTTGTTGCCCAGGTCGTGCGGTTTCACCGCGGTCGACGGACCTTCTGCCACCCAGACGCCGAAGCGCTCCGGCAGAAATGCAGTCTGCGCACACACGCTCGCCGCGCAAAGCAACGCAGCCGCGACGGCAACACCAATCCACTTTCGCATGATGGCCTCTTACTTAGACTCCTACAGACTACTTCTGGTTCCTGGATTGTTCAACTGAAGCCACGACCGGCGGGCGAGCGGGTTTTCCCGAAGTGTTTACCGCCAGACTGTTCATGCTTTCCAGATACTGGGTCACGCCTTGATAAACGCCCTCCGCAATCCGCTGCCGGTGCTCGGGTTTCTTCAGCAGCTGTTCGTCCGATGCGTTACTCAGGAAGGAAATTTCCGTCAGAATCGAAGGCATGTCCGCCCCGATCAGCACGACAAACGGCGCTTTTCTCACTCCGCGGTTCCTCACCGTCTTCGCGGTTCTCTGGACACGCTTTGAGAGCGAATCCTGAATGTCTTCGGCCAATTCTTTTGATTCGTCAATCTTCTCGGTTCGCGCGATCCGCTTCACCAGGTCTTCAAGGTCGTGGACGTTTTGCTGCGAAGCCGCGTTTTCTCGCGCTGCAACCTCCATCGCCTCCGGGGAGCCCTTCAAGTTCAGGTAATAGGTTTCTATGCCGCGCGCGTTCTTGTCCGGGCTTGAGTTCGCGTGGATCGAAACGAATAAATCCGCTTTTGCGTCGTTGGCCATCCGCGTGCGTTCTTCCAGCGGAATAAACGTATCGTCCGACCGCGTGTAGACGACTTCCGTTCCCGGCAGTTTCTCTTCAAAAAGCTTGCCGAGGCGCAGCGCCACATCGAGGCACAAATCCTTTTCCATTAATCCCGTCGGTCCGATCGTTCCCGTATCGTGCCCTCCGTGCCCGGCATCAACGACGATCCTGCTAATCTTCAATCCGAGTGCTCGCGTCAACGTGGACTGCCCATCATGCGTCGGCTGAGGTGCGGAGGCAGGTTGAACGAAGTCCGGCTTGGAGTTGGCGCCGGTTTTTACCGTCTTCGTCGGCAGTGTCTTTCGGGGTTCCGGGGACTTCGCGGGCGGCGCCGGCAGATCTGCAGCCGACGCAGACAACTTTGCCGCCGCATCGGGCTGCGTATTCGGGGCGATAAATTCGGGCGCCACTGGCTGACTGTCGGCCGATGCATTTCCGCCGGTACGCTTGACGTTCGGTCGCGAAGCCCCGCCCGCCTTCGTTGCCTGCAAGGCATTCGTCCTGGCGTGATTCGTGTTTCCGTAGAGTTCAATCACCAGCCGTTCTGGTTTTTTTGTCAACGAGGCCTCGTAGTCCCTCACGCCGGCTACGTCGAGGACCACGCGGACAACTCCCGACTGGTTCTGTGCGACACGAATCTGAGTCAGTAAATCGCCGCTAACCTCGAAGTTCGCGTGCGCCAAGCCGGGCGCGAGTTGCGCGGCGTGCAAATCAAAGTAGATGCGGTCCGGATTGGCGATCCGGCCCGAGGCGAACTGCACCGAATCGTCCAGGTCGATAATGATCTCCGTGCTGTCAGGCGCTGCGGTCGTCCGGATTTTCCGTACTCGCGGCACGGCACCGGACTTGGCAGGCTCGCCTCCGCTAATAGTCTTGTGAAGATTTGTCGGTGCCGTCTCGGCGGTAGCCGTTGGCGTCATCGAAACAGTTGTACCGCTCGCGCTATGTGGTTCTCCCGGTTCCGTGTTCCTAAGGAGTGCCAGTTCCGCCAAAGCTTCCTGCGCTTCTCTCTTGTTCGGTGAACGCGGGTACTTTTTCAAAAAATCCTGGAACGTTCTTGTGGCTGCTGCGGGTTCTCCCAGTTGGTCTTTCTGCAGCCTCCCGACCCGCAACATTGCTTCCTGCGCATGCTTGCTGTTCGGGTATTCCCGTATCAGGAAGGAGTAGGAATCTGCCGCAGCCTGGTAAAAGCTCCGGCCAAAGCGGTCGCCCATTTCCGTGTTCAATTCGCCGACCGCCATCAAGGATTCAGGGACTTCGCTGGCGTGCGGCGTGATCAGGTAGACGCGCTGGTAACTTGCCACGACGCGTTTGTAATCAGCCAGCGAACGTTGCGGCGAAGGTTTCGCGTTCAGCGCCGCGCGCATCTCTTCCGCTTTGGCGAACTGGGAGCTCGCGGCTTCGCGCTTCACGGAGGAGGTTGTCGTATTTGAGCTTTCCGGGCAGGGAAGTGCCGCACTTCCCGAAAAGCCGAAACATAGCGAAAAGAGGGCGAAACCTTTGAGAAAAATTTTTCCGCCCCCGCGCCTGACGGTCGTGGACCTCTCGGTCAAACTCTTCCCCCAACTCGCCTAATCGTTCGTGAAAATGATGCGCCCCGTAGCCTCAACCTCACGATGTATCCGGTTCGCGCGGCTATAGGCCTCGCCTGTACGCCCGGAGCCCGGCCGGAAATAAGCGTCCTGCACCCGCTGCACGTAGTTCCGTGTCTCTCGATACGACGGCACTCCGTGCGCCCGGTCGACGGCGCCCTCTCCAGCATTGTACGCCGCCAAAGCCAAATCCAGGTTTCCATTATAGCGTTCCAGCAGTGTCTTCAGATACCGAACCCCGGCATCGACATTTTGTTTCGGATTGAACGCGTCGTTAACGCCAAAGCGCTGCGCCGTAGTCGGAATCAACTGCATCAGCCCCATGGCCCCTTTGTGCGACCTTGCTGAGGGATTCCAATTTGATTCCGTTTCGATCACGGCACGAACTAACGCTGGGTCCACGTGATGTCTCTCGGCCGCTTCTCTAACCAGTTTCTCGGCGCCGTCGCGGTCGATGCTCACCGCGGGCCGGTTTTGCCCCAGAAACGAAATTTCTCCCGGCATGTATATGGATGCGGGCGGCTTGGGCGGCGTCAACTTCACCAGCACCGGCGGCTCGGCGTTGACAAACATCCGCCGCCCGTCGACAGCAGTAACGGAAGTAATCTGGGCAGAGGCCTTGCTGCTCAAGCCCAATAATCCCGTGACCGCGGCTGAAAATACAAGTGTTGCGCGCATAATTCTCAGTCGTTGTTTGCGGGACGCCCGCCTTGGGGAAGGCATAGTGTGGTGGCCTGTTATAGACCTAGCCGGTTGGACTTACCGGCTTGCAGATACCGAGCACTGCGTTACTTGCCACCTGCCGCGGACAGGGACAAAACGCATCTGGCGCTGCGCTCTATTATAGCAGGGGTTCCAGCAGGGAGCGGACGCTCTGCAAAGCACTTTTTAGGGCCGATGTGTCTTTTCCGCCAGCCTCTGCCAAGTCGGGCCTGCCGCCGCCGGAACCGCCTACTTGCTTGGCCAAGGCCTGTATCAGCTTGCCAGCATGGACTTTAGTCGTAAGGTCCTTGGTGACTCCCGCTATCAGAGCCACCTTGCCGTTTTCCGGCATCCCCAGCGCCACTACGCCCGAACCGAGTTTCTGGCGCAGCGAGTCCACGAGTTGACGCAGACCTTCCCGGTCCACGTTCTGAACTTCGCCGACGACCACCTTTACGCCCTTGATCGTTTGCGCGTGGGCGAAGAGTTCGTCAAGTTGGTTCAGCGCGCCTCTGCGCTTTTGCTCGCCGAGCTCTTTCTCGAGCTGTTTTGCGGTGTGCGATAGTTTTTCGACGGTTCCCAATAAGGAGTCCTCGCCGACGTTCAGCCTCGAAGCGAGTTCCCGCAGCGTTTGTGCCTGGTGCTGGTAGTGCTCCAGCGCGCCGATTCCCGTAACCGCTTCGATACGCCGGACGCCCGCGGCCACCGATTCTTCGCTCACAATTTTCAGAACGCCAATGTCGCCGACACGATGAACGTGCGTCCCGCCACAAAGTTCCTTCGAGTAGAAGCCGCGAGGCGAGCGAGGATCGAGCATCGTAACGACTCGTACGTTGCTCTCCGGGTATTTGTCTCCGAAGAACGCAAGCGCGCCGGAGTTTAGCGCTTCTTCGAGCGACATAACGCCCGTTTCGATCGGTGTGTTCAAGCGGATCTCGTCGTTCACTTGCTGCTCGATCTCACGCAGCTCCTCTCCGCCCACCGGCGCGAAATGTGAAAAGTCAAAGCGCAGGCGCTCAGGAGCGTTCAACGAGCCGGACTGCTTCACGTGTGTTCCCAAAATATTGCGCAGCGCTGCATGCACCAGGTGGGTCCCACTGTGATTGCGCATGATTCGAGCGCGGCGCTCGGCATCGGCGACAACGGCGACGCGATCGCCAACACGCAGCGTTTCCTTCGCGGTTACCTGGTGGGCCACGAGTCCCGCGACGGGATAAAACGCCCCGGTCACTTCGGCGACTTGCTGCGAGCCCGAGTTGTCGTAGAACGTACCCCTATCAGCCATCTGCCCGCCCGATTCGGCGTAAATCACCGTCCGGTCCAGCACCACGTCGCCGGTCTCCCCCGCTTTCAGTTCGCTAACGGGGCCATTCTTGCTGATGATGGCTTCAATGCGGCAGTCTTTCGTACTCGTTTCAAAGTAAAAGTCCGGCTCAGTCTTGAACGTCTCCGCCAACTTGGCGTACCCGGGATTCGCCGCTTCCTTGGCCCCCCCCTTCCACGAGGCTCTTGCTCGGGCACGCTGATCTTGCATGGCTTTGTCAAAGCCGGCTTGGTCGAAGGGAATCCCGAGGTCTCTCGCCGCATCCAATATGAAATCCAACGGGAGACCGTAAGTGTCGTAGAGTTGGAACGCTTTCGCTCCAGAGTAAACACCTTCGGTCTTTTGGGAAGCCGAGCCGACAAAAGCGCTCAGAGGCCTCAGGTCGTCCTCAAGCCTCTCAAGCGCGGTGTCGAGTGTACGCGCGAATCTTTCTTCCTCGGCACGCACAATCTGTGGCACGTGTGCGAATGCCGGTCCTTGCAGTTCAGGGTACGCACTTTCCATGAGTCGCTGCACTGCGTGAACCATTTCGGTGAGCACGAGAGGCTGCTTTTGCCCGAGCAGTCGAGCATGACGGATCGCGCGGCGCATTATTTTCCGCAATACATAGCCACGGCCCTCGTTGGAAGGCAGCACGCCGTCGGTAATCAGAAACGTGGCGGCACGCGCATGGTCGGCAATGACCCGCAGCGAAGCGGCTGCCCGCCCGTGCTCTTCTGCTTCAACTTCTTTTTTCTCATCCACACCGGTAAGCTGCGCCGCCTTGTCAATCAATGGCACAAACAGATCGGTGTCGTAGTTGGAGATGACCCCTTGCAGCACCGCAGCCACGCGCTCAAGTCCCATCCCCGTATCCACGCAGGGCTTGGGCAGCGGCGTAAGATTTCCGCTGGCATCGCGGTTGAATTGCATGAATACCAGGTTCCAGATCTCAACGTAGCGGCCGCAATCGCATGGGAATTTGCAGTCGGCGTGGTCCTCATCGGAAGCTCCCGTCCCCATGTCGTAGTGAATTTCGCTGCAAGGTCCGCACGGGCCGGTATCGCCCATGGCCCAGAAATTGTCTTTCAAGCCGGGGATGGCGTAGATACGGCTCCCAGGAACCTCCTGCTCGAGCCAGAATTTCCGCGCCTCGTCATCTTCGCCAAGCGTCGCGCCGGGTGCGACTTCCGCGCCACCAAAGATCGTCACGTACAGCTTGTCCTTCGGGATACCAAACCACGCGGGTGAGGTGATTAGTTCCCAGGCATACGCGATAGCGTCCTTCTTGAAGTAGTCGCCAAAAGAAAAATTGCCGAGCATCTCGAAGAACGTGTGATGCCGCTTCGTAAAACCGACATTTTCGAGGTCGTTGTGTTTGCCGCCGGCACGCACGCACTTCTGCGCGGTTGTTGCGCGTGTGTAATCACGCTTTTCGAGCCCCAGAAATACATCCTTGAACTGGTTCATTCCGGCATTGGTGAACAGCAACGTCGGATCGCCATGAGGAACCAGCGAAGACGAGCGAACTCGCCGATGGCCCTTGCTTTCGAAGAATTGCAGGAATTTCTCGCGGATTTCGTTGCCGCTTGGTTTGTACTTGCCGTCGCCCGTCACTTCAACCTCATTCCTAATGTGCAGTAGAACAAGTGATTATCGCAGAGGCGCCGAGCCCTAGCAATCAAACGGGAACGTGCCGGAACTTCTTCCGCTGGCCGGGTGACGGGACGGCCATACAGCTCCGGCGTATCGACATTGTACCCGACTTGATATATACCCATTCGGTAATCAAGTTGCAGTCGTGCCTGAAGTCTGCCGTTCCGTCATTCCGGCTCCACATCCACCTCCGGCACTTCTTCCCGTGTTATCCGGTGGATTTCTTTTCGAATGAGGTCCGCCGGAAAGCCCGCTCCGAGCAGCGAGCGGTACAACGAGGCCAGCCTGCGCTCGTCAATCTCTCCGCGCCTCATTCGCAACTTGCGTTCAATGTGCTGGCGGATCAGGGCGGAGGGATTCGAATCCTCGGCGGCTTCCTTCAGCGCGGCTTCGATGTGGTGATCGGAAACACCTCGTGCGCGAAGGTCCCGCGCGATGCGAAATTGCCCCTGCTTTCGCGTTTCCGTACGAAACCGTACAAACTGTTGCGCGTAGCGTCCGTCATCGATCAGCTTCTCAAGTTTCAGACGTTGCACCACACTCTTCACCAGTTTTTCGTCTTCGCAGCGCCGCGCAAGCGCCTTCTTCATCTCCGACACGGAATGCGCACGCCGCATCAGGATCTTGATGGCGACATCGTAGAGATGGGCTTCAGTTTCGACTGGACGTGGCTTACCAAAAGCGGACATGGGGCAAGAATAGAGGAAGAAGGCGCAGGTCGCCAGCGCTGCCTGCGGAACACAGCGTTAACGCGAACTCCTAGCTGGCAGACCCGTTCGGGATGATGGCTAAGGTTCCTTCTGAGAGTCAGAGGTGGGTGATCAAACCGGGGCGTGTGCGCGAGATCACGCACCTCCTTTTGGTCCGAATTTCGACTTACCATTGGTAGTTGTTGAAAATAGTCGACTTTTCAGCCGCGTCCATTGGCAGAAAGATTGCCTTTGGATTGGGTGGGGGAGAACTGAATATGGCATACGTTATTACCGACACCTGCACAAAGGACGAACACTGCATCGAAAGCTGCCCGGTGAACTGCATTCATCCGACAAAGGATGAGGCGGACTTTGCGACCGCGCCGCAGTTATATGTCAATCCGGCCGAATGCATTGACTGCGGCGCCTGCGTGCCGGTCTGCCCGACAGGTTCGATCATGGTGCTGGATGAGCTGCCGGAAGATGCCAAGGGATTTATCGGCAAGAACGCGGTTTATTACAACTAAGCAGGACTCTTCGCGGAAGAGCTCACCTGGCCCGGCGGTGAGCTCTTTTCTTTTGGAGCGGAAGGTGCTGAGAGAATGACTGCTCCCATCATCTTGTTAGTTCACGGAATGTGCCGGTTCTGCCTGAAGTTCCTGAATCCGTTGCCGCCACTCCAGCCAGCCAGTCTCCACCTCCGGTCCTCGCGAACCAGACGGATTTTCGTGGAAATACCGCAGTGCCCGATCGCAGCATTCGAGCGCCTCAGAGAACCGTGCCCCGGCTGCGTCAATCGCAGCCTGCGCCCTCAGCCTCTCTACCAGGTGGAGACCTTCGAGGTTGGAAATGCGCGCGAACCAGATCTCGGCCTTGGCGGCGTCACGCCGATGCCAGGCAGCAAAATAGGTAACCTCGGCGATGAGTTGGTCTCGTTGATCGTTGGTTAGCAAGGACGATGCTGCCAGGCACCTTTCCAGGCTACCAGCGGCCGTTTCATTATCGCTCTCGGCCGCGGACCTGTAGTCTCGCCAATGCTCAAAATACTTGCCGATTGGGTTCACTCCCTGCGAATAGCAAAGCTCGACCCACCTTCTGTTCACACGGAATGGATCTGCACCATTCCGTTTCTGCATGTCGAGGGCGTACATGGCCAGCAGGGGTTTAGCGGAGCCGGCGGATCGCATTAGCGCCTTGAGAAGCAGTGCATCATTCGGATACCTTCCGTAACGGGCAGGGAAGAGGCCGATTAGGAACAAGAAGAAGGAGACGTACACGAACAAATCGAGCATGAAAGTCAAAGAGCCGGTGATATGAGAATCTGCCGCCCATGCTGCTCCGGCACCTATAAACACGGTGAAAAAAGTGGCTAGTGGTCCGCCCAGAGTGAACAGGACAAGCTTTCTTCTGATATGGCAGATCCGGTCCAACGACATCTCCGCTTGCCCCGACAGTACATGACGTTTCAGGCGGAATCTGAACCCGTGTTTGTCCCGGACGATCCAAAACCAACCGACGGACGCGCGCTCAAAACGGAGGCCGGCCAGCCAACCAGCGATCAGGTGTCCCGACTCGTGAATGGCAATCGCAACCATAAACACGAAGGTCACGACGAGAACGAAAAAGAGTAAGGGAAAATTTCCAGTCAGCAGTGCAAACACCAGCGGGGTTGCAAGCCCATAGATGAAAGAGTTAGATGGTTTTTCGCTGTACGGCTTCGGTAGGGGCTGAAGCAGATCCAGAATCGGAGTGTCCGACGATGGTTGCACCGGATTAGACTTGCCGGCCGCGGGGCTTACTTCCGGGCGAAGCGCTCGAAGTCGGCCATCTGCGAGGCCATCTCTTCGCGGGCAGCGTCGGCGGCGGAGCGGATACCCTGGATGCGCAGCTTGAACTCGTCCGGATTCGATGCACGCATCAGGGCTTCGTCGAGCGTGATGAGTTCCTTCGAGTAGAGATCAAAGAGCGATTGATCGAAGGTCTGCATGCCGTACTGCGAAGTACCGGCGGCAATCGCGTCGTGAATCAGGCGGGTCTTGTCGGGGTTGATGATGCAATCCTTGATGTACGCCGTGGCAATCATGACTTCGACCGCGGGCACGCGGCCTTTGTCGTCGGCGCGGCGTACGAGGCGCTGCGAGATAACGGCCTTCAGCGTTGCGGCCAGCTGCAAGCGAATCTGTTTCTGCTCCGGTGGCGGGAAGACCGCGATAATACGCTGAATAGTTTCGGTTGCGTCCAAGGTGTGCAACGTTGAGAAAACAAGGTGGCCGGTTTCGGCTGCCAGCAACGCGGTCGAGATGGTTTCGAGGTCGCGCATTTCGCCGACCAGAATCACGTCCGGGTCCTGACGGAGGGCAGCGCGCAAGGCCGTAGAAAAGTTCGCCGTGTCAACCTCCACTTCGCGTTGGTTGATGAAGCTGCGCTTGTCGCGGTGCAGGAACTCGATCGGGTCTTCAATTGTAATCAGGTGATCGGCGCGACTCGCGTTGATGCGGTCGATCATCGATGCCAGCGTGGTGGACTTACCGGAGCCGGTAGTGCCCGTCACGAGCACCAGCCCACGCTGCTCTTCGCAAATCTTCGCAATGACCGAAGGAAGGTTTAGTTCTTCAATCGTGCGAATTTTGGTGGGGATGACGCGGAGCACCATGCCGACGTTGCCGCGCTGCTGGAACACGTTCACACGGAAGCGGCCTAGGCCCGCGACGCCGTACGCCATATCCAATTCGGCGGTCTCCTTGAATTTCTGCTTCTGCCGGTTGGTCATCATGCTGAATGCCATCGAAAGCATTTCTTCTGGCGTAATGCGTGGTACATCGGTGATGGGAGTAAGCAGCCCGTCAACGCGCATGTAGGGGTGGTTGCCGACTTTCAGGTGCAAGTCCGAAGACTTGTTCTCGAC
>Ga0126373_10002858_pt1 | contig 12778 bp, 11 predicted proteins | sample PanSoiMetPlot_11_FD_92545 | JGI IMG/M metagenome (GOLD analysis project Ga0126373, IMG submission 92545) | Tropical forest soil microbial communities from Panama - MetaG Plot_11 | ecosystem: Environmental > Terrestrial > Soil > Tropical forest > Bulk soil | place: Panama | collected 2016-02-17
GAAGTAGCGTTAATTAACAGAGCGTCGCACTCGGTGTTGTTCTTGCAATGTTTCAGATGCTTGGGAACGTGGACCAGGCCACGGTAAGTGGCGCGCCCTTTGCCTATGGAAATGGATTTGGAAATGATATTGCTGGTCGTTTCATCCGCAGCGTGAATCATCTTCGCACCGGTGTCCTGATGCTGCCCGTCGTTGGCGAGCGCGATGGAGAGAACTTCGCCGCGAGCTTTACGACCCTTCATGATGACGCTTGGATATTTCATGGTCAGACGAGAGCCTATGTTGCAATCGATCCATTTCACCTCGGCGTTTTCCTGTGCCAGACCGCGCTTCGTGACCAGATTGAAGACGTTCGACGCCCAGTTCTGTACGGTGATGTACTGAATCTTGGCGCCCTTTAGCGCGACCAACTCCACCACCGCGCTATGCAGCGTCGGCGTGTTAAATTTCGGCGCGGTGCAACCCTCCATGTACGTCACTTCCGAGCCTTCATCGACAATGATGAGGGTGCGCTCGAACTGGCCAAAGCTTTCAGCGTTGATGCGGAAGTAAGCCTGCAGCGGATGCTTCACTTTCACACCCGGTGGGACGTAAATGAACGAGCCGCCGCTGAAAACAGCAGAATTCAGCGCGCTGAATTTATTGTCGGCAATCGGGATAACTTTGCCGAACCATTTCCGGAAAATTTCCGGATACTTTTTCAATCCTTCAGTCGATCCGACAAAAATGACCCCCTGTTCGCCGACGGCCTTCTTAATGTTTGAATAAACGGCCTCGCTATCGAACTGCGCCTCCACACCGGCGAGAAATTTCCGTTCCTGTTCGGGAATACCGAGCCGCTCAAATGTTCGCTTGATGTCGTCGGGCACTTCTTCCCAACTCCGCTTCGGCTCTGTCCCGGGCGCGAGGTAGTAACGGATTTTATCGAAGTCGATCGCCTCGAGATCCTTGCTAGCCCAGTGCGTGGGGAGCGGTTTTTCCAGAAATGTCTTTAGGCCACGCAGACGATACTCACGTACCCAATCAGGGTCCTCTTTAACATCTGCGATGTAATGGATCGTTCGCTCGCTCAGGCCAATGCCCGCGTCGCGCACGTGAACTTCTGGATAAAAGAAATCCCCTTTATTTCGATCAATATCGACTGCCGAAGTGTTGGTTTTCATTACTAGTTTAACCCTAATTTACCTAAGCACCGGTTCTGCCGTCTCTTCGCGCGCCCAATCGTACCCTCTTTCTTCGAGCTCCAGAGCGAGCTCTTTCCGACCACTTCTAACGATTCGCCCCGCGACCATAACGTGGACGTGGTCGGGAATGATGTAGTTCAGGAGGCGCTGATAGTGTGTAATTAACAGTATCCCAAGATCGGGTCCGCGCAATGAATTTACTCCATGCGCGACGGTCTTAAGTGCGTCGATATCGAGACCGCTATCGGTCTCATCAAGTACAGCATATTTGGGCTCAAGCATAGCCAATTGTAGAATTTCAGTGCGCTTTTTCTCGCCGCCGGAAAAACCTTCGTTGACGGAGCGCGACGTAAAGGAACGATCCATCCCGAGGAGCTCCATTTTTTCATAAAGCTTTGCGTAGTAATCTGTTGCTTCGAGCTCTTCTCCTTCAGGCAGACGCGATCGCAAAGCTGCGCGGAGAAAATTGGCAATCGTCACGCCCGGTACTTCGCTGGGATACTGGAATGCCATGAAAAGACCGCGGCGCGCGCGTTCATCCGGTTCAAGTTCAAGCAGGTTTTCGCCATCCATAAGCACCTTGCCGGCAGTGACATGATAATCGGGATGGCCGGCAAGGACCTTCGCCAGCGTGCTTTTGCCCGAGCCGTTTGGCCCCATCAGTGCGTGCACTTCGCCACGCGGAACGCGAAGACTTAACCGGCGCACGATCTCCTGATCGCCGACGGCCACATGCAAGTTTTCTATACTCAATTCCTTCATGGTAGGAACAAAAAACATACCTGGTTTTCACCGGATTGCCAGATTTTGCCGATTGCGCTTCAATCGAAACTCGCCAATTCTAAAATCGCAAATGGAGATACCCCGTGGTGTAACGGTAACACAGCGCCCTTTGGAGGCGTTATTCTTGGTTCGAATCCAAGCGGGGTAGCCACGCTAATGAAACGCCTTGCCTCATTCGGCGCGGAGCAACTCGAGACAAAAATCGAGGTTGAATCAGAGTGCGATGGATCGATGGTGAGAACCTCGCGGGAAATGGAGTAAGAGCTTATGGAGGAAAGAACGGTTCTCGGGCACTACCGGATCTCTGTTGATGACCATGGCGCGCCGCGCGAGCTCAGCGAGTGCGCCGCATGGACAACTTATGAGGCTGTCGATGAAAGGTCGGGCGATACAGTTGCTCTGATGCTCCTCCCGATCTCAAGGATCGATGCAGCATCACGGGAATCGTTCGAAGAAGAAGCGCGGGTCGTCCAAAAACTCCGGCACATCAATATTGCCAAAGTTTTGGATTTCGGGCGCGACCACGAAAATTTTGTGTACGTGTCGGAGTATCTGCGGGGTGAAACGCTTGCTTCATGGATCAAGGCGCACGGCCCGATGCCGGCCGATGCTGTGTTGCGCGTGGCGAACCAGGTAGTGGGCGCGCTTTCCGTCGCCAATTTTCACAAACTTACGCATCCGGCCATTCAGCCATCCAACTTGATCATGGTAGCCGGGCCGACGGCCGACGGTGGTTGGCCCTTTGTAAAGCTGATGAACTTTGGTCTGGCCGGTATCAAGTTTGCTGCCAAGAGCGTTCAGGACACGGAATCGTCGCCTAACGAGTCCGACACGCGAGATAAAGGTGAGAGAACCGAAGAAAGCTTTTCTGTGGCGCGGGAGTTCGCCAGCCCCGAGCAATTGCGCGATGAACCGGTCGATTTTCGCTCGGAGATTTATTCTCTGGGCGCGACCATGTACTTTCTCCTGACAAGCGTCGTGCCGTCGGCAGTAATGCGTCGGCAACAGCTCCGGGTTTTCCCAAAACCGTTACAGAATTTGCTTGCCCAGATGCTGTGCCGCATTCCGGATCGACGTCCAAAGGACGCGGCCGGACTGGAAAAGATGATTCAGGAATGCCTGCTGAAAATTGAACGCCGGCAAGCGCTAGCGGATAGATATGGTATACCGTTCAAGACAACGCTGCCACGACCGACAGAGCGACAGCCGCCCGTACTGCGAAGAGCGTTGGCACTCGGCTCGATCGTGTTGGCGGCCGCATTGATTGCAGCAGTGCTGTTACAGGAACCAATTAACAGGATCTGGCAGAGTTATCATACGTCCAGAAAGATTGGTGTTCTAGTCGGAATCCCTGAGCCTTCGCCTCCGCCAGCTATTCAAAATCGTCGTACCGCGCCGACAGAACCGGCGACCGTGTTATCTCAAGCCGGAAACGATAGTCTGGTGCTGGGAAATCAACCGCCGACGAATCCGCTAACGACTCCCAATCCAGGCGACGTCTCGTCAGCGGATCAGCAAACCCAAGGATCGAATGCGCAACTCGAGGCCACCGCAACTCCTGCAAGCCCGTCTGGCGAAGCCACGGATGCTTTCGCAACTACCGGAGAAAACTCAGCACAGCCGAACACTGGATCGCCGCCTGCTACCACGGATCAGTCGAGTCTAGGCAGCAAGAAGAAACGCATTGCTTCGACCTCGCAAGGTCACCCAGGTTCGATACGTGGTCGAATGGTTGGCATTACATCCGACGGAAGACTGATTTACCGCTTTCCATCCGGCCGCATTGTAAGCATTGCACCGGACTCTGACGAAGAGAAGGTCGTCCCGCGCCGGCAGCATCGCGGTTTGATCGAAGATGATCAGATGTTAGCTCCTCCGCCTCGGTTCGCGCCCGGCTATTTTCCAAACGACTAACGACTTGGGCCGCGCGCGGCGCGCCGAGAAGTAGTTGGGACGATAAACAACACTGGCCCGGCACTTTGTTGAAAAAAAAGCTTGCCTTAAGCGGCAATTCCCGGCATACCTCGCCTCCGTGCGCGAACCGGTCTATTTAATATTGGCGACTACTTCGCTTCTGGTCATTTCTAGCGCAGCAGCGAATGCGCAAGCACTGGCTCCTTCGAACTTGGACTTTGCCAGTCATGATCAGGAAGCCAGGACTGCGCAGGCAATCACAAGACAGCCAGCGCGAGTCGTCACGAAAGAAAAGAGTCCAGAGCAGAGGACCAAAAAGGATATTGTGCGAGCTACCGCGCAAGAACCGTTGCCAGTGATCCCGAATAGATCGGCGCAAGTCAATGCGAAGAAACCGGCAAAGGTGATTACGAAAGAAACGGTGTCAGTGATTACAAAAAAACCGGCGCAAGTAATCGCTAAAGATTCGGTGCGAACGTTTGCAGCAGAGCCGGTGCGACCAATGGGTCAACAGAGCATAAGCAAGGCGACCCAGCCTTTTGGCCATTTCAGCTTCAAAACCCCGGAGGGCAAGAAAGAGTCAGTCCCCGTCGTCACGCAGTATTATCCCAAGCAGATCACTTACCCGTTTGCCAAAATCGATCGGCACATCGATGGCCGCCTGATGCAAGCCGCGACAATCGCGCAGGAACGTGCGCATGCCCATTCGCGCTCGATGTGCTGGCATTATGTAAAAGAGGCATTGCTCGCTTCCGGCGTTATTAATTCCCGGCCTCAAAGCGAACTCGCCAGAGACGCCGCCCAGGACCTCGTCAGCAATTACGGATTCAAAAGATTATCGGTGACCGATCCGTTTTCTGCTCCGGTTGGTTCAGTGCTTGTGTACGGCACCAGCCGTACTGTGGGTCATGTCGAGCTCCGCACCCGCGACGGTTTCGTCAGCGACTTCGTTTCAAGAACGCCATCGCGTCGTCCTCTGCTCGGCGTTTACGCGAAGTTGTAATTTCCCGCCAACTTCGGAACGAACGTCACCGGCGTTTCTTACGAGCTCCGCGCAGTTGCAAAAAACTGTACGCACTGGAATTAGCAAAGTGTATTGCGCAGACGAACACGTTGGGGAGCGCACGCGCCGTGTGCTGATTTTGGCGCCTCGGCGAAACGATCTTTTCCCGCTCTTAGTAATTTCTGACCAGGCGAGTCATGGCAATCATAGCGGAAATAATCGGCCAGGCTGAGACGCCAGTGAGCAGAATGAAGAACAAAAGCTCGGCGATATAATCGCGGCTCGTTTCGGTGCCAAAGAATTCGCGGCTCAGGTTGCGAAAGGCGCGCAGCGTCTTTGCCGGAAGAACGGCAGAGGAACTCGACTTGGTGTCAGCCGTTGCTTGAAACGAGTAATCCGTTATCGGAAAACTCGAAGCGTGCTGACTGGGACTGATTTGAGGTGTTGGTTTCATGAATTTCCTAAATTGTTAAGTGTGATTTCCGAATTCGGTTCGAAAGGACCGGCGCAAAAACCCGCGCGCGTGGTGAGATTCGACCACTGGGGTGCCGCGAAAGGCGGGCTCCAACTTGGCGAAATCTAACGAGCCTTTATGCCGCCCGCCCGCCCCTGCGGGCAGCGCGAATCGGCGCGTTGATCAATTTCATCGCTCTTCTGTACAGGCGTTTCCGTGCTTGTCCAGTGTCGAGCAACAATTTGAGCTGTAAGTCCCTCTCCGACTGCCGGAAGCCACTCAATTTTTTTTACAACGCGATGGTTTCTATCGTGGTCGACGCTAGGAAAGTGCCAAATTTGTGATGGCTTCTTCGTAGTCAAACGCGCGAGGTCCAATTTACTCAAGCTTAAGCGTAGACGAGCAGATCGATTCTCCGGAAGCGTGAAGAAAGTATGAATTAGGAAGGGAAGAATTAGGCACAAGCCGCTTGCGCGAAGGCGTGACAGCGCTTTTCTCGGTGATACCGTGCGCGAAATGGAAGCTGTCGATTGGGCGTTACTAAACGATCAGGAACTTCTTGAACGCCGGATTTCCACCCTTGGCCTGCGACTTGAGGGAACAGCGCTCGAACCGCTGATCCAACAACTTTACGGCGAGCTGACAGCGCGTGGGCTGGTGTTTTATCCGCCTTGCCACATCGGGGATGAATGGTTCGTGCCTATCGGCATCCCCGCGATCTTTATTCCGTTCTTTCTCGTGCACGATCGGCTGCGCGCACTCGAGCGCACGATGATGCTCGAAGTCGAAGGCGGGACACCGGAGTGGTTCATGAAGCTGATGTGCCATGAGGCGGGTCACGCTTACATGTACGCGTACCGCCTTACTCGAAAGAAAAAGTGGCGGGAGCTTTTTGGCCAAACTTCGCAAGAGGAAACCCCGAACACTTACCGGCCCCGGCCGTTCAGTCGCAGTTACGTCGTAAATCTTGAAGATTGGTACGCGCAGAGCCATCCGGACGAAGATTTCGCCGAGACGTTTGCGGTCTGGCTGACGCCGGGCTTGGACTGGGGCAAACAGTACGCGGGCTGGAGGGCGCTGAAAAAGCTCGAATACGTCGATCAATTGATGCGCTCACTGGCTGGGAAGGCGCCTGCGCAAGCGCCGCAGTATCGCGTTGCCGATTACGATTGTCTGAACGTCAAGCTCAAGACTTATTACGCGCGCAAACGGAAGCTCTACGAAGATACTTATCCGGATTTCTACGACGCCGATCTCCGGCAGCTCTTTGCCGCGCCGACAGGGATCAAAGCGAGCGCGTACTTGCAGCGGAGGAGACGAAGATTGCTGAACGCTGTTTGCCAGTGGACGAACGAGAAAAAGTTTCGCGTCAACCAGCTTCTTTCGCGGCTTACACGCCGCTGCGACCAGCTCAAGCTCCACGTGCTTAACGATGACCCGCAGCAGGATTTTCGCATTTCAGTCTTCGTCACTACGCTGGTGATGAATTATCTTTTTACCGGCAAATTCAAACGCACCAAATAGCGAGCTGTGAAAAGGAAACTCAGAGTCCTGGTGCTTTTCGACGGTACGAGTCCAACGACTGTGGATCAGGACTTCAGCAGGGAGCTGAAAACGAAGGACTGGAAGACGGAGGCGAACGTCATGGCCGCACTCGGCAAACTCGGCCACACTGCGGAGCATCTCGCCATCTATGACGATGTCGATCTAGTGCGGCAAAAACTGGAAACATTCGCGCCGGATATTCTTTTCAACCTTGTCGAACAATTCAGGAACAACCCGGGGTTCGATCAGAATATTGTTTCGTTTTTTGAAATGCAGGGTCTCCCCTTTACCGGCTGCGGTGCGACGGGTCTCACTCTTTGCAAGCACAAGGGCATCTCCAAAAAGATTCTTCATTATCACGGCATTCACGTTCCGCACTTTGTCGTCATTCCGCGCGGCCAACGCATCGGACGGCCCAAGCATCTCAAGTTCCCAATCTTGGTAAAACCCGTGAAAGAAGAAGCATCTTACGGCATTTCGCAGGCGTCATTCGTCGAGACGGATGAGCAATTCCGTGAGCGCGTCGGGTTTATCCACGAGAAACGCAACGCCGACGCGATTGCCGAGCAATACATCGATGGCCGCGAGCTCTATGTGAGCCTGATGGGCAACGTGCGACTGACCGTCTTTCCGATTCGTGAGATGGTCTTCGGTGAAGTACCGCCGAACGAGCCGAAGATTGCTACCTACAGCGCAAAATGGGACGAGGAATATCGCAAACGCAAGGGTTTGCGAAATGAGTTCGTCGAAGGCCTCGACCCGGCGTTAGTCTCACACATCGAACAAACGTGTAAGCGTATCTATCGGCTGCTCACGATCGATGGCTACGCGCGAATGGACCTTCGGTTGACCGTGGACAATCAGGTTTATTTCATTGAGGCGAACCCAAATCCCATTCTCGCAGATGACGAGGACTTCGCGCTTTCGGCGGGCAAAGCGGGCCTGCCGTATCGGCAACTGATCGAGCGTATTATCCGGCAAGGAATGAATACGACCCGGGATTGATTCGCATAGGAAGGCGTCATCCGGCGCCTCGATCTCGCCTTGCGGCCAAATTAAAATCTCGCGGACGACGTTACCGCGGGGAAGAGTGCCTGGTTGGCGTCGCGATCGGTGAACGCGTTGCTGCAGACGTCGGGCTTACCGAGGCGCTGGCAGCCGGGCTCGAAATGGGAAATGCGAATGTCGGCGACGGCGCCGCACCCAGGGTCGTCGATCCGCCGGGAGATGGAGATGCGACCGGAGAGGCCGTCGATGTCGCACTTGGGGAGGAAGAGGTGGTCGGCGTGGGAGTCGGCGGGGGCGGAATGATATTTTCCCAATGATGTAACGACACTGTCGCGCCTCCGATTTCATCGGCCAGTTTCTGGCAACGCGCCTGAATCTTATCCAGATCCGGCGGGCCAAACGGCTTGTCCGCCGTTCCCGGGAAAATCAGATAGGTTACTTTGAGATCGCTCACTGGCCGGTTGTACGGCGTCGACAACACGTTGATTTGCTTCGCGATCCGTAGCGATGCCTCGCCAACCTTGTCGTTTGGACCGATGTCGCCCACGATTGCCGGATAAATTGTGTCGCCAAAAACGACCAAAGCATAATCTCCTACCTTGGGATCATCCTTCCCGTGCGCAAACGCGCTTGGAATCACGATGTATGGATCGGTGGCGCCTATCAGGAAACTAAATTTCTTGAGGGTGCCGACTTCGGCCCGTAGTTGCGCGATCGCACTGCGCAGTTCCTGTTTGCGCGCCGGGGGAGTAACTGGAAGCGCATACTCATTTTCCGCGCGTTTCAATGCGCCTTCGGTCGCGGCAAGATACGGATTGGGCACCGGCGTCTCCTTTAACCAGCGATAACTCGTGAACGGCTGGAAATTGGTCGGCGCGCCAGCCGATGCGGGCATCCGGTCCGCATCGGAACCGTCGGCATCGACATCCATATCGGCCTGGAGCAGGAAGGCCTTGCGATGAGTCTGCGGATGCTGCAGCCGCAGCACGGCCTGGCAATCGAAAAAATTGTGGCGCGAGAGAAGCAGATCAAGCCGGGCAAGGTTCTCGCGCAATGCTCTTATTTTTGTGTCGTAAAGCTGAGCAAAAAGGGGCGAGACGGGATCTGGCGACAACATCGCCCCCAAACCGGGCAACAGGATTGGCAATTGGGGACTGACTCTTGCCAGCTCCTCGATGGTTTTGTTAGGAGAGGGCACCCGTGCCCGCAATTTTAAATCAAGCACGTAACTCTCCGGGTCGACGCGTTCTGTCGTAGCATCGGCGCCGGGCTGCGTTTCAACCGTAGAGTGAAGGGTGATCCCATTGAATAATTTGCCGGTGTCCAATTTTCCGGTGATGACCGGTGGCCTGGTCGGTGTCGGCGTTGGTGTCTCGAACACTTCGGCAGGCGCGAGGCGTTGCAATCGCTCGAGTGAAATCCAGCGGTAAACAATCGCGGCGAAAAGCGCGCCAAACAAAACGAGCACGAGCCGCCGCCACGTCCGGAGACGAATTTTACCCACGCGATTACTTTTTAATCCACGCGACAATTGCCAGGATGATCCCGACCACGCTTAAGATCGACATCAGGCCGGCGGGCATTGCTCTTCCGGTCCGTAGAAACTTGGGGACGAACTGCCCGGCGAGGAGAAGAGAAATGATAAGCGCGGTGGCCAAACCTACCGCGCGGTGTTCGGGCAAGAGAAATGCGGCCACCAGCAGCAAGATTCCGGTGATAGAACCAGCAATGATCGAAGGGACGCTTCCTGCCTTGACGTAGCCAATGATGCCTCCGGCAATCGTCAGGACGCCGAAAATTAAAAAATAGATCTTCGTTCCTTCCATCTGATTATGACCCGCACTCGTAAGCTAACAGCCCACCGCTGTCCAGCGACGCCGTAGGCGGCTACAACGAGCGCGTGCCAGCGTCATTGTAAAATTCGATCTGTCGCCCTCCAAGGCGGCGCACCACGCGCCAGCCATGGCTTTTGGCAAATTGTTGGATCTCCTCTTCAGACATTTCCCGGAGGATCTTCAACTCCGCAGGCTGCGTAACCCAGTATTCGGACCGGACCGATAGCGCCTTCGCGATCTTTGCAGCGAGTGCTGGCAGATGTTCGTGCATAACCGTTGTCCTCAGCAACCCTCGGGTGGGCGCGCTTTCACGGAATGTTTCTTCACCAGGAGAGGCGGCGGAAGCTTGCCCCTTCGATTTAACCGTGCTCCCAGAGCAAGGTGCGCTTTCCGGCTAGGAGAAGGTCCCCGTACATTTGGTTTTTCCATACTGATGCAGCGAATTGCCTCCGGGAAATTTGTAACTTGCCTGTCTCGATACGGCAAATTGGAAAACGCTTAGAAGCTCCAGTTAATGCGCTCTTTGAAATCGACCTTGTGCTCGTGTGCTTCGATCACGTTGGCTGCGTCATCGAATACCTGGATCGCAACATGATCTGAGCGGCTGCGAAACTTGGCGCGGCCGATTGCGTTGCTCACCGCGTTCGGTTCGCCGTAACACGACCGACGGAACAGTACGTGGTCGAATCTCGCACACGTGCACCGGCTGACTGGCGCGGGCGTTTTCGTCGGCTAGATTTTGCCGATGTTTTCCGAGACGATCGAACTGCGGGGTCATATCATCGATTCGCTCATTCTGCCGAAGGTGCTGGATCAGATTTTGACCCATGGCGCTAATTTCAAGATCGCCGAGATCAAGATCGGCAAGAAACGCGCTGACCAAAGCTTCGCCCGCATCGAGGTGTCTGCAGAAACGAGCGAAGCGCTGGACGAACTGATTCTGCGCCTGCGACAGCACGGCGCTGAAGTAGCCGAACCGGCGGATGCGCAACTGGCCCAGGCTCCGGCACACGGAGTTTTTCCGCGTGACTTCTATGTGACGACCAACCAGCAAACCTTTGTCCGGTTTGACGGTAAAGAAATCGAAGTGCGGCCTGCCATGATGGATAGTGCCATCGCCGTTGATCGAAAATTGCGCGCCGCCCGGGCCGTGAAATTCTTCGATGTCCGCAGAGGCGACGAGATCGTCGTGGGTCACCAGGGCGTGCGCGTCGTGCCGGTGCAGCGCGCGACGTCGGGCACGGATCTTTTTCAATTCATCAACACCATCATCGATGCCGACGAACCGAAATCGGCCATTATTCGCGAGCTCGCTGGCGAGTTGCAACGCGGGCGCGCGGGCAAGGGCAAAATCGCCGTCGTCGCGGGACCTGCAATCGTGCGGACCGGCGCTGGCCAGCATTTGGTACGCCTCATCGAATCAAAGTATGTCGATCGTGTTTTTGCCGGAAATGCGTTTGCCGCTAACGACGTGGAGCGAGCATTGTTCGGCACTTCTTTGGGAATGAGCCCCGATCTGGCATTCGCGCGCGGGGGACCTGAGAATCTGATTCGGGCGGTCAACGCAATTCGTGAATCGGGCGGAATCGCCGCGGCTGTGCAGAAGAAAATCCTGAGCCGCGGCATCATGCACGCCTGCGTCACCCACAATGTCGATATCGTGCTAACCGGCTCGATCCGGGACGAGGGACCGATTCCCGGTGTAACGACAGACGCGATCGAAGCTCAAAAAGTGATGCGTGAAAAACTGGCCGATGTGACGCATGCGTTGTTGCTGGCGACCATTCACCACTCGCTCGCGGTGGCCAGTATGCTGGCGCCCACTGTGAAAACCGTCTGCGTCGATATCGATCCCTCAGCAGTGGAGAGAGCAGTCGAGCACCAGCCGTTACAATCGATTGGCCTCGTCACCGACGTGGAGCCGTTTCTGCGGGAGCTTGCCGATTGCCTCATTATCAAGCGTCGCGAGTAAATTGTTAATCTTATGCGCGAGCTACTCCTCTGTTCGCCGGATTATTACGGCATCGAATACGAGATTAACCCCTGGATGAGCCGCGCCCGTGGCGCTGAAGCTGCCCTCGTGCAAACGCAGTGGAAGCAACTGCACGCCACACTTTCGAGACTTGATTGCCAGATTCATCTGGTCCAACCGCATCGGGGACTTCCCGACATGGTGTTCACTGCTAACGCAGGGCTAACGATTGGCCGTAAATTCATCCCCAGCAATTTTCGGCACAAAGAGCGCGCGGGTGAGGCTTCCCATTTCGCGCGCTGGATGGAAGAACACGAATATCAAATCTGCCGGTTGCCGGATGATTATTACTTCGAGGGCGAAGGAGACGCGCTTTTTGCCGGCGACATGCTCTTTTGCGGCTACAAATTTCGGTCCGACATCAAATCGCATCGCGCCGTCGCGGACATGCTTGGCTGTCTCGTGATCTCGGTCGAGCTGGTCGATCCGCGTTTTTATCACCTCGACACTTGTTTTTGTCCTTTGCCGGATGGCGCAGCCGTTTGGTTTCCGGCAGCTTTCGACGAATACGGGCAGCGCGCAATCCGCGAGCACGTGGCCGAATTAATCGACGTTTTGCCCGAAGAGGCAATGCATTTTTCGTGCAACGCTGTAGTGATCCAGCGCGACATCGTCTTGCCGCAAGGCGCGCCGACCCTCGTGGCGACGTTGCGGGAACGCGGCTATCGCTGTCATGAATTGCAAATGAGCGAATTCATCAAAGCAGGCGGCGCGTGCAAATGTCTCGTGATGTTCATGCCGCAAAGAGGGCGTGTATCTTAAACCAGATGTTGTCATCGCGGGCACAGCGAATGACTTCTCACGGGCTGATGGATCTCCATTTGCTCTACAGGCTCCCTCCTGGGTAATCGCCGCCGCTCCAGGGTCATTGGCATCCCGTATCGGGAACGCAAACTAATGTGTGGCTCAAGTTCAATTCGATGGTTGGGCACGACGCGCATCCGCCATTTGCGCGCCAGGGTGCTGATGACCACAACACCCTGCATCCAGGCGACTCCTTCGCCGATGCATTGCAGGCCA
>Ga0126373_10002859_pt1 | contig 12778 bp, 11 predicted proteins | sample PanSoiMetPlot_11_FD_92545 | JGI IMG/M metagenome (GOLD analysis project Ga0126373, IMG submission 92545) | Tropical forest soil microbial communities from Panama - MetaG Plot_11 | ecosystem: Environmental > Terrestrial > Soil > Tropical forest > Bulk soil | place: Panama | collected 2016-02-17
CACGCACACGCTGAGGCCGTAGCCAGTTCTCCACCCATCAGCGGCCCGGCCACAGCGGTCGTGTCTACCGAAGATTGCCCATCAGTGATCGAGACAGTCGGAGTCAACGAGACCGGACCGGAGTCGCGCTGCCACTCAACAGGCACACCGACGATCGCAGCTGCGTTGTCGCTGAGCACAGCTGTCAGTGTCCATGAGAATATAGCGCCGGCGGCGATGTATTCAGTCGGATTGATCGCCGTGATGGTTCGGACGCGTCCAACCACCGTAAGCGAAGCTGACTGTGCGCCTACGGCACTAGTTGCCGACAGCGTAATGGCTCCAGGCGAGAGCGGTGTCACCGTAGTAGTTGCTTTGCCAAAAGAGTCGGTGACGACGATACATACAGGGGCTCCACATGCATTGAAGTAGACCTGGCCTCCAGTGGCCGAGAACGTAATCGCCTGCCCCGCGATCGGCGTGAAACCATCGGCCTGGAGCGCCTGCACGGTGAACGATGTAGGCGCCGTCACGCCAGTGAAGGCAGAACCCGAGGGCGCGGTAAGGAGCGCGAGAGAAGGCAGCGCGTTGTATGCAAGCGCCGCTACCATCGTCGTCGATCCTCGAGTGGAGAGGTCTGTCACCGTGACATCGGCCGTCAGTGCGCTGATTGAGTGCAGGTCATGCAGAGACGGAACCGTAGCGGTAATTGCCGTCGATGTCCAATTTGAGACTACGGCATCAATCCCGTTGACTGTTACAACATTACCCGCGCGAAACCCTGTTCCGGAGATGGTCACCGTTCCTCCGCTCGCAGGAACTGATGCGGGAGAGATGCCATCTGCATAAAGGAGACGAGCCTTGTAGGCGAAGTCCGGACGGCCATCGCCACGCTGGTCTGCAATCACCATGCGAAGCTGCTGCGCCTGAGTTGACGGCGAGATACCCAAGCTCGTCATGCCAGTCAAGGTTGTGTTGAACGCGCTCGGAGTAGCCGCGACGGTCGGCAGCGCTCCAATCGCATCAGTCGAATTCCACAAGCCCAGCACTGGCATTGCCTTCGATGAGGTGGCGGAGCCCTGGTAATCCAAGGCGGTTACCTCAAGTGTCGCGCTGTGTTGAGCCTTGAGCGCAAGGCTTGACCAGGTGCTGTGGCCGTAGCCGCAAATTGTTCCCATCCACCACCCCTGCGGGTTGGTAGCTACAGGCGCAGATTCGGTGCCGTCAGCAGTTGTATCGCAGGAGTTGGCAGCAGGGAACATGCTGAAGTCTACGGTGAAGTCAGCATAGGGACCTTCTACATAGCCTTCCTCGGGCGGGGATGTGCCGGATGGCGCGACACTGCTCGCGTCATAGGGACCGACCGCATACTGACCGACGTAGAGTGGATTGATAGGTTGCGTGGTAATGATGATGTTCTGCCAAGCCTCCGAGTCATACGCGAGGGGAATCCGGAAGATGTCGTAGTAGCCCTCCTGTTGCGGGTCAGTTGTACCCCTGTTGCTGCTTGAAGAAGCGGGCGGTCCCGTGACCGAACTTCCGGCGTCGCTTCGAAACAGGAAGCCGGTTACGCTTGAGGCTGTTTCCCAGTCTTCAGGTACGTTCCAGAATGGCTCCAGGCGATGAACGACAACGTTCACGCCTTGCATCCCTTGTCCGTTTGGGAACGTGATGTGGCCGTGAAGCCGGTTGGCGCGAGCCAGAGTGTCAGTTTTGCCCGGAGCAGGCGGCGCAAATACCCAGACCGGATACAGAAGGCCAAGCGAAGCTGTGTCGTCTGGCCGCAGCGTGAAGGGCTGCGGAAGGCACTGATAGGTGTACGGGCCGCAGATGATGTCTATGGGATGCATGATGGGCCAATAGAGTGCCTGGTCGTGATTCGGCGTTGGTGTGCCGGTGAAGACGTTGTCGTTGGTCTGCGACCATCCGACCCCGAGAACGCGCCCGAACGCCCGCATCAGTTGATATTGGAGCTGAAGCTGCTGTTCTGGCGCCGGACCAGTGCAACGTCCGTTCAAGACCAGAATGGCGTGCTGGATCTGGCCTCCGTGAGTGATAGAGTCCACGCTTTCGGTCACTCCGGCGGAACGGCAATTGGCTGGATTACTCGCTCCGCTACCCAGCATCAGTTCGGTGATGGAGCCATCGCTGTCATAGAGCACCGCAATCGGAACCGCTAGGAAGTTGGCGCTCTGCAGGTCCGCCGGAAAGACGAGCCCAGACGCGCCGAAGGTAACGTTCGCGCTGCTGACATGCTCGGCGAGCGCGCCTCCATAGGAGAGGACCATGCGCGAGGTCGGAATAGTCCAGACTGCTGCGGCTGCTGCGACGAGTGTGTCCGCGGCGGCGTGGGTGACGTATGGGCTGAGATCCCCGGGATCGGTAAAGTATGACGGGCGATCGATATACCAGACGACGGGATTGCCCGGCGGATTGTAGTACGGAGCGCCGGTTACCCACCGTGGCCCGCTCGCGCGGGCTGAGGTTTCTGCAAGTGCAAGGGCGAGGAGCGCAAGTCTACCTGGCCGCATGCTGTATGCCTTGCTCATTTCCCTGCACTGCTTGCCAGGCGGTGATCATGTTGACTACGACAGAGACTGGAGCCTGCTGCGCGGCTATGGAAGCCTCGCTGACATCGGCTATCGTCGGCCAACTTGCCGACGTTGCGTCGATATTTGCGGTCGCGGGCTTTGTCGACGGCGTCGTGGTCGTCTGGAAGCTGATACTGCGCAGAACTCGCGTCCCGACCCAACGTAGGTCTGCGACTGGAGGAGCGGGTGTGGCAACAACGGTCGTCGATGCCCTGGTTGCAGTGATCGAGGACGCGTTTGCGACTGCTGCTCGCGCAGTGCTGTCCTGAGGGACGAGCTCGCTTACGGCTCCGCGGATCGGAATAGCTCCGTCCATGCCGCCGACAGGAGAGCTCACGCCCGCGAGGTTCGGGGCGTGCAGCAGCATCAGGAGGCGCTGGCCGACGCGGTAGCGTTGGTCGCCTCCTGACCAAAGACCTGCCCATTCGCGAAGTGTATAAGTGCCGGTCGAGCAGCCGCGAATGGCCTGGTCGACTCGGAAGTCTGTCTCGACGATGCCAGACGATCCATTCTCTCCGGTGCGATGGCGGATCGCGACGACCTCGCCGACGAAGATGACGCCGGCTGCGTCGGAGAGTTGATGCAGAGCCTCTTCGAGGGACTGAGGAGTCGGAGCTGTCCCCTGTGCGTGGGCGAGATTTGCAAGCGCGAGCGCTGCCGCAGACAGGAGTTGAAAGCTCCGGCGTTTTATCTGGTTCAGAGTGTGATTGAGAGTCATCTGGCCGCTCCGCTACCTGCTTCTTCGGCAGGATGGGACTTGGAGTGAGGCGAGTGGCTCGTTTTGCGACGGCTCGGAGATGAGGAACAGCACCGTCGTTTTTTGACCATCTTCTCTCGCGACAACAAATATGTTATTTTTCGGTCACTTACAGACTTCAGTCGAAGTCGGGACCGATACGAATGGGCTTTCTGAATCACTTCTTCTATCCATGGGGACTGCTACTGCAGGGAGTAGCGATCATCCACTTCATCCGGCGGCGGCCGGACACTTATTGGATTTACATCATCCTGTTTCTTGGGCCGATCGGCGCAGCGATTTACCTCGTCGTCGAGGCGTTGCCTGACATTGGATTGCTTGGCGACTCGTTCCGGGGCTTTTCGCGCCGCAAGCAGATTGGCAAGCTGGAAGCTGTTGTTCGCCAGAATCCGTCTGCCGGCAACTACGAGGAGCTTGGCGATCTTTACATGGACGAAGGCAAGTTCGCGTTGGCTCGGGCCGCATTCGATAAAGCTATCGCTGCCCGCGCCAATACTCCTGATCCGTTCTACCGGCGCGGCGTCTGCGCTCTGCGGTTGGGTGACGCGGCCGCGGCGGTGCCTGATCTAGAGATGGTGGTCGGCGAAGACACGGACTATGACTTTCATCGCGCGGCCGGTTTGTTGGCCCATGCGTATGCGCTGACGGGACGGAAGGAACAGGCCAAATCACTGTTTGAACAGGTGACGGCTGCATCGACGTCGTCGGAAACCTATCTGAACTTCGCAGAGTTGCTGGCGTCGGAGGGACGCAACGCCGAGGCCCGCGAATGGGCGCAGAGGGTACTGGATAAGAAGCCGGGGATGCCGGGCTATCTTCGCCGCCGCGAGCGGCCGTGGTTTCGGCGTGCGAGTTCAATGCTGAAGCGGCTTGCAGCGGCTAAACCTCTACAGACTTCGTCGCCATAACCCAACTTAGTCACCGTCGGCTGTCCGAATGATCTGTCCGTCCTAGATCTCGGGATAGAAGTCGAAGAAGGCGTCGAGGCTCATTTTGAGTTGCGCTTCGATCTGCTCGCGGCTTCCCTCGAGGACGTGCATGGTGACGTGCGCCTGGTTGCCATTCTTGAGCGCGATGGTCGCGTCACTTACCTCTGCTACCTCGTCGGCGGGCAGCAATCTCATTCCGTAGACCAGCGTCAGGTTTGCCATTGCTTGATTGTACGGGGTGTACCCCCCTCCCCCATCTAATCGCTCAAAGTGTTCATTTTATTGACTTTAGATTCGGAGTTGCCGTGTAAATTATTCTATCTAAACGGCTTAATAGTCAAAGTATTGAAAATAAGCAAGTTATATTGAACGATTCGAATTCTTCCGGGGCTATTCTCGACTTGCTCCCATTTTAGCGAATCGAGTGAAACTACTCTGCCACTCGGAAGTTGTTTATTTCTATTGAGATGAGTGCTTTGGGGGCTTGACAGGATTTTCGGGCCGCGTTTTGGAGACTAAAGCGCGTGACGAATCTCGCTTTGCGCGAATGACCCCACCCATGCTCAAGGCGAGAATCAACGGAGCGCGCGTTTTGTGGCTGGATTCTCCCTCTTCGACTCGCCGCGCTCGCTCACGATCAGAATCGCCGTTTGAAAATCGGAAATCGCAACTGCTAAACGAATTTGACGATACGACCGCGGTGAATCGTTTCCGGTGGTCAAGCATTTACACTTAGGGAACTTCCTATGAGTGAAAATACGACACGCAATGTTGTCATCCTTGGGTCCGGCTGCGCCGGGCTGACTGCTGCCATTTATACCGCAAGGGCGAACCTGAAGCCGCTGGTGCTGGAGGGTCATGAACCGGGTGGGCAGCTCTCGATTACGACGCTGGTGGAAAACTTTCCGGGTTGGCCGGAGGGGATCCAGGGGCCGGAGTTGATCGAGAACATGAAGAAGCAGGCGGTGAGATTTGGCGCCGAGCTGAAGATGGCGCACTTGAATTCAGTAGATCTGACGAAGCATCCGTTTGAGCTGAATACGGGCAAGGAGACGATTCATACTCGGACACTGATTATTGCGTCTGGCGCGAGCGCGCGGTGGCTGAACCTGCCGAGCGAGCAGGTGCTGATTGGGCATGGAGTGAGCTCGTGCGCGACTTGCGATGGGTTCTTCTTTTCGGGCAAGGAGATTGCGGTGATCGGCGGCGGTGACTCGGCGATGGAAGAGGCGCTGTTTCTGACGCGGTTTGCGACGAAGGTAACGTTGATCAATCGGAGCGAAAAGTTCCGCGCATCGAAGATCATGTTGGACCGCGCGATGGCGCATCCGCAGATCCAGTTCATGACCAGCACGGTGGTGGAAGAGGTGCTGGGGGTGGAAGAGAAGGACGTGAAGGGCCTGCGATTGAAGAACAAGCAGACCGGGGAAGAGTCTGTGCTGCACGTGTCGGCGATGTTCCTCGGGATTGGGCATGAGCCGAACGCGAAGGCATTCACCGGACTTCTGGATCTCGACCAGGACGGATACATCCTGACAAAGAACAACGTGCTTACGACGAAGGATGGAGAGGTGATCCCGGGAGTGTTTGCCTGCGGAGATATTCAGGACCGACGGTATCGACAGGCGATTACGGCTGCGGGGTCGGGATGCATGGCTGCGCTTGAGGTGGAGAAGTATCTGGAAGAGCACGGGCGGTGAGCTTCCGCAGCTTGCGATATTCTCAGGCCAGTCGATTACGTCGGCTGGCCTGAGTTCTTATGCTCAAGAAAATAGTGTTACTGAAGGAGCGAGTGGAGGATTGGACGGCTTATCCGTTCTCGGTGCCAACGATTGCTTCGCTGGATGAGATTGAGATCGATTCACGGGTCGTTTTCTTCGCAGGTGAGAACGGAACGGGCAAGTCGACGCTGCTGGAGGCGATTGCGTCGCACTATGGATTTGGGCCGGAGGGTGGGAACCGGAACTTTCGCTCAGATACGACGAAGCACAATCATTCGATTGATGCCCTTACACAAGCACTAAGACTCTCCTTTGACAAACGGACTGGCGAGGGCTTCTTCTTGCGGGCTGAAAGTTTCTTCAATACCGCCTCTGAGCTCGACGAACTCGGCCCTACCGTTTTGCAATACTACGGCGGACGGAGCCTCCACAGTCGCTCATATGGAGAAACCTTCTTCACTCTTCTGGAGCACAAGTTTTGCCGCAACGGACTATTCCTGCTTGACGAGCCTGAGGCCGCTTTATCCCCTCAGCGGCAGCTTGCGTTTCTTGTGCTCATGCATGACACCTTGAAACGCTATAAGGATGCTCAGTTCATCATCTCAACGCACTCGCCTGTGTTGCTGGGGTTTCCTGAAGCTAACATTCTGTCGTTTGATGGCGCACCGCTGAAATGGATCGAGTATGAGGAGACGGCTCCGCTGCAGATTGTTCGGTATTTTCTGAATAATCGCGAGGACTTTCTGAAGGAGCTTTTTCAGGAGACTCCGTCGCTGTTTGACGTTGGAGAAGATGATTCGGAGCCACCGACCAAGGCAAACCCCAGGGGCTAAAGCCCCTTTTTCTTTTCGATGACTGGAGACCCAAGGCTGAAGCCTTGGGCTACCTAGAAGCGATACGGAGGTAGTGGAAATTGAGAACGCCCACGCTGGAGACTGCGCGACTTCTGCTGCGGCCTGTGCGGCTTGAGGATGCTGAGCAAGTGCAGCGGCTGTTTCCGCAGTGGGAGGTTGTGAAATATCTCAATGTGGTTGTGCCGTGGCCGTTTCCTGAAGATGGCGTGGAGACTTACTATCGCGAGCGGTCGCTGCCGGCGGTGGAGCGCGGTGAGGAGTGGCACTGGACGATCCGGTTGAAGGGGAAGCCTGAGCGGATCATCGGGGCGATCTCGCTGCATTTGAATCGTGAGATTAATCGCGGGTTCTGGATTGCTCCAGAGTGGCGCAGGCAAGGGTTGATGACGGAGGCAGTCGCCGAGGTGACGCGGTTCTGGTTTGAGGACCTGCAGCAGCCTGTGCTTCGCACAAAGAAAGCGGTGGCAAATGCGGCTTCGCGGGCGATCTCGGTTCGCGAAGGGATGCGCTGCATTCGACAGACTGAGGACGATTATGTGTGCGGGCGGTTGCCGACTGAGGTCTGGGAGATCGATTCGGCGACATGGAAATCGCGGCGTTTGATGCAGAGGTAAGGATTCTTGGCTGAATCCACATCCATGCTCGTTTTCCTTCATCATCCGCGACTTCTCAAGCGAACCACAGGTCCTTCGACTGCGTTTGACGCAAAAACGCGTCAAACTCCGCTCAGGATGACAGATCTTCCAACACGAATCGGTCAATTACCGTTACCGATAGTCGCTCCGCTTTAGTTGCAGAACGTGTGCGGATGGGATGAGAGATTTGCTTGCTCCCATGCTTCTTTGAGATCGAGTGCAAGTTGCTCGCGGCGGCCTTGCGGAAGGGCGAAGTCTCCATACGGATGCGAAGTAAAGAGAAGTTCCGCGCTGGACCCGTTGCCGAGCAGCAGCATCTTCTCGAACCTTTGCAGGAAGACTGCTGGAACGGGGCCCATGAGCACGATCAGCTTTGGGCACAACGCTTCAATCTGCATGCGAAGGAACTCGGCGCAGAAGAGCGGGTAGCCTTCGGCCGCAACGGCTGGATAGACGCCGAGGGCCTTTCCGACGGTCCTGAGGCCGGGATAGACGTTTGAGCAGAAGACCTTTTCGGTGGGCAGGTCCGCGTCGAGGATTCGCTTCTTGAGATCGCGCCAGGTGGGGACGCTTTCGTGGCCGCGAAGCTTGTTATAGGACTTGAGAGTTCCGAAGTCTGCCCCCAGGAAGAGGGCCCCGCGGGTTGGGAGTTCGCCGCTGGAAGGAGCCGTGGCGTCATCGTGCCAGAGGCCGTCTCCGCCGGGGAAGAATCCCTGGCCGGAGAGGCGGAAGGGGAATGGGCTGAGGCCTGCGGGGTAAGGTTCTCCGGAGAAGCGATTCTCGCTCTCCAACTTCTCAAGTTGCTGCCAGAGACTGGCGACGTTCATCACTTGCTCCCGGGCAAAGGATTGAGCAATTCCGTAGACGGATGTTGCCACGAAATGGATGAGATTCGCCCTACCACTTAAGGTTCAGTCATCAAAAGACTTAATGGTCATCAAGTCGCCAGCCGTTTTTAGAACTTGTGGAACATGAAGAATGCTCCGGCGACGAGGCAACAGAAGGCTACGGCGTGGTTCCAGCGGAGATGGTCACCGAAGTAGTAAACGGAGAAGACTCCGAAGACGGAGAGAGTGATGACCTCCTGGATGACCTTGAGCTGATCGGGAGTGAAGGTGCGGGCTCCGATGCGGTTGGCGGGGACCTGCAGGCAGTACTCGAAGAACGCGATGGACCAGCTGACGACGATGACCTTCCAAAGAGGAACCTCGCGGTACTTGAGATGGCCGTACCAGGCGAAGGTCATGAAGATGTTGGAGCCGATGAGAAGAAGGATGGTCCACATGCGGTGTGCGTCTCCAGTGTTGTGTTGATGCAAGTAAGATTCATGTTAGATGACGATTGCTGAGAATCTTGGACGACTGAGAGAGGATATTGCTGCGGCGTGCCGGCGCGCGGGACGAGATGAGAGCGACGTCGCGCTGATGGCGGTGAGTAAGGTGCATCCGGTAGAGGCAATCCTGGAGGCGTATGCGGCAGGGCAGCGACTGTTTGGCGAGAATCGGGTGCAGGAGTATGAGCAGAAGTCGGCTCGGCTTGAGGGGTTGGAAGGGATGACCTTTCATCTGATCGGGCCGCTGCAGTCGAATAAGACGAACAAGGCGGCGGAGCTGTTTGATGCGATCGATGCGGTGGACTCGCTGAAGATTGCGCAGCGGCTGGAGACGGCGGCGAAGGCACTGGGGAAGAGGCTTCCGGTTCTGATTGAAGTGAAGCTGAGCCATGAGGAGTCGAAGCATGGGATTGCTCCGAGTGAGTTGATAGGGCTGCTGGATGCGATGCGGGAGTTTGAGGCGGTGGAGGCTGTTGGGTTGATGACGGTGCCTCCGTGGTCGGAGGATGCGGAGGTGGCGCGGCCTTACTTCAGGGAGTTGCGGCGGCTTCGGGACGAGGCGGCGAAGGTGCATCCGAAGGTAACGCAGCTCTCGATGGGGATGACGAATGATTTTGCGGTGGGGATTGAGGAAGGGAGTACTTGTGTTCGGGTGGGGACGGCTATCTTTGGGAAGCGGGTGTATGCGAAGGCGACGTGAGTGATGCGGGCGAGTTCGTCAGGGATGTTGCGGATGGGTGCACGGTGAGTGTGCGGGTGCAGCCTGGGGCTAAGAGGGATGCCGTTGTTGGGCTGCATGCGGGTGCGGTGAAGGTGGCGCTGTGTGCTCCTCCGGTGGATGGAAAGGCGAACGAGGCCCTGATTGCGTTCGTGGCGGAGAAGGTGGGGTTGCCGCGGGCTCGGATTTCTCTGGTGGCTGGGGCGGCGAGCCGGAGTAAGGTAGTTCGAATCACGGGCAAGAGCGCGGCTGAGGTGCGGGCCGCGCTCTTCCCTGTCTCGGATTGCTAAAGCATTATTTGATGTTTGCAGTGGCGTTGGGGGCTACTGTGATGGCTTGTCCTTCGGCCGCCTGAATGCTTACGTTTGTGCCTGTTACGGTTGCGTATGCGATCTGCAGGCCTTTCTTGGCCTGGATGTTTACGTTCTTGAGAACGACATCTTTGACGGGGGATTCGGGGAGGCCGATGATGACTCCGGCCCACGGGCTGTTGGTGGATTTGACGTTCTCGATCGTGATGTCGTGGAAGAACGGTGTGAGGCGGGTGATGGGTGCAGAGGCTACGTCGCCTTCGGGCAGGGTCTTGGGGTAGTACTCGCTGATGAGGATGGAGGTTTTGACGTCCTCCATGGTGATGTCTTTAAAGCTGATGTTGTAGACCTGGTTGCCGCGGTCGCGGTTGGCCTTGATGCGGATGCCCTGGTCGGTGCCCTTGAAGTGGATGCGCTCGGCGTGGATGTTGTTGGCTCCGCCGGCGATTTCGGAGCCGACGGAGAGGCCGTGGCCGTGCATGAACTCGCAGTCGGTAATGGTGATGTTTTTGCTGGGCTCGTCAGGGCCGGGCGAGTTGATGATGCCGCTCTTGATGGCAATGTTGTCATCGCCCACGTCGGCGTATACGTGGTCGATGACCATGTTGGAAGAGCTGAAGGGATCAATGGCGTCGGTGTTGGGCGAGTGCTCAGGTGCGAGGATGCGGACGTTTCGAATGGTCATGTCGTCGGTGTAGTAGGGGACGACCTGCCACGAGGGCGAGTTCTGGATGGTGATGCCTTCGAGTTTGACGTGCTTGCAGTGGTCGAAGACGACGAGGCGCGGGCGGAACTGGATCTCTCCTACGATGCCGGAGCCGCGATGCGCGCGGGCCTCGGCCCACCAGGATTCGCCGTTGCCATCGATAGTCCCGGACCCGGTGATGGCCATGTTTTCGGCATTCGCGGCGCGGACTAGGGACTGAGTGCCGGGAGCGCGGAACTCGGAGATGGCGGGATAGTCGGCGTGGTCGGGCGAGCCGAAGAGGGTGGCGTCCTTTGCGAGATCGAGGGTGATGTTGCTTTTGAGGACGATGGGACCAGAGACGTACTTGCCGCCGGAGAGTGTGACGGTGCCTCCGCCTGCTTTGGCGCAGTCATCGATGGCGGCCTGGATGGCCTTGGTGTCCTTGGTAGCGCCGTCAGCCTTGGCTCCATAAGCGTGGGCGTCGCAGGTTTTGGTCTTTGCGATTGCGGGAAGGGTTGTTGCGAGGAGAGCGGCGGTGAGGCAGAGGGCGAGGCGGTGTGAGATCTTCATGGCGGGAAATTCGTGCTCCTTTGGGTCATAGGGAATATTACTGGAAATTGGTCAGACCACGCATCTGGTTTGTTACTTGTGACCAAAGGGAGCTTGAGAGGGAGGAGTTTCGGTACACTCCGGCCATGCGAATCTCTGGATTAGTTCTTGCGGTTGTTCTTTGTCCTTTCGTGTCTTCGGCGCAGACCGGGAAGCCTACGGTGGCTGAAGCGCAGGCCTATATGGATAAGGTTGAGGCCGAGTTGCTGGCCATGGCGAATGAGGCCAGTCGTGCGGCTTGGGTGCAGGAGACGTACATCACCGACGACACCGAAGCGACTTCGGCCAAGGCCAATGAGCGCTTTTTGACGAAGACGAATGAGTTTGTGATCGGCGCCCGCCGGTTTGATGGCATGACCCTGCCGCCGGAGTTGGCACGGAAGTACAAGTTGTTGAAGTTGAATGGAAGTCCAACCGATCCGAAGCTGGTTGCGGAGCTAACGCAGGTCTCGGCCTCGCTCGATGGAATGTACGGGAAGGGGAAATATTGCCGCGGCGGAGCGAAGGCGAATTCTTCCGATGGAAACGAGAAATGCCTGGGGATCGACGATCTCGATGTGCTGATGGCGAAGTCTCGCGACCCGAAGGAACTTGAGGAGTTCTGGACGGGTTGGCACACGATCTCGCCGCCGATGCGTGAGAAGTATGCGCGGCTGGTGGAGCTTTCGAACGAGGGTGCGCGGGAGTTTGGGTTCAAGGACACTGGAGATCTTTGGCGGTCGGGATATGACATGACTCCGGCAGAGTTTTCGGCGGAGTTGGAGCGAACCTGGGCGCAGCTTGAGCCGCTCTACAAGGAGTTGCATGCTTATGTGCGGTTCAAGCTGATTCAGAAGTACGGCGCAGCGGCGCAGAGGCCGGATGGCATGATTCCGGCGCACCTGCTGGGAAATATGTGGGCGCAGGAGTGGGGGAATATCTACGATCTCGTGGCTCCTCCGTCAACCAGCAGCTACAAGATGTATGACCTTGAGGCTGCGCTGAAGCAGCAGATTGCGGCGAAGGATTCAAAGTCAGCGATAGCTTTTCTTCCGGATTGCGGAACGACTATGCCGTCAGGCCGGTGTACAGTGGCAGGTTCGAACTCGAAGTACAACGCGGAGTTGGAAGCCGGCAAGCAGATGGCGAAGTATGGCGAGGGATTCTTTGCTTCGCTGGGATTTCAGCCGTTGCCTGAGACTTTCTGGACAAGGTCGCAATTTATCAAGCCGCGCGACCGCGACGTGATCTGTCACGCGAGTGCCTGGGACGTGGACAACGATCAAGACCTTCGCATCAAGATGTGCATCAAGGTGGACGCGGACAACTTCACGACTGTACACCACGAGGAAGGTCACAACTTTTATCAGCGGGCCTACCGGAATCAGCCGTTCATGTTTCGCGGTGGAGCGAACGACGGTTTCCATGAGGCGATTGGCGATTCGATCGCTCTGTCGATCACTCCGGACTACCTGAAGCAGTTGAAGCTGATCGATGCGGTGCCTCCGGCGGAGGCAGATATTCCGCTGCAGTTGCGAACGGCGCTGGATAAGATTGCGTTTCTTCCATTCGGGCTGCTGATCGATAAGTGGCGGTGGCAGGTCTTCAGCGGAGAGACGAAGCCCGCAGACTACAACAAGGCATGGTGGGCGCTGCGCGAAAAGTATCAGCGCA
>Ga0126373_10002860_pt1 | contig 12777 bp, 17 predicted proteins | sample PanSoiMetPlot_11_FD_92545 | JGI IMG/M metagenome (GOLD analysis project Ga0126373, IMG submission 92545) | Tropical forest soil microbial communities from Panama - MetaG Plot_11 | ecosystem: Environmental > Terrestrial > Soil > Tropical forest > Bulk soil | place: Panama | collected 2016-02-17
ATCAAATACGAGCATCACTCGGCGCTCGTCTTCGCGTGCAAACTCGCGCACCATCAGGCGGCCGGCCTTGGCGGTCACCTTCCAGTCCACAACGCGCGCGCTGTCGGTTGGCTCATAGTTGCGCAAGGAATGCAGCTCGTGGCCGCGTCCGCGAAAGTGGCTGGCCATTTCGCCGCTCAGCAACGGCAACACCTCGTAGAATTGGTCGGCCGGCACAACACGCGGGTAAACGATGATTTCGAGGTCGGAATTCACCCGGCGGGTCTTTTCGAAGAAGCCAAACGGAAACCGGGTACGGATGCCGAAGGCGTCCTGGCGATAAACGCCCCGGCGCGGAAAAACGAGTTCTACTTTCTGGCGCATCGCGCTCAGGCGCGGCACATACGGAAAAAAGACGGGCTGCGTTAGTACCTGCTGTCCTGGTGTTTTCCTGTTTTCGCCGACCACGCGTACCGAAATCGAAGGCCACGCTTCTTTGTCGTTGCGGAGTTCCATTTCGGCGAGCACGGGCTGCTCGGCGAAGATATGCTCGGGGACATCGAACTTCATTTCGAGGCCGGTGAGCACAGCACGCGAGAGCACGCCTGAGATCAGGATTCCGGCGAGCGCACAGGCAAGCATCATAAAGAGCAGGTTGTTACCGGTATTCACCGCCGCCAGAACGAGGATGAAGACAGCGGCAAGGTAGAGGATGCCTTCGCGGGTCAGCTTGTAGTCGATCTGGTACGCCAGCCAGCGCAAGCTGGTGCGGCGGGCGAGGCGCGGCACGATGGTGATGCCCACCCAGCCGGCGAGGCTGAGAGCAATGAGGGTGGTAACGGCGGCGAGCCAGATGCGACCTTCCTGCGCGACCGCGGCGGAAAAGAGCGCGACCAGCAGTGCGACAGACAGCACCGCGATGGCGACGGCGAAGTTTCGCCAGCCGCTGCGGTCGATGCCGCGCATCCAACGGGACGGGGCGGAATCGCCGCTCCCTCCGGCGGCCGCAGTGCTGTTCGTGATGGCGGACATTAGAGTGGAACGCGCGTAGATTCGAGAATTTCGCGGAGGATTGTTTCGGACTGCTCGGATTTTTTCTGGGTCGAGACGTAGCGCGAACTGACGACGACGCGGTGCGCGAAAACGGGGACCACGAGGCGCTTGAAGTCGTCGGGGAGACAGTACGCGCGGCCTTCGAGAAACGCGCGGGCCTGTGCCGCCCGGTGCAGCATGACGGCACCGCGAGGGCTGACGCCGAGGCTGAGCTGCTCGGTTTGGCGCGTCCGGTCGACGATTTCGAGGGCGTAATCGAGCAGGCTATCTTCCACTTTCACCTGGGAGACGGCTTCCTGCATCGCGAGCACGTCGGTGGCGTCCATCTGCGCCGCAATTGTCTCGGCGGCAGGCTGTGTGCCGTTGGCGCCGTTGCGCAGGATTTCTTTTTCGCTGGCGCGCGCGGGGTAGCCCATGCGAATGCGCATCAGGAAGCGATCGAGCTGCGACTCCGGCAGCGGGTAGGTGCCGTGATGCTCGATGGGGTTTTGCGTGGCGAGCACCATGAACGGCTGCGGCAGCGGGTGCGTGCGATTGTCAACGGTTATTTGCGCTTCGTTCATGGCTTCGAGAAGCGATGACTGAGTCTTTGGCGTGGTGCGGTTGATTTCGTCGGCCACGACGATGTTGGCAAAAATCGGACCAGGCTTGAACTCGAATTCGGTGGTAGCAGGATTAAAGACGCTTACGCCGATTACATCGCTCGGCAGCAAATCGGAAGTGAACTGGATACGCTGGAACGAGCAGCGGAAGGAACGCGCAAGAGCTTGCGCGAGCGTAGTTTTGCCGACGCCGGGAACGTCCTCCACTAACAAATGGCCGCGGGCGAGCAGCGTGGTAAGCGCCATCTGAATGACGTCGTCTTTGCCTTTGACGACGCGCGCAATCGAGCGCTGGAGTTCGCCGAGGCGCGTGTTCGTGTTCATCGCTGTTGTTTGCAATTGAGGCAGCCTTTTGTTACAAACAGTAGATTCAGTGGATTCGTGGGCGACTAGCTCAGTTGGTTAGAGCGTTCCCCTCACACGGGAGAGGTCCAAGGTTCAAGTCCTTGGTCGCCCACCATGCCTCGCGTGACCCATACATTTTCCCACGGATGATTTGAACTCGCGTCTCCTTCGTTGGTTGGCTGTGCCCAAGCAGTTGCGGTATTTTGTGCTAGGCTTTTCGCGATGACGAGCTTGCTGCGATTTCTCCAAGTGTTTGCGCTGGGCACGTGGGTGGGCGCGATTGTGTATCTGAGCTTTGTGATAGCGCCTGGAGTTTTCGGGGCGCTCGCGAACCGGGACCAGGCGGGCGCGGTGGTTGGATTGGTGCTGGGACGGTTGCACATACTGGGCTTGATTGCGGCAGCGGTGTACGTGGGGGCTGCCTTGGGCCTGTGGCTCCTCCATTCCACGAAGGAGCTGACGACTGCGGCTGTAGCGATGGTGCTGGTGATGGCGGCGCTGACCGGGATTTCGCAACGCGTGGTGACGCGACGCATGGCGGCTTTGCGCACGGCGATGGTTTCAGTGGATGCGACTCCACGCGACAATCCGCTGCGTATCGAATTCGACAAGCTGCATCGCGTGTCCGTGCAACTGGAGGGCGCGGTGCTGGTGATCGGAATCGGCGCGCTGTATCTCACCGTGCGAATGGCCGGGCGCCCCTAGGCGCGTGCGACTTTTCTCCTTTTCGTTGTTGTAGCTTTCTTCGCTTTCTTCTTCGCGTTCAGGTTGCTCGCGGCCCCGTTTTTCTTTGTGATTTTGCGCCCATCCTTGCCGGCTAAGTGGACCGCGCGCCACATGTACCAGCTGGCGACAGTGCGATAAGGGCGCCAGCGCTCGCCGAATTTCAAAAGCTCTTTGGGCTTGGGGATTGCTTTCTTGCGATACGTGAGCGCGAAGCCTTTTTGCACGCCGTAATCGTGAATGGGCAGCACGTCGGGCCGGCCGAGGCGGAAGATCAGGAACATTTCGACCGTCCAGGGGCCGACGCCGCGGACGGAGATGAGGCGCTTGACGAGTTCCTCGTCGGACATTTGTTGGGCTTCGGCGAGTGTGGGCACGATGCCGTCGATTGTTTTCTGCGCGAGGTCTTTCGCGGCGGCGATTTTGGCGTGCGACAGGCCGGCCTTGCGCAGGACGGATTTTCGGGCGCGCAGGATTTCCTGCGGAGTGGGGCAGGAGCCATTGGATCCGAGGGCTTTGACGCGCGCGTAGATTGTGGCCGCGGCCTTGCCGGAGATACTCTGGTAGGTGATGGCTTCGAGGAGCGATTCGTAAGGGCTCTCGCATTCGTCTAGGATCAGTTGCGTTTCGCCGACCCGCTCGACGAGGCGGGCGAAGTGCTGGTCGGTTTTCGTCAGCACCGCGACTGCCTCGAGGTGATTGAAGAGATCGCTCGTTCGTGTGCCCATGATGTTTCTCCGGAAATTTTGGATGTACGATCTTAGACGGTTAACTCCTTGCGACGGAAGCTGCCGCGGAGGGAGAGACCGCGGTTTACCACACCGGAACGCGGGGCGCTGGTTCGCGCGCGGATGCGCCGCGTTCGGTTTATCCTTTTACATTGCCGACGCGTGGATCTGCTATCCGAACTTTGTGGGGCTTGCGCGCGGCGCGAACGGGGGAACGCCGTGGCCATCAACGGAAAACGCCGCAGCGAGCGAGTGCTGCTCGACGTGCCGCTCATCATTTCGGGCAAAGCGAAGGACAAGCAGCCGTTTCGCGAGGAGACATTCACGCTGACGGTGAGCGCGCACGGAGCGCTGGTGGTGCTCGCCTCGAAGGTGGAGCTAGGCCAAACGGTGAAGCTGACGAAGCTGAAGACTACCGAAGCCGATGAGCGCGAAGCCATCGTGGCGTTCCTAGGGCCGCCATACGCCGGACTTGCGACCGTTGGTTTGCAGTTCGCGAATCCGTCGCCCGAGTTCTGGCCGGTGAGCGCGCCGCCCGCGGACTGGGTGCACGCGAAGGTGTGATTTCCTACAGCAAACACTGCAGCTCCCAATACAGCTGAAGATTTGAAAGGCACCGTGCAAAGTTTGCCCGCCAGTACCCGTGTCTGCGGCGGCGGCACCGGAGGCACCAGGCTGATAACGCGCTGATTCAATGCGACATGCACGAGTTTTTCTCGCGGCTCGCGATTTGGCGCGCGCGATGCGTCTCCTGACGGAGTTGGCCAGCCCTCAGGAGGAAAAAGGTGTCGAATCGATTTTTGCGGACTTTTCTTTCCCTCATAACGGGTTTCGCGGTGGCGCCAGCAGTCTGGGTGCTGTCGCCGAAGGCAAATGTGGGTCATTCGAGCTACGGCATGCAGAAGGCCGTGGTGTTGCAGGCTGTGTCCGGGAAAATCTCGTCGGTGCGCGAAGGATCGTTCACGCTGGAAGTGAGCGCGGCAGCGGCGCCGCCGAGCAAGTCGTTTCTTGAGCCGCGGCCGAATACGATGACATTTTTTATCGACAGCAAAACGACCGTGGACGGGACGCTGAAAGTCGGCGCGATGGCGGACGTGACCTTCCGGCTCGACAACGGCAACAATATGGCGGTTAGCGTTCACGTGTCCCCGTAGAGTTGAGGGGTGCGCGAGTCTCGCGAAGTGACGTATGTGGGACTCGCGCAGCGAGGCGCGAAGTACCGCGCCGCCCTCGAATCCTCCTCTACAATTTTGCAAGCAGAGTCTTCCATCGTACCCACGCGTCGGCGCGGGCTTTTTTGTTTGCGTCGTTTGCGTCCGGAGCTTCACCGGCGCGCATGAAGCCGTGACCCGCTCCTTCGTATGCGACCGGGTCGTAAGTTTTGCCGGCGGCTTTCATCGCAGTGATGGTGTCTGGGATTGTCGCGTCGATGCGCGCGTCGTTGCCGGCGTAGAAGCCGTAAACGGGCGCGGCGATGCGGGCCATCGCGTCTTTCTCCGGCGGGCCGCCGTAGAAGACGAACGCCGCGGAAAGATCTTTGCGGTTGGTGGCGAAGCGGAAGGTCTGCGAACCGCCCCAGCAGAAGCCACCGACAGAAAGCGTGCCGTTTGAGGCAGGGAGCTTGAGGCCATAGTCCGCAGCCGCGTTTAGGTCAGCGGTGACCTGATCGGGGTTCAAGTGGCTGACGGCTTCCATGGTTTTTCCTTCAGCGAACGAGGAGCTGCGTCCGTCATTTGGGCCCATTCCGGAGAGCAGATCGGGCGCGACGGCAAGGTAGCCGGCGGCGGCAACCTGATCGGCGAGATCCTGGACCCAGTCGGTCATGCCGAAAATTTCGTGGATGACGAGGACGACGGGGCGCTTGTCCTTCGACTCGGGATAGACGACGAAGGTCTCGACGGCGCGGTCGCCGTGCTTCACCGTGACCCACTCGCTATGGCGCGGCGATTTGGCGAGCGTCGCCTTGGCCCAATCCTGCGCGGGCAGGGATGTGGGGAGTGCGAGCGCGAGCAGCGCCGCGGGCGCGAACAAAAAGTGTTGCGCGATTTTTGCGTGTTGCGCGTGATTCATGAAGTCACCTCGGTGTGGGGTTTGCGGGTCTGGGCGGCCCATGATACGCGGGGAGTGGGCGAGGACGAGGTGGAATTTTGAGGTGCGGCAGGGGGTGCGGAAGTGGGCCAGAAGTTTCCGGTTCGGATTTTGTTATCTGGCGCGTTGTCAGCGAGTTGAGTGTGAGTCTCGGCGCTGGCGGGGGAGGCTCCGGCTGGTTGCTGATTCATTTTTTTGGTGGCCCTCGTGGGGCCTGCTCCATGCCGGCGCTACGAAACAAAAAGCCGAACGCGGCTAGTCGCCCGAGTGACTTAGCTCTTCGCGAATCACGCGGCGCAGCGTTGCTTCGAGAGGTTCCTGCGAACGGCGGACGTACTGACGCAAGGCATCGTTGATCAAGCTTTGGTAGTTGCCGCCGCCCGCGCGGTCTACTTGTTCGCGAAACCATTCAAGAATATCGTCGTCGAGCCGGATGGTAATTCTCGTCTTTCCCTTGGGCACGGAAATAACCGGGCCACGCTTTGTTTTGCTGAAATCGTAAAGACGCTTCATCGGCTTTCCTCGTATTGCTCGGCCTCGCTTCGCGTGACGACGCGAGCTGAAATGATACGGATCGTTTCGCCGCGCCACCGCCAGAAGGCGAGCGTCGACACCGAACGTGATCGAGCGCTCTTCCCTTTCGGCGTAAGGATCGCGAATCGTGAGAGCTGGGTCGTCCTCGAGAGCAGTCACGGCATCGGCGAAGTGGATTCGACCCTTGGCGACGTTCTCGGCGGCCTTGGCGGAGCCCACTCACAAGCCACCGCTCTAGTATGCACAAATGTACACTTCCGTCCAAGAGAGAGTTCCGAAGGTGTGTGCTAGCATTGCCGGCTTATGCAAACAGGGATTATTGGGCTGCCGCAGGTGGGGAAGACGAGCCTGTTCCGGATATTGACGCGGGCGCGCGTCGAGACGAAGAGTGGGGCGCCGGCGCAGATGCACGTCGGGATTGCGCGAGTGCCGGACGCGCGGGTGGCGAAGCTGGCGGATGTATTCAAGCCGAAAAAGACCACATATGCGACGATCGAGTACGTGGATATTGGAGGCTTCAAGAAGGACCGCGAGAAGAATTCGGCGTCGCTGGTGCCACTACGCGAGGCGGACGCGCTGGCGCACGTGGTGAGGGTATTTGAGGATCCAGCGGTGCCGCACGAGGCGGGATCGCTCGACGCGATGCGCGACATCGAGAGCGTGGAAATCGAGCTGATGCTGACCGACCTGGAGCAAGCGGCGAAGCGGATCGAGCGGCTGGAAAAGGATCTGAAAAAAAAGAAAGACACGCAGCTCGAAGCGGAGATGGCGGTGTTGCAGCGATGTCGCGCGGCGCTCGAGAAGGAAACGCCGCTACGCGAGTTGGAGTTCAAGCCCGAAGAGCAGAAGGTGCTCGCGGGCTTTTTGTTTTTGACGCGCAAGCCGATGCTGTATGTCCTGAACCTCGGCGATAGCGAGGCCGGCGAAATCGACCGCGTGATCGAAAAACATCATTTGGAAATGTTGACGACAAAGCCGCGGACGGCGGTGGTCCCGTTTTGCGGGAAGATTGAGGCGGAACTTTCGGAATTGAGCGACGCGGAAGCGGCGGAGATGATGAACGCGTATGGACTAAAGGAATCCGGGCGCGACCGGTTGATTCAGGCGAGTTACCGGCTGCTGGGGCTAATTTCTTTTTTGACGTGCGGCGAGCCGGAGTGCCGCGCGTGGACCATCGAGCGCGGGATGAACGCGCAGCAGGCGGCGGGCGCGATCCATAGCGACATCGAGCGCGGGTTCATAAAGGCGGAGGTGGTGAATTGGGAGAATCTGCTGACTGCGGGAAGTCTTGCGGCGGCGCGGGAGAGGGCTCAAGTGCGGCTGGAGGGGAAGGAATACATTGTGCAGGACGGGGATGTGATTTTGTTCCGCCATAGTGGCTAGAGGCAAGGAAGCAAGAAAGCAGGAACGCAGGGAGGCAAGGGCGCCGGAAAATCGTGGCGGCGATTGATACAAGCCGGGTGGGGTTGGCGGCGCTGCTGGGGTTGACGGCGGCGCTGGCGAACCTGGTGGGCGGGCTGCTGATTGTGTGGCGGCAGTGGTCGGGGAGGTATCTGAAGTATTTCATCGCGCTGGGCGCGGGGTTCATGCTGGCGACGGCTGTGCTCGAAATGATTCCCGAGTCGCTCAAGTTGCGGGAAGGCGAGCGGCAGACGCTGTACGGCGATGTGAGCCTGGTGTTTGCGCTGGTGCTGGCGGGATATTTTCTAGTCCATTTTTTCGAGCACACGGCGGCGCCGCATTTTCACTTTGGCGAAGAGACGCACCACGAGGAAATGGCGCGCGCGCACGCGGGATACGCCGCGCTGCTGGGGCTGGTGATTCACACGTTTTTCGACGGCGTGGCAGTGGCGTCGGGGCTGCTGGTGTCCGTATGGCTCGGCTTCGTGATTTTTCTCGCGATTTTTCTGCATAAGCTGCCGGAGGGATTTACGGTGGCGAGTGTGATGCTGGCGAGCGGGCAGAGCCGGCGGGTGGCGTTTTTGTCGTCGGCGATTCTCGGCGCGGCAACGCTGGCGGGGGTGGGGTTGATGTTCTGGGTGCGCGGTGCGGTGAAGGATGCGCTTCCGCTGTCGGCGGGAGTGACGCTGTATGTGGCGGCGTCGGATTTGATTCCCGAGGTGAACCGCGAGCCGGGGCCGGGGATGGCGCTGTTGGTCTTCCTGGGCGTCGGGATTTTTCTGGGCCTGAAAGCAGCCTTTCACCTTTAATGCGGTGAAGTCACGAGATCCAAAGCTCCACGGTCCTCAGGACCTGCCATCTCCCGTCCTTTTTTTCAAAGAGCACCAGATGGCCTCGGCGGCAAAGATCTCCACATGAGTACGCGACGTAAACCAGCGCGTGATCATGAGCTTTGTTGAAGCCAAGCGGCGACAACACAGCGTATGCCATAACATTCGGAGATTTCCTCGGTATGTCTTCCCACCCCTTGCCGTTTAGAAAAATCGAATCGGTTTCCTCCGAGTTCATCCAAAGAATGCGCTCGTGAGGCTCAAGGCCGGACACAATGTCGCATCGCATTCCCGCCACCGCCTGGAAGCTGGCCTTCGTTTCGTCCTCAACCTTCTCCATGAAATCTCGACCTCTACCGCTCGTTGTAGTGAGACCGAGTAGATTTCGGCGTCGTCGGGTGACGCGGGGCACGTCAGCGCCAAGGGTCAGGTGTCGAGGGTCTTGGGTTTTGGTTGGGGTTTGTGTGCATCGGGAACTTTGTCCTGGGTGCCTACGAGGGTCAAGGCTGCTACAACGATCGACCGCAACATGTTCATGGTCGCCTCCTAAGTGGTTGAAGCAAAAGGCGTTGTCCTCCCAATTTCGATACTTAGAACATTGGAAGGAGTTGCGGATGAACCGGCATGGCTGATTTGTGCCGTGCCTCTGCCTCGCAACTTTATGGCAGCAAGGGTGTTAGATAGACTGTGGAGGCCATGGCCAGGACCGACGTCCAACTCATGTTGGATGTGAAGGCAGGGGACGAGGTGTCGTTCGGCCTGCTATTGGCGAAGTATCGGTCGCCGCTGATTAATTTCCTCTACCGAATGGTGCGCGACGCGGCGACGGCCGAGGATCTTGCGCAGGAGGTTTTTCTGCGTGTGTACCGCGCGCGGAGGCAGTATTCTCCGAGCGCGAAGTTCACCACGTGGCTTTTCCGCATCGCGACAAACCTGGCGCTGAATTCGGTCCGCGACAACCGATATAAACGGATGGAACTGTCGCTTGATGCGCCCGCGGAAGTGGATGAAGCGCCACGGGAAGTTCCGGCTCGGGAAAAGCGGATCGACGAGTACATGCTGGAACGCGACCGATCGGAAGTGATACGCCGCGCGATCGGAGCGCTGCCGGAAAAACAGCGGGCGGCGGTGCTACTCCACAAATATGAAGAGATGGATTACAGCGAGATAGCAAAAATCCTGGAATGCTCGGAAAGCGCGCTGAAGTCGCTGCTGTTTCGCGCCTACGAGACCCTGCGAGTCCAATTGGCACCGCTAGTCGCCCAGCCGCTGGCGCCTCGCGCGGGGGGAGGAAGGGCCCGATGAAATGCGAAGATGTTTCGAAAGAGTTGATCGCTTACCTGGATCGCCGGGCGAATTCGGCCGAGCGGCAGGAAGTGGAGGAACATTTGACGGCGTGCGGCGCGTGCCGGACGCGGGCGGAGGAGTTTCGCCGGTTGTGGACGGTGCTGGACGAGATGCCGGCGACTGAGCCGTCGTTTGGATTCGACGCGCGACTGCGACAGCGGGTGGCGGCGGAGCCGCGGCGGAGCTGGTTCACATGGCTGGTGCCGCAGCCGAGGCTGGCGTTTTCGCTGGCGTTGCTGCTGGCGATGAGTGTGTGGATCGCGAATAAGCCGCCGGTGCCGAGGCCGGTGCAGGTCGCGGGCCCGAATGGGCTGAGCGAGGACGAGCAGTTCCAGATGATCCAAGAGCTGGATGTGCTGGAGAATTTTGACGTGCTCAGCAAGAGTGACGCGCTGGCGGAGCTGCCTCTGCCGGCGGCTGCGCATCCGCAGGGCAATGCGCCGCAGGATGATGGAGGCGCCTAGTTGAGGCTGGTGAAGTACATTTTCGCGCTGGCGATGCTGCTGTCCTTAGGCGCAGTGCTTGAGCCGCAGTGCGCTTGGGCGCAGAGGCCGCATCCGGGGCCAGGGCCGGGGCATCTTCCGGGGCCGCGCGCGCGGGCGCGGATGCAGGCTCGCGCGCCGGCGCGGGCACAGGCGCAGCGGCAGGCCGCTGCAGCGGGGAGGAAGCCGACGAATGGAGCTTCGAACGCTGCAGCGAGCCGTCCTGCGGAGGGCGCGGATGCGAGCGGGGCTGCGGTAGGAGTTACGGGCGCGGCAGGTGCGAATCGAGCGGCGGTGCGCGGTGCGGAGACGGCCGGTGGCAGATCGGGCCGGGCGGTGGTTCAGCATCCGCCGGGAGTTGCGAATACAGCGGTGCGTCCAGGCGGGAACATTCCGGCGCCGTGGATGCAGAAGCTGGGGCAAATGTCGCCGCAAGAGCAGGAGCGGTTCCTGCAGAACAATGAGAAGTTCCGGAATCTGCCGCCGGAGAAGCAGCAGCAGGTGCGGCAGAACCTGCAGCGATGGAATAATTTGTCGCAGGAGCAGAAGGCGCAGTTGGACGACCGCGCGAGAGTGCTTGGGAGGCTCACTGCTGAGCAGCGCCAGCACTACACGAACGATATCCTACCGAAGCTCGACCAGATGGCGCCTGAGCGCAAGCAGCAGATTTACAATCGGATGCGGAACCTGCAGATGATGACGCCGGTGGAAAGGGAAGCGGCGCTGCGGGATCCGAGATTCATGCGCGGGTTGACGCCGGACGAGCAGTCCACGCTGCGCGATTTGAATTCGCTGGGCGGCGCGCCGGCCGCACGGCCGTAAGGACTAGCCGAGGTTGGCTAGGATCTGGACAAGAGAATGTTCCGTGCCGCGCCAACCAGGGACCGTCAGCTAGATCCTCCACGTAATCCGCCGCTAGATGCCGATACGGTGCGGCCGTTCGGTCGGGGCGGGGCAGGCCTGATCACGGAGCATCCGGTCGGTAGTGTCGTAGCGATCGGAGTCGTGTTGATCACACTGATCGCGCTGCCGCCTGCGCGCGTGTTTTTCCTCGGCGCCTTGATTCTCGGCGGCATTTTTGGACTCGTGCTGCGGCTAATTCACCGCTAGCTGGAAAACAATCTCCGCTGTTTGTTGACTCTTAGAAAACATTTCAGAACAAAATCGTCAAACGCAAGACTAGCACTCGCTGTTGTCGTCGGGCGACTCCACCAGTAATTGTGGTTAGGCTGCGCGCGACCACAATTCGAAAAATTTCCCGCGAAAAATTTCAAAAATGAGAGGGATTCCTCTTGACAAGAAAACGTTCCCGTTTACAATCGTGGGCCAAAGTGGGAGAAAGTGGCGGCAAGTGGTCAAAAGTAGCGTCGAGTAGCAAGAAATAGAGGCGAATAGCAGGGCGAAAGTCGCTGCCAGCAGAGGGCGCTTTTCAGCAGTTTGCAAGGGCGGCGATGGCAGGGGCGAACCAGCGAGTGCGTTCGATCGCAAGCACGCCGGCGTTTTCGGTAAGGGGCGAAGTCACCACGGCTCACGATGCTGCGCGGCAACTATCTAGCGACGGTCGACGAAAAGGGCAGGGTGAAGATTCCCGCCGATTTTCTCGCGACCATGCGGAAGGGCGGGCAGCAATTCTACGTGACGTCCGCGCGGGGCGACTGCGCGTGGATCTACCCGATGAAAGCTTGGGAAGAGATCGAGAAGAAGCTGGCGAAGCTACCTTCGAACAACGCAGCCAAGCAGAAATTTCTAGAACGCACCAACTATTACGGACAAGTGGTCGAGGTGGATGGGCAGGGGCGCGTTTTGATTCCACCTGTATTGAGGGAATCGGCGGAGATGAAGGGCGAGGTTGACGTGCAGGGGCAGCTCACGCACCTCGTCGTATGGAATCACCAGCGATTCCTGGAGCGAATGAACCGCACTCCGTTTACGGCGGACGACGAGAAGGCATTGGACGTACTGGGCATCTAGCGTTTGAGGGCTTTTGAGCGTTCTGCATACGCCGGTGCTGCTAGACGAAGTGTTGCACTGGCTGCGGATTCGGCCCGAAGGCAAATACCTGGATGCGACCGTCGGAACCGGCGGGCATGCAATTGAAATTGCCCGGCGGCTGACGGTGGGGCGGCTGGTGGGGATGGACCGCGACCCCGAAGCGCTTGCGCTGGCACGCGAGCGGCTGGGGCCGGATGGAGCGAAGGTGACGCTGGTGCACGCTGAGTTTTCCAGAATCGGGGAAGTGGCGGCGCAGCAGAAGTTGCTGCCCTTCGACGGCGTGCTTGCGGACCTGGGCGTATCGAGTCTGGAGCTGGACAGCCCTGCGCGCGGATTTTCGTTCCGCTGGGCCGCTCCGCTGGATATGAGGATGCGTCCCGATCAGCCGCTGACCGCCGAAGAGATTGTGAATCGCTGGCCTGAAAAAGAGCTGGCCGACCTGCTCTATCAGAAGGCTGAGGAGCACGACTCACGCAGAATCGCCAGGGCGATTGTTCGAGCGCGGCCCATTCGCGACACCGAACACCTGGCAACGGTTGTGGCAGGGGTACGAAAAGCAAGGGGAAGGCAGAAACTGCATCCCGCGACAAAAACGTTTCTGGCGCTGCGGATAGCGGTGAATCGAGAAGAGGAGGAACTCGAGCAGTTTCTTTCGCGGACCCCTGCCACTTTG
>Ga0126373_10002861_pt1 | contig 12777 bp, 10 predicted proteins | sample PanSoiMetPlot_11_FD_92545 | JGI IMG/M metagenome (GOLD analysis project Ga0126373, IMG submission 92545) | Tropical forest soil microbial communities from Panama - MetaG Plot_11 | ecosystem: Environmental > Terrestrial > Soil > Tropical forest > Bulk soil | place: Panama | collected 2016-02-17
CCCAGGGCGCGATGCGGCGAGCTCTGAGGCCGCGGAGGATTTGATCGTAAACGGAAAAGTCGAACTGGCCACGTGTCTTCTCGATCGCCGGCCAATCCCACCCTACGTATGCGTGCTTTACGCCGAGCTCCTCAAGCAGCGCCATTGATGAGGGATCGAAGCTATAGTTGCTGTGCTCGTCGGAGGCGTAGGCTGACTTGAGGGGGCCATACCACGTCCAAACACCCCATATCGAACCCGCTATATCGTGCGGTCGGCGTGGCTTAAGGATGTCGCCGCGAACTGAGGTGAGCGCGGAAGCACCGCGGACTGCGCAGAGACTCGCGCCAGCAGCCGCCAGGAACGTCCGTCGGTCAATCTGATTACTCATCTTTCGCGCTCCCCCGGGCTCTTCAGGTCGCCGCTAACTGGGGTCCGTCAGATCTTGCAGACTCCAGCCGAGATAGCGTTTCGGTTACCGCCGATATTCGGCTGAGGGTCTCAGCATCGTCGATGGCAGAGAGCAGCGGCGTCAAAGGGCCGGTGTCGGCGATACGTGCCGCGGCTACCGCGGTGTGCAGCACGCCGATCTGCGAACGTTCGTCACGTAACTGCTCGAGCTCAAGAAAGCGCGCGCGGATTTGCTCAGCCTCCGCAAAGCGTCCGGCGTTCATTGCCGCCAGCATCGCCATGGACAAACGCGGCGCGATGCACACGGAACCCGAGGTAAACCCACGGATACCAAAACCGCGCCAATGGTCTATCGCCGGGCGCTCCCCCATACCGCTGATGATTCGCTCCGCGCCGCAGCTCTCCACGATTTCACGGAGGTAGTCGTCGATGAGCGCACTCTGGCGCCAAATGGCGTATTTCACGCCGCAGACCATCCCATCGCTAATCAGACGTCGTACTTCTTCGACGGTGAGGTAGTCTTCTGATTTCAGATACAAGAGCAGCGGCGCGCCGAACACATCAGTCAGTCGTCGCACCCCCTCGGTGACCCCCTTTGTGGTGAGCGGCCCGGAGCTCGGCAGCAACATGGCTGTCGGGAATCGACGGTCTCGAATGAGCGCGATTTGGTCTCGCGCCTTGCCAAAGTCCGGGCCTATGGAAGGCGCTACCCAAGCGCGCGCTGGGGCTGCCTCGATGATCTGATCGAGCATCGCCGCCAGCTCGTCATTGGTCAGATGGTAGGCATTGGCATTGCCGCCATAGAGAAACGCGGTGATTCCCCCCTTGGCCAGGAAGGTGATCATGCGGCGGTTATTCGCTTTCGAAGGCATGCCGTTCGCAAGCCGGCACAACGGCGGCACCGCGATGACTGAACGCCGGAAATCGTCCGTGGTTACTGCCTTCGTTTGCATGGCACTCTCGCCGCCCCTAAGTTGTAATGTGGTCTTACAATACCCATAACGTCGCGATTGCGCAAGTGCGTCTCTTTTGCCGCCAACTGTCGCAACAGTGCCGCGGGCATGGGAGCGCCGGCGGCGCCTTCGCTGACTGACCCTCGGCTAGAGAATCCAAGTTAAATGCCGCGACCGACGTTACATTACGCAACACAGAGCGGGCGGGACGGGACAAGACGAGGGCGGAGCGAGCGGTCACTCGGGCACATAAAATCAGCCGCGCCCCGAGACCTTAAGGAAGTCCCGGCGAGCGGCACGCCCTCTATGCCGCCTCTTCGGTGGTGAGCGCGACCCAATCCTCGCGCGGCACTGCCGATCGACCGCAGCGTGATCGATGGCTCAGCCTGCAAGGCACAGGCGCACCACGAAAGATATATAGTCCTCAGACCACTTGACAAGTGATCTCAGCCTCGGCAGGCTAAGCGGCGACCTGATCAGTTCAAATTCAAGCCGCGTCGCCCGCGCAGCGACAGGCGCGTTCTCGCCTGAGACTGCTTCACGATAATTGCGTTCGGCCGGAGACTGATTGATGAACTGCCTTGCGGTGCGCTCCTTTGCCGTCGCCTTAGTATTGTCCGTGTGGCCCACTGCATGGGCGGCGAGCACAGACTTAAAGGCAGCTCGGCCCGAACCGGCCGTCTCGGTTCTCCTTCACACCCAAAAGCGGCTGGGGCCCGCGGAAGCCATCGGCGATCTCATCGGCCTCCAATACGGACCCTATACATTTGGCCCTCGAAACCCCGACCCGTGGGGGATCAAAGCGTGGACGGAGATCGGCTTTAACGTCGGTGACATTGCGCTCTTCAACTACGAAGACATCAGCAGTCCATATACCGATGCCGGGAAGATCGTAGGGATACACGTCAAGCGCGACAAGGCTGGCCGGCTGCAGCTCGATTTCTCGGACTTCGACAAGAACATCCTATTCCTGCGGGACGTACTGCACGTACGCAGAATCGACTTCACCTGCTGGGGGACGCCCAAAGCGCTGGCGGACCCGGCCGCGGGGGAATTCTATTTTTACCACGCGCCAAAAAGCTATGCAGAGTGGAACGACATTCTCGCGCGAGCGGTGTGGCACATCGCCCACGTTTTGAAGCTTCCGGGCTCTACCTATAAACCCTGGACGGAGCCCGACACCGGCTATTATTGGCGCGGTCGTGCGCACGCGGGCTTCATCGTGACCCGCCAAACGGACCCAGCGAAGATACGTGCGTTGCTCGTCAAACAGCGGTTCATACTGGATGACTATGTAGAAAAGTACGTCAACGACTGGCGCGTCATCAAAGCCACCGATCCGACTGCCAAAGTCGGCGGACCCTTTACCGTCTGGTCACAGGCGCTACCGCCGCACCCGGAAAACCCTGACTGGGGTATCGCTTTTACTCTCGATGACTTCTTGTCGCGCTTGGATGACTACAACTTGCATCACCCGGGCAAACACGTGTCAATCGATGAGATCGACTATCAAGACTACGATTGGACAGGGCACGGCTTGGCCCCGGGCGTCATTGCAGCCAATGCGCTCGTCAAGAAACACCACTTGCCTGCAAATACTCCCCTGGTTCTCACGGGATGGAATCAGAACCTGCGGACCGAGCCCAACCACGCACGTCGCACGGCCTATGTCGTGTCCAATATTGTCCGTGAGCTCGTACCGGCCGGGCGCCCGCGGACTCTCGCGCGCGCTTACCTGTGGCCGTTCGACACCGATTATCAGTATAAGGATCCGGTGGCGCCCGTCGTGATGCCCTACCAGGCCACCTCGTACGATGGAGTCGACGGCGTCGGTGATGGACCATTTTCCGTACCGGCCGTTCACGAACGCCGCAAGCGTGGCATGCACGCTGCACTCGTGCTCCTGGCGCGCATGAAGCCGGGCGTACTGATCTCAGCGACTTCGAATGATCCGGCAGTTCCCGCCCTGGCGAGTCTGCAGCCCGATGGGCGACTGATGGCCGTAATGGTCAACGACAGCGCCCAATCAAAGACGGTCGTGGTGCGGGTTCTTGGGGAACACGATGCAGGCGCGCGCGGAACCATCAGGGTGCAGCGCGCGGACGCTACTCATAGCGCCGACGGATCCGGCCTGGAGTCTGGAACCGAGGAAACCGTCGTGGTCGGAAGGAGCGGCCGGCTCCCCGAAATTGCTGTGTCTCCATGGTCTGTAGTGGGTATCACCTGGCGACCGGGCGATAGGCACTAGAAGGCAGTAACAGGTATGGCTAAGGAAATTATCTCGGACTCAGAAGTACGCCTGTATCAGGAACAAGGCTTCGTCGTAGTACGTCATCTCTTGGATAGCGAAGAGACCGCCCTCCTCGGTAAGTCGGCTCGAGCGGATCGTGTCCTCGATCAGCATTCCTATGGCAGAGCCGACGGCGAAGGTGGTACGGTTCGCCTGTCGCTCTGGAATCACCCCACTGACACGATCTACGGAATGATCGCACGGTGTGAATCGATTGTCGGTTCCATGGAACGGCTCCTGGGTGGTGAGGTGTATCACTACCACTCAAAGATGATCATGAAAGACTCCAAGACGGGGGGTGCCTGGACGTGGCATCAGGACTACGGTTACTGGTATCAGAACGGAATCTTGTTCCCCTGGATGGCAAGCGTGTCCATCGCGGTCGACGGGGCCACCCGCGAGAACGGCTGCCTGCAAGTCATTCGTGGTTCCCATAAAATGGGGCGCGTCGATCATGTCCTGACCGGCGATCAAGCCGGCGCGGATATGGAGCGAGTCCGCGAAGTGTTGAAGCGCTGCGAGTTGGTCTATGTCGAACTGGACCCCGGAGATGCCGTGTTCTTCGATGCAAACACTCTGCACCGCTCCGATCAAAACACGTCGTCAAATCCACGCTGGTCGATGATCTGCACCTATAACGCGGCGCGAAATGACCCTTACAAGGATTCCCATCACCCGCGGTATACGCCCTTGGTGAAAGTCCCAGATACGGCAATTCGGGAGTACGGTCAGCGGCGCTTCGCGGGAAATGAGCAGCAAGGTATCTGGCTGGATCCGAACCAGGATCACTCCGCTGGAAAAGTGGGAAGTTGACGCCCCATCTCCGCTCGGATCCAACGCGCACACGCAATCGAGTTGTTAAACAGGGAGTACTTGGCTCCCGCGCCGTAATCAGTGCCGGGAATGAACTCCGTTGAAATGAGGCGCAAGGGACTCGACTCGTTTGCCAGGTGATACCGTAGCAGATGCCGTATGACTTCCTTCCACGGCTCGAGCTTCCGCTCATCCCAAGCAGAGTGCCATTCGCCTGGGGCGGGCTCGATGAACGGATACTGTACGCCGCGCCCCGTTGTATGGCGGGGATGGAGCGATGAGGGCAGTTTATCCACTGAAGGATGATGTGCCCAGGCGTTACGGGGATTATTAGGTATCGTGGCTCGGGCGTGACAGTGGCCGACCCACCCTGCCTCGATCCACTGCGCGGCGATGCTGCCCTTCTCGAAAGGGTCCAGCGTGAGCTCGCCCCGGCGAATGGCTTCATGCAGCCCGAATACGCGCTGTTCGCGCGGGTTATCCATTTTGAAGATCACATGACTGTGATCGAGCGTGATGCGAAAAGGGATGCCCCTCGACTCGACCAGCGCCGCTACCTTCGCGACGCGACGGAAGTCCTCTGACCACATATTGATATGGACTTCAAATGTAGGGAGGCAGCCAACGGTGTTGCCGAGATCGTAGGCGCGCAAATACGCGTCCGCCACCTCCGCATCCGTTACGAGACGCCCTTCTGCATGGTCCATCATGATCTGCGTGTTATGGACTAAGCTCCCGAGCTCAGCGCCGATACGCAGGTTATCTTCCAAGAGAGCCTCATCGCGACCCAAGGTGTACCACCAGCCCCCTGCGAGAATGGGAAGGCCGATCTGCTCGCTGAGGCGCACATACTGGGGAAGCACGTCCCGGGACGGCGTTTTATCCAGATAATCATAGATCCCGCTGTCCTTCACCATGCGAAAGCACGTGGCCAGATCCGGTGGATTACACATGTCGTGCCGGATTCCAGATTCAGTGATCCCAATCCGCAAGGTGTTCTTGTTTCGCATGGCCGCGCGGTTTCCGTCAACTGGGGGTTAACACGGCAGGAGCGAGCCGCGGCACAAGGATATGGATGATGCCCAGCGCGATCAGATACATTCCCCCCGCCAGCGCAAAGACCACCTCATATCTACCGGTGGTCTGCAGCACAAATCCCACCGCTGTCGATACCAGCGCGCCTGCAATTGCGCCGGCAAATCCGCCGAGCCCCACGACCGAGGCGACGGCCGCACTGGGATAGAGGTCCGAAGCGGTCGTGAAAAGGTTTGCCGACCACCCCTGGTGCGCCGCTGTTGCGAGCCCGACGAGCGCGACCGCGACCCATAGCTCGTGAATCCGCGGGACCAGCACGATGGGCACCACCGCGAGGGCGCAGACCAGCATCGCGCCCTTGCGCGCAGCATTTATGCTCCACCCGATCTTCATGAAGCGCCCGGCGATCCAGCCCCCTGAGATGCTGCCGATGTCCGCCAGCAAATAGATGGCGACAAGTGGCGGACCGAGCTGTGAGAGATTAAGCCCATAGCGTTGGTGCAGGAACTTGGGCAACCAGAAGAGAAAGAACCACCACACCGGATCAGTCAGGAACTTGCCGACCGCGAAAGCCCATGTCTGACGGTGGCGCAGCAAGCGCGCCCAGGGTATCCGCGTGGTGGCCTGAGCCCCCTTCTCTTCTTGCGCACGGATATAGTCGAGCTCACGTTCCGAAAGCGCCGGATGCCGCTCCGGCGACCGGTAGTAAAGGAGCCACGTGAGCAGCCACAGTGCGCTCAGCACGCTCGTCATCAAGAATCCCGCGCGTAGACCCCATACGGACACCGCGACGGGTACTGCGGCCGGAGCCAGCATCGCGCCGACGTTGCAGCCGGCGTTGAAGAGCCCCGTGGCAAACGCTCGCTCCTGGCGCGGGAACCACTCCGCGACCGTCTTCACCGCCGCCGGGAAGTTACCGGCTTCTCCCAAGCCGAGCACAAAACGAGCCGCAGCGAACGCGATCACCGTCCGCGCCGATGCATGACTCGCCGCCGCGAGGCCCCAGATTGCGATCGCCAACCCGTAGCCGATACGCGTGCCCAACCGGTCGATCACCGCGCCGGCCAGGATCAATCCGATCGCATACGCGACCTGGAAGGAACTGACGATGTACCCGTAGTCGACTTCCGTCCAGCGGAGCGCGTGTCCGAGGCTCGGCGCGAGCACACCGAGTACCTGGCGGTCGATGTAGTTGAGGGTCGTCGCCCAGAAAAGCAGCGCGCAGATCCGCCACCTGACGCGGCCCGCGCTCGTCACGGGCTGCGCGCCCTGAACCCAATCACGAGCTCCCACCAGCCGCCCTCGCCAACGTGTACCTGCTCACAAGTGTGGGGCGCAGCGACGCCCCTCGTGGCCACGTAAAGTTCTCTGATGAGTCGGCAGCCCCAAAATGCCGGGGCCAGCGACCCTCGGAGGTCGCTGGCCACACGCCCTGGCCGACGAGCGTCGACTACCGCCGCCGCTTCAGTAAACCTGCGCTTCCAGCAGCGCCGCCCAGCCTCCCCCGTAGTCGCAATTCGTGATGTTGATCCTGATATACCTGGCACCGACCTGCTCGTTGTGGCAGTGGGCACAGCGGGGTTCATCCCCGGCAACTGGATCCGGCCCGGTGCGGCAGTGTTCGACGTCGGGATCAACCGCAACGCCGCCGGGCGACTGGTCGGAGACGTCGAGTATGATCGTGCCGCCGAGCGCGCGGGCTGGATCACGCCTGTGCCTGGCGGCATTGGGCCGATGACCATTGCGATGCTGCTCTCGAACGCTGTCGAAGCTGCCGCGCTAAGAGCCGCCACCTGCGGACAGGCCCTCGGACGCGCAGGACCCGCTCAATGAAGCGCGGCCGTTCAAGCAGGCACTGTTCGGCGGCGGTCTAAAGAATTGCATTCGCCGTCCGATGACGTGGCCGTATCGCGCCTTTCCTACCGCCATCGTCACTTGGCGGGAGGCACATCGGATACGGGAATGGCCTCTGCGCCACACCACAACTGACGTCCATGCGTAAGTCCGTCGTGATCAAGAGCGGTGTCGTAAATGCCCGAGTTTACGGTATCGGGTGTGTCCGGCGACCTTCTATACCATACCGAAAGGTGCTCTCCTTTTGGCGGCACGGATTTCAAATAAAGATCTATTTCCTGTGGACTAACTATAGTGACTCCGTCCGGCGATAACGCCCGAGACGATCCCGAGCCCACCGCATACACCGAGAATTGAGATTCCAGGTCACCCTTACCGATGAGTCCGCTGGCGGCATTGGTTTGCGTCACCCGTAGCTGAATCACCTTGCCCCCAACTGCACGTGACGCCGCGGCAATATGTGGTCCTTCGTCCCCGTGGGGCAACAACCCAAGAGAGTATGCTACCGCGCGATACACATGGTCCGCCAGGATGACGTTTCCCGCTTGACTCGGGTGAACCATATCCGGCATGAGCGTCGCATCCAAGCCATCCACGTAGAGCGTGTTTTCGGCAAGACGGGTATAAGCTTTCGCGGTGCGACGCACCATGTTGATCGCAGCAGGGTTTCCGTCATACCTTCCGATGGCCGGAATCGTGATGACAACTCTATTGAACCGCCCTCCCGACGGGCCCGGAAATGCATGCTGATAATCCCTGAAAAGCCTCTGCAACTGCCTCATGTACTCGGGTGGCGTATTCCCGTTCTTTGACTCATAGTGCCCTTGTATCCACAAAAATACGCCGACCCTGCCTCCGGCGCGTAGGATCACTTCCGACAATTTTCGAAAGTGCTTCGTTCCAGGCAGCCATGTCGAGATCCCCGTGCCGCCGACCGCGTAGCCAACAAGCCCTACCGGCACCTTGAGCCGGGCCCGAAGCCTACGCATCAATTCCACAGCAAACGAACCATTTACGATATTGCCGTCAGCAGGAACTAGCCAGCGCCTCGGCGGAAAGTTCACGTCCGGTCCATCAGGAATCGGTGGGAAGACGCCTGTATTGCTCGCGTATGCGACAAAGGCGGCGCCTGCATTTCCAACGGAAAGACCAAGTGCCCGGAGAGATGTGTAATCGCCCAACGCGCTGCTCGAGATGGCTTTCTCAGCCAGTGATTGACCAGCTATGGCAATGACCTCGCCGACTGCAAAACGAGGAGAGGACGCCAGCGGCGCCGCATGTCCACGGGGCCTGATATCGACCCGCAGCCACCCAGGGTACGCGGGAACGGCCAAGACCGCCGGCAGCAGTTCTTTGGCGGGCTTGGATTCATTGACGCGTTGCCAGTGCTCAATGACCTTCAGCGTATCTGCGTCGCGGATTTGGAATTCATATCCCCCCTTCCCCCCTGCTGTCAGCAAAACCCTCCCCGACCCTAGTCCATACCTACCGCCCGTACGAACGTCCCTTTGCAGGACGGCATCCTCAAGTATTGGGCATCCGTTGACACTCCGAAACGCAACGCGCGCGCCGGCCGTTATCAGGGTATCGGAGCGACCGCCAGCTACTGGATGACACTCGGCCGCGGCGACCCGCGTCCGCGCCGACACGGTAAGACATGCCGTCGCCAGGAACGCTCCGGTTACAAGCCAAGCTCTCAAATTGCCACCACGGAACATCGCATCGCGAGCCTCACATCGATCGGTCAGCTGAACCACTGCCGCGGCGCAGCTTAGCCCGGATCTGACTTTATCAATGTGTCCGCCCACTTGACAAGTTGACAAGCGGCTCGTAGCCTCTCTCAAAACACCGGATACCCAATGGGGACGGCGCGAGCCGGACGCCTCGGCACTCTCGGAAATCAACCCGTCTGCGACAGTGGGAATCTGGCTCCCGGAAGTCACACCCTGGTCGTAAGGGTGACAGGCACTCATGACTCGAGCTCCACGGGTGTGTCACTCGGAATCGATCGCGTAGTGATCACGCATTGATGGCCTGAACTTGAACGGCGTCTTGTGGATCAAGACGCACCGCGGTGGGCCTGACGCTCCGCGCCTGGACAAAGGCGCGGAGCGAACTTCCCATCGTCAGAGTAACCCCGGATTTAATTTGGCAACGATCGCCTCATCACTTGAGGAGACGTGGACTTGTCAGGCGGCTCAAAGAGTATATACTATGGCTATACGTCGATAGGCTCAGGAGCCGTCATGTCTCAGTCCATCCTCAAGTGGGGAAACAGCCTCGCCTTCCGCATTCCATCGGCCATTGCGAAGCAGATGCAGATCGAGGAAGGCGCCGAGGTTGAGTTCCGCATCGAGGGTAAGCAGCTCATTGTCGAGAAAGCGGATGAGATGCCGAGCTTCACCGATCGCGATCTCGAGCGGGCGCTGCGCAAGGCCAAGAAAGAACTGATCGATTTCGGCAGACCCCGCGGTAGTGAGATTCTGTAATGGCTGTCGCGGAGGGCGACGTGCTCGAGATCGATGCGGATTCTGCCGTCGGGCATGAGCAGCGCGGACGACGGCCCGTCCTGGTCGTTTCTGTCGACGCACTTCATTCTGCGCTTGGCCTTGCGGTGGTCTGCGCGATCACGACTCATGGAGGTCGCGCGACCGGCGCGCGGAACGATCTGGAAGTCCCGATCCCCCCGGGAATGGCAGCAGCAGGCGTCGTTCTTCCACACCAGATGCGAACGATCGACATCAAGGCGCGGAACTCGCAGAAGCTCTGCTCCGTGCCGCGGGCGACACTACATGCCGTCCGGGCCCGCCTGAAGGTACTGCTCGGGGTGGGCCGGTGAAAGCTGCCCTACGGCGCGCCAGGCAGGCTCATGCAACGCGTGCGCAGCACAATGGTGCAGTTCGGTGCAGCGTGATCTGGCATCCGCTCCTCGAGCGTGCCGGCATCGAGCCACCGATGCCCAAGTACTTCCTCGGCACGCGCTCGGAACCCGATTTGAAAGCGAGCCGGGAAGCGCTCGACGAGGCGTTCCGAGATACGAAGGTGAGTCGAGAGGATTTCGAGGGGCAGCTCCTACTTCTGCAACGCTGGCAGGCCGCGATCGAGACGCGGGAGGAGCGCGGCAAGATCACCTTTTACAGCTCGCGCCATTCGACCGCGACCGCGGCAATCGCGAGCGGTGCAAATGTGCAGACCGTCTCCTCGCTTCTCGGGCATGCGAATGCGCAGATCACGCTCACGACCTATGCGGATCATTGGGCGACGCGGCTCGATCAGGCGACGGCGGTCGACATCGCCGGTGTGCTGTTTGGTAGCAAAATGGTAGCAGAGGGTAAAAAAGGGTCCACAACCGTGTTAGGTGACTCGGAAGAATCTGCTGGCAATTCCGAGAGTTATAATGGTGGGCCGTGTAGGGATCGAACCTACGACCAAGAGATTAAGAGTCTCCTGCTCTACCAGCTGAGCTAACGGCCCATCTAAAAATTGATGGGGTGGACGATGGGACTCGAACCCACGACGACCGGGATCACAACCCGGGACTCTACCAGCTGAGCTACGTCCACCGTTGTCGTCTCCCTCCATCCCCCGCCCCGCATCCCTCGGCGGCTGGCGTGCCCGGCAGGACTCGAACCTGCGACCACCGGCTTAGAAGGCCGGTGCTCTATCCAACTGAGCTACGGGCACGCGGACTGCATCGCCCACTCGCCCGCACGCGCGCCTCCCTGGTCTCGTCGCCAGGCATCATGCCGTGCCGCCCGGCCTCGCGCCACGTGCCTGGCATACGCCTGCCAGACCCGCCGCACGGGGGCGCGCATCATACGGAACCGCCCGTGGAAGCGTCAATTTGGGTTTATGCTTGGCAGCCGCATGCCTGCACCACCCCGCCACCCCGCCCCCGCTGCTTCCCCCCGCCCTGGCCGTACCCCTGCTGCTGCATCTGCAAACGGCTCCGGAATCGCCCGGGAGACGCGCGAGGTCGAGTGGCAGCTTACGGCACCCGACCTGGGCGTCGTCCGGCGCTGGCTCGAACAGCACACCCGCCTGGACGATCTGAGCATCGAGCCGCTGCCTGCGCAGCAGCTTCACGATACGTACCTCGACACCGAGGATTGGCGTGTCTTCCGCGCGGGATTCGCGCTCCGGCTGCGGGATGAGGGAGGTCACGCGGAGGCGACCCTGAAGAGCCTGCGCTCCGCGCGCGAGGACGTTGCCGATCGGCGCGAGATCACCGAGTCCGTCTCAGAAGGCGGGGTCAAAGCCCTGGCTCTCGCCACCGGCCCCGTGGGCAGCCGCGTCCACGATGTCGCCGGCGTGAAGCCCCTTCGCACCCTCTTCGAAGTCCGCACCTTACGTCAGCGATTTGCGGTCCGCAGCCGCAATCCTGCCGCGAACGTGGGCGAGATCGCGCTCGATGAGGCGCGGTTCTCGCGCGGCAATGGCCAGCGCCGGCCGATGCTCCTGACGCGCGTCGAGGTCGAAGCCGTCGGCCCCCATTCAGCCCCGCTCGACCCGCTCGCGCAGCGGCTGCGCGCCGAATGCGGACTGTGCCCGGCAACCGAAAACAAGTTCGCCGTAGGCCTGCGCTCGGCCTCCCTCACGCCACCGCGAGCAGCGGGCCCCGACCGGGAGCCCGAGCCTCCTCCGGCAGTGATCCATGCCTCGACCCGCGCCGGCGACTTCGCCGCCGAGGTGCTGCGCAGACTGGCTCAGGAGTGGCAGGCCAACGAGCCCCCGACCCGGCTCGGCGAAGTCCCCGAGCCCCTGCACAGGCTGCGGGTGACCGCGCGACGCATGCAAACGGTGCTCACTCTCTTTCGCTCCTGTCTGCCCGCCGCCCTGAGGAGGGGTCGGCCGACGCTCAAGAGCCTGCTGGACACACTGGGCGTGGTCCGGGACGCCGATGTTCGCCTCGAGGCGGTGAACTCCTATCGCCGGAGTCTCCCCGAAGGGGATCGCGCCGGTCTCGACCCGCTGCTGCAACACCTGCAAGCAGAGAGAGCCCGCGCACGGTCCAGCATGCTGCGCAGGTTGGATGCGAAGCGCACTCGCGATTGGCTCGACACACTGCCCGACGAGATCGCAAGGATGGCGCTGCCGACAGCAGCCGTTTCCGCGCGCAACCCCGCCGCTTTGGCCGTCGTGCCCGATCTCATCCGCGGGCGTTATCGCAAATTGCGCAAGAGCGCCCGCAGGCTGACTCCCGAGTCATCGATGACCGAGTTTCACGAGGTTCGGGTACGAGCCAAGAAGCTGCGCTACGCGCTGGAAGTAATCGCGCCGACCTACAGGAAACGGGCGGAAAAGATGCTCGCGGCATTGAACAAGCTGCAAAGCAGGCTGGGCACGCAGCACGACGCAGACGTGATCGCGCGCTACCTGGCGCAGCTCGCCACCCATCCGCCGGCGAGTTTCACCGCGGCGACCCTCTTCATGATGGGGAGA
>Ga0126373_10002863_pt1 | contig 12775 bp, 12 predicted proteins | sample PanSoiMetPlot_11_FD_92545 | JGI IMG/M metagenome (GOLD analysis project Ga0126373, IMG submission 92545) | Tropical forest soil microbial communities from Panama - MetaG Plot_11 | ecosystem: Environmental > Terrestrial > Soil > Tropical forest > Bulk soil | place: Panama | collected 2016-02-17
AGCAATACGCCGGCGAACATCAGGCCCCGGTTGACAACGTCGGCTGTCTGAAGCCGGCGTGCCAAGTTCGAATTGCGCCAGTACTCTGCACGAGCCTGGATCGTCGACATAACCCGGTTGAGCCAGGCGGCCGGCCAGGCCGGGCGGCGGTTGCGGGAGATGGCTACGGCTCGTCAGTCATCGTGGCCCAAACTGCGGGCCGGCGAACTGCCACGCCGTCTTTGGCATCGTGTGCTCTCCTTCGCTCCGCTTGGCTCGATCATGCGCGCGCTGCGGCTGCCTCGGCTGCCTCACCAGCCTGGGTGGTCGGCTTCGGCCACCCAGGGGAGTTATGTACCCGGGTTCCCGGCGGTCGCCGGGCGGCGGGCAATGAAGACGAACTCCAGGCCGGGCCGATCGGGCGCGTCCCGGACGTCGTCGACGTGGTAGCCGGCCGCCGTCAGCGAACTGGCGAGCTCATCGCGCTGGCGGAATCGCAGCGTGGACTCCGAGGTCAGCACCGAGCCGTCCGTCTCGAACACGAAGACCGAGCGGAATGTCACGAGCTGATCGCTGACGCCGGTGAGCTCCTCCCACTTCTCGACCACCCCCACACCGGGAATCTCCGTGCAGGTGCGGGTCAGCTCGCGAGTCCAGCCCAGCCAGGCCTGCTTCGCCGGGTCGCGGGTCTCGAACACCAGCCGCCCGCCTGGCCGCAGCGCCGCGCACGTCCCCTGCAGCGTCGCTGCCCAGTCCTCGTCGGTGACGAACACCTGCGCCACGTTGCCGGTCATGGTGGCGAGGTCCGCCTGCATCGGCGGCAGGCTCGTCGCGTCGCCGTGCAGCCAGCGCACCGCGTCCGCCTCCGGCTTGGCGCGCGCAACTTCCAGCGACGCCATGGCGGGGTCGACGCCGGTGACCGACAGCCCGCGGCCGGCCAGCAGGCAGGCGAACGTGCCGGTGCCGCAGCCGATATCCAGGACGCTGCGCGCACCGAACTCCGCTGCCACCGCCACGTACGCCTCCAGGTCCCGGCGGTCGGGATCCAGCGAGTCGTAGATCCGCGCGAGCCGGGGGTGCGCGAAGATTGCATCGGGCACGCTGCGCAGGCCCGAGATGTCAGAGCGGGGGCGGGGATGGATGCCGGGGCTGGTAGAGCTGGAATTCCGAGCCATCGGGCAGGCGGATCGCCGCCAGCAGGCCCCAGCGCTGCTCGGAGACATCGCGTGCCACCTCTACCCCTTTGGCCCGCAGTTCAGCCAGGGTGGCGTCGATGTCATCGCACATCAGAAACAGCTCGTGACCGCTGCCGCCATCAGCAGGATGAACAGCCAGCTCGGCCGGCGGCAATGCGAAAATGAGCCAGCCACCGCCCGCATCAGCCGACCGGAAATTCAGCACGTCGGCGAAGAAGGCACGAACCTCCTCAGCGGCGGGTGAGTACACGACCGCGTGCACGCCGGTGATCACGGCTCGCGAGCCTAGCAGGACTGTACAGAAAAGGCTCACGTGCCGAGCACCCGCCCGCGGCGGCTCCTAGGGCGTCGTGCTAGCAATGTTCGGCATGACGCGGTACCTGTGGCGATCGCCGCCCGAGCCGCCAGTGGCGCGGCCGCCGGGGCCGGCAGTTTCCCGCGAGACCGGGGAGCTCGCCGGGTGGGTTCGCAGGAATTCGGTCATCACGATCAGCATCGCGCTGATTGCCGCGCAGCTTGGCTGGAAGGCGTACCTGCTCTCGCACTTCTATTTCCGTCAGGATGACTTCTGGCTCCTGGACGGCGCGCTTTCGCACGGGCTGAGCCTCAACTACCTCTTTACGATCATTGGCGGCCATCTGAGGCCAGGCGGTCTGGTCGTCTTCTGGCTCGCAACTCGGCTACAGCCCTACGACTGGCTGCTCGCCTCCATCGTGACCATGGCGGGACTAGCGGCAGCGAGCGTCGTGCTGCTCCAGCTGCTCCTCCTTCTCTTCGGCAGGCGCCCGGCGATCCTGATCCCGCTAGCAATCTTTCTGTTCACGCCGCTCACCCTCCCCGGACTGTCGTTCTGGACGACGGTGACGGACTGGCTGCCGCTGCAACTGACCGTCGTCGCCGCGATCTGCTCTCACATCCGGTACGTCCGCTCTGGCCGCATCGGCCACTGCATCGCCGCGGCCGCATGGCTCGGCGCCGGCATGCTGTTTGACGAGCAGGGCGTCCTGGTGCCGTTTCTCCTCTTCGCCCTGACGTCGGCATACCTCGTACCCGGCCGCTGGCCAACCGCCGCGCGGCGCACGCTCCGGAGTTTCCGGGAAGCCTGGGCAATCTACGCCGTGGTGACTGCCGGGTACCTTGCGCTCTTCCTGATCAAGCTGCAGACATCGGTTCAGCAGCCGATCAGCCCTGAACACTTCTCCAGTGTGCTGGCGCTTGCGGGCACCATGGTGAGAGCCGGCTTCGTTCCGGCGGCGCTCGGCGGGCCCTGGCGCTGGCTCGCGCTCGACGGCGATTACGGCTTCGCGGCCGAGACTCCCGCGCTCACGCAAGTCACCTGGGTGCTCGCCGCGCTCATCGTCCTGGCGAGCCTGTGGTACCGCCGGCACGCGCTGCGGTCCTGGCTGATCCTGGCCGGATGGCTGCTGCTGGCCGACTTCGGACCGGTCGCGATCTCGCGGCTCACCGAGATACCTGCCATTTTGCTGGGCAAGGACCTGCACTACCTGGCCGATGCGCCACCGATCCTCGCCGTCTGCGTCGGGCTTGCGTTCTGGCCAGTCATCGGCGAGCAGGATCCCTACCGCGCCAGACGGCCGCGGCCGGTAGCGCTCGCGGTCACTGCTGCCGTCCTGACCGCAGCGTTCCTCGCGGGCTCAGTCTGGTCCGGGGTTACCTACCTCAACGAAACGTCCAGCGCTCCGACCCGTTCCTACATCGCGACCGCGCGGTCGGCGCTTGCACAGGCGAAGCCCGGCACTGTGATCGTCTCCGTGACCACGCCGCCTTATGTGATGTATCCGGGCTTCCTGGGCAGCGCGGCGCAGACGTCTCGAGTCCTCGCGCCGCTGGCGCCGAAATCCGCGAGGATCCGGTTCACCACAGTCCCCGACGGTCCCATCGCCAGCCTGATGATGTTCGACAGGCTAGGCAGGCTCCGGCCGGCGCTCGACGTCGGTGCGACGAGCGTCCGCCCTGCGGGCCCGAGCACACCATGCTGGCCTGTTCAGTCAGCGGCCACCAGGATCCCGCTGAACGGCAGCGTTTTCCGCTACGGCTGGATCGTGCGGCTTCGGTATTCCGGTCCTGCCATGACCATGCAACTGTGGCTCGGCACCGCGGTCCGCGATGTCGTCCTGCCGGCCGGTCGGCTCGATGTCTACGTTTCCTTGGTCGGCCAGGGCAATGCGGTGCTGGTACGCCGGCTGAACCCGGGACCGCCGGCCTGCATCTCGAGCGTGACTGTCGGCCTCGTGCACCCGGCACCGCCAGCCTCGGCGCGATAGCCATGGCCGAATCACCAGCCGACTACCGCGCCTACGCGGCTGCCGGGATCGAGGCACTGCAGCGGTGGTACCGGCCATGGTCTGGGCGATGGCGGACCGCTGGCTGGTGGAATGCCGCTAACGCGCTCACGGCGGTGATCGCCTACACCGACCGCACCGGGGACGACACCTACCAGGCAGTGATCGAGCGGACGTTCAAGGCCGCGCGTCGCCGGCACTCCGACTTCCTCAACCGCTTCTATGACGACAACGGCTGGTGGGGACTTGCCTGGGTCGCTGCCTACGACTTGACCCGCGACGGTCGCTACCTCGACGCAGCCCGGACAATCTTCGCCAACATGCTGACCGGCTGGGACGATACGTGCGGCGGCGGAGTCTGGTGGAACACCGATCGCCGGTACAAGAACGCGATCACCAACGAGCTTTTCCTCGCTCTGGCGGCGAGGCTCCATCAGCGGTCTGGCGCTGATGACAGCGACTATCTCGGCTGGGCGCTGCGTGCGTGGGAATGGTTCGACGCGCGTGGCCTCATCGGCGCCAGCGGCCTGGTCAATGACGGGCTTACCAGCGCGTGCGTGAACAACGGCGGCGTGACGTGGTCGTATAACCAGGGCGTCATTCTCGGTGGCCTGGCTGCGCTGCACGAGATTACCGGGGATGTCGGCTATCTGAACCGCGGCGAGGCAATCGCAGACGCCGCGTTGAGTCTGCTGACCACGGGTCCATCCGACCGCACCCCAGGCATCCTGATCGACCCCAATGAGGGAGCGCCAGCGCGCAGGAACCGGGACGGGCCGCAGTTCAAGGGCATATTCATGCGCAACCTCTACGAGTTCTCGCTGAGGTGCTCCCGGCCCGAGTACCGGCAGTTCATCTGTGCAAACGCCCGCAGCATCTGGGCGAACAACAGGAACGCGAGGAACCAGTTCGGATTGCACTGGGCCGGGCCGTTCGATCAGGCAGATGCATCCAGGCAGAGTTCGGCCCTCGATGCGCTGAACGCCGCCGTCCCGTTTGCGGCCGGACCGCAGAGGCCAGCCGGCTGACTATCGCGTCCGCGCACTCACGCTGTATCGCTCGCCCGGCGTCGCTGCACGGCCCGAGTGAGCTCGCTGACGCCCTCCTCGATGCCCCTGGCGAGGACGTCGACGTCGGGATTCGTGGCGTAGTCGGCGGTGATCCCGAATGTCATCTGCCCGCAATAGGTGAAGATCGACACCCCGGTGCGCAGCCTCGTGGCGATCGGCACATAAGGGATCATCTCCGTGAGCCTGCGGCCGAGGGCATAGAGCGGCTGCTGCGGCCCCGGCACGTTGGTGGTCACCGTCGCGATCTCTCGCTGCGGCAGCCGGTAGGCGAGCCGCACGGTCAGGGACGCCAGCGGGAACGGCGTGTACTGGCCGAGTGCGACCAGGGCTTCAGCTGCCGAGGCCTCCCTGACCGACTTGACGTCGGACATCTCGGCCCTGACGGCCTTCAGACGCTCCACCGGGTCGGGCAGATGAACCGGCAGGTCTGCCAGCACGACGGAGAACCGGTTCTCGTATCGGTCCTCCTCGCCAGGCGCGCGCAGCGAAACGGGAATGAGCGACGGCAGCATATGAGGCTCGGGATCCTCACCACGGGAGAGCAACAACGCGCGGAAGCCGCTGCTGATCGCGGCGAGCACCACGTCATTGACCGTCCCGCCGAGTTCCCGCTTGATCGTCTTGACCTCGTCGAGCGAAGCGCGGGCCCAGGCATACCGACGCTGGCGGCCGATCGGGCCGGACAGCGACGATGCCCTGGCAGGCAGAGCCGACCCGACTAGTTTCGCGACCGCGCGAGCCGTCTGAGAGGCCTGACGCGCCGTGTCCCCCGGCCGGGTCAGTGCGGAGGCGAGAGCTGCCGCACCCCTGACCGGTCTCGCCACCATGTCGACGGCGGCCGATGCGGCGAGCGCGAGTCCGCTTGGCTCAGCCGGTGCCGTCATGGTGTCCACGGTTGGTGGTGCGGGCTCCGGGGACAGGTCGAAGATCACGCGGTAGAGGTCGGTGCCGGATATTCCGTCGACCATGCAGTGATGCACCTTGGAAATCAGCGCCCAGCGGCCTTCGGTGAGCCCCTCGACCAGCCAGTACTCCCACAGCGGGAAGTCCCTGTCTAGCCGCTGCGCCATGACCCGCGCGATCAGGCTGGCCAGTTGCTCGTCGCTCCCTGGCGCCGGCAGGGCGGTCTGCCGCAGATGGTACGAGAGGTCGAAATTCGGATCATCCACCCAGACCGGCGGCCCGAGCCCTAGCGGTACCTCGCGCAGCTTGCGACGGTAGATCGGCACCAGTGCGACCCGGCCCTCGACCGCCGCGAAGAAGTCGGCGTAGCTCGGCGCCGGGCCCTCGAATATCGCGATGGACGCGATAGCGAACGAGGCGTGGCTATCCTCGTTCTCCGCGTCCACGAACTGGGCATCCATCGGCTTCAGGCGCTCCATGACGCCCCCATTCCCGCGTGACGCGGTTGCAATAGCCGCGGTCGCCGCGCTCTGCAGACATCAGGGTGATAGTTGCGCCAGGCCCGCCAGCCATCGGCCGATGGGTCGTGACCTGACCCCCGCTGTCGGGAATGTCCGATCCGGTGACTACGCCGTGAGGCGATCCGCTTCGGCCAGCAGCAGATCGCCAAAGGGCTGAAAGCCAACACTGCAGGCGTAGAGGCCGCTGACGACTCGGTGGATGGTTCCCCATTCCCAGATGGCGGTGGCCTCCACGCCCGTGCGAGAAGCCAGCCGCTCAGTCCGCGCCCAGAGGTCATCGCCAAGGTCCGGGTTGCAACGCACGATGGTACCGAGGTCGCACGCCGGTTCGGCCCGCAGCCCGACTGGATCGATGAGCTTGTAGCTGCCGTCACTCGCCTGCAGGGCGTTCATCTCGTGGAGATCACCGTGGACCAGAACCGCGTACCGATCGTCGTGGGCAAGACGACGACGATTCATGCAATCCAGCGCGTCCGCCACAGTGGCCGGCGAACACGGTCGCCCCATCCGCTCCCACAGTCCTGGCAGCCGATCGGCGTACTGCTCAGCCAGCTTCGCGCCAGTGGGCAGGTCAACGTCGGGGCCGATCGGACGCCACAGGCGAACCGCTACGTCGCACAGCAAGTTGTGGCGGCTGACAGGGTCGGCCACGATGTCGTACATCGGAGCCCCAAGGCGCTCCAGCAGCAGGGCCTGTCGAGCCACATCTTCGCGGAGCAGCTTGGCGCATCCCGCTCCGTTCGCCAGGCGCAACATCATGGCCTCCTGCCCGACGTCCCGACCTGGCACGCCGACCTTGAGGACCGCCGAAGTTCCGTCAGCCAGCGTCACCGCGACGACCAGGGCGCCGTGACCGCCCGCAAAGCTGGACCCGATCATCAAAGACCACTCCCGGGCCAGCGAGTCGACCACGCCTGGCAGCTCGTCCAGCCAGGACTCGTTCCCGTCGGCTTTGACCGCCTTGCGGACCTGGTCAGGAATGTCGAGGCTCAAGCTGCCAGCCTAAATCGAGCGAACACATTCGAAGTGGGGCCGGTGGGACTCGAACCCACACTGCCAGGAACCTAAATCCTGTGCCTCCTGCCGTTGGGCTACGGCCCCGGTGGACTACGTCCGCGCCATCACACCCCGAGTTCCTGCCGGAGGCGGGCGACGTGGCCGGTCGCCTTGACCCCGTACTGCGCCTTCTCGATCCTGCCGTCTGCGTCGATCACGAACGTCGATCTGATGACGCCGACAGACTTCTTGCCGTACAGCATCTTCTCGCCCCAGGCGCCGTATGCGGTCAGCACCGCGTGGTCCGGGTCGCTGAGCAGCGGGAAGTTCAGCCCGTCCCGGTCGCGGAACTTCGCCAGCTTGGCCGGAGCATCCGGCGAGATCCCCAGCACCGCGAGCCCCGATGCGGCCAGGCTGGCCAGGCTGTCCCGGAAGTCGCACGCCTCCTTCGTGCAGCCCGGCGTCATGGCGGCCGGGTAGAAGTACACGATGACGCGCCGGCCTCGCAGCGACGACAGGCTCACCGGCGCCCCGTCGGCGTCGGTCAAGGTGAAGTCAGGCGCCGCGTCCCCGGCAGCCAACCGCGTGTCAGGCATGCCCGTTCCCTTCCACAAGGTTTCCGGACAATGAGATTAACGAACGGAACGACGGATTTCAGGGGCCAGTGCGCGCAACGCCCGGCCGCGGTGACTGATCTTGTCCTTGTCGGCGGGATCCATCTCGGCCGTTGTGACGCCATAGCCGTCCGGCACGAAGATCGGGTCGTAGCCGAACCCGTTTGCCCCGCGCGGCTCCCGGATGAGGCGGCCGGCGACCACGCCTTCCCTGACCTGCTGGGCGTCGCCCGGCACCACCAGCGCCGCCGCGCAGACGAAACGGGCACCGCGCCGCTCGTCCGGCACGTCGACGACCTGCGCGAGGACCAGGTTCAGGTTCGCGACGTCGTCGCCGTGCCTGCCTGACCAGCGCGCGGATAGCACGCCCGGCATTCCGTTCAGCGCGTCGACGCACAAGCCAGAGTCGTCGGCAACCGCAGGGAGGCCGGTGAAATCTGCGATAGCGCGGGCCTTGAGCAGCGCGTTCTCAGCGAACGTCGCACCCGTCTCCGCCACGCTCGGAGCGCCCGGGTATTCGGCGAGGGTCGCGAGCGCCACGTCGGCGTGCTCGTCGGCCAGGATCCTGGCCAGCTCGGGCAGCTTGCCGCGGTTGGCGGTAGCGAGCACGAGACGGGCCGCGACAGCCGTCATGCGCGCGGCGCCGCCTGGTCGAGTGCCGCCTGCTGGATCTTGGTCAGCTCGGCGCAGCCGGCCACTGCCAGGTTGAGCAGCTCGTCCAGCAGGTCACGGCTGAACGGGTCCCGCTCGGCGGTGCCCTGAACCTCGACGAAGCTGCCGTCACCGGTGCAGACCACGTTCATGTCGGTCTCCGCCGCGACATCCTCGTCGTAGCACAGGTCGAGCCGCGGCTGGCCGTTGACGATGCCGACGCTCACCGCGGATACCGAGGCGGCCAGCGGCTCACCCTTCGTCCGCTTGCGAGCCTTGAGCCAGCCGACCGCGTCGGCCAGGGCCACGTAGCCGCCGGTGATGGCGGCCGTCCTGGTCCCGCCGTCAGCCTGCAGCACGTCGCAGTCAATGATGATGGTGTTCTCGCCGAGCGCCTTTGCATCGATGCAGGCACGCAGTGACCGGCCGACCAGCCGGGAGATCTCGTGGGTTCGGCCGCCGATCCGGCCCTTGACCGATTCGCGGTCGCTGCGCGTGTTGGTCGAGCGCGGCAGCATGGCGTACTCGGCGGTCACCCAGCCCTGACCGCTGGCGCGACGCCAGCGCGGCAGTTCCTCTTGCACGCTGGCCGCGCACAGCACTCTGGTCGCGCCGAACTCGACCAGGACCGATCCCTCGGCGTGCGCCAGCCAGCCCCGGCTGATCGAGATGTCCCGTAGCTGGTCGGGACGCCTTCCGTCAGGTCGCATGGAGGCCAGCCTATTGGCAGGCAGGCCAATCCGGCGGGTCAGCCCGGTGCCAGCCCGATACGTGCTACCAGGAGGCCTGCTCTGGCGCGCCGGCCTCGATCCACCGGTAGACCCGGCCCACGCCGTCCGCCAGCGAGACGGTCGGTGCCCAGCCAAGGTCGCGCCGGGCTCGCTCCGACGCGAGTGCGCCACGGCGCAGCTCGCCGGGCCTGGTCGCGGCGAACACCGGGTTCACCGGGTGCCCGGACACCTCGCTGATCACGGCCGCCAGTTCGAGGATGCTGACCTCGGTGCCCGAGCCGATGTTCCAGGTGCCGGGACGGCCCCGGTCGGCTGCGGCCAGATAGGCCCGGACCGCGTCCCCCACGTAGATGAAGTCCCTCGTCTGCCTGCCGTCGCCGTACACGACGGGTCGCTGCCCGGCCAGGGCGCGCGCGCAGAAGATCGCTACCACGCCAACCAGACCGGCCGGGTCCTGGCGCGGCCCGTAGACGTTGGCGAACCGCAGCACCACGTGCGAGGTCCCGTGGAGCCGGTTGTACAGCTCGACATACTGCTCGGCGCAGTTCTTACCGACACCGTACGGCGACTCTGGCAGCGGCAGCACGTCCTCCAGCGACGGGATCGGCGCATCCCGCCCGTAGATCACCGCGCCCGTCGAGCCGAGGATCACCCGGGCGCCCACGGCCCGCGCCGCCTCCAGCACGTTGACCGTGCCGACGACGTTGACCAGCGCGTCGTCGGCAGGATCGGACACCGACGTGCGCACGTCGACGCGCGCGGCGAGGTGGCAGATGAGCTCCGGCTCGAACTCGGCCACTACGGATGACATGGCGTCTGACTCGGTCACGCTCAGCTTGTGCGCGGCCGCCTGGCCAGGCAGCCGGCCAGGCCTGCCGCCGGACATGTCGTCCACGACGGCGATCTCGTCCCCGCGCCCGACCAGGGCATCGACCAGATGGGATCCGATAAACCCGGCACCGCCGGTCACGAGCACGCGCATGGCAGTGCAGTCTATGTGCCGGCCGGCCGGCCTCCGCCGGGGCGAGCGGAGCCCGCACCCAACAGGCGCAAGCCAGAGCTAGCAAGCCGCAGCGGGCCGTCGTAGGCAGCGGCAGCCTGCTCCTGACTGACCGCCGGATCGTTCCAGGCCACCAGGTGGGTCAGCACCAGCTCGGCTGCCCCGGCGCGCGCGGCGTGCTCAGCGGCCTGGCGCGCAGTCAGGTGCAGGTCGGGCGGCAGGTCCGGCCCGTCAGTAAAGGATGCCTCGGCGAGCAGCAGGTCGGCATCGCGCGCCAGCGTCACGAGCTCGTCACAGGGCGCCGTGTCGGCCGAGTAGGCCATGACCCGGCCGGCGTGCTCGATCCGGAACCCGAACGTCTCGACCGTGTGCTGCATGCGCGCCGTCGTGATTGTCAGCGGGCCGATCTCGATCGTGCCGGGCGCGAGCTCGGCGAACTCGAAGGCCTCCGTGATGGTCTTGCTGTGACTGTCGAGCGCCAGGTTCAGCCGGTCCGCGGTGCCGGGTGGCCCGTACACCGGGATCCGCGGTCGCGGGCCGCCGGGGTGGTAGTTCTGGAAGACCGAGTAGCCGATCACGTCCATGCAGTGGTCGGCATGCAGGTGGCTCAGGCAGATCGCATCCACCTCTGACAGGGCGGTGTACCGCTGCAGCGCACCCAGCGCGCCGTTCCCGAGGTCGAGGACAAGCCGGAAGTCGTCGGCTTCGATCAGGTAGCAGCTCGCCGGGCTGTCCGGGCCGGGGAAGCTCCCAGCCCAGCCGACGACCGTCAGCTCCACGCCGCCACCAGGCCAGACTGTTCACCGCTGTCGCTGCGGCCGACACTCATCACAGCGACCGAGAATAGCCGGATCGCCCCAGGCGGACCGGGGCTGAAGCTGGCGCGACTGCCCGCCTGCAGCCACTATCATCCGCCAGACGGCCGATTCAGGTCACAGCCTGGAGCACCCGCGAAAGCCAGGCGAGCCCCAGGCGGAGGTGTCATGTCCGAACAGTCCACCGGCTACGAGCAGCCGGTCTCGCTGGCCCTGGCCGAGCCGTCGGTGCACGTCAAGCCCCGCTGGATCGCCGGGCTGGGACTGGCGTCCCTGGGCATGTGGATGGCGGCGCTGACACCGGGCCAGGTCATCCTGCCGATCCAGCTCCAGGACATCGACCCCAGAAACAAGATCGCCGCTCTCGCCACCGTGTCGGCCGTAGGGGCGGTGTCCTCGGTCCTGGCGACGCCCATCGCCGGTGCGCTCTCGGACCGGACCACCCACGCCTACGGCTTCGGCGGGCTGCGCGGCCGACGGCACCGCTGGACTCTGTCGATGGCCCTGCTCGGCGCCGCCTGCCTGTTGCTGCTCGCGAACCAGCGCACGGTCGCGGGCGTCGCGCTGTTCTGGGTGCTGTTCAGCGCGTTCCAGAACGGCCAGTACGCCAGCCTGAGCGCGGCGATCCCCGACCATGTTCCGGTGCGCCAGCGGGCCACCGTGGCCGGCTGGGTCGGCATGCCGCAGGCCCTCGGACTCGTCATCGGCACAGTCCTGGCCGTGCTGGTGCTGAGCAGCGACGTCGCCAGCAGCTACTACCTGCTGGCAGCGCTGCTGTTCCTGCTGGTCCTGCCGTTCGTCTTCGGCACCGCGGACCATGCGCTCGAGCCGGCGCACCGGGAGCCGTTCTCCTGGCGGCGGCTGGCCCGTGCTTACTGGATCAGCCCGAGGGACTACCCGGACTTCGCCTGGGCCTGGCTGACCCGCTTCCTGGTCTCGCTGGCCATCGCGATGGGCACCCTCTACCTGCTCTACTTCCTGCGCGACCAGGTGCACCTGTACCCGACTGAGCACATCGCGGCCGCGACGGGGCTGCTGATTCTCATCGTGATCTACACGGTCTGCGTCATCGTGACGGCCGTCATCGGCGGCGTGATCTCCGATCGCATCGGCAAGCGGAAGATGATCGTGACGGTGGCGGGGCTCTTCATCGCGCTCGCCGCCGTCCTGCTGACCTTCGTCGAAACCTGGGACGCGGCGCTGCTGGCCGCGGTCCTATTCGGCGGCGGCTTCGGCGCCTACCTGGCCGTCGACCAGGCTCTCATCACTCAGGTGCTGCCAGCCGCGACTGACCGGGCCAAGGACCTCGGCATCATCAACATCGCGCTGGTCGGGCCGACGGCCATCGGTGCCGGGATTGCGGGCCCGCTGGTGAGCTTCGGCGGCTATCCGACCCTATTCGGTGCGACGGCGGTCATCGGAATTCTGGGATCCGTGCTCGTCTGGCGGATCAGAAGCGTCCCCTAGCGGGGGCCAGCGGACGTGGCCGGGCCAGCGGGGCGCCAACCGCGGGGCGTGGCGGGGCCAATGCTGCCCCTAGATGGGCAGCAAACTACCCAATGAAGCCCCTTCGGGGCAGCGCCTACGGCGCTCCGGCCGCCGCTTGCAGCTGATCGGTCGGCCTGAGCCGCCCGCGGCCGACCCTGGCCAGCTGCCTGCTCTGGGCCACGAGCTGACCTGCCGCATCCCAGACCTCGGCCTCCTCGTCAAACCAGCCGCCGCTGACGTGACGGCTGCGCGCAGCGACAAGCAACGGCCCGGCCACCGGAATCGCGCGCATGTGCCAGGTCAGCTCCACCGTGGGAGCCCAGCCGGTCGCGCCGAGGCCGAATACCACCGGAGGCAGCGCGTCGACCGCGAGCGCCAGCAGCAGCGCGTCGGGATCACGGTGGTCGCGCAGCCGGACGTAGCCGCGCATTTCCGGTAGCCCGGACGGCTCGTTGCCGCGCCAGCCCGTGACGGCCGGATCCAGCAGCACCTCGAGGTGGGCGGCGAA
>Ga0126373_10002864_pt1 | contig 12774 bp, 14 predicted proteins | sample PanSoiMetPlot_11_FD_92545 | JGI IMG/M metagenome (GOLD analysis project Ga0126373, IMG submission 92545) | Tropical forest soil microbial communities from Panama - MetaG Plot_11 | ecosystem: Environmental > Terrestrial > Soil > Tropical forest > Bulk soil | place: Panama | collected 2016-02-17
CCGAAGCGGCTCAAGCAAAGAGCCAAAAGGTGGGATGCAAACGAGGTCCCAGACAAACTGCGCTGGAAACCCGTTTGTTTCGCGAGCGAATTGGACTCGATTATAACAAGTCCAGGCCCATCTGGGAAGGAAAAACTATGGGCCTGCCCGTTGCCTGCCAAGAGCGTCCTCCATGGCATGACCTAACGGGATCGTTGTGCCCATCAATGAAAGAGCTGCGCCGCGGCTCTGTTGTTGCGTTTGCCGGATTCGCGTCGCCAAAAGCCCGGATAGCGCGTCACGAGTCCGCTGGAATTCACCTGGAGAATCTGAACGAAGGAGCCACCGCCGGATTCGTAGTGCTAAATTCCGCGTCCCAGACGCCGGTACACCTGTTGAAGGAGCTTCAATTCGAACGACGGAAACGGGAGCCACGCCGCTCGGACCTCAGCCTGATCGCCAACGGCGAGCGCAAGGCGTCCAATGGGGAGAAGGTTCGTGGAAGGGCTGAGTCCCAGATCCACGTCCGCGCACCCTTCAACGGCAGGGACTTCGGCGCCGTTAACGTGCCAGCAACGCTGTGCGTCCACAGCGACGACCACTCCACTTTTCCGGGGCCGACGATACCCTTGACCTGAGCTGACGTCGTCGGCCACACGGCGTCGCAGATCACGATCTAGTCGAGTTTCGCGGGATTGTTAGAATCACCAAAAATGGCTGTTCCACTCAGTTTCCAGCCGCCACAGAGTGTTTCGAGGAGTACAAGCTCATGTCCCGGCACATCCAGCCTGCGCCACAGCATGTGTTCGGTCAAACGCGCGAGAACTTCCATCGTCCAATTTACTTCCCAGGTTTTACCCTCGTCCGGGGAGAACACCTGTTCCCAGCGGCAGGATGATCCCCCGCTATGAGTCCAGGTGAACCTTACGAGAATTGTGCGGCCGTTGTACTCTTCACGATCGAAAAACAGGCCGACCCCATCTTTTGAAGCTGCCGAGCGTAGGGACTCCAAATGCACCGCTGCCTGCCGTCGACCAGTAGATACTCCATTGATCGGTTTTTGCGTTGTATAAACGCACCGCGACGGCATGGATCGGGCCGGTTGCAGTTTCAGGCGCGTTGTACTGTTCGACAATTACTGGAACCGCTGAGCGGATTGCGCAGACGCCGGTTCTGAATCTTCCAGTCGCCAAATAGAAAGTCGAAATGCGCGGCTTCCTTCAGCCGTAGGCTGTGATCCCCCTCGAATCAATCGAAGACGTGATCTCCTCGTGGGTATCAGATCGATGATCTGCGAGGCTCTCGATGCATGGGCGGGAAGATCGGTCGGCTGAACGCCCGATGTGAACCAGACGAGGTGATGTTCGCCCTCGCGCACGGGTAGACGAGGAAAATATTCGCACTAGGTTCGGTTTCGTACGCAGCAAGTACCCGTTGAGGCGGAACTTCGCTTAGGAACTGACGTGCAATTTTGTCGCATTCACTCGCACTTGCCAGCGAGAAAATCGTGCAGACAAGTGAGTCCTCCGGAGCACACTTGCGGAAAGCCCCAATGCTCAGGTCACATGCCCGTTCTTGACCAAACGTGCGGTGATGGCGATCGCCGAAGATGCCGAAACGAAGGCGCCATTCTGGAGAGTTGTAACCGCAAACGGCGAAATGATCGGTTTCTACCCTGGCAGTGGAACCGAACAAGCGAGGCACCTGAAGAACGAAGGCGTGATGATCGAGGCAAGGCTTGGAAAATACAGGGTCATGAACCTTAGACGTACGCAGCCGCGATCGCTCGGAGCAAGTCGCAACATCTAACATGCGTTCGAGGCTGCCGAATTAGGTCCTGGGATCGTCAACAACTCCAGACGCGTACCCCTGCTCGCTGCAAGATTCTATCTCCGGTCTGGAAGTGCGAACACGTACAATGCATTCCCTGTTGTCGGGTAGTGCAGATCCGGCGCAACGACGCCCGGCACACCGCGCGGACTTCCGCCGCCATTGCTCGTCGTCACCGCCACGTACTGTTTGCCTGCCACGGCGTATGTGATCGGGAAGCCCTGTACTGCTGCCGGTAGACGAGTCTCCCACAAAACACGACCCGTACTCACATCAAAGGCGCGAAACATGCGATCTAGATCCCCAACGAAAGCAACGCCGCCAGCCGTTGAAACGACTCCCGTAAGGAATGGTGCGCGTTGCTCGTACTTCCAAAGCTCGCGCAGAGTGCGCACATCGTACGCTGCGAGCTTACCGATCTTGCCATCGGTACCTGGCATCTCGAAGAAACGCCGTTGAGCGCCATTGCCACTGCCGCCGCCCGGCACCTTTTCAATCGCCTGGCCGCTCATATCCAGGCAGCTCTGGCTGAGCGGGATAATCAGGCGATTAGTAGGCGCATAAAACGACATCGCCGGCCAATTCTTGCCACCTTCTGTCGACGGACACGCTTCCACCCATTCTCCGATGCGCTGCTCGACGATATCGTTGCGATAGTGCGGTTCTCCAGTGTTCGGATCGATGGAATCGTAGACATTCTGGAAGACCATCTCTTTATGGGCGAGATACTTTCCTGTCTTCCGATCCAGCTTCCAGAGAATGCCTGTCTTACCTGCGCTGAAAACATATTTCTCGTTCTGATCGTCCACGAGCACCCGTTCGAAGACTTCATCCAAGTCTAAAGTCTCGCCGGGCGCGTGGCTCCGATACCAAGCCAACTTTCCTGAATCGGCATTGAGCGCCAAAGTAGAATTGGCATACAGAGTCGCACCGTTGCCCGAGCCGCGGCTCACGCGCATCCAAGGCTTGGCCTGCGCTGTTCCCCAATAGGTGAAGTTCAAATCCGGATCGTAGCTTCCAGTAATCCACGTTTCCGTGCCGGCACGGAAGATGTTCGAAAGCGTACCCCACGTATCGCCACCCGGTTCGCCTTCCAGCGCCACGGTACGAAAACGCCAGACCTCCTTGCCGGTGTTTGCTTCGTACGCACCGATGAAACATTTCTCCTCTCGGTAAGTCGCGCAGGAGTCGCGACCTATCCCTTCGATGAGCTTGCCTTTTACCGCGATTGGACCGCTGGTCTCCGCGTATTCGCCTTTAGAACGATCGCCGATGGTGGTGTCCCATGCCACCTTTCCATTCCGAGCGTCGAAGGCCATCAGATGCGCATCGGCAGTTGCTACGAAAATCTTGTCATCATAAATCGCGATACCGCGCATCGCAGGCGCCGTTGGATTGGAGCCATACTGGTTCTCCCAAATCAGGTCACCGCTCTTCGCATCCAATGCCTGCAACACCATTCCAGCGTTGTTCACATAGAGCACGCCGTTATGAACAATCGGCGCGGGCTGGTTCCCGTTGCTGGCGCCTTCGCGCATGGCCCAGCTCCATACCAGGCGCAGATCACTGACGTTCTGAGCGGTGATCTGGTTCAGAGGACTATAGGACGTAGCCTTATAATCGCGGCGCAGCATCAACCAGTCACTGGACTCGGGATTGCGAAGCATGGCATCGTCTACACGAATGTAATTCTTGACTTCACCCGCCACGGTAACTCCGCGTGGCGCTTGGCGAACGTCTTCGACGGGCCGGTTGGGTTGAGTTGCAACGCGAGCTACAGCAGGCGTCGTTGAGCCGGGCTGCAGGTAAGTTGCACGCTGACCGGAAGCAACCTCTCGAATCATAATCCGTGAATCCGCCGCGAGCCGTTGATCCCCTGGTCGAGCGCTATTGGCGTCGAGTATGAACGCCGCGAGATCGGCATAACTTCGATCCGGAAGTGAGCCAGTGCCGCCTGGAGGCATAGTGGATTGTGTCAGGTTGATCAGTTCGCCAACAGTCCGATTGCCCCACTGAGCCAGGAAGTTCGAGCCTGCCAGTTGTGGTCCCTCTCGCCCGCTGAGATCGGGTGCGTGGCAGGCGGCACAGTATGTCTGATAAGTGGCCCGTCCGGCCGAGACCTGATCGACCGTGTATGGCCCGGCGGGACGCTGTTGGCCGAACAAGGCGGCGCAGCAAGCGGCAAAAACTCCAATCGCGAGACCTGTCTGAGCCTTCATGCCTTGCCTCCTCGTCGCGAACAAGTCACAAAAATACTCCGTCGCGCTTTCGCCTATTGTCCACTATCGGGCCGCGGACCGGAAGCCCAATCCATCATCGGGGAGCTGCGTTGCCCATCACCGCAAGTGGACAGACAGGAGGGTAGCGTCATCGCGATCGGTACGGGCGATAATCACCGATTGGCCGTTAAGTGCGGCGCTGATGGCCGGCTGCCAGTGCTCGACGGATGGGACCGGGAATTCGCCCAGTGTCTTCGTTTGCGCCATCCTTTACTCGACAGCCGTGATGACCGCCAGGTAGCGGCTGGCGTCGAGCGCAACGTAAAACAGTCGCCCGGCGGCAACGTCCCAGGCGCTGCTCTCAAGCCCATTTTGTGGGAACGAGAGCGACGCTGCTCGAATAGGGGTGTGTGGCCTTCGCTCTCACTTTACAAATCCGCGCTCGCGATAGTATTTCAGCGCACCAGGATGCATCGGAATCACGTTGCTGACCGCAACGGTCGCAGGATCGTAGTACCAAGGCTCGAGCTGAACCTGAAATAGCTGTCGATGTTCGTCCAGCGCTTTAGCGACCGCATATGCAAAGTCGTCCGGCGCGTCATCGCGGACGTAGATCAGATGATTGGGTCGCATCACAGTCGGAATCGGCCGATCGACGCCCCGGAAGAGAGCCAGAGGCACAATGGCTCGCTCGTAACCAGGTTCCTCGGCAAGTCGTGCCAGCAACGGCTCTTCCATATCGAGGAAAACCAAATCATTTAACTGGCTCGCTTCATACCAGGATCGCTGCTCGGGCGTATTTGCTAGGAGTCCCGTGCCGACAAAGACGTCGCCCGAGGCGCGCTTCTCGCGTGAGACCATGTTCGGACCCGACCCCTCAGGCGGCATGACGCCACCGCCCTTGGCTTTCAGATCTGCTGCCTTGATGCCGTAATAATCGAAAATGATTTCGTTGCCGCCCACGATCCAGGTGGGCTGAGTGCGATCCTTGATTTGCCTTAGACTCGTGATCCCCGATTTTTTGCTGGCCGCCGCCAACATGTACGTCGACGTGCGGATCACGGCGATGACTCGATAGTTTCGCCGCTGCTTATGGTCTCTGGCGTACGGTCCAGCGCCATTCCAGGCATCGATCAGGTTCGATTCGCTGGTGGCGCTGATGTCGGGAACTGCATCCGGCGGAGGCTCGATGTATTCAGGAATGCTCAGCTCGGCGCCCGGAGGCATCACCGGTTTAGTTTTATCCGCCATTTGCCGCGGTCCGAAATTCGACCAACATACCCAACAGATGTTTGTCTCGAAACCGTAAAATCTGAGCGCGTCGGCGGTCACCTTTGCGAGGATGCCCCAGGGGCAAGCCTTGCAAGCGCCAGCAAATACCGGCTTCTTGGCTGCGATCGTAGCGGACACCGTTTGATCGGTGCGAGCCGCATTTTGCGCCCGCCCAGGATTCAGAGTAAGCGTGGAAAGCCAAATGCCCACGTAGACGAGCCTGCGAGCGACCATACCTACATATCCCTCCAAATCTCGAAGCCTTCGTGAGCAATCGTGTCGAGAGCGTCTCGATTATAGTTCAAAGCACTATGCTAGAGGCGAGGCTCTCGCGCGTCAAAGCCGCGCGGGCCCTATTGAACGCGGTCATTCGCCAAACATGCAAATCTTCGCCTTACGATCTTCCTTGGAGCGTAGAACGGGATGACGCGAATCATTCACATCATTCGCCCTAGCCGTTGATCGTTTGCGATATTTTGCCTCGCTGTTTCGAATGCCGCAAGTATTCTCAAGGATCACGAGATCAATCGGCCGAAGTTCGAAGTTCAGACGTGCTTCGTTTTGCATAAAACACCAGCGAAAACTAGGGAGTAGCGGGACTGCTACTCGTCTCACGCGTACCTCATACGCCGGGTATCGGCACTAGCGGGCGGGTTTCGGTAGGTTATGAATTGTTAGATGCGGGCTATAGCGCGAGACTCGCCCCCGACACGCCGAATCGCGCTCAGAGAAATCAATGCGAAGCTGAAACAAATGACAGGCAGCGGACACTCAGTGGTGCAGACTCAAAGAGCGGAAGAACGGCCCGCAAATGGCACAATTCTTAACGGCCAGCGCGCTAGCCGCGAGGGGCGTCTCGAAGACAACTCGGCAGCGGGCCGTTCACCAGGCGGACACGCTTTCGGCTTCATGATCTAGCGTTTCGAGCCAGTGAAGACGATTTGTACAAATGCGGCTCGCTCACGGGTTCATAGGGCGCGGCGTTTCCAATAGGTTAGTGCCAGCGTAGAGCATGAATAGGAGAAGATCGCAATGCACTCAGTTGAAGAAGTAGCCCAGCAAGAAATCGAGCAGCTAGCCACGGACTTGGCAATTGCTCGTGCTCACTGGCGCCAGTATCGCAAACTAATAGAGGCGAGGCTTAGTGACATACCTGAGCCGATGCGTTCAGCACTAGAGGAAGACTTCGAAATCGATGACCCCGCGCCGGACGATCCGTCGGCACCGGACTTCGCGAAAAAGCTTAAAGAGTGGGCCCGCAAACGTGCGCTTGCCGCAATGCGCAGACTGCCGAGGGTGCACTCTGACTTTGGGTGCCATCAGAGCAGAGACGTGGATTTCTTTCGGTTCCTCCAGGCGATCGGGATAAAGGGATGCGATCTCTAGCAAGCGCGCGAGAAAAGTAGTTCAAGGTTGAACGGTCGCTGAAACCGCGGCCTTTTGCGCTTCAGAGTACTCCGCTTCTGCAGCCAGTCGTACCAATCATTTCCCATAAGCTCACACGGGTGCGGCGAACGAATCGTGCCGCTCCCGCAGCGCATGTCATCCGCGGGACAGAGCTTCTCGCATCCCCAGCAGAGGCGTTTGAGATTCTTGGGATGCAGTAGGACTTTAGCCATCGAGGATCCTTTTCGACGCGGGTGCAGCCAGTTCTGACTCAATTGTCACGCTGTTCCGAACCGGCCGTGGTGACTGAAGTCACTGCCCAGCGCAGCACCTAGCCGCAATAATCAGACCAGAGGGACGAAAGAGAAAAACCGATGACAACCACCGTAAAACTGGCCGACCTCGCAGCCACATCGCTGAACGCGGTTCGAATTCTGGAACAGCATGGCCTTGACTATTGCTGCGGAGGGAAGCAAGCGCTCGAAGAAGCATGTACCGCGAAGGGACTCGCTCCAGATCAGATCCTTCGAGAGATCGATCAGGCCGCCGGAGCTACCGCAGCCGATCGGGACTGGCAAACCGCGCCGCTCCACGAGCTGGTGAGCCATATAGTCGAAACTCACCACGCGTATTTGAAACTGGATCTGCCAGTGCTGCAGGCGCGAATAGAAAAGGTAGTTGCGGTCCATGGCGCGCGCGATCCCGAAAGGCTACTATGCCTCGCGGAGGTCTTCACTGGCCTGCGCCATGAATTGGAGATGCATCTTCAAAAAGAGGAATCCATTCTGTTCCCATTCATCGTGCAGTACGGACGGGCTGAGCTGCGGAATCAGACGGTGCCGCCCGTACCGTTCGGCTCTATCGCAAATCCCGTCGCGGTCATGGATCGGGAGCACACGGATGCCAGCGTCGCACTGAAGGAAATCTGTGATCTCACTGACGGCTATACTCCGCCGCCATACGCGTGCGCGACGGTGCGAGCGCTGTATGACGGATTGAGAGCACTTGAGAAGGATCTTCATGTCCACATTCACTTGGAAAGCAATATCCTTTTCCCACGCGCGATTGCCTTAGAGGTTACCGCGAGTTGATTCCGCGCGCGAACGAATTTCAACGTCCATGAGAACGCTGGGGGCATATTACGATGAATATTGGCACCAAAAACTGCAGCGCTTTCGCAAATCGCTTTGTTCGCAGCGCTAAGTGAAAGTGAACTTCAGGGAGTTGCCGAGCGAGCCGTCGAAAGGCGATTTGCGGCGGACGACGTGCTCTTCTGGGAAGGGGAGCCCTGCACGGGAATATTTCTGATCCTCCAGGGCAGCGTGAAGATATTCCGGACCTCTCCAGGAGGACGCGAAGTCATGCTGTCGATCGAAGCGGCGCCGGCGACGGTCGCGGAGTTGCCGCTATTCGATGGTGGTGCGTATCCCGCATCGGTGCGGGCGCTCGAGCCAGTAGTGACGCTCTTCATCAATAAAAGCGATTTCCAGCAGTTCTGCCGGCAGAACCCGGACGTCGCGCTGAAGGTACTAGCGGTCGTGGGGCGGCGCTTGCGTCATCTGGTTGGCCTGGTGGAATCCATGACCTTTGGCAGTATCATCCAAAGGTTGGCGCGGATGCTACTGGATGCTTCGAAAGCCGCTGGATCGGATACGTTCGACCTGCCCGCCACTCATCAAGAACTCGCTTCTCGGTTGGGAACGGTCCGCGAGGTGGTCTCTCGCAACCTCGGTCGGTTTCGCGCCCAGGGATTCATCTCCATAGAGGACCGTCACGTGCATATCCTCAATAGAACCGGTTTGCAGCAGGAATCGGAGGCTCAGGGGTGAAGAATGCCGATTGTCATAGGGGCTAAACAGGAGAGCGACTTCAGCGATCCGATTGGGATGCTGGGAGACTGCCATCGCAGAATAGAACGATTCCTCGGTGTTTTACAGAGACTTGCATCTGAGCGGCGAGGCGCTTCGCTCAGCGAAGACGAGCGAGCTGCTCTCCAGACAAGCCTCCAGTATTTCCGCGACGCCTCCCCAAAGCATACCGCTGACGAGGAGGAAAGTCTCTTCCCGCGAATACGAAAGATAGCCGACCCCGGCACGCAGGCGCTCCTGGATCGCATCGCCCTTCTGGAGGACGATCACAAAACCGCGGAAGCGGCGCACCAAGAGGTAGATGCGTTGGGTCAGACCTGGCTCAGCCGCGGCCATTTGACTCCCGCCGAAGCGTCGCGACTATTGGCGCTCCTTGGACACTTGGCGACGTTGTATGCGCGTCATATTGCGATCGAGGATTCGGACGTTTTTCCGCGCGCCGCGCGCCTGCTTTCGCCCGCCGACAGCCGGGTAATCGGATCGGAAATGGCGAGCCGGCGCGGTCTTCGGTCCGCGTGATCACGGACCGCGTGTCAGCCGCTTGATTGTTCAGTCAGTCGCCCGACTAGACGCAAGCGAACCGAATCCATCCGCGGCAGTTACTGTACTATGCATGGTTGCAAAGCCCAGATGCTGGCCGCGTATTCCGAGACAGTACGGTCGCTCGAAAATTTACCGGATCCGGCGACATTTAGAATACTGATGCCCGACCACGCATTGCGATCTGCGTACAATTCCGTGAGCCTTCGATCGGCATCGAGGTAAGATCGCAGATCGGCCAAGTGCATGTAGAAATCGCCGTTGCTCGTTAAGAGCTTTTCACGAACGAACTCGAAGCAGCCCGGCTCGTTCCGGCTGAAATGGTTCGAAAGGATCAAATCCAGAGCCGCGTGCGTTTCCGGTTCGTTTTCGTAGTGCCAGCGCGGATTGTACCAACCGCGCGTAGCTGCTACTTGCTCGGCAGTGAGGCCGAACAGAAAGAAATTCTCTTCTCCTGCTTCTTCAGCCATTTCGATCGTCGCCCCATCTCGAGTCCCAATCGTCAGCGCGCCATTCATCATGAACTTCATGTTGCTGGTGCCGCTCGCTTCATAGCCCGCGGTCGAGATTTGATTGGAAACGTCGCTAGCAGGAATGAGCCGCTCGGCCATCGATACGCAGTAGTCGGGCAAGAATAGAACCTTGAGCCGGCCGCGAACAGCCGGGTCTCCATCGATAGTACCCGCGATATTGTTGATCAACTTGACAACAAGCTTCGCGAATCGATAAGCCGGTGCCGCTTTGCCGGCAAAAATAAAAGTCCGGGGGTGCATTTCGAGTCCTGGATTCTCCCGCACTCGGTTATAGAGCACCACGATGCGCAGGACGTTCAGTAGTTGGCGCTTGTACTCATGCAGGCGTTTGATCTGACAATCGAAAATTGCGGCGGGATCTACCGTCGTGCCGGCTGTCCGCCGAATCCAATTTGCAAATTGCTCTTTCGCGCAACGTTTAGCCTTCGCGATTTCGGCGCGAAAAGCAATGTCATGAACAAGTGTTTTCAGCTTCGCGAGCTGGTCGAGGTCGGTGATCCAGCCTTCTCCGATCGCGCCGGTGATGACTCCGGAGAGCGAGGGATTTGCGAGAAGCAGCCACCGCCGCTGGGTTACTCCGTTCGTCTTATTGTTGAACCGCTCGGGGAAGATGCCCGCTAGATTCTTGACCGTGCTATTCCGCAGCAATTCCGTATGAATCGCCGACACTCCATTGGTGCTGTGGGAGCCGACGATTGCTAGATTCGCCATGCGGACTTTTCGCTGCTGGCCTTCTTCGATCAAGCTGACATCCTGAAGGCGCTGTTCCTCCCCCGGAAAGCGGCGGCGAACGTCCCCAAGCAGGCGCCGATTGATTTCGTAAATGATCTCTGAGTGGCGGGGCACGATCGTCTCAAACCAAGCCAATGGCCATTTCTCTAATGCTTCGGGCAGCAGCGTGTGATTCGTGTACGCGAGGGAACTTATGGTGATGCTCCATGCGTCGTCCCATCCGAGATGCGCCTCGTCAAGCAGAATGCGCATCAGCTCCGGGACTGCCAAAGCGGGATGAGTATCATTGAGTTGGATGGCAGCTTTCTCGGGAAGTGTCGTCCAGGACTTGTTCAAGCGCCGAAAACGCCTGACAAGATCCGCCATCGAGCAAGCCACCAGAAAGTATTCCTGAACAAAACGCAAGGCCTGACCGCGGCTTGTAGAGTCATCAGGGTATAGAACGCGAGTGATCGATTCGGCGGACAATGTCCCAACGAGCGCACCGACAAAGTGGCCCTTGCTGAATTCTTCAAAGTTGAAGTAGTTTGGCGCTGCCGCGGCCCAGAGCCGGAGGGCGTTGATCGTCTTGCCGCCGTAACCTACGATAGGACGATCGAATGGAATGCCGATGAGGCTGGAGGGCTGATGCGGTATAAGCCGCAAGACTCCGCTGTTCAGCTCGAATGAGCAGTTCAGCCTCACCTCTACTTGTTCAGTGAGACGCGGCACCTCCCAAGGATCCTGACGCCTCAGCCAATTGTCGGGCCTCTCCTGCTGCCAGCCATCCCGGATTTCCTGTTTAAAGATGCCGTAATCGTAGCGAAGTCCGTAACAGATCGCCGGAAGCTCTTTTGTGGCGGCGGATTCCATGAAACAAGCGGCCAGCCGGCCGAGTCCTCCGTTGCCGAGTCCCGCGTCCGGTTCTTGCTCAAGCATGTCGATCCAATCTATATTTTTGGTTCGGACAGCCTCCTTCATTGCTCGAGTAAGCAACAGGTTGCTCACATTGTTGGCGAGCGACCGCCCGATCAGAAATTCCATCGAGGGGTAGTAAAGGCGCTTCGCATTTCGTTGGTCGTATGTTTTTTCCGTAAGCATCCACCGCTGGCAAAGTATGTCTCGTACAGCATGTGCGAAGGCTTCGAATCGATCTCGCTGCGTAGCTGTGGACGAATCGATGACGTTATCAGAGGTCAGATGACGTTCATAAAGTGCATTATCCTCGGCGGCAAGCCTGACCGGTCCGCATTCGTATTGGTCGAGAAGGTTCGAGAGATCTTGCGAGGACGCAGATGCGGGAGAATCCAGAATGTTTGTCGCGCTCATCGCCATCCTTTCTTCGAGGGGCAGAGGATTACAAGTGGTGCGTCCTCTTAAGCACCAGATTTCTTATCTGCGCTGCTAGCGCTTCAATACTTCTCCGCTACGAATCGTCTGCCTTTCAAGCTCGCTTGATCGTCATAGGCGCCCTTCTTCGAGCGTTTCGGCAGTGTCACTTTTTCCTTCGGCAGCGTTTTGCAGGGAATCAAGCCGAGTATTTGAGCGATGCAGTTGAGGCGCGCGCGTTTCTTGTCGTCGGACCGCACAATGTACCACGGCGCATTTTTAGTATCGGTCGCTTCCAGCATCATGTCACGCGCCCGGGAGTAGTCGTACCACCGCATGCGGGACGGAAGGTCTGTCGGGCTGAGCTTCCACTGCCGTAACGGATCTTCGATCCGGGCCTTAAAACGCCGCTCCTGTTCTTCGTTACTGACTTCCAGCCAGAATTTGAGCAGTTGGATGCCGTTATCGGTGATTTGGCGTTCGGTTTGCGGACACAGTTCCAGAAAACGCCGATGCTGTTTTTTTGTGCAGAACCCCATAACGTACTCAACTCCTGCGCGGTTGTACCAACTGCGATCAAAAATAACGATTTCGCCGGCCGATGGGAAGTGAGCGATGTACCGTTGCATGTACATCTGCGTATTTTCCCGATCAGACGGTGCCGGAAGCGCCACGACCCGGAAAACACGGGGGCTAACGCGCTCGGTGATCGCTTTGATGGTGCCGCCCTTCCCCGCTCCATCCCGGCCTTCGAAGACGAGAATCACACGGAGTCCTTTGTGTTTTACCCACTCCTGAAGTCTGCAAAGACCGACCTGAACCTTGCGCAACTCCTGGTCGTATTCTTTTCCCCTCATACGATCTGCGCGATCGTGTGTGCTCTTTCGTTTCTTCATAAGCTGTGATCAGGAGCGCTCATTTTATTGCTTCCGGAACCGCCACGCGCTAATCGAGAACAGAACCGCCGCGAAGCCCATCAGGATAAAAAGATTCGGCCAGAGCGCACTCCACGGCGCATTCTTCAGGGTCACTCCGCGGACGATCGTGACGAAATAACGCAGCGGGTCGAGGTACGAGAGCTTCTGAAAAAACTGCGGCATATTCTCG
>Ga0126373_10002866_pt1 | contig 12770 bp, 9 predicted proteins | sample PanSoiMetPlot_11_FD_92545 | JGI IMG/M metagenome (GOLD analysis project Ga0126373, IMG submission 92545) | Tropical forest soil microbial communities from Panama - MetaG Plot_11 | ecosystem: Environmental > Terrestrial > Soil > Tropical forest > Bulk soil | place: Panama | collected 2016-02-17
GCAGCGCAGCAAGTCCGACGGAATGCGGATGCGGGGCTCGAGGTGATCGTGCACGACTAGCCCGGCCGTCAGGTTGGCGGCCGGGCCTGGAGACGCCGAGGTGCCGGCCGCGCCCCCGAGGCCGGGAAATGCCCGTCGCCAGAGAGGTGCCGCCCGCCCGCCAGAAGCCGCCGGCGAGCCTTGGACGCCCCCCTTCGGCGGCCGTCGCCGCGACAGCCTCATTGCCAAATGGTTTCATCCTTCCGGCTGGTAGTCGCGGGCACCCTGGTTAACGACTCCAAGACGCAGTGCGTGCCGCGAAAGGCTACAGCCGCTAGCACACATCTGCGACGCGCTGCTATCCCTTTGTCGTGTGCGCCACGCACTCGGTCCGCTCCGCGCGACTCGCCCTGAGCAACGGTACGTAATGACGCCTTAACGGAGAGAATTCGTCGGGCCGGAAGGGATAGGCACGCTGCCATTGTCAGGCCTAACATTCGGACGTGGCGATGGCGTTCCAGACTGTCAAGCGGCTGCTGGTTGGCAGGCCGATGCAGAGCGAGCGGCTCGGGCACACGCTGCTGCCGAAGAAGATCGCCCTGCCCGTGTTCGCCAGCGACGCGCTGTCGTCAGTTGCGTACGCGACCCAGGAAGTGCTCCTCGTGCTGGCCGCCGGCGGCCTGGCGTTCATCGTGTACACACCGTGGATAGCACTCGCGGTCGCCATGCTGATGCTTGTCGTCGTCGCGTCGTATCGCCAGAACGTGCACGCCTACCCTTCAGGTGGCGGCGACTACGAAGTCACTACCACCAACTTCAGCCCGCGGGTAGGCATGACGGTGGCAAGCGCACTCATGGTCGACTACACGCTGACCGTAGCGGTGTCGGTTTCCTCAGGCGTCGCGAACTTGGCCTCCGCGTTCCCGTCTTTGAACTCGCACGTCACGCTCATCGCCGCGCTGACGGTGGCGGCGATCGCGATCATGAACCTGCGTGGCGTCCGGGAGTCAGGCACTGGGTTCGCGATCCCGACCTACTGTTTCATCGGCATCGTCATGCTGATGATCATCTGGGGCGGCCTCAGGCTCGCCGCAGGTCACCACCTGCACGCCGAGACCGCTGGGTACGCCATCAAGGCCACCGGCAGCTTCGCCGGCTTCGCACTCGTGTTCTTGATCCTCCGGGCGTTCTCGTCCGGCTGTACCGCGCTGACTGGCGTGGAAGCCATCAGCAACGGCGTTCCCGCGTTCAAGCCTCCGAAAAGCAAGAACGCCGCGACCACGCTCGCCTTGCTCGGCGGCATCGCCGTCGTCATGTTCGGCGGCGTCACCGCGCTCGCGCTGGCCAGCCACGTCCATGCCGGGGCCCTGACCGGCACTCCGCGAGGGTATGTCCAGCCGACGGTGATCGCCCAGGTAGGCCGAGCCGTCTTCGGTTTCTCGTCGCCACTGTTCTACGTCCTCCAGCTGTTCACCGCCCTCATACTGGTCCTTGCGGCCAACACCGCGTTCAATGGCTTCCCAGTGCTCGCATCGATCCTGGCGAGGGATGGCTACCTGCCGCGGCAGCTGCATACTCGAGGTGACCGGCTTGCGTTCAGCAACGGCATCCTGCTGCTTTCTGGGTTCGCGATCGTACTGATCGTGGCGTTCAACGCCTCGCCTACGCGGCTGATCCAGCTCTACATCGTTGGCGTATTCGTGTCGTTCACCTGCAGCCAGACCGGGATGATCCGGCACTGGAACCGGCTGCTCCGGACGACTACCGAGTCTTCCGCGCGGCTGCGGATGATCCGGTCGCGCACGGTCAACACCGTCGGGGCGTGCGTCACCGGCGCTGTCCTCTTGATCGTGGTCATCAGCAAGTTCGCCGATGGCGCATGGATCGCGGTCGCCGCCATGGTCGTCATCTGGTTCACCATGAACGGCATCCGCCGTCACTACACGGCGGTCGCCGCGGAGCTGACCCCGGCCGAGGAGGCAGGACTAACGCTCCCCGCCAGCAATATCGCGATCGTGCTGGTCAGCAAGTTGCACCTGCCTACGCTTCGGGCCTTGGCATACGCACGCGCCGCGAAGCCAGCCCGGCTGGAAGCGGTCACCGTCGACGTCGACACGGCGGAGACCGAGCGGCTGCGCGATGATTGGGACAACCGTGGCATGGCGCTGCCGCTCACGGTCATCTCGTCCCCTTATCGCGAAGTCACTCGTCCGGTGATCGAGTACGTACGCCGGCTGCGGCGCGAAAGCCCGCGCGACATCGTGACCGTCTACATTCCCGAGTACGTCGTCGGCCACTGGTGGGAGCAGGCGCTCCACAACCAGAGCGCGCTGCGACTCAAAGCTCGCCTCCTGCTCGAGCGCGGAGTCGTGGTCGCGAGCGTGCCCTATCAGCTCGCCTCAGCGACGCGCGTATCGGCCACAGCCGATCCGGCGGCCGGACCACGGCTGCTGGCCAGCCGAGAAGCGCTGCACGCGGCCGAACTGCGCCAGCAGATCAGCGAGCTGCCGACTGGCGGCGGACAGCCCATCCCGATCGCTGAGACCGCGCACCGGGAGAAGGTAGACGTGGCAGGCACGCTCCGCGCAGTCACACTGCGTCCGCGCGGGAGCACCTTGACAATGGAGGCCGAGTTGTGGGACGGGACCGGCCGGGTCTTGCTCGTGTGGCTTGGCCGCCGCGATATCCCGGGCGTCGAGCCTGGGCGCAAGATCGTCGTACATGGCCGACTGACCAGCGTGAAGGGCGAGCGCGCAATCTACAACCCGGCCTATGAACTCCAGCCGATCGCGGGTGGCGAGCACTAGCTGGGCAGGAAACGGTAACCCATGCCTGGCTCGGTCAGCAGGTAGCGCGGCGCTGACGGATCAGGCTCTAGCTTGCGGCGCAGGTTGGCCATGTAGACGCGCAAGTAGTTCGCCTCGTTGTGGTAGCCGGGTCCCCAGACCTCGGCGAGTAGCTGACGCTGCGTGACGAGCCGATCGGCGTTGCGGACCAGTACTTCCAGGACCTGCCATTCGGTCGGTGTCAGCCGGACGTCAGTTCCGCCCCTGGTGACTCGCTTGCGCGCCAGGTCCACCGTAAATTCGGCCGTGCTCACTACTGGTTCGTCCGGCGCAGGCGAAGCCCGGCGCACCGCGGCGCGGAGTCGGGCTAGGAGCTCGTCCATCCCGAACGGCTTCGTCACGTAGTCGTCGGCGCCTGCATCCAGGGCCGCCACCTTCTGGCTCTCCTGGCCCCAGGCCGACAGCACGATGATCGGAGTACTCGTCCAGCCCCGCACTCCCCTGATGACCTCGGTGCCCTCCATATCGGGCAAGCCGAGATCGAGTATCAGCACGTCCGGCCGTTCCCGTGCCATGGCGGCCAGCCCTGATGCGCCGTCGGCGGCAGTGCAGACCTCGTACTTGCGAGCAGTCAGGTTGATCTTCAGCGCTCGCAGGATCGGGGCCTCGTCGTCGATGACGAGGACACGGGTCATGGGCCCGTGGCAACGCTCGGAGCGCTCGCAGCGGCGCACGGAAGCGTTACCCGCATCGTCAGGCCACCGCCAGGTGTGTCGGCCGCCTCGACTGTGCCGCCCATCGTATCGAGGAATCCCTTGACGACGGCGAGCCCGAGGCCGACGCCTGCACCGGCCGTCGTGTCAGTTCCAGCCGCGGGATCGGTGCGGCCGTCGAGCCGCTGGAACGGCTCGAAAATACGAGACTTCTGCTCGTCGGGAACACCGCGACCGTGATCGATCACTTCAAGGAGCACGCCGTCGATGCTGCTGCTGGCCCGCAAGCCAGGCCGCCGTCCGGCGGGCGAGTAGGCCAGCGCGTTTGCGAAGAGGTTGGCTAGTACCCGCTCGAGGAGCCCAGGATCGGTTAGCACCAGCGGCAGGTCGTCCGGCACCGCTAGCTCGAGCTGGCTGCCGCCATCCAGCCCGCGCAACGCCACCGGCGCCACCTCGTCGATAGCCGTCGGTCGCAGGAACGGCTGCAGCGACCCGGTCGTGAGCCGGCTCATATCCAGCAGGTTGCCGATCAGCGCATCCAGGCGGTCCGCCGACGCCTCGATGGTGGCGAGCAGCGCTGCCTCGTCCGCCTCGGTCCACTCCACGTCGGTCTGCCGCAGGGTGCTGACGCTCGCCTTGATAGAGGCCAGCGGCGTCCTCAGGTCATGGCTCACAGCGGCTAGCAGCGCCGTCCGCATCCGGTTCCCTTCAGCCAGCGCCTCCGCCTGGGCGGCTTGGGTTCGGAGCCGGTCGCGGTCCAGCGCGGCCGCTACCTGAGCGGTGAGTCCATCGAGAAGCCGCGGCGTCAGCGGACGGTCCTGGCCGGAGACCTCGAGCACAAGATCGGGCCTGGCTGCAGTCCGCTGAATCGCCTCGCTGGTCGCCGGATCGGTCCCGGCGACACGCACCCACGCATCCCCGGTTCTCTCCAGGAGCCGGGCCTGCCCTCCGCGGCTGCCGATCAAGTGCTCGATCACTGCCGCGGGTGTGTCCTGACCGCCGAGGACGGTCTGCGCCAGCGCCAGCAGGTCTTGCGCCTCTTCGCTGCTGCGCGCAGCCTGCCGGGCCCGCAGCGCGGCCAGGTGTACCACGCTGCTGACGGTGACGGCCACCGTCACGAATAGCAGCAGCGCAAGCAGGCTTTGCCCGTCAGCGATCGTGAGCGTGTGCACCGGCGGAGTGAAGTACCAGTTCACGAGCAAGCTCGCAGCGACGGCGGCTAGTACGGCCGGCCAGAATCCGCCTACCACGGCGACCGCGACGACGGCCACAAGGTAGATCAGCAGGTCGTCGCCGAGATCGAGATGCAGGCTTCGTGCTGACAAGGCCAGCGTGAGCAGCGGCAGCCCGCCGATCATGAGCACGCCGGCCAGCACCCGTCGACGGCCGATGCCGCCCGTTAGGTCGGCGAACCGGCGCCGCATCCGCGGCCGGTCCGCTGGCTCGGCCTGAGCAGACGCCTCAGGGCGCGAGTCCGGCCCAGCCGCGACGGCCTCGTACTGACCGTTCGACGGTGGCTGACCTGCAATCTCCACAACCCACAGTGTGTACGATGCGGCGACTCGCCGCACTATCGCGCCGGTCACGATGCCCAGGATCATGGCGGCGCCGATGACAATCGCGCCCTGCTCGGCTATCCGCCCGGTCACCTGGAGCCGTGCGTAGGGGGTATGGGAGAACCCCGCTACCGTCAGCCAGCCGATGGCACCAAGGACCGGCGCGACAGGAGGCTCAGCGACCGCAGATCCGACTCCGACGATCAGGGCGGCGAGGATCAAGACCCAGCGTCCCGATACCACGCCGTGGCTGCCTGCGGCCGCAGCTCCGACGACGAGAAGCGCGCCAAAGCCGGCTGGCAGCGCCAGCGGCGCCGCCAGCCCGCGGCGGCGACGGGTGCTCGCTTCAGCTGACTGGGTCACTTAGGCCAGTTGAACGCCGCCGGGCGCGATTCCCAATGATCTTCACACCTTCTTAACGCCTGGGCGAGCTGTCTTCACGCCTCCTTGGCACGGGGGATACTGACGTCGTGACCGATGACATCTCCGTACAAGGCTGCACGTTCTGCGAAATCGTCGCGGGGCGGCTGCCGTCCAGCGAGCTGTACCATGACGACCTGGTGGTGGCCTTCCTGGACATCAGGCCGATCACGACCGGTCACCTACTGGTCGTGCCTCGCTCGCACGCCCCTGGGCTGGCAGACCTGCCCGAGCCAGCCGGCGGCGCGATATTCACGACCGCGCAGCACCTGGCAGCGGCGCTGCGCGAGTCGGGGGTGCAGTGCGAGGGCATCAACTTCTTCCTGGCTGACGGCACCGCGGCCGGGCAGGAAGTTGATCACGTCCACCTGCATGTGCTGCCACGGTTCGCCGGCGATGGATTCAAGCTGAGTGCCAGTTTCCTCGCGCCCGACCGGGCGGACCTTGACGCCACGGCCCAACTCATTCGCGGAGCCCTCGATCAGCTGCCCGGATAGTGAGACTGCGGAGGCGCGGGTGGGCAGCGACAAGGAAGCCGCAATAGTCGATCCCGGCGCGGGCAGCCATGCCCCGGATAGATTGCCGCACCTGGCCCTTGGACCTGTCCTTGGCATCGCCGCGGCGCTTATGACGGTCCTCGTCGCCTTTTCTGCTAGGTACGGATATCACCGCGACGAGTTGTACTTCATCGCCGGCGGCAAACATCTAGCCTGGGGTTATCCCGATCAGCCGCCGCTGGTGCCGCTGCTCGCGCGGCTGATGACCGACCTGGCGCCAGGATCGCTCGTGGTGCTCCGGTTGCCCTCTGTTCTGGCCGCCGGCGCACTCGTCGTGCTGACAGCCCTGCTAACGCGCGAGCTTGGCGGCAGACAAACGGCGCAGTCGCTTGCGTGCGCGGTGGTAGCCCTCGCGCCGTTGGTCATCGGGGCGAGTCACCTGCTCAGCACCACCACGTTTGACCTTCCAGTGTGGGTAGCGCTGCTCTGGCTGGTTGTTCGGACTCTGCGAACAGGGAACCAGCGACTCTGGCTGATCGCTGGCCTTGTCGCAGGGGCGGGACTGCTGGACAGCGATCTGGTCGCCTTCCTGATCCTTGCCCTCGTCGTGGCCCTGGCTGTCGTAGGCCCTCGCGCGCCGCTGCGCTCTGGCTGGTTCTACGCAGGCGGCGTGCTCGCCCTGGCCTTGTGGGCGCCGTATCTGATGTGGCAGGCACGCCACGACTGGCCAGAGCTAGCCGTGGCGCACTCAATCGCCACGGGCGGGTCGGGGACATCAGCGCCCTGGTGGCTGATAGTGCCTGAGCAGCTCGCCCTTCTGCCGGCGTACTTCTCGCCGATCTGGATCGCGGGACTCATCCGGTTCTTGCGGGATCCTGAACTCCGGTGGTGCCGCGCCGTCGGCGCGGCGTACCCGATTCTCGCGGTGGCGTTCATGGCGACCGGCGGGAAGCCCTACTACCTGGCGGGCTTCCTGCCCGTACTGCTGGCCGCCGGCGCGCAGCCGACGGTGGACTGGATGCAGCGCGCCCGCCCCAGATTCCGCCGCGGGCTGATTGTGGCCGCGCTCGTGCTCAGCGCGCTCGAATTGCCCATCACGCTGCCGATCGTGCCGGTTAGCGACGTGCACAAGACGCCGCTAGTCGCTCTCAACTACGACGCGGGCGAGACGATCGGATGGCCGGCGTTCGTAGCCGAAATCGCGAGCGCGTACCGGTCGCTGCCGGCCGGGCAGCGCGCCACGGCCGTGGTACTGACAAGCAACTACGGCGAGGCCGGCGCAGTCGACCACTACGGGCCGGGCGACGGACTCCCGCCAGCCTTCAGCGGCCACAACTCGTACTGGTACTGGGGCCCTCCGCGCGCGTCGGCGACGACCGCTGTCGTGGTTGGCTACAGCCGCGATCAGCTCGGCTTCTGCGGCAGCCTCCGGCTAGCGTTGAACCTGAACAATCACGTCGATGTCGGCGACGACGAGCAGGGCCAGCCAGTCTGGATCTGCACGCAGCTCACGCAGAGCTGGCGCGCTCTGTGGCCTTCCCAGCGGAACCTCGGCTAGCCCTCGCCCGCCAGATAGCGAAGACTGCACGCAGTGCTACCACGAGCGCAAGCGCCATTGCCGCGAGCTCGCCCCCATTGATCAGGCCGGGGCGAAACAGGACCGCCCGGCCTGGCGCGGTCGCGAGCACCCAGCTCGCTGCCCCACCGAGGAACGGCACTGCGGCAACGACAGCCGCTACAGACAGGCGGGATAGGCAGGTCATCAGCCATCCCGGCAGCGGCAGCCGACGTATCACGGCGGCAAATCCCGCCACGAGCCCCACGACGGCCAGGGGACTCACCACCATCCAGGCCAGCTCCGGCCTCGGCAGAGTGCCGAGCACAGCCGGATGGACCCAGAACGACGACACCGACAGCGTCGACGCCCAGCCGAAGGCCGCGATCCCGGCCGGGACAAGCCCGTGCAGGGCGCCGGTCCCGCCGGTACCGGGCCAGGCGTTCTGAAAATGCCGCGTGCCGATGACGAGCACGGTCCCGGAAACGATCATCAGGCCAGCAGGCCTCACCAGCCGGCCGTCATGGCTCCGGACGGCTGTCACCGCGGCGTGCCACGCGGCCGGCACCGCACCGAGCGCGACGATAAGGACGAGGCACAATGCGGCGATCGACATGGCGACGCTGCCGCCGAGCGCCGACGCCGATCGCGGCGTGGTCCACTGCCAGCCCGTTGCAAGCTGCGCCAGCATCGCGACGCCGAACGTCAGGAATGCAGCGAGCGCACAGCAGAGCGTCGCGAAACCGAGGCGAATCTGCTCAGCCGGCGGCAGCTCGTGACTCGTGAGGCCCGCGCGGGTGCACCGCGCGAGCAGTCCATTCGCAGCGACATCTGCCGCGCGGCGCAAGCTGCGCGGCTGCTCGGCGAAGTCGGCCAGCAACAGTTCGGCGAACTCCTCGCCGTAGCGCTCCCGCCACGATCGCGGGTACCAGCGAAGCATTCGCGCGGCGCGGCGCTCGCCCGCCTCGCTCACGCGGCGCTCGTCCGCCTCGCTCACGCTGGCCCCCAGTTCCGGCCGAGCCGCCCGAGACCGACCTCGGCCACCCGCCGCTGATCGGCGAGGTGCGCGCGCAGGGCATGCGCGCCGACGGCCGTGAGCCGGTAAGGCCGCCGCCGGTCCTCGCTGGCGAGCGCCTCGATAAGACCTTGGCCTTCGAGTCGGCTGAGTGCCTCGTACAGCGTCCCCGGTGCCAGCCTGACGCCCGCGAACTGCTCGATGTCTTTAGTGAGGGCGTAGCCATGCTTCGGTCCGTCCGCGAGGCTGGACAAGATGAGAGTGGCCGGGCCCGCGTAACGACCGAACGTAACGAGCGCGTCGGGTCCCGCCGACCTGGCTGCGCGTCCTGGCACGTGGCCCATCCTATGTCGGGAGCCGATCCATCGGCGCGCGAAGTGCCGACGGGCCGCGAGCCGGCAGGAGGTACGGCAGCCGCGAGCCAAGGAACGACCGCGGAAACTCCTCGCGCATGCGCCACAGGCCTGCGTCGACCACGAAGTGAGCCATCACCGCGCCAAGGAAGAGCCCGAAAAGCGCCCGAACCGCAGGCGCGGCTGACGCCTGATCGGACGCGATCGACAGCGCTGCGCCTCCCAGCAGCGCGATATTGCACAGCAGCGCGATGTTGCACAGGCGGGTGCGCCCGCCCGCCCGCTGCGTCGGCCTTTGACAACCGGGGCCGCCAGCCGTCAGCAAGGTCATCAGCAACAGGTACTGCAAGCCGTGCGCAATCGTCAGTCCGGCCACCGCCGCGTAGGGCGAGTTGAAGATGAAGACCGGCAGGCTGAAGGCCAGTGACAGCAAGCAGCAGGCGCAGAACCCGGCCGGCCGCTGCGCCGGGCTGCGCCCGAGCAAACAGCCGGCCCCCACCGCGACGAACGCGACGAACGCAATCGCCGCTACCGGAAGCACAGGCGCCAGGATCGCCCTGACCGGCACCTGGAGCAGGCTCGGGCGGGCCAGCAAGCCTGCGATTCCGGCCAAGCCCGCCCCTATCAGCGACCGGCGCTCGGCTTTCCGCAGCGATGTCACTCGTCGCGAAGCTGCTGCTAGTGCCGCGATGCCGAGGTTCTGCTTCTGGTAGTGAAAGAACTGCCAGCCGAAGTATGGCAGCAGCAGCCATTCGAGCGCGGAGCGCGGCATCAATGCCGCAGTCGCGCCAGCCCCGGCCATCAGCGCCAGCGGCCACCACACGTACCTCGCCTTGTGCTCGCGCATGTGCGCGCGCACCTCAGGCACCGTGTAGAACCAGCCCGTCGAGGCCACGTGCACTGAGGAACCCACGAACAGCAGGAACGCCAGGGCTTCCGGCGCACGCGCCGACGCCGACGGTGCCAGCACGATCGCCGCCACGGCAGCCGACACCGACGCAGTCACGGTTGCCGCGATCCAGGCACGAGCGCCGAAAGGAGTCACCGATGGCGGCGCAGCCACGGCTGGGCGGGCTAGGTCAGCCACCACCGCACCCTCCGGTAGCCGCCGCCGCAGCGGCCGCCATGAGGTGGAGTACCAGCAGCGCCACCAGCACAGACACCGGCAGGAGCACGAACACCCCCCACCCCCAGAGCCCCCGCCGACGTGCAGCCGGCGCCCGGGCGGCATCGGGATCCGCGCGTGACGAGATCTGTAGCTGGCTGCCGGAGGCGGGAGCGGTCGTCATGAAGAAGACACTAGTTCGTCGACCGATACATCGTCAACCGATAGCTCGGAAGCCGGACTAGTCGCGCTGCCAAAGCCGACCACAGCAGGACAGGTCGGAGCGTCGCTGGGCCGCCCGGTACGCAATGATGGGCCGGTGATCGACCTGCTGCTGCGCAATGCCCGCGTCGCGGGCCAGGACACGCTGACGGACCTTGGCGTCGCCGGGAGAGTGCTAACGACCGTCGATGCTGACACCACCGCGGCACAGACCATTGACCTCGCCGGGCGCCTCGTGACACCTCCGCTCGTCGAGCCGCACATTCACCTGGACGCCGTGCTCACCGTCGGTCAGCCCCGCCCCAATGCGTCCGGCTCGCTGTTCGAGGGCATCGCGATCTGGGCCGACCGCGTCCCCGATCTGACGTATGAGGACGTGCAGGCGCGGGTCCATCAGATCTTGCGCTGGCAGCTGGCCTGCGGCGTGCAGCACGTGCGCAGCCACGTCGACGTCTGCGATCCGGACCTAACCGCGCTGCGGGCGCTCGCCGACCTCCGCGAGGAGGTCCGCGGCCTCATCGACCTCCAGCTCGTGGCCTTCCCGCAGCAGGGCATCCTCGCTTTCGACGGCGGCAAGGAGTTGATGCGCGCCGCCGTCGAGCTCGGCGCCGACGTGGTGGGCGGCATTCCGCACTACGAACTGACCCGCGAGGACGGGGTCGAATCGGTGCGGTTCGCGATGGCGCTGGCCGACGAGCACGGACTTGCAGTGGACATCCACTGCGACGAGACCGACGACGACCACTCCCGGTTCGTGGAGGTGATGGCGGCCGAGACCATCCGCCGCGGCATGTCCGGCCGGGTCACGGCCAGCCACACGACCGCGATGCACTCCTACAACAACGCGTACGCCTACCGGCTGATCAACAACATCGCGAGGGCCGGCCTGCACATGGTCACCAATCCGCTGGACAACGCGGTGCTGCAGGGCAGGTTCGATACCGGCCCGATCCGCCGCGGCCACACGAGGATCAAGCAACTCCAGGACGCGGGCGTCAACGTCTGCGTCGGGCATGACTCGGTGATGGATCCGTGGTACCCGCTGGGATACGGCGATCCGCTGCAAGCGGCGTTCGTGCTGGTCCACTACGGCCAGATGTCAGGTGACCGCGAGCTGCGGCGGCTGATCGAGATGATCACCGTGAACCCCGCAGCAGCGCTCGGCGTGCCGGACTATGGCCTGCGGCCGGGCGGCCCGGCCAGCCTGGTCGTCTTCGACGCGCCATCCGAGGCCGACGCGCTGCGCCTCGTCGCGCCGCGCACGCTCGTGCTGCGTGACGGCAAGGTGGTCGCGCGAGCGACTCCGGCGCAGCACACAGTTAACTGGAACGGCAGCGAAGAACCCGTGACGTTCCTGCGGGCGTGAGCGAGGGCGTCCGCCGCGCGGCGGCGGACGCCCTCGACCCCGTTCCGGTTCTGATGGAGGTCTGTTAGGCCTCGACGGGCGTCGCCTCGCCGGGCACGACCGCCGTCTCTTCCTTGGCGCCCTCCCCCTGGATGCGGAAGAAGAGCCAGTACAGCAGTGCGGCGAGCACAAATCCGACCTCGAAGGTCAGGTCGCCGAATGCCGGGTGGGCCTTGGGGACGACGCCGACATACCCGGGACTGCCGGATTGGTTGGCGAACAGGTAGATAGACAGCGCCGCCGAAATGGCCATCGCGGCTGCACCCGCCCACGGGTTGTGCCGCCGGTCGAACAGCAGGCCATCGACCCGCTTGCCCCGGCGCAGCCACTGGTCGGCGAAGAAGACGCCGAGCCAGGGCCCGATCCAGTACGCGATGACCAGCAGGAAGTTGTTGTACTTGACGCCGGCGTCGCTGAGGCCGGACAGCGCCACGAAGAAGCCAGCCACGCCGAAGACCAGCGCGACAATGGCCCGGCGCAGCGTCAGCGGGAGCTTGACGCCGAGAGCGAGGAACGACATCGAGCCGGAGTAGACGTTGAGCGCGTTCGCGCAGATCGCTCCTAGCGCGATCGCCAGCAGTGTGGCGTCGGCGATCCCCGTGGGCAGGTGGCTGACAAAGCCGGCGGTCGGATTGCCGGAGGTCGAATTGCCGCCGTACTTAGCGATGCTGGTGACAGTCGCCGCCGCCGCGCCGATGACCTCGAGCACCACGCAGGAGATGAAGACGCCGAGAGCCGCCCATAGCCCAGCCGCCCTGCGGTTGGAGTCCTTGGGCAAGTAGCGCGTGTAGTCGCTGGCGTACGGGTTCCAGCCGGCCGCGTAGCCGAATGCCGCGCCGAACGTGACTAGCCAGCCGCCCAGGCCGCCGGTCTCGTGCACTGCGCTCGGGTGGGCCTTGCCGACGATCACGACCGAAGCGATCAGGAAGATGATCACGAGAATGGGGAACGCGACCCGCTCGAAGGCGTGCACCAGGTTGTGCCCGAAGAACGCGACGGCTAGCTGCACCACCACGATGATGAGCAGGCACAGCTTGTCGTTCCAGTGGAACAGCGCGCTCAGCGCGAAGGCGCCGCTGACGCTGTTGACCGCGAACCAGCCCACGCCTGCCACGAGCGCGTTGATCCCGGCCGGGAGGATGTTGCCGAGGAACCCGAAGCCGA
>Ga0126373_10002867_pt1 | contig 12769 bp, 10 predicted proteins | sample PanSoiMetPlot_11_FD_92545 | JGI IMG/M metagenome (GOLD analysis project Ga0126373, IMG submission 92545) | Tropical forest soil microbial communities from Panama - MetaG Plot_11 | ecosystem: Environmental > Terrestrial > Soil > Tropical forest > Bulk soil | place: Panama | collected 2016-02-17
TCTGGTCGGCGGGGAGAGCAGCGCCGCAAGGTTTGACGCAGCGCTATTGTACGGATCCAGGCGTAGAGCTTCCTGCGCCTCCCTCAGCGCGACATCGAATTGATGATTACGCAATAGCGCATATGCACGTTCAATGTGTGCCTTCGCTTCAGCACGGACCGCGAAGGGGAGATCCTGTGACGTGTGTTGTAGTGTGCGATCCTGCGCGATTAACACACCAGTTGTAACTAGGATGACAAACGAGAGAATGAGTTTCTCGCGCATTGGGCTCTCCCTTCGGGCGCAGAACTCGTTACGGATGTTGACGGCGATTTACCTAAACGCAATAGAAGCAGTCCAAGGATCCTACAAGTGGCTGCACACAGGTCCTTCTCTCCCAAACCAACGTGAATAGAAGGGGCACTGAACAGCTGAGGTGCCCCTCCGTTCTCGCGCCTCAAACGACGTGTACGGCCCTTCTGCCAAGCGCTTAACTCACTCGCAAATGCGTAGACGGTGCCCCCTCTGGTGTGGATGTGGCGGTAGACAGGCAAGCCCTCCTCTTCTTCCCACCTTTGAACCGTTCGTACTACACGGCCGAGGTGAGACGCGATTTCTTTCCACGAGGTGAGCTGGATGTCATGAGCAGAATGTCTTCGCAAGTCATCATTGGGCGCAAGCTGGCCCCCAAGAGGCGTCTCACCTGCGCCTAGAACTCCAGGATCTTTGGTCTGGTTGTTATCATGTTCTCTAATCTTCATCGGTTGTTCCTTCTGTGCAGCAGTATTGCAGCTAAGCGTTACCCATCCGTTTGATTAGTTAAGAGTGACGAATTCTTCGGATATTACCTATGGGTTGTGGACTGCTTTGAAACAGCGTGGTATGAAGGCAAAATGGCTGCGCGGGCAGGGCGTTTTAACGCGTCTAACCGCGCGGACTCCTGAGCGGTGCGAATCAGTGTGTCTCGGTTAGTTAAGATTGGGAGGTCGAAGGGGGCGGCCAGTGTTTCTCTATCGCGGTGGGTCGGAGAGGTGCCAATCAGGGCTTCTGCGTTGCTGGAGGTCGGATAGGAATTTCTCCGCCAGAAGCTTTTCTAAATCTTCTGGAGGTCTAGAATCGCTGGCGGCCGATCGAACCCTCCTGAACTCTGCTTCCGCATCCTCAAGAACACCAAAGTGAGAGTAGAGAACGCCAAGGACAAAGTGCTTCTCGGGATGATCGTGCTTTAACGCTTCTAATTCCCGATGCCGGGATTCATCGAGTACCTGAAAGGTATGGAATCTAGAACCCTTCCCGTTCGGAACCGTGGTCAGCAGCCAGTTATATGTTCGCCCTCGTTTCAATGAGATGGTGGATTTCCAAGATGTCGTTATCAAAAGCGGGCTCTTTATTACTGGCTTCCAAGTATCGTCGAAGACCTCCACAACATAGCCACGCGCGTCCGGAAAAACTTCCCACTTAAAGGTCGGTGTGCTGCTGAAAATAACGGTACTGACAGGACTTAACAATTTCGCCTCATCTGCCAGCGCCTCTGCGAGCTGTTTTTCGGGCGGCGCCTTGAAGGAAAGGTAGCTCCGCGGTCCACCCTTCCCGAGCTGCGTGATAAACGGGGTTGTTATGCGTTGATCGCGGATCGCGCCGACAACTAACCCCTGGAAATCAGGCGAGAGAAAAGAAAGGTCGAACGAGGCAGGGTCGACTGCTCGAATTTGTGGCTGTGATGCGGTATCGCCGATTGATGGCGATGTAGGAGGTTTCGAGAACGTAAGATAGTTAGTCAGATAGACCAACGCGCACGCGAGCAGTAGAACGAAAGCGCTTACCCAAGCAGTCTTGCTGACACGAGTTGAAACCTTCGCAGGAGTTGATAATGACTCCAGCGCAAATGCCACATCGGAGGCGGACTGGAAGCGCTGTTCTGGATGTTTCTCGAGACAGCGGTTGGAGATGCGTTCCAGCGCTGGGGGAATTGTGGGAACAAGTTGGGAGAGGGCTCGTGGTTCATCATTCAGGGTGGCTTTCATTGTGTCGACGGCGGTCGACCCTTCGAACGCCCGTTTGCCGGACAGCATCTCGTAGAGGACGGTGCCAAAGGCAAAGATATCGGCGCGAACATCAGCGGCTTCTCCGCGCACCTGCTCGGGTGCCATATAGCCGACCGTCCCCAGTATCATTTCCGTTTCCGTTCGGTCTGCAGAAACGGACCCGGTCTTCGGTTGAGTTACTTTGGCTAAACCGAAGTCCACAATCTTTATCCGCCCCTCGTTCGTGACAAACAAATTCTCTGGCTTCAAATCACGGTGCAGAATGCCTTTGCGATGAGCTGCAGCTAGGCCATCAGCAATCTGGGTAGCCCAATCGACAGCTTTACGCATCGGCAATGGACCCCGTCGAAGGTGTTCGCGCAGAGTTAGCCCTTCTAGGAGCTCGGAGACGAGATAGGGCGCTCCTTCGTAAATCCCTATCTGAAACACAGCCAGAATGTTGGGATGGTTCAATGCCGCAGCCGCTCTGGCTTCCTGTTCGAAGCGCTGCAGCCGGTCGCGATCGGAGGAGAGAAAAGTACTCCATACTTTGACCGCAACATCCCGATCTAGCTTTAAGTCGTGTGCGCGATAGAGTTGGCCCATCCCCCCAGAACCGATCAGTGATCGCAATTCGTAACCGCCCAGACGGGTACCCTTGGACAGTGTTCTATGGATGATGGTGGAGGGCAGCAAGCTGGGATAGCTGCGGTTGCCGAGTGGGTAGTGTGGGGCAAGACTCGCCGCATAGAGTCGCAGATCACGCAAATCCGCCGAACATGCTGCGCAATCCTCAAAATGGGCGACGAGGAACTCTCGTTCTGACCAATCCAGCTTTTTGTCGGATCCGTCGGTGAAGGCTGCCAATTGTTCGTAGCTTGCGTGATTAGAAGTCAAATCTGCTTGCAAACCTAGGGTTCGGGTCGGCAATTGAAGGGCGTCGGCTATCATCTCGCGACACGTATCGCATTCAGCCAGGTGAATATCCGTGGCAACCAACTCTGCCGGCGACAGGCGTCGCTGGCGATAGTCCTCGACGAAGTTGGAAGACAAGTGCTGGGACATTTCTTACCCTACGTATTAAGACGTGAGCCAGAGCAGAATATTGGCAAGACCACTATTTATTTTGATGGCTCGCGGTCGAACCCACGCATTCGCCGCCCCAATCTCTGACGCGCTGACTTGCGAAGGTTAATGACTTGCTGTCGTGTCAAGTTCATCCGCTGGGCGATAGCGAGATCATCCAGCGGAAGCGTTGGCCACAATTGCCAAAATTCGTTCAGCGGTATCTGCATGCAGCTGGCAATTTGTTCAAGTGTGGCCGTCCCAGTCAGATGAAAAAGATCCAGCCCATCTTCTCCATTGCCATCCCGTAGATTGAAAAGTAATGCCATTCGTTGACCCGAAGGAAGTTCGCAGATTTCCATCCACAAGTGCTTAAGATATCTTCTAATCTCGAGCTGGTCCAAAGTGCTCTGGCTTGCGCCCGAAGAACTTGGCAAACCTGAATCTTCTTCTTCGACTCTTGTTGTCTGCTTGGGCTCCTGAATTTGCCACAGTTCCCCGATGATGTTTACGAGTTCGTCGAGTTCGAGGGGACGCCTTACCCAGGCGAAGACAGGAGGAATGATATCTTTCAGGGAAACGTTCAAATAGTCTTTACCGGGGATTGCAAACCTTTTAAATTCATCCAGCCGGCCCGAGGCAAGTGGGCGCCCCTCGGAGGTGGAGTCAGAACGAGGAAATCCCTTCCACTCGGCTTGGCCGCAAAGCCACTCCCCGTCGCTCGTCTCCCATACGGATAGCGCCGGATCGTGACTCAACAGGTAACGAACCTTATTCTTTAGACGCCAACGTTCGGGATATTTCTGCCTCAGGTACCTGTGATAGCAATTGTAAGTAACAGAGGCTACATATCCAGGAAAGTTTTCTATTGGAGGCTCATTACTTTGCCGTCGAAGACATCGCAGCTTCCCCAACAAGAGAACGTATGCGTCATGCTCCAAATCTCCGAGTTGATGCTCTAGGCCGCCGCCCACCGATGCGGGTGCCCGCGAGCGACAAATTCTGCGAATAAGGGGTGCAGCGTGTGCGACCAGGATCTGTGTCAAGAGTGATTCTGCTTCCTGATCATCCTGAGCCTGTAGAAAGGGCTCGAGCAGCGGGTCCGCTTTTGCGGCTATATCAGTCCTCCGGCTTGTCGGTAAAGCGTTGACAGTAAAGCACACCTTCGCCGCGAAAGCGATACCTCCATCGCCGACATTGTAAGAATCCTGCTTCGCATGTTTCCCAAGCAACCTTATGGTCAGGCAGACTGTGGTCAATGTGTTTCTGCGGAAGGGCACTCACCAGTCGCGTTCGTTCGGCTATCTGCAGTGCGGCAGTCGTTAGCTTGCCCCACCCAACAAAGTCGTTCGTAGCGAATTGTTTTCTCCACTTTTTCGCGCGATAAATCGCGACAGAATTGCCCTGTCGTACCATGTCGCTTGCGATGCGTTACGGAATAGGGCATCAATACGCGAGTCTGAACTAAAAGTTCAAAACAAAGATCAACGCATTTGCAAGACGAACAAGGATCGGTGATTCCGCACTATCTAGGATGCAAGTGCAAACCATCTCGAGCGGAAAGGGAAAGAATCATGAATCGGGAACTTCTAATGACTGCCGCTATGGCAGCTCTTCTTGTACCGATGAGCCTAGCTCAAACCAAGAACAATTCAGAACCATCAGATGCGACGGCACCACCCATTGTCGGTCAGGGGACAGCGGGCAAGATACCAAAATTTGTCGGGCCAAAAAGAATCGTAAACTCCATCATGACTGAAACGAACGGTGGGATTGCGGTGAACGGGTCGTTTGATGCGGTGGTTAATGCCACTCCAGGTATCGGTTTACATGGAAGGAATGCAACGTCAGGCGGCAGCGGTGATTCGGAGGGAAGCGGGATCATTGGCATTCTAGGGGATACGTCAAGTCCTGCTGGCATCGGGGTGTTTGGCCGTAGCTATGCGGAGACTGGCAACCCAATTGGAGTGCTCGGCAAAACGAGGTCTGTCGAGGGTGGCGCCGGAGTCGCGGGGAGTTGCGAAAGCAGCGCGGGTTCGTGCATCGGCGTAGTGGGAGAAGTGGGCGCGTCAGACCAGAAAGGTGGTCTCTTCGTGAGCTATGTTCAAAATGGATATCCCATAGGAGCGTTAGGTACGACCATGAGTGCGGATGGCGGATTCGGATTGATCGGGGAAGTCACGGCAAACACTGGCTTCGGAATCGGAGTCAGTGGAACGGCTAATAGTCCGGACGGGTACGGTGGGTCATTCGCGAACTATGCGCCGGGTGGCAACCTGATAAAGGGATACGCGGTCAATGCAACCGTCTTTCGTGTTGATGGCTCCGGAACGGTATTCGCTAACGGTGGGTTTCAGCCGGGCGGAGCGGACTTTGCCGAATCCATGGTGGTATCTGGGGATCGCAGCAAGTATGCCGCTGGCGATTTACTAGTCATCGATCCGAAAAAATCGCGTCAACTCGCTCTGGCGCAGCAACCGTACTCGACGCGCGTTGCCGGGATTTATTCCACAAAGCCTGGCATGTTGGGCTCAACTCGATCCGCGGATGCGCCAGCTCCAGCAGATGAGGTCCCGTTGGCTGTGGTAGGAGTTGTGCCTTGCAAGGTGACGGCCCAGAACGGCGCAATCCAAGTCGGAGATCTGCTCGTGACCTCGTCAACGCCTGGGCATGCTATGAAAGGAACGGACCGGAGCAAGATGCTGGGCGCTGTTGTCGGAAAAGCGCTTGAACCCCTATCGAGCGGCGAAGGGACCATTCAGGTCCTGGTTACCCTGCAGTAATCGCTTTTTTAGGTTGCGGTACCGAAGACGCCGGGCCTAGGGGGAAGGGTCCGGCGAAATCGGTTGAAACAATTCGCTCCAGAGTTATTCGCAAGTTCGTAGCAGCGACCAAGTGGGCGATCGTTTATGCCTGCCCGACTACCTGCTAATGAGTGAATAGAGGCTAATCAACTCATACCACATTCCCTAGAAGGTCTCTAAGCACTTTACAGAAAAATCAAGCTCGCGCATGAAGATAGGACAACCTACTCAATGAAGATACGGCCAGCATGGTTTGTACTAACCCTAGCGGCGCTCTCAGGAGGGTGTGGGTCATCCAGCAATGTGTCCAAACAACCACCCCAACAACAGATAGTGCCAAAATTTGCTTATGTTGCCAATGCAACCACTTTTGCGGATGGCTACTACAGCGTTTCCGGTTTTGCGGTCAACCCCCACACTGGTGTTTTTGCGCCAATGTCTGGTCCACCATTTCCAGCAGGTAAGGGGCCGATGTCGATTGTCGTCGATCCTTCCAACCACTACGTTTATGTCTCGAATCGCACGGATTTCAATGTGTCCGCATACTCCATCGATAATATGTCGGGTTCTTTGACGCCTCTGCCCGGCTCCCCGTTTCCGGCGGGGTACAACCCCGGAATTATCGCGATTCACCCGAACGGCCGACTTTTATTTGTGCCGAATATCAACGTCAACAACCCAGATTCAATCGGTTCGATCACGGTATACACCATCGCCTCCACTGGTATTTTGACTCCGGTGAGTGGGTCCCCATTCCCAGCGGGGTCTGGCGCCAACGCGGTTGCTGTGGACCGAACAGGCAAGTATCTTTTTGCATGCAACGGGAGCAGTGTGTTTTCATATCTGATCGACGCAAACACCGGAAAGCTCACGCCGAGTCCAAAGTCACCTTTCTCTGGGATAAGTTCTGCGTATGACTTAGCGACTGATTCAACATCCGATTACCTTTATGTAACCAACGTTCAAGACAATACACTGTCGGGCTTTCACATTGATCCCAGTACCGGCGATCTAGAGCCACTCCCCGGCTCTCCCTTCGCAGTACCTGGCAAAAATCCTGCGAGCCTCGCGATTAGCCATTCCGGCAGACTCCTGTTCGTTGGGCACGAGCTTTCTGCGGACGTCGCAGGTTTTAGCATCGATCCCCAATCCGGCGTACCCACCCCTCTTGCGGGCTCGCCATTCCAGGTAGATGGATCGCCACACAATTCCATTGCCTTCGATCCTCAAGACAGGTTTCTTTATATTGCAAATTCGAGCTTGAATTCGATCTCTGCATTCCAACTATCGGGCAGTGGCGATCTAATTCCCATTCTTGGATCACCCTTTGGACCAACGGGTGCGGCACCTGTCGCAATCGCCATTAGTAGCGCTCTTGAGTAGTTTCTGAGATGAGGTTGTCACGCAGACGGTGAAAATGTCTGTGAGATCACTGTTCTTGCAAGGTGACGGCCGAGAACGGCGCGATCCAAGTCGGAGACCTGCTCGTAACCTCGTCCACTCCAGGTCGCGCAATGAGGGGAACAGATCGCAGCAAGATGCTGGGTGCTGTCGTGGGTAAAGCAGCTTGAACCCCTATCGAGTGGCGAAGGGACAATTCAGGTCCTGGTTACCCTGAAGTAATCGCTTTTAGGTTGCGGTACCGAGGACGCCGGGCCTCGGGGGAAGGGCCCGGCTAAATCGGGTGAAATTCCGCCGCACTCTACTTTGTGACGGCGGGGGAGCAGTGAAGGGGAGTCCAGTTCCAATGAAATCGGAAATCCGGCAACGGACTAAGGGCACAAGGACTGCGTTAGCGTGTTTGCTCATCTTTTCGGCCGGTTCGGTGGCGGCGCAAACCAATCGTGGTGTTCTGTCGAAACAAGATTACGACCATACGAACCAGCAACCAGGCAGCCGAACCGCTGATCCTACGATTGGCCCTCCAGCGTTTTCAACTATTCCTCCGTTAGCACCGTTTGCAGCGAGTGCATCGGCGACGGCGGATGCAAGGGTGCGTTGTCAGTCTGTGTGGATCGAGTCAGCCGATCCTTGGATTAAATCCCGTGAATTGGTCGGCCGTGTGCTCACCATCCCTGACTTTGTGAACAGTCGCATATCCGTATCGGCAGATGCTAAGGATGCAGATCTTGCTATTCGTCTTGAACCTGAAACAGAAGATGATGGGAGCAGGCTGGCCGTCTTGACAGTATCGTCTCTCGCCAATATCAACATTTCGGACAGAATCGCATTTAAGTGGCCTGGCGAAGACTACGAAGAAGCAATCGCAGAGAAGGCGGTTGCGTTGCTTTTGTCACATTGCACCGCGCCGGATAACGACACTCAACCGGATGCACCACTGCCTTCGGAACTGGTGAAGGAAAAGCTAAGTGCAGCTCGCATTATGAAACCCATCGTGCATACATCGTGGATGCGAGAAAAGGTCCTTTCGGCGGCGCTCGAGGCTCGACCCGAGTTTGTCGATTGGGGCATCCAAATCGCCAAATCAAACCAACATGCAGATGTTGATCTTGTTGTTGGTCACATACTTTCAACCTTAACGTGGACCTTCAAGCTCGCGGACCATGACACGGGGTCGCTACTCGATTCAGGCACCGTAATAGCCTTCACTGACGATCATGCTGCGACCATGATCGTCGCAGCAGCGGTAAAACGAATTGCCGTTCGACGCCCTTTGCGGCGTCCGAGCCGCAGCCTGGCGGTCCCGTTGAGCACTTCGCGAGAAGTCGACTATCAATGGCCGCCAGAGACTGTGGTTTATGAAAACCCGACAAATCCGGAGACCTGGGAGATTAAAGCCCTGTCGGAGGACATGAATAAACGATTCCCGGAGAAAATGCAGCTTTCTATACGTGACGGGAACGTTGTAGCCCATGACCTGAGCGGTCGAACTCTGTTCTCCATCCCGGGAAGCAACATACTGGACTTTGCAGACACCAAGTCGCATATGAGCCTCGGCGATTACATTCGATTGGACGATGATGATTGGAACGGGTGCAGCGAAGGTTGCCCCGGAGTATTCCTCTACGTGCCGATACTTGTTGTTCTGGATGGCGTTCGGATCAATCAGCACATATTTGAGATCGCGTGGACTGAGAATGGAACTGTGCACGTCGCTTCACTCCAAATGACCAAAGGGGATTACAACGGCCTGTTGTCAGAACTGGACTTCCTGATGCTACGGTGATCCATCCCTGTGTTGTACGGTGTGACTCGGATTCCGCGAGGCCGCTAAGAATGGCTCCTGTATGGGCGGGGAACTATAGCTTGGAAGCAGGCGAAACAGTCTGGCATATCACCTGTAAGTGCTGCGTGAGAAAGAAGAATCGCGTCATCGGATTTGTTCGTAAAGACAGTCGGGGCCACGCCAAGTATTACGCCTTGCTAAATGTCGAGGAGGAACGTCCACGTGTCGGACTAACGATCAGTGTTGGGCCATGGTCAGACCTCTCTGCCCGATCAGAAAGAACGCTGCCTTGGACTCCGAGCTGCCGGGACGTTCGTGGGCACATCTCGACGTCTGGCCTGTATATGGCGGAACACACATGGACATTCGTCAGCCCAATACCTCTCCCGATTGACAAATTGCGACAGAACTACCCTTGTCATGCTAAGTCGCTTGTAAAGCAGCAAGGCAAAGGAGATGCTGCGACTAGGCTCAAAAGGTGTTTGAGATCAAATGCAGGGGAAGTGAACGCCCTTGGTTTAAGCAGATGTTACTTTTAGGAGAAGAGAGAATATGACGCCACATAGGACAGCTTTTAAGCTGTTAGCTTGGGCAATTCTGGTCACTGGTCTAGCAGCTCTGAGCGGTGCACAGCAGCAGCCCTCAACCACACCACTCTACTATGACACATTCACCGAACATTGGCTTGACCCTGCAAAGTGGGAACCAATTGGTCCGTTCTGCGCTCAAGGTTTGACTTTGGAGTGTGTCCGTGAAATTCAGAACGGACATTTGCGCCTCGCTCTCCGAAACATGGGGGATAGCGGTTCGGACTCCGGGGGGCAGTACAGTGATGACCAACTGTTTTTTACCAACCCTAATGTAATCCAGAGCGTCAAGGTGGATGTTACTCTGCGACAGGTTCAGCTAGTTGCATGCCCTACCAACACTGATCTGGCTACAAGAGCCATCGCGAAAATCAACGGAACTTTCTTCAATACGGGCAGTGGAGACCCTGCCGACGATGTCGGAGACTCCGTGTTCCTTTATACTGATACTAACAACCCCGACACAATTAGTGTGGTCAACTGGTTCTGTTCGGCAAACGGTCCTTGCTATGGAATTGAACTCGCGACGTACCCAGTGGGCACACCGCTCACCGTTACCAACGCATGGGACAAGGCTAACCACCAGTTCGTCTCAACTGTCAAACCCAAGTGGGAGCCAGGTCCCGGAAAGAGAGCAGTACTACCCTATTCAGTCTCTGACACGACTCCCCCGACGAATGTCGAGAGGGATCTGAATGTCACTGTAACTACGCCGAATTGTACGAGTACGCGAACCTTCGCTCACGCCGAAACTCTCTACGACAATGTCATTGTCAACGCTGCTCCATAGTGCGTATGGTTTAATGTTCTTTGCGAAAACGTTGGCTGGTCCCACTCAGAAGCTAAGGTGCGCTGGAACCAGCCTTCTCAATGAAGGCGTACGGTCCAAAAACGCTGCCCGACTCCTGCCCAGAACTGGACCGCCCTGGGAGCTTTGGGGGCCAACAGAAAGAAGTATGCGAAACGCTGCTTCTGTTTAGTGCTCTGGCTGACGCCCTCAGAACTGGCGAAGAATTGTGTGTCTGCGACGTAGCGCATGTGCTCGGCGTGTCGATCTCGACAGCTTCGCACCATTTGCGGAAACTGCGGGATTTGAAGCTCCTTAAATACCGCAATGAAGGAAGAATGGCGTACTACTCACTCCGTAATGAACTGGAGAACCAAGTCTATAGATGGCGATCGCCACTTCGCCAAGACGTGTCACATGCAAGGTCTCGAACTCGGTCTCTAAAGGCTTCGAAAGCACCAGTCTTGATCGTTTCGCCCACAGGTCCCATCAGTCAGACGAAAGCGTGCAGGCGTAAAGTTGTCCTTCCGAGGGCCTTTGAGTTTGAGCCGTCGCCGCCTACTCCATAAGGAGGTTCTGGGTGTAGGCACCCGGGTAAAGCCTGAAGGTCGGGTAAACTCGCTTGCCCCCTGGGGGAAGGATACTGTTCATGAAATGGCGATGCGATTTGTGGCGCATAGTCAGCGGACTGTTCTTCAACAGTCCGAGTAGGTGGGCACGTCTTACCTTACCTGGATGGGATGAGGATAGTCACGCCAAAAACCCGCGAGTATGGAGAGATTCGGTCGGCGATCTAATCTCACTCGACACTCTGAAAGGGGACCTGGATCTGCCTCAAGGATCTGAGGAAGAAATGAGGGGCTGGTGCAGAGAACTCGCCCGCGATTGCGGGGCCGGTCTGATTGAAGCGTATAGAATCGGTCATTCGAGCCACCTCATTTACAAGCGCCTGCAAATGGGAGGGTATGTTTACACGGGTATGTACATCACTACCGTTCAGGACTGTACTCTCGTTTGGACCGTTGTTGCAGGCGAGCATGGCATAACTGGAGTTCGAGAGGCGATCGTGACTGAGAACCTAATGAATGCAGGCAAGCTTACCCTTGATGGCTTCAAACGCTCGTTCGCCCAAGACCCTTATGAACCCGACTACCATCATGTGGACCGAAGCGTGTTGCGTTTCATGTCCGATGATGAACTGTATGATGGCCAATTTCCACACCACCCATTGTCTAAGGTCAGGCGCGTACTAGCAGCGCTTCCGAGCGAGATAAAATTCGATCCTCCGAAAGCCGGAATGAACAGCTAAGATAGCTCGTCGCCTTGCGTCAGTAACACAACCGGGGCGACTGGCGAAGGCTCCGATTTACATTGGTAGCCCGTGGGTCGGGTTCGCCCTTTTTCGTGGTCAATTGCGTGAAATAAGGACTTTCGCCAACCGGCTGACTAGAACGTCCTAGGTGATGTCGCCACGGAGTGGTAACGTTGAGCCAACCCTACAAGTTCATCGTAGCCCCATGTGCCGACATCATTCACTCGCTGCGCCAACTCTCGCGGAAGTCGATCTAATCCCACCAGAGCACCACTCATGGCGCCCGTCATGGCAGCGGTTGTATCGACATCCCCGCCAACTCCTATCGCAGTGCAGATGGATTCCATGTAATCATCCGGACTCCGCAGGAATGAATACATGCTCCAAAGGACGCTAGCGGTGACAAACGGAGAGATCCCCTGCCATCCGTCATCAAGCCCGGGCACAACTCCCGTCTTTGAAATCTCACTAGCCACCGTAATTGGAGATTGACAGAGCCATTGGGGGATACGCTGAAGAGCGATTGCAAGGATCGGATCAAAGGGCTCAGCCAAGATGGAAAGTTGCGTAACAAAGTCTGTGACACCGGCAGGTTTCGCTTGCAAATTCAAGGCGACAGCACCAGCAATTACAATTGCGCCCGCCGAGCAACGACGATCCTGGTGTGTGATACGCCCTTGGTCGTGTGCTGTTCGCACCAAGTCGTCGGAACAGCCAAAGCAAAAAAGACCAACTGGTCCGGCCCGCATCGCACTGCCATTGCCGGCCGATGGCGCTGGCGTGCCCGCTTCATTCCAAGGAACTCCCCGGATCAGCCGATCCGCGGCTGCTTGCGTGGCGAGGCCCCTTCCGACGATGCGATCTTCACGAAAGAGCACCGCGATACGGCCTGCGTAATCGACCGGGTCGAACTTGCCAACATCAACAATGCTTAAAACCAACTCGCGGGCAAGCTGAGAGTCATCCGAGTACTGCCCAAAGGAATAACGACCACGTCCCACGTGCCGCACCTTCTCAGTACGAA
>Ga0126373_10002869_pt1 | contig 12768 bp, 5 predicted proteins | sample PanSoiMetPlot_11_FD_92545 | JGI IMG/M metagenome (GOLD analysis project Ga0126373, IMG submission 92545) | Tropical forest soil microbial communities from Panama - MetaG Plot_11 | ecosystem: Environmental > Terrestrial > Soil > Tropical forest > Bulk soil | place: Panama | collected 2016-02-17
ATCGACCGCGACGACAGTAATCCCAAAACGCCGCATGAGTACAACTACGTTCGAACGAAGATCTTCACCGAGGAAGGAAGAAAGTACGGTGACGTGGAGATTCCGTTTTTCAAAGAAAACGAGAACATCGTCGGCATACGGGCGCGAACCGTACGTTCGGACGGGACGATCGTGAATTTTGACGGCAAAGTGTATGAGAAAGAAATCGTCAAAGCCCGCGGCGTCAAATTTCTGGCCAAAACTTTCACGCTTTCCGATGTGCAACCCGGCAGCATCATCGAGTATCACTACATGATTGATTTCAAGGAAGACTATGTTTTTGACTCTCACTGGACCCTAAGCGAAGAGCTTTTCACCAAGCTCGGCAAGTACACGCTGAAACCATACCCGCAGTTTGCCCTGCAATGGATCTGGCCCAACGGCCTTCCGGAAGGCACGGAGCCACCCACGGAGCAAAAAGACGTGAGAGGCAATACCGTTCGAATGGAAGCCAAGGACATTCCGGCATTTCAAGTTGAGGATGACATGCCTCCGGAGAACGCCATGAAGTACATGGTGGACTTCACTTATTTCGACGGTGATCTGGAGAAAGACCCCGAAAAGTTTTGGAAAAAGCGCGGAAAGAAACTGTACGACCAAGCCGAAGGCTTCCTTGGGAAGCGCAAAACGATGGAAGAGGCTGTGGGACAGATGGTCTCGGCGAGCGACTCCCCGGAAGCAAAGCTCCAGAAAATCTACGCGCGCGTCCAACAGTTGCGAAATACTTCCTACGAAGTCCAGAAAACGGAACAGGAACAGAAGCGGGAAAAAGAAAAAGACATAAGTAATGTGGAGGACGTATGGAAGCGCGGCCACGGAAATGGCGTTCAAATCACGTGGCTGTTTTTGGCGCTTGCGCGCGCGGCGGGGTTCGAAGGTTATCCGGTGTGGGTTTCCTCGCGAACCACAAACTTCTTCAAGCCGAACCTGATGCGGGCGTCCGACCTCAACTCCAACGTCGCGCTGGTCAAAGTGAACGGGAAGGACGTCTATTTCGATCCTGGCGCTGCCTACACTCCCTACGGGCTGTTGCCGTGGGGAGAGACTGGCGTTCGTGGACTTAAACTGGATAAGGATGGCGGGACTTGGACCGACGTACCGGCCCCGGACAGTTCCGTTTCTCAAATCGTGCGCAAAGCAGACCTGAAACTGAATAACGAAGGAACGCTCGAAGGCAAGCTAACGGTAACATTCACGGGCTTGGAAGCCTGGGCGAGGAGAGTGGACGAGCGCAACGAAGACGAAGCCCATCACAAGAAGTTGCTGGAGGATTACGTGAAAGAGGTTGTCCCTGTCGGTATCGAGGTCGAGCTGTTGAACAAGCCGGACTGGACAAGCTCCTCATCCAATTTGACCGCCGAATTCAGTTTGAAGGTTCCCGGCTGGGTTTCCGGAGCGGGCAAGCGTGCGCTTTTGCCTGTTGGCCTGTTCAGCGCTCCTGAGAAACACATGTACGAGCATTCGACTCGAGTCCACCCGCTCTATTTTCGCTATATGTATCAGGAGCAGGACGACGTTCAAATCGAGCTTCCGCTGGGCTGGCAGGTAGGCTCCCTTCCAAAACCGGTAACTCAGGACGCGAAAGCGATTGTTTACAACCTGAAGACGGAAAGCAAGAACGGTACGCTGCGAGTGGAAAGGCAGATCACAATTGAATTGGCTTATCTCGAGCCAAAATACTATCCCACGCTCCGTAATTTCTACCAGTTGGTGAAAAATGCCGATGAACAGCAAATTGTTTTGCAACCGGTTGGCGCGTCTGCTGGGAATTGAGACACGGAAGGCAGGGCCCGCTTTGGCCGCCTTGGCCTTTTCCATTTTTGCGTTGTCGGGGCCTGCCCGAGCGGGTGATGCACCTCAGTGGATGCATGCTTTGGTGAACGCTCCCCTTCCCGAACACGACGAAAAAACCGACGCCGTGCTGCTGTATTCGGAGAAAACCGTGCTAGTCCAATCCGCCGACAAAATTAAGACAACGGTCCGCGAGGCGTACAAGATTCTTCGGCCAGGCGGCCGGGAATATGGCACGGTCATCGTTTCATACAATTCTCGTCAGAAAATCACGGCCATGCGAGCTTGGTGCGTCCCGGCACAAGGCAAGGATTATGAAGTCAAAGACAAAGAGGCCGTCGAGATCTCGTTGCCCAAAATTGAGGGAAGCGAGCTTATTTCAGATGTAAAGGACAAACTGCTTCATATTCCCGCTGCAGACCCCGGCAACATCATAGGGTACGAATATGAAAAGGAAGATCAGCCATTCGTTTTGCAAGATATCTGGCACTTCCAGCAGGTAACTCCCGTCCGCGAAGCTCGCTACACCCTGCAGCTCCCTGCCGGCTGGGAATATAAGGTTGTATGGATGAACTCTCCAGAAGTGAAGCCCGCCGAATCCGGAAACCAATCTCAGTGGGTTGTGAGTCAAATCAAACCTATTCGGCACGAAGACAACATGCCGCCGTGGCAAGGCGTCGCGGGACAAATGATTGTTTCTTTTGTTCCTCCAGGAGGTTCGGCACAGAGCCGGGGATTTCAAAACTGGAGGGAAATGGGACTTTGGTACCAGAGCTTGACGAGCGGCCGCCGCGATGCTTCTCCCGAGGGTAAGCAAAAAGTGGCTTCTCTGATTTCGCCCTCCGCAACTCCCCTTGAAAAGATGAAGGCGTTGGCAAGCTTTGTGCAAAAGGACATTCGCTACGTGGCCATAGAATTGGGGATTGGAGGGTGGCAGCCCCACTCCGCCGCGGAAGTTTTCACGCATCATTACGGCGATTGCAAAGACAAAGCGACGTTGATGGGGTCCATGCTACAGGAGATTGGTGTGGATTCCTACTATGTAGTCATCAATTCGGAGCGTGGCTCGGTTACTCGCGAAACGCCTGCCTACAAGGACGGCTTTGATCATGCCATTATTGCGATCAAACTGCCTGGCTCGGTGGCGGACCCTTCCTTGATGGCAACGATGGTTCATCCCAAGCTTGGCAAGCTCTTGTTCTTCGATCCTACAGACGAATTGATCCCCTTCGGCCAACTGAGCGGCGCGTTGCAGGCAAATTATGGGCTCTTGGTGGCTCCGGATGGCGGCGAACTGGTGGAACTGCCGGCGCTGCCCCTGGAGATGAATGGCGTTCGTCGTACTGCCAAACTCAGGCTGGAAGCGGGCGGCACGTTGAGCGGCAGCGTGCAGGAGATTCGGGTAGGAGACCGCGCTTGGTCGCAGCGTTGGGCGCTGCGCACAGTGACCAAAGACAGCGAGAAAATCAAACCGATCGAGACTCTTCTTTCTAATTCGCTCACGACCTTTCAAATCACGGAAGCGAGCGTGGGCAATCTGCAAATCACGGATCTGCCATTTATCTACAATTACTCCGTCACCGCCCGGAATTATGCGAAGACAGCGGGGAATTTGCTTCTGCTGCGGCCGCGATTCATTGGCAACAAATCGAGTGATCTTTTGGAAACAAAAGAGCCCCGGAAGTATCCCGTGGAGTTCGATGGGCCGGCACGGGACACTGATGCGTTTGAGATTACACTGCCTCAGGGTTATGAAGTGGACGACCTGCCGCCGCCGGTCGATGCGGATTACGGCTTTGCGAGCTACCACAGCAAGACGGAAGCGAGCGGAAACACCTTGAAATACACGAGGACGTTTGAGGTGAAAGAGCTCAGCGTGCCGGTCAGCAAGGTGGAAGATTTGAAGAAGCTTTATCGCATTATCGCCGGGGATGAGCGCAACACGGCGGTGCTCAAGCCAGTGGTCCACTGATAGCCACTTTCAGGCTCGTGATGCTTGCTTATCGCGCAGGGCCTTGACAGACCAGACGGCGTCGGCGCGGCCGATCAAGAACGCGGCGAAACAAAGCATGAACACGGAGTGACTCAGGCTGGCGCCAAAGTATTGCCAGAAGGGAGCGCTGGCGCCTGGGTAGTCCGACGAAACGAGCAGCGTCAGCATAAAGACAAGGCCGCACGCGCTGGCAGGCCGCACCAAAATGCCACAAACCAGAGCGATGCCGATGGCGAGTTCTCCATAAGCCACGAGAAACGCAATCGGTGTGGCGTGTGTGAGCACGAATCCGCGCAGCACCGGCGCCATGAAGGGATAAGCGCCGCCTTCCAAAAAGCGGTTGATCCAGTATTGAAACCCGCCGTGAAGCGTGAATTGCGTGCCGAAGACTTTATATTCGCCGAAGATGAGGAAGAAGACACCGACTCCGATGCGCAACATCGCAAGAGCGCGAGAGTTCACACATGGCGAGGACTGGTGTTCCATGACGACAAGCTTAGCCAAATTTAGAGAGGCGGTCGCGCACGCGGTCGCTGAGAATTTTGCCGTCAACCGTCTTGTCTTGCAGCGCCGCTTTGGCCGATTTCACCACGGCGCCCATTTGCTTCATAGAATTCGCGCCTGTCTCGGAAATAGCTTTGGTGATCGCCGCGTCCATTTCCGCATCGCTGGCGCTGGCAGGGAGATAGGACTCGATAATTGCCAGTTCCTTAGTTTCTTTCGCTGCGAGCTCCGGGCGATTGCCTTTGGTGAACTGTTCGATGGATTCCTTGCGTTGTTTTACGAGCGTTTGCAGAATCTGAATCGTTTCCGGCTCATCCAATGTTTTTATCTTTTCCACTTCTTTGAGCTGGATAGCCGATTTGATTCCGCGCAGCACGCTCAGACGTAATTCATCCTTTGCGCGCATCGCCGCAACCAGGTCCGTTTGGATTTTTTCAGCAAGACTCATTGTTTCCTTTGCGCTCCTATTTGTCGCTGATTCTTTCGCGCTCTTTCCGCCGATCGTTCCTCAATCTATTTCAATATAGCAAAGACTTCAGGCGCGTTGAGATGCGATTGTCATTTCCGCGGTTCACGTGGGTTTGTGCCGAATTGACAGAGCCAGAGGGAGCCGCTACCGTTGATCTCTTATCGTGCGCTGCAAATTCGAGTCTGATTTCCAGGGCGACAAGTTGCATCCGATGTCCTGCGTGAAAGAACAAGGTGCGTCACAGAAGGGGCGGAATGAAGGTCATCGTTGCAGACAAGATTAGCGAACGCGGAGTGCAGCTGCTCAAAGAGCAGGGCGGGTGGAATACGGTACTGACCACGAAAGACACGCTCGAACGGGAAATTGCCGATGCGGACGCATTGATCGTGCGCAGCGCGACGAAGGTGACGGCGGATTTGCTCGCGAAGGCTCCTAAGCTGCGCGCTGTGGGACGCGCCGGCGTGGGCGTGGACAACATAGACTTAGAGGCTGCCACCAAGCGCGGTGTCCTGGTGATGAGTACTCCCGGTGGAAACGCCGTGAGCGTCGCCGAACATACTTTCGCGCTGATGCTCTCGCTGGCGCGGCAGGTGCCTCGGCTCGACAAAGCCATCCACGAGGGGCGCTGGGAAAAATCATCCGCCGCGGGAACCGAAGTACGCGGGAAAACGCTGGGGTTGATTGGGCTCGGAAGAATCGGCAGTGAAGTGGCGGTGCGCGCGGAAGCCTTTGATATGCGCGTGCTGGCCTATGACCCGTTCATCAGCGAAGCCGCGGCGCGCGAAATGTCCGTCGAGCTTGTGCCGCTCGATCAATTGCTCGCAGAGAGCGATTTTGTTTCTCTGCATACGGCGCTGAGCCCGGCGACGCAGAATCTCATTAGCAAAGCGAATATCCAGAAGATGAAAAACGGCGCGCGCATCATCAACGCGGCGCGCGGAGAACTTGTGGACGAGGCGGCGCTTGCGGAAGCGCTAAAGTCCGGCAAGCTTGCGGGGGTGGCAGTAGACGTGTTCGCTGACGAGCCGCCGAAGAACTCTCCACTGGTCGGCTTACCGAACGTAATCGGCACGCCGCACGTGGCTGGCTCCACGACGGAAGCTCAGGAAGAAGTGGGCACGCAAGTGGCCGTTCAGATCAAGGATTACCTGGCTGACGGAATTATTCGCAATGCAGTGAATCTTCCGGCGCTCTCCGCGGACCAATACAAGCGCGTGCGGCCGTACCTGGAATTGGCGGAACGGCTTGGGTCGCTGGTCTCGCAAGCAGCGGCAGCCCGCCCTGCGCGAATTCGCATTCGCTACGCCGGTGAAGTTGCCGAGGTCGGCACGCACCTGCTTCGCAGCGCGGTGCTTGCGGGCGTGCTGAATGCTGTGCTGGACGAGAAGGTCAACGTGGTGAACGCTCCGGCGGTAGCTGCAGCGCGCGGCCTGAGCGTTCAAGAGGAGACGCGCCGGCGCGAGCACGGCTTCCCGAACACTCTGGAAGTTTGTGTATTGCCCGAGAAGACCGGCTCCGCATGCGGCTTTACCGCGGAAGGCACGGTTTTTCATGATGGCTCGCCCCGCCTCCTGGCGATGGAGGGCATTCCGCTGGAAGCGCAACTCGAAGGAACGATTCTCTACTTGCGGAACCGCGATGAGCCCGGGGTGATTGGCAACGTGGGGACAACCCTGGGAAAGCTCGGTGTGAACATCGCGACGTTTGCCCTCGGCCGACGTGAGGCAGTTCGCGGAGCCGAAGCCGCCGCGCTGGTGCGCCTGGACGGAGCCGTATCCCCTACAATTCTCGAGCCCATCCGGGCAATCCCCGCCATTACGGAAGCCAAGTTGCTCCATCTGGGCAGCTAGCCACGAATTACCAGGTGTTTGGACTAACCATAAAGCAGCTACCCCTTCTATACTCACGTCCAGCAACAATGCGAAAGCACAAAGAAGAAGTAAGAAAGCCCTGCATGGCCGAGTTGTACTTCGGGGATGGAAGCAGATGGGCTGAGTCTAGTACTCTTGAAGCCACGTCTTGCGTATGTAGGTGTTTCTGGGTGATTCAAAACGCTGATGAAACGTATTAAAACGATTTGATAAAGAGTTTATAACAAGTTTCCTTGACAGCCAGCCCTAAATTGTCCTAAAAGTTATCGCAACGGTTGCTAAAGTCGGGTGGTGGGGAAGAGTGTCGATTCTCCACACATAGCTCTAAGATTCGGGGGCGGTGGGCCAGCCACAGGCGTCGAGTTACTGTCGGGGCTCATTTATTCCCGGGGTAATTCCCAGTCAAGGTGCGCGAAAGGAGTAGTTTATGCGGTTCTCTTCATTGAAGCGCAATCTTCTCACTGCTGGCTTGGTTGTGATTCTCCTGGGGCCTGCCGGTGTGTGGGCGCAAGTAGGCACGACCTCCTTGCGAGGCACAGTGACGGACAGGACCGGCGCGGTAATCACCAATGCCAAAGTGAGCTTGGCCAACGTCGGCCAGTCATTGAGTCGGGAAGCAACCACGAACGCTGCCGGAGAGTATGAGTTTGCGGCGCTGACTCCCGGGACCTATGCACTAATGGTCGAAATGTCTGGATTTCGCAAATTCGAGCAGAGAAACATTCAATTGCTGGTGAACTTACCGACGACGCTCAACGTTACACTTGAAGTCGGTGCTGCCGCCCAAACCGTTGAAGTTTCCGCTCAAGCTGTGACCCTGAATACGACGGACGCGTCTTTGGGAAATGCTTTCGGCGAAAACCAAGTGAAGGAGCTTCCGCTAGAAGGACGCAATGTGCCGGATTTGCTCACCCTGCAGCCGGGCGTCGCCTATACTGGCAATCGAGCGGATGTGCCGGCGAGCGACACTAGAAGCGGCGCAGTCAACGGCGCGCGCAGCGATCAGAGCAACGTCACACTGGATGGCATAGGAGTAAACGACGAAGGGGGCCATGCTTTCACTTCGGTCCTGCCGGTGACCTTGGATTCGGTGCAGGAATTCCGCGTTACTACTTCTAACTACAACGCCGATCAGGGCGGAACGTCGGGGGCTCAGGTAGCCCTGGTCACAAAGAGCGGAACGAACGATTTTCACGGATCTGCTTACGAATACCACCGCAATACGTATACAAGCGCGAATGATTATTTCGTCAAACAGACAGAATTACAGAACTGCGCTTTGGCCAATCCTTCCGACTGCAATACTCCCCCAAAGCTCATTCGCAACATTTTTGGGGCCTCGCTCGGCGGACCAGTGAAAAAGGATCGTTTGTATTTCTTTTTGAATTACGAAGGGACGCGGCGCGCGGAGGCTGCAAGCGAAATCGTCGCGGTCCCCAGCGATGCGATGAAAGCCGGGGTTATCCAGTATCTCTGTCAGACGAACCCGGATGGCTCCTTGGATACGGTGAGTTGTCCTGGTGGACCCGCAAGTGCCGTCATGGGGCAGGACGGGAAAACCTATACCCCCAATCCTGGTTTTATGGCCCTTTCGGCGAGTCAAATTTCCGGGATGGATCCACAACACGCTGGTCCTAACACTGCCGCAATGACCTACTTCAAAACGTTTCCCACAGCCAACGCGCTCACACTCGCTGGCGACGGCCTAAACTACCAGGGTTTTAACTGGTCGGCGCCGATTTACGATAAGCAAAATGTGTACATCGCGAAGATGGATTACAACATCACCAGGGATGCCAAGCATCGCGTGGCGGTATCGGGTGCCTTGCGGAACGATTCCAATGACATTCTTGGCGCCCCATTCCTTCCCGGCGAGGCGCCCTCAGACGCCGCGGTTAGCTACAACAAAGGCATCATCGTCAATTACTCCGGAGTCTTTTCGCCGTCATTGGTCAACAGTTTCCGTTATGGTTTCGTACGGGAAAGTGTGGGCTTCATCGGAAATTCCAATCAACCCTGGGTTTTTTTCCGGGGGCTCAACGATCAGACCGGAGCAGTCACGCGAACGAACAGCTTTCAGCGTCCGACGAACACGTTCGCGGACGATATGACGCGGATTCACGGGAGACACACGCTGCAGGTTGGCGGCCAGGTTGCGTTTATTCGTGAGCCCCGTAATAGCTTTCGCTCTTCTTTCAGCGACGGGAGCGCGAATGCCGGATGGTTCGACACGACAGGGTTTGCAAACAAGAATTCGCCACTAAATCCCGCCAAGAATATTAATCCCGCGACGGGAACACCCTATCCGAGCGTTGATCCCAGCTTCGCGAATTCGTATGATTTCCCGTTAACTGCCCTTATGGGCATGGTCTCCGAAGTGGATGCCCAGTACAATTTCGGGCGGAACGGCAGTGCTCTCGGGCAAGGAGACCCTCTCGTCCGGCATTTTGCAATCAACAGTTACGAAATGTACCTGCAGGATACGTGGAAGATGAAGCCGACATTTACTCTCACGCTTGGTCTTCGCTATTCGCTTTTCTCTCCGCCTTGGGAGACCAAGGGCTTGCAGGTTTCTCCTACGATGAACCTCGGACAGTGGTTCCAGAATCGAGCGATGGAAGGGGCCAATGGTCTCCCTTCCAATCTCGATAAGCCGGTAGCGTTTAACTGGTCCGGACCAGCCAACGGCGGGACGACTGGCTTCTACAACTGGGATTACCATGACTTTGGTCCTCGCGTGGCTTTTGCCTGGGCGCCGAAGAAAACGCAGGGGCTGCTCGGAAGTCTGCTCGGCGATGGGAAGACTTCCGTTCGTGCCGGGTTCGGAGTGGTCTATGACCGGTTCGGGCAAGGGCTGGTGGATTATTTTGACAGGACCGGATCCTTCGGTTTGTCGACCCAGCTTACCAATCTTGCGGCCCAACAAACGGTCCAATCGGTACCCCGTTTGACGGACATCCACACCATTCCTACGACGGACAGCCAAGGGAGAGTAATTTTCATACCGGCTCCTCAAGCCAATTTCCCAGTGCCTTTCCCTTCAGGCCTTTTCACGGCCGCAACAGGTCTAGATTCGTCGATTAAGACGCCCTATTCTTATACTCTGGACTTGTCAGTTGGGCGCGAATTGCGAGGAGGGTTCGCCCTCGAAGTTGCATACGTCGGCAGGCTGTCGCACCGCCTTTTGACTTCCGAAGATCTCGCAATGCCCCTTGATTTTCGCGACAAGAAGTCCGGCATCGATTACTTCACAGCTGTCCAAGCCTTGGCGAAGCTGTATCGTTCCGGCGTTAAGGACGAGACTTTTTCCAACTCCATGTTACCGGCCAACGTGGTGCAGTATTGGCAGGACCTAGTTTCGCCGCTAAAGCCGGGCGGTGCTTATGCCATCGGTGCCGCGGCGTATCCTGGCAATAACAAGACGATAGCCTTGACTGGGGGATGTATTGATCCGAATGACGCGGCTCCTCCGACATCCACAATGAATCCGGTTCTGGCTGCCTTTGATGGTTTTTGCGGCGGCAACTTCAACGAAACAACTCCACTACAATTTTTCGACTCTGTGGGATTTCAAGACATTGGAAATGCCACTCTGACTTGCCAAAACAACCCTTCGGACCTCTCCTGCAGTTACTACTTCCCAAGTGGCGGGCCGTTCACATTTTTTACCCCGCAGTATGCCGCCCTATACGGGTGGCGTTCGTTCGGAACGGCGAACTACCATGCCATGCAAGTCACGCTCAAACACGCGATGAGTCATGGCGTGCAGTTCGACTTGAATTATACCTACTCAAAATCGATAGACCTTTCTTCCGATGCGGAACGAGTGGGCACATTTGGCGGAATTGGCGGCAATCAGGTGATCAACGCCTGGTCGCCTTTCCAGTTCCGCGCCCCATCTGACTTTGACGCTACGCATCAAATGAATGCCGATTGGGTTGCGGATTTGCCCTTCGGCCGCGGTCGAGCTGTCGGGCACGACATGAATAAAGGCTTGGACGCGATCATCGGCGGGTGGCAGCTTTCCGGGCTCTTCCGCATCACCACCGGCTTCCCGGTCAGCATATTTAATGGGTTTAACTTCCCGACGAACTGGGATTTAAGCGGTAACGCCGTTGAACTGACCAACAAGATCCAAACGGGAGCTTTCAAAAACCCATCAGACGGTTCCGTTAACCTGTTTAAGGTTGGGCCGACTGCCGCGGCCTCCTTTTTCCGTGAGCCGTTACCGGGTGAGGCCGGACAGCGCAATTTCCTCCGTGGGGACGGCTACTTTGGCATCGACATGGGGCTTGCCAAGCGCTGGACCATGCCGTGGACCGAGAAACAGAGCCTTCAGTTGCGCTGGGAAGTCTTTAACGTTACAAACTCGACGCGGTTTGATGCCCAGAGTACTAACAACGCGATCGACTCTTTTGGGTCTCAGTTCGCGAACTACACTCGTCTGCTTACCAATCCGCGGGTGATGCAGTTCGCGTTGCGCTTCGAATTCTAAAATCGGCTCCTTCGGGCCTAGCCTGTCACGATTAAACCAGCCGCCGCGAAGGCGCAAGCCTCCCGGCGGCTCTTGTTTTTTTATCCAAAGTCTCGATTTACTGGTTTCGTCCTCGAATCTCAGATGTTCTGGCGGTACTCCGACGCCGACATAGTCTGTTACGCAGACAGGCAATGGCTGGGTTGAAACTAAATTGCTGTGCTTGGGTGGGTATCCTAGTCGCGGCCGCGGAGCTATGCTAATCTACTATTTGTGCTTGGGGCCGTGGTTGCTCCGAGCCTTACGGTCGGGGCGTAGCGCAGCCTGGCTAGCGCGCCTGGTTCGGGACCAGGAGGTCGATGGTTCAAATCCATTCGCCCCGACCACTCCAAAATCTTCCCTGCATTAGACTAAGCAGCCTTTTCAGCATCGCTTTGCAGCGACGTTTTTGTATCACAAGTATCACAATTGAACCCAAGGCCCGCGCGTTCGGCCCATTCGCGGCGGTACGGCACATCATCTCTTAGCTGTGCGGCGTATCGGTCTGTCAGGTCTTGCGCGTGGCCTAGCCATAGTTTGAGAAGGTCTTCCGGTACTCGCGCTTTGCGAAGCACTGCTGCGCGGTAACGTCGAAAGACGTGGAAACCGACTGTGCGACCTGCGGCTTGTCGCAGGCGTCGGCGGATGTTCTCGGTTCTGAGTGGCTTTCCCTGTCGCGTAGAAAATACGAAGCCTGACTTTCCGGCCACGTACTCGCGCAGGATTTTCGCTAAGGCTTCCGGCACGTCAACGACGCGAAATGCACTCAGCGTTTTCGGTTCTTGGATTTTCCCGCGCCACGCGCTCTGTTTCACTTGAATGACGCGGCAATCGGTTGAAAGATTTTCTACGCCAAGGCCGAGAGCTTCTCCGATGCGAAGGCCCGTTCCTGGCAACAGCGAAAAGAGAATACGGTATTTCGTTTTCTTTATGTTGCTCAGGATAGTTTCAAGCTCCGCTTGCGTGATGGTCGGACGGCGCTGCTTGTCTCGTTGGATGATTGGGAGGCCGATAAAGTCGCGGTTCCAGTTGCGCGGGAAAATCTGGTCGCCTTCCTCATTGACCGCCGAGGAGACGACCATCCGCACTACCTGGAAGTAGTTGATGATTGATTTCTGTGAAAGGCCCGCAACGCACATCTTTTCTACCAATTCGTGGGCCGTTTTGTTGGTCACGTCGGAAAGCGGCAAATCCCCGATATTCGGAAGGAGCCACGCCTTTAGGGCATCATTCCAGCCGGAGATACTTGCAGGTTTCACTGGCTTTCGCCTTCTCGTGGATAAAGATTCGAGCCATCGCTCGGCCTGCTGTCGAAACGTGATGGCAGGGCTAGTGTTTGTGACGAAGTTTTGCGGGCTGTTGATACCAATACGTTCGAGGTATTCCCGCAGTCGTTGGCGCGCAGTGGAACGGGTGGGGCAAAGGCCAAGCGCAACGGTTTTCTGCTTACCGCCTGGCGTTTCCTTCCCGAGTCCAAGATGTGTCCGATCTTCGTGGTGGTAGGAAATGTACTGGCAGAGCAAGCGTTTCAGATGGCGTTGGTTGATGGCAATGACGTGATCCATGAGGTCACGACGACAGCTGCCCA
>Ga0126373_10002871_pt1 | contig 12766 bp, 10 predicted proteins | sample PanSoiMetPlot_11_FD_92545 | JGI IMG/M metagenome (GOLD analysis project Ga0126373, IMG submission 92545) | Tropical forest soil microbial communities from Panama - MetaG Plot_11 | ecosystem: Environmental > Terrestrial > Soil > Tropical forest > Bulk soil | place: Panama | collected 2016-02-17
CTCGCCAAGGAGGTCGCGACCAAGACCAATGACGTCGCGGGTGACGGCACGACGACCGCGACCGTGCTGGCCCAGGCGATGGTTGCCGAGGGCCTGCGCAGCGTCGCGGCGGGCGCCAACCCGCTGGCGCTCAAGCGCGGCATCGACGCCGCCGCGACGGCTGTCGCGGACGCGCTGGGCAAGGTTGCGCGCGACGTCGAGGAGCGGACCGAGATCGCCAACGTGGCGACGATCTCCGCGCAGGACGCCAAGATCGGCGAGGTCATCGCCGAGGCCTTCGACAAGGTCGGCAAGGACGGCGTCATCACCGTCGAGGAAGCCCCGACGATGGGCATCGAGCTGGAGTTCACCGAGGGCATGCAGTTCGACAAGGGCTACGTCTCGGCGTACTTCGTCACCGACCCCGAGCGCATGGAAGCCGTGCTCGAGGACGCCTACATCCTGCTGTCTGGCGGCAAGATCTCGTCGATGCAGGAGTTCCTGCCGCTGCTGGAGAAGATCGCGCAGAGCAAGAAGCCACTCCTGGTGATAGCGGAGGATGTCGAGGGCGAGGCGCTGTCCACCTTGGTGGTCAACAAGATCCGCGGCCTGCTCAACGTTGCCGCGGTGAAGGCGCCAGGCTTCGGCGACCGGCGCAAGGCGATGCTCGCCGACATGGCCATCCTGACCGGCGGCCAGGTCGTCAGCGAGGAGGTTGGCATCAAGCTGGAGCTCGCCGGCCTGGACGTGCTCGGCCAGGCTCGCCGCGTCGTGGTGACCAAGGACAACACGACGATCATCGACGGCGACGGAACGCAGTCCGAGGTCGATGACCGGATCCGCCAGCTGCGGATCGAGATCGAGAACACCGACTCCGACTGGGACCGGGAAAAGCTCCAGGAGCGGGTCGCCAAGCTGGCGGGCGGCGTGGCCGTGCTGCGAGCAGGCGCCGCGACTGAGGTGGAGCTCAAGGAAAAGAAGCACCGGCTCGAGGATGCGATCTCGGCCACCAGGGCCGCGATCGAGGAGGGCATCATCCCGGGCGGGGGCAGCGCGCTCGTCCACACTGCAGCTCAGCTCGGTGATCTCGGCAAGGCGGGCGACGAGCTCACGGGCGTGCAGATCGTCCGGCGCGCGCTATCGGCGCCTGCCCGGTGGATCGCGGAGAACGCGGGAGCCGAGGGCGGCGTCGTTATCGGCCGGATCGCCGAGCTGCCGGCCGGTCACGGCTTCAACGCGGCCACCGGCGAGTTTGGTGACCTGATGGCCCAGGGCGTCCTCGACCCGGTGAAGGTGACCAGGTCCGCGGTTCAGAACGCCGCATCGATCGCCGGCATGCTGCTCACGACCGAGGTCCTGGTCAGCGAGAAGCCCGAGCCCGAGGAAGCGGCGGCGAACGGGCACGGACACGGGCACGGACACCAGCACTAGGCGCCAGCGAGCGCACCATTTCGTGGCGGGCCCCGCTCACCGGTCAGTCCGGTGGCGGGGCCTGCTGCCGTAGTGTGTGCCGTCAAGTCGGTTGTATAGAGCAATGCCTGATGTCGAGGCATTAATCAGATTTTATCAATTCTCCGTAGTCAATTGATATTCACAGCGTCCTTTGTGCCGCTACGGCGACACATCGTGACCTGCAGCAATTACCGAGAGTAGATTTCTGACTGCGTTTGGTTATCACTTTACGCAAGTGTCGGTACGACACCTCAATGTGACCTTTCTGTTGCCAATTTCCATGTTGGCTTTACCGTCCACTGGGGGAATCACGGTCTCATCCAGACAGACGCGAGACCGCTACTGAACCTGGGGGACCTGGTGAAGACGCTTGCTAGTACCGGGGCTGGCAACATAGGGGCGCTGGCAGATCTTGCCCGGTGCGGTCAGCCAGCCGCAATTGAGTCATTAGTGCGACAGATCCGGCCAATGGTGGTGCGCTATTGCCGGGCCAGGATGGACCGCATTTCCGGTCACCATCACGCAGCCGATGACGTAGCCCAGGAAGTCTGCATCGCTGTCGTGACCGCACTTCCGCGCTACCGCGACATGGGCCGCCCGTTCGTGTCGTTCGTCTTCGGCATCGCCTCGCACAAGCTGGCAGACGCCCAGCGCGCAGCGGCACGCCAGGCCATCCCGACCGAGGACGTGCCCGACGGGCCTGACGACCGGCCAGGACCAGAGGAAATCGCCGTGGCCTGCCTCGAGGCCGAGCGAGTCAGGGCACTGCTGGCCCAGCTCCCGGCGCAGCAGCATCGGCTGCTGGTGCTTCGGGTGCTATCGGGGCTGTCAGCCGAGGAGACAGGCGCGGCGCTCGGCATGTCACCCGGCGCCGTCCGCGTCGCGCAGCATCGTGCCCTGGCCCGGCTCAGGGCCATCGTCGCGGAGGACGAGTGGCTGGCCAAGTCGGCCTGAACCGTCGTCAGGCGAAAGCCGGATTATGCCGATGACGATGCCGATTCGCGGGCTTACGCTCAGGCCATGGCGCGCGTTGACCCGGCGGACGACAGCATCGAGCGCTTCATCGTCTATCACTACCGCTACGACCCGCAGCGGCGGGAACGGCGGCCGGTGGCGGTAGCGGCGTTCGACAACGAGCGGGAGTTCCTGGCCTGCATCCAGAGCGTGCAGGACGACATCAGCCGCCGCCGGGACGGCGGTGAGCCTGTCGAGGAGGGCGAGCACGCGTCGGGAACCGTACAGGGGCCCGGGTATCTGCGCCGCGCGGCGAACGGGCACCTGCTCAGGCGCGCGATCAGCCACGGAGCCGCCGGACAGTGGATGGAGGATCTGGAGCTGCCCACCAGCATGTCCGTCATGCGGGCGGAGCGCCCACCTGACTAGCGCTGGCGATCGCGAGGCCATCTGCGCAGGGGTCTGCCGGGCCGGCGCGCCCGTCGCGGCGGCCATGGCCAAGTCGGCCGCGCCGGTTACTAGGATGAATGACATCCCACACGGCCCCGGACACGGAACGTGATATGGACGAGAAGTTCGGCCCGCCCGCCCTCACCTTCGATGACGTGCTCCTGCTGCCTGCGCACTCGGACATTTTGCCGAGCGAGGCGGACATGACCGCGCGGCTGACGCCGCGCCTGAAGCTGAGGATCCCGCTGCTGTCCTCCGCCATGGACACCGTCACCGAGGCCCGGATGGCCATCGCGATGGCCCGCCAGGGCGGAGTGGGCGTCCTGCACCGGAATATGGCCCTCGAGGAACAGGCCCAGCAGGTAGACATGGTGAAGCGGTCCGAGGCCGGCATGATCACCAACCCGGTGACGTGCGGCACGGATGCCACCGTGGCGGACGTCGAGGACCTGTGCGGCCGCTACCGGATCTCGGGCGTACCGGTGACGGACGCCGACGGCGTTCTCGTCGGTATCGTCACCAACCGTGACATCCGGTTCGAGGCCGATCACCGTCGGCGGGTGACCGAGGTCATGACGCCGATGCCGCTCGTGACCGCCCCGGTCGGCGTGACGCGGCCTGAGGCCCTCCGGCTGCTCCGCAGCAACAAAGTAGAGAAGCTGCCGATCGTCGACCCTGCGGGCAGGCTGCGCGGCCTCATCACGGTCAAGGACTTCACCAAGAGCGAGAAGTTTCCCAGTGCGACTAAGGACGCCGAGGGCCGGCTCGTGGTCGGCGCGGCGGTGGGTGTGGGCGAGGACGCGAAGCGGCGCGCCCAGGCGCTGGTCGAGGCGGGCGCTGACTTCCTGGTGGTGGATACCTCCCACGGCCACGCGCAGGCGGTGATCGACATGGTCCGCCAGGTCAAGGCGAACACCAGGGCCGAGGTCATCGGCGGCAACGTGGCCACCAGGGCCGGGGCCCAGGCGCTGGTAGAGGTGGGCGCCGACGCGGTCAAGGTGGGTGTCGGACCCGGCTCGATCTGCACGACCAGGGTCGTGGCCGGAGTCGGGGTACCTCAGATCACCGCGATATACGAGGCGGCGCAGGCGTGCCGGCCCGCCGGGGTGCCAGTCGTCGGCGACGGTGGCGTGCAGTATTCAGGGGACATCGCCAAGGCCATCGCCGCGGGTGCGGACACCGTCATGCTCGGCAGCCTGCTGGCGGGTTGTGAGGAAGGGCCAGGCGAGCTGGTTTTCATCAACGGCAAGCAGTTCAAGCTGTACCGGGGCATGGGCTCGCTCGGCGCGATGCGCAATTCAGAGCGGGGCAAGTCCTTCTCGAAGGACCGGTACTTCCAGGACGACGTGCTGCGCGAGGACAAGCTCGTGCCGCAGGGTGTCGAGGGCCAGGTGCCCTACCGCGGGCCGCTAGCCGCGGTCGCCGACCAGCTCACCGGCGGACTGCGCGCCGCCATGGGTTACTGTGGCGCCCGGACGATCGCGGAGCTGCAGCAGGCACGGTTCACCCAGATCACCAGCGCCGGCCTGGTGGAGAGTCACCCCCACGACATCCAGATGGTGGCCGAGGCGCCGAACTATGGCGGGCGGCTCACCTAGGCCCGGCAGGCCGACGCCGACCCTCGCGGTCTGCTACCAGCGCATGCCGAGGCCGGCGGGGGTGCGGCCGCGCAGTCGCGCGGGAGCGGAGCAAGCCGAGGGAGCAACGTGAGCGTGGTGGAGATCGGGCGGGGCAAGAGCGGTCGCCGGGCATACGCGCTGGACGAGATCGGCATCGTGCCATCCCGGCGAACACGCCACCCAGAAGAGGTCTCGATCGCCTGGCAGATCGACGCCTACCGGTTCGAGATGCCACTGGTCGTGGCGCCCATGGACAGCGTCGTGTCGCCGGCGATAGCCATCGCAATCGGCCGCCTCGGCGGCCTGGCGGCGCTGGACCTGGAAGGGCTATGGACCCGGTACGACAACCCTGAGCCGCTGCTGGCGGAGGTCGCGGAGCTCGACGACACGGCCGCGACGCAGCGCTTGCAGCAGATCTACGCCGAGCCGATCAAGGAAGAGCTCATCGGCCGGCGCATCGAGGAGATCCGCGCGGCCGGCGTGACCACTGCGGCAAGGCTGTCCCCGCAGCGCACCGTCCGCTATTACAAGCCGGTTATCGACGCGGGGGCCGACATCTTCGTGATCCGCGGCACCACGGTGTCAGCGGAGCACGTCTCCGGACGCGCCGAGCCGCTCAACCTCAAGCAGTTCATCTACGAACTCGACGTGCCGGTCATCGTCGGCGGCTGTGCTACCTACACCGCTGCGCTGCACCTGATGCGCACGGGCGCGGCCGGCGTGCTGGCCGGGTTCGGCGGCGGGGCAGGGCACACCACCGCAGCGGTGCTCGGCGTCGCGGTGCCCATGGCAACGGCCATTGCCGACGTCGCTGCTGCGCGGCGGGATTACCTGGATGAGTCCGGCGGCCGGTACGTGCACGTGATCGCCGATGGCGGGATGACCCGCAGCGGTGACATCGCCAAGGCACTCGCGCTCGGCGCGGACGCGGTCATGGCCGGGTCGCCGGTCGCCCGCGCCGCCGAGGCACCCGGCCGGGGCTACCACTGGGGCAGCGAGGCGCACCACCCGGACCTGCCCCGCGGAGCCCGGCTCAAGGTCGGGACCATCGGGTCCCTCGAGCAGATCCTCCTCGGGCCCTCGGCGGTCGCGGACGGCTCCATGAACATCATGGGCGCGCTCCGCCGGACGATGGCGACATCCGGCTACTCCGATCTCAAGGAGTTCCAGCGGGTAGAGGTCGTGGTGACGCCCAGTGCCCCGCCGCGCTGAAGGCCGGGTCTGGCCCGCGGTCCGGTCGGCCGGAACGCAGCAGGCCGGGCCGAACCACAGCGCAGGAGGCGAACCGGCGATGGCATCGACGCGCCTGGGCCCGGCGGAGCGGGCCGCCGCACTGGAGGGGCTGGCCAGCGGTGAGCTTCAGGTCCTCGTGATCGGAGGCGGCGTCGTGGGCGCGGGCGTCGCGCTGGACGCCGTGACCAGGGGCCTGCAGGTCGGGCTTGTCGAGGCGAGGGATTTCGGCTCGGGCACCTCGTCGCGCTCGAGCAAGCTCATCCACGGCGGGCTGCGGTACCTGGAACAGCTCAACGTCGGCCTGGTGCGGGAGGCGCTGAGCGAGCGGTCGCTGCTGCTGCAACTGATCGCTCCCCATCTGGTGCACCCGGTGTCGTTCCTCTTCCCGTTCACCCACCACGGGTGGGAACGGGCCTATGTCGGCCTCGGCGTGACCGCGTATGACTCACTGGGGTTCTCCTTGGGCCAGACCCGGGGCCTGCCCGGCCACCGGCAGCTGACCCGCGGCGGCGCGCTGAAGCTCGCCCCGGCCCTCAAGCGGTCGGCGGTGACCGGTGGGCTCGTGTACTGGGACGCGCAGGTGGACGACGCCCGGTATGTGATGAGCCTGATGCGCACGGCCGCCGGCTACGGCGCGCAGGTCGCATCGCGTACGCAGGTCACAGGCTTTCTGCGAGAAGGCGAACGAGTGACCGGCGTCCGCGCCACCGACCTGGAGACGGGGAACGCGCTCGAGATCAGGGCGCAGCAGGTTGTCAACGCGACCGGCGTGTGGACCGACGAGATCCAGGCGATGGTCGGTGGCCGCGGCACCATCAATGTCCGCGCGTCCAAAGGCGTCCACCTGGTCGTGCCGCGGGATCGCATCCACTCCTCGACCGGCATCATCGTGCGAACACCGGTCAGCGTGCTCTTCGTCATTCCGTGGGGACGGCACTGGATCATCGGCACAACCGACACCGACTGGGCGCTCAACAAGGCGCACCCGGCAGCCAGCCGCACCGACATCGAGTATGTGCTCGGCCAGGTCAACCGGGTCTTGCGGGTGCCGCTGACCAGTGACGACGTCGAAGGCGTGTACGCAGGTCTGCGGCCGCTGCTGGCAGGCGAGTCGGACCTGACATCGAAGCTGTCGCGCGAGCACACGGTGGCGCACCCGGTTCCAGGCCTGGTGATGATTGCGGGCGGCAAGTACACCACCTACCGGATCATGGCCCGTGACGCCGTCGATGCCGTGGCACACGGGCTCGACGGCAAGGTCGCGCCGTCGTGCACTGACCGGATCCCGCTCGCCGGCGCGGACGGCTTCATCGCGCTGTGGAACTCCCGGTACTCCCTGGCCCGGTCCTCGGGACTGCACGTCGCCAGGATCGAGCACATGCTGCGCCGGTACGGCTCGCTGATCGGCGAGGTGCTCGACCTGATTGCGGCGGACCCGTCGCTGGCCAGGCCGCTGGCCGGCACCGATGACTACCTGCGTGCGGAAGTCGTCTACGCGGCCTCCCACGAGGGGGCGCGGCACCTGGACGACGCGCTCGCCCGCCGGACCCACGTCTCGATCGAGACATGGGACCGTGGCCTGTCCGCTGCCGAGGACGCCGCAACCCTCATGGCGGGGCCGATGAAGTGGAAATCGCGCCAGGTCGCCCGAGAGCTGGAGAACTACCAGGCCGGTGTCGCGGCCGAGCGAGCGTCCCAGGAAGCCGACACCGACCAGGACGCGGACGCCATCAGGCTCGGCGCGCCGGACATCGTCCCTGTCGTGTCCGGCGACGTCGTGACCGCCTGACGGCTGGGCCGCCCTGACATTCGTGCCGCCACGGCGTGTGCAGGCTGTGGCTGCGCGGCTGACCCAGGACTCTCACCGTGGCAGTGTGGCGGTGTGCGCGATGGTCCGAGTGCGGCGGTGCGGGCGGTTGCTGCGCGGCTGCCGCTCGGACCCGGCGTCTACCGCTTCCGGGACGCGAGCGGTCGGGCGCTCTACCTCGGGAGAGCCGCCAGTCTCCGCAGCCGGGTCAGGTCGTACTGGGGCGACCTCGGCGACAGACCTCACCTCGCTGGCATGGTGGCCGCGATCGCCAGCGTCGAGGCCGTCGAATGCGCATCCGAGCACGAGGCCGCGTGGCTGGAGCGCAGTCTCCTGGAAAGAACGCTGCTGCCCTGGAACAAGACAGCAGGCGGCCAGGAGGTCGAGGTCTTCCTTCGGCTGGACGTCTCCGCCCGATCGCCAGGACTCACCGTTGTCCACCAGACCCGGCGCGGTGACGGCGCGCGATACTTCGGCCCGTACCTGGGCGGCCTGCGGGTCCGGCTCGCTGCCGCCGCGCTGCTGCGGGTGCTCCCGCTCGACTACGCCGGCGAGACGCCGGGAACCGTCCGCGAGTTCGGCAGGCGCCGTGGCGCCGTGCCTGCCGACCGGGTTGCGCTCGCGGCAGCCATAGGCGCTGTCCTGCATCGCGAGCCGGCCGCCATGGACACCGTGCAGGCGGAGCTGACGGTGCGGCGCGACGCGGCCGCCGAGGCGGAGTCGTATGAGCTGGCTGGCCGCATCCACAGCGAGCTGATCGCGCTGGGCTGGGTCACGGCGCCGCAGCGCGCAGCTGTCGCCGAGCCCTCGGACGCCACCGCCTGCGGCTGGGCCAATGGCGTGCTCACCCGGTTCGATATCACCGGTGGCCGGATCCGCGGCTGGCGCCAGCACCCCCAGTCAGCAACCGCGGCTGCCCCGCTGCTGGCCGCGACGCCGCCGGGGTGGCGCGAGTTCGCCGACCACAACGCCCGCCTCGCCGCGCGCCTGAGCGGTGCCAGCGAGGATTAGCTGGCAGCCGGAACCCACCTTCGAGCGCCCTAGGGGACACTTTCCACCGACTTGGCGCGCCCGCGCGGATGATATGTGGTGGTATGGGTGCGCGTAATAGGTGGAAAGTCAGAAGTGCCATCCCGCCCTAGTACAGCGTGGGGTTCTGCTGCGGTTGACGCGGGGTGCTGACAAGGATTTTCTGATACGAGTGTCGATTCTTGTGACGATTGTGCACCTATGCGATCTTGAGCGCTATGACGCACGTTGTGCTTGCTCTCACGCACCCGCAGGGCGCTGCCTCGCATCCAGGCACCGGGACCTTCTGGCTGGCAATCGGCCTGCTCGCCGGCATGGCGACCGTCTGGTTTACACCCGGCTGGCTGAAAACGATCATTCTCATCGCCGATCTCGTGGCGCTGGGCTGGTCCGCTGTGATCCTGCATTACACGGATACCGGGATGGGGCGCTGGGTGTTGATCGCCGCGGTCTTCCTCGTGATCGGGATGTTCATTGGCGTTCTCAACGGGCTCAGGCACCTGGGGGAGGCCGAGCGCCGCGGCCGGCTCAGCAACATCAGGAAGATCGGCGGCTGGATCTAACCGAGTGATCACACCGGCGGCTACCAAGGCCTGGCCAGACGCTGGCGCGACTAGACTGCCGGGCATGCCCAGACCGCGCGTGTTCTCCGGTATCCAGCCGACAGCGGACTCGTTCCACCTCGGTAACTACCTCGGTGCGCTGCGCCAGTGGGTGATCTTGCAGCAGTCGCACGAGACCGTGTACTGCGTCGTCGACCTGCACGCGATCACGATGCCGCACAAGCCAGCCCAGCTGCGCCAGCGCACCAGAGTGGCGGCCGCGCAACTGTTCGCGGCAGGTCTCGACCCTGACTCCTCGATCGTGTTCGTGCAGAGCCACGTGCCCGAGCATGCCGAGCTGGAATGGGTGCTCTCCTGCATCACCGGGTTTGGCGAGGCCAGCAGGATGACCCAGTTCAAGGACAAGTCGGCGAAGGGCGGCGCCGAGAGCGCCAGCGTCGGGCTGTTCACCTACCCGATCCTGCAGGCGGCCGACATCCTGCTGTACGACACCGACCAGGTTCCCGTGGGCGAGGATCAGCGGCAGCATCTCGAGCTGACCCGTGATCTTGCGCAGCGCTTCAATCATCGGTTCGGCAAGACCTTCGTCGTGCCGGCGCCGTACATCCTGCCGGAGGTCGCCAAGATCACTGACCTGCAGGATCCGTCGACCAAGATGAGCAAGTCGTCCTCCTCTCCGCAGGGGATCATCGACGTGCTCGAGGAGCCCGGCTCGATCCGCCGGAAGATCATGCGCGCGGTCACCGACACCGACGGAGAGGTGCGGGTCGACGAGGAGGCAAAGCCCGGCGTCACGAATCTGCTCAGGATCTACTCAGCGCTGGCTGGCGAGCCGGTGGCCAGCCTGGAGCAGCGGTACGCCACATCCGGCTACGGGACGCTCAAGAAGGACCTGGCCGAGGTCGTCGTCGATTCGTTCGCGCCTATCAGGGAGCGGACCGAGAAGCTGCTCGCCAACGAGGCGGAACTCGACCGGCTGCTTGCTGACGGCGCTGCCCGAGCGCGCGGGCTGGCTGTCGCCACGATGGCGCGGGTGCGGGATCACATCGGGTTCCTGCCCGCAGGCTGACGCTTTTGCCCGACTCGGTTGACAACATCGACGTGGCCCGCGACGGTTAGATACCGAACGACACCGGTCCAAACGGCGTCGTTCTGGTCACTAATTTGAATATGTAATGCGCGCCCGGGTAATTGTGCACACCGGGCAGGCCACCGACCCCCACGCCTGCCGAGGGATGTGATCAAGATGGCTGGGATGCTTCGCGTCCGCCGCAGCCAGGGCGCGCTGAGCGGCGCATTCCTGGTGTTGCTTGGCTTGTGGGGCGCGCTGATCCCGTTCGTTGGTCCGTACTTCCACTACGCGTACTGGCCCACGCCCGAGCGCGCCTGGGCGGTGACCGCGGGCCGGATGTGGCTGGAGGTGCTGCCAGGCGCGGTGACCATGGTCAGCGGCGGGGTCATGATTATCAGCCGGTTCCGCATGTTGGTGGTGCTCGGTGCGTGGCTGGCCGCTCTGGCGGGTGTCTGGTTCGCCTTCGGGTACGTCGTCGCGGCGCGCTGGGCCACTCTCCCGGCCGCGGGTAAGCCGGCCGGCAGCGGCACTGCGCGCGTCCTGCTCGAGCAGTTCGGCTTCTTCACTGGGCTCGGCATTGTCATCGTGTTCATCGCCGCGGTGGCGCTCGGACGGCTCACCGTCCTCGGGGCCAGGGACGAGACGGACGACTGGGATGACTTCGGCGAGCCTGCATCCGAGCCGCGCGTGCTGCAGCCGGCCGGGGCCGGGCGCAGCATTGCGCGCATCGTCCCGGTTCCGGTCTTCCGCGGCCGCAGTACGGCCGGGCGCTAGCGCGCCACGCGGCGGTCGGCGCCCTTGGCGAACTGCCCGGCGATAGTCGGCGGGGCAAGCGGCGGCACGAGCGAGCCGACGGGGCTGATCTTGCCGTTCATCGCGAAGCCCCAGTCCAGCAGTTTCTCCGCCGACGTGATCTCCTGCAGCGAGGTGCAGTGCAGGACGGTCACGATCAGCGTGACACCGTTGCGCCGCGCGAGCCCGATGTAGGTGGCCCCGGAACTGACCGTCCAGCCGATCTTGCCGCCGATGCCGCCCGGGTACTTCGTCAGCAGAGAGTTCTGGTTGACCATGGTTTCCCAGTCGCCTGGCTTGAGCTCGAGACGGCTGGTCAGGGTCTGGTCGTAGGCCATGAACGCGGGCATGCGCAGCGCCTGTCTGGCGATCAGCGCCTCGTCGTAGGCCGAGATGACCTGCCCGGCAGCTGGCAGGCCGTTCGGCAGCCTGGCCACGACGTCGTAGGCCTGCAGGCGCCGCGCCTCAGCGTTGATCAGGGCCATGCCAGCGGCCTCGGACCCCGCTGCCTGCGTGAGCACGACGGCCGCGTCGTTGGCCGAGACCATCAGCAGGGCCCGGAACAAGTCGGCGACTTTGTACGAGCGGCCGGTGACCAGCCCCGCGCTCGTCGGCTGCTGCGAGGTTGCGAGCTGGCTCGCGACGACGTCGGCGTCGGGGTTGAGCCGCGGGATCAGCGCGATGGCGGTCAGCACCTTCAGCGTGCTGGCCGGGCCGTACTCGCCATGCGGGTCCTTAGCCGCAAGCACCTGGCCCGTGTCAGCGTTAGCGACGACCCACGCTGATGCGGGCACGCTGGGCAGTGGCGGGCCTGAGCCGGCCGGCTCATCCACAACGATCCCGTTACTCGCCATCAGCGTCCCGCCGACGACCTGCGCGGCCGGGCTGCCCGGCGGTGGTATCGACGGGAACGGACGGGACGGGCGGCTATCACGCCCGGCCGTGGTGGCCTTCGGCGCCAGGCCCGACGGCCCGGCGAGCACGGCAGCCGCGACGGAACTCGCAGCTGCCGCGGCGACGACCGCCGTCACGAGCCAGGATTTTCGCCGCACTCCTGACCTCCCTGACCGGAGCCGGCCGCGTGGGCCGATGTCAACCGGGCGTTCCCGGCCGGGCTGCGGCCTGCCGACACCGGAACCAGATTTTGCCCAGGCGTGGGTGAGCTTTTAGCGGTGACCGCGGAACGAAACCACACGTTCCCAGTCTAAACGGGCACCGTCGCCGTGGTGTAGCTCACAGGCAACACCCGGGCGTCGCCACCGTAGGCTTGGATTATGAGCCGGACATCGGAGTCGGGCGCGCCGATCAAGGGCGTGTACGGGCCCAAGGACGTGCTGGACACCGACCCGGCGGCCACGCTGGGCGAGCCCGGAGCGTTCCCTTTCACGCGGGGCATCTACCCGACCATGTACACCACGCGCCCGTGGACGATGCGCCAGTACGCGGGGTTCTCGACCGCGGCCGACTCCAACCGCAGGTACCACCAGCTGATCGCGGCCGGGACGACAGGCCTCTCGGTGGCCTTCGACCTGCCAACGCAGATGGGTTACGACTCTGACGCACCGCAGGCGCGGGGCGAGGTGGGCAAGGTTGGCGTCGCCATCGACTCGCTGGAGGACATGCGGCAGCTGTTCGACGGGATCCGGCTGGACCAGGTGTCGACGTCCATGACCATCAACGCGCCCGCCGCGATCCTGTTGCTGCTGTATGAGCTGGTCGCCGAGGAGCAGGGGGTCAGCCGGGCAACGATCTCGGGCACCATCCAGAACGACATCCTGAAGGAGTACATCGCCCGCGGCACCTACATCTACCCGCC
>Ga0126373_10002872_pt1 | contig 12763 bp, 12 predicted proteins | sample PanSoiMetPlot_11_FD_92545 | JGI IMG/M metagenome (GOLD analysis project Ga0126373, IMG submission 92545) | Tropical forest soil microbial communities from Panama - MetaG Plot_11 | ecosystem: Environmental > Terrestrial > Soil > Tropical forest > Bulk soil | place: Panama | collected 2016-02-17
CGAGCTCCAGCGCCTGCGCGCGCATCCAATCGAGGCGCTGGTGGATTTCTTCGGATAGAGGGTCTGCTTTCGCGGGATTCCTCTCCAGCGCCGCAAGTTCCTCGTTGAGCCACGCTGGCGAGACCTGAACGGCGCCTTCGTGTGTCCGGACTTCCCAAACCGAAGGCAGCGATTCTCGGAGATTCGAAATTTCGGCGGGACTTCTCTTTGACTCGGACACTTGGCGCGCGAGCTGATCGAGCCGTGCTGCGTAAGCGGACACGCTGATTTCTTCTGCGTCCGGGGTAGGTTCGAGCGCGACTCGCGCCGCCGGCGTGAGAACGGCGCCGAGCAGAAAAATGAAGGCAAATTTTCTGTACCGGAATACGGCAGCGGCTTTTGACACTGTGCCTTCAGGCGGTCGAAGGAGCGCCCGGCAGCTGCGCGTCTGGTGGAGAACTTGGCTCGAGCGAGGCCATCAGGTGCTGCAGATCGAAAGCTTCCTTCCGCACGCGCAGATTGTAGTACATCAGCGAATAGGCAATCGTTCCAATCGGGCCCACCAGAACCTGCGCGATGAAGCTTCCGAGGTGCTGGAGAACCGCCAGCCCGAACGGAAGCTGGTGAGGCTTCGTAATAGATCCGGCCATAAACATGAAGGGCACCTGAAAAATTGCGCTCACGATCCAGCTCATCACGGCCACAAGCAACCCGATCAAGAATATTTCGCCCGTAAAGTCTTTCGTGAGCTCCCAGCTCCGGCCCACGGCGGCCGACGCTGATTCACCTTCAAGCATTGCGGCCGGGACTGCCACGGCAACGCGGCAGGCAAAGATAATGCCGGGGATAATCAGAAGAATGAAGCCCGCGCCAACGATCAGCGCATTCAGGATGCCGACACCCACAAGCGTAAGGACCTTGCCGCGTACCCGGCGAAACGCCTCCCGGATGCTGGCTGGCTTGCCGAGGTACAAATCCGAAACCGCAAAGACCGTGGCGGCGTGCACAATCGCAATTAAAATCAGATAGACCACAATGAAAATGAGCAGCCCCCCAAAAATTCCACTGAGATATCCGGCGCTGGGCACGACAGCTGGGTGCGTTCCAACTGGCGCTTTTGCTCCGCCTCCCCCGGATGCGTATCGCACTGTTGACGTGGCCATTTGGATTATGAAAATCAGCAAATAGGGCAAAGCGGAGATCCCCGCGAACAGCCAGAAATAGCCCTTGTACAGGTTAAACGTTCGATCGAGAACCTCTCCGAGGCTCATAGGACGAAGGTCGGCAACGGGCATGAACCCTCCCAGAACACGCCAAGTTACGCAATATAATCACAAATTTACTTCCGAAAGAAGTGCCTGAGAGGCGATCCTTTCTTCGAATTGCGAAATGGTTAACTTGTCTCGCCTGATCCAGTTTCCTCGACTTGCGGTGTTACCTTATCGGACGGCACAAGCGGGGACCTTTCAAGTCAGCGTGAGCGGGCTCTCCTCGGTCTGTGAGAAGGAGTTAGGCGGTAAATATTGAAGGGCGGAAAAATCCAATGCAATGCCTGGGAAATCCGTCGTTGGCCCCCGGCGGCCGTGTATATCTGTATGGTCGTGTATGCCCACGCGAAGCTTCCTTATCGGGGGCTTCTCCCAAGAAGTCTTCGGAGAGGACTACATCAGGCTACACCCCACACACTCACACCTTCCGGTCACGGCGATGCGTGGTGCTCGCCGGGCGCTACCGGCGCGCTTTGTGCCTCTGACCCTTGAAAACAGGGATTTCACGAGGTACTTGGTTGCGAGTAATAATGATTCCATAACAAGTCGGCTCCAGCCGCGACTAGACTTTGTGGGAGGACATCATGAACCCAAAAGAAATATCTACAGGTTTTGCTGGGAGAGTTTTGCTCGGCGGAGAAATTTCCGTCCATCGTCTCGGATTCGGGGCGATGCGTCTCACGGGGGAAGGCATTTGGGGCGTTCCTGAGAATCGGACTGAGGCGATAGCGGTTCTCCGCCGGGCGTCAGAGCTCGGTGTGAATCTTGTTGACACAGCCGATTCCTATGGTCCCAACGTAAGCGAGGAGCTGATTGCTGAGGCGCTATTCCCCTATCCCAAGGATTTCGTGATCGCGACGAAGGGAGGCTGGAACCGTCCAGGACCGAACCAGTGGACCCACGATGCCTCTCCGGCGCATCTGCGCGAGGCGGTTGAGGGCAGCCTAAAGAGGCTGCGGCTAGAGCGGATTGATCTCTATCAACTTCACACGCCCGACCCCGTGGTGCCCTTCGAGGATTCCGTTGGGACGCTAGCGCAGCTCAAGAGCGACGGAAAGATTCGCCTCATCGGTTTGTCGAATGTCACGCAAGAGCATATCGAGCGTGCCCGCCGGATTGTTCCGATCGTTTCGGTGCAGAACCGCTATAGCTTTGCAGACCGTGAATGGGATTACGTTGTGGATTATTGCGAGCACAACGGAATCGCCTTCATCCCGTGGTTTCCGCTGGGCGCAGGCAGGGTTGCGGGCCAGGCGCTCGATCAGATCGCTCGGGCACATCAAGCCACACCACACCAGGTTGCCATTGCATGGCTATTGAAACGATCGCCGGTGATGCTGCCCATTCCGGGAACATCGTCGGTTAAACATCTCGAAGAGAATATTGCTGCAAGTTCGATACGGCTGGCCGACGACGAGTACGAGAAACTTAAGCGTGTACCGCAACGAGCTGCAACGCGATAGTGGCCAAGCCAGCCATGTACCGGGACAAGGCCTGAAGAACGGTTGCAAGAAGCGTGCAAAACGAAGGAGTGCAAAGCCACGGGCTCACTCTGGTTTCGTCTCGCTTCATGATCTTGCGTCGCGATGGGACCTCGCGATCCACTCCCGAACCTACCTCCGTGGCACTCATCCCCCCTTGGACTCGGAGCGCCTTCGTCTCTCGCGCCTACGAAGTCCGGGCGCCTTATCGTAACGGAATGCGAGCGCTTGACTCTCCGAGTTTCTTGTACTACTAGGTCCTCTAGAAAGTAACGCGACAACGGGATTCTCGCCACGTTCAAGGTGGGGAGCTAAAAAAGAGAGATTCCGATCGCTAGCCACTCTTAGATCTTAGTTCAAGGGGAGGGGACATGCGGTTGCTGACATCAATCACTGCTGCGATATTTGCGTTTGCGCTGGCTTGCGCCCTACCCGTGAGGGCACAGCAAGACCTTGATTCCGTGAAAGCGGACCCGGCGCACCACAAGGTCGAGTTTGAAAACGACCAGGTACGCGTCGTGCAGTATAAAATCGCGCCGGGTGAGCAGACTGCCCGGCACCATCATCCGGACAGCATCATCGTCCCCCTGACCGGCGGCAGCGTCCAAAACACAACGGATGACGGAAAGACCACCGTCACGCAAGCCAACGCTGGAGACGCGTTTTGGCGGCCTGCCTTGACGCACGTGAGCAAGAATGTCGGGAATAAGCCGATCGAAGGAATTCTGGTGGAGCCGAAGAATCCCCGTTCGGCCAGGCCAGCGGGGTCGGCGGACGAGACGACGTTTCCGGGAGCCCGGGCCAAGGTGCTGTTCGAGAATGAGCAGGTCCGCGTGGTCCACTATCGTCTCAACCCTGGAGACAAGAACGACATGCACGGTCATCCAGATAACGTGCAGGTGATGCTGACGGACGCGAAAGCGGCGGTGACAACACCGGATGGCAAGACCACTCAGTCCCAGGGCAAAGCCGGCCAGGTTAACTGGCGGCCGGCCACAGTGCATTCCGTTCAAAACACCGGTGATAAGCCTTTTGAGGGAGTGCTGGTTGAGATGAAGGGCGGGGCGAAAACGGACGGGACGTAAGAACCCGCTTCACGCCCTAAAAATCCTCGCCGTGCATCGAGCTCGAGAGAGCCGCGGGGAAGTGTCAGTTTTCCTTCCGCCATGTCACTTCGACGCGTAGCGGAGATTCGTTCTTACGAGAGTCGGAGAAGAACGAGGCTGGGTCGACGTTCAAGTCTGTCAATCCCGTTGGAATTGTTCCAGATATGCGGGTCTCGTTTCCTTGCACCGCGAACTGAAACGGCACTTGTTTGTATCGCACGGTCTGGCCGGCGATCTCGATCTGCACGTCGGCGAATAAAGCTTCCGGTGGGGGTTTCTCTTCGCGACGCTCGGAAGCACTGGTTTCGGTCGGAGCTTGGGGACTCCGCGCAAGTTCACTTGCATCCCAAAAATCGTCCCGATCTAGAATTTCGACGCCGATCTGGCGGTCTCCTCCCGAATCGAACCGGGAGTAAACAACCCGCGCACGCACCCTGCCGCTCCTGTCCCTCCGGCACAGGAGCACTGTTCGACCAGGTTCCACGCGATGGCGGCATGTCAAACCAGCGCCGCGCCAGCTGATGCTCGAAGTCCACGTCTCTTCTTCCCACGTTTGGCCTGGGTCTTCACGACGCAACCATAGTGGTACGGATGCAGAAGTCCTGGGACCCCGACGTAGGCGTTGGTTTAACTGCTCTACCAACCGTAGAACCTCGAGCAAGCGAGTGTTTGCGGGAGAGTGAGAGCTGTGCTCGGAACTAAGAAGCTGATTTGCCTGTGATGCGCAGCCGATCAGGAATTTCTGGAATGATTCCGTGGCAGCCGCATCGAACGGCTGGTTTCGGAGCCGCTCGCTCCGCGATTCGAGCGCCCGTATGGAGCTGCCAGCGAAATGCTCCATGCAAAATGATTGCTCCTCAAAACTTGCCACCGCGGGCTCGCCGCACGATTACGTGGCGCACTGCCGGCCTTCGAAATCCGCTGGGATGGCCGGTGATTCGATTCGAGTGTCCATCGCACTTTCCCGGAAGTCAAATTTAGGAGGGTTTTCTATCCTCTGTCTTTCTTTCCAACCCCCTTCGCTAACTCTGAAATCGCACCGCCAACATACTCAAGGTGGCTTCGGCTATAATTCTCGATTTCACTTGCGAACTGCTGCGACGTCTCGTTGGCTTTTTCTCGAAAAGCCTGAAGGCTCTCTTGGACAAGCGGCGCGACTGCGTTTTGAACCCGCGCCGTCGCCTCGGCCTCGTGCTTCTGAGACAAGCCCCGGAGGTCGCTGAGAGCTTCAGTGATGGCGGCTCGCGTGGCTCGTTCGATTTCCGCTTGGGCTGTTTCCAGGCGACCGCGGATCGTTTTCTCGAATTGCTTTTCGAGCTCCCCATGGACCTGTTTGATCTGAGCCGTGCTTTCGCCGAGCGACCGGCCCACGATGGCCGAAAACTGTTGAGAGCTCTTGTTCAGATCGGAGATCATTTTTTGCGCGCGATCTAATAGCGGAACTGATTGTTCCTTGAGGCGCGCGATAATTCGGTCCACGGAATCTCGGCGCAGCGCTTCTATGGAACGTTGCAATTTCTCGAGCGCGCTCGTGGATAAGGCCTGTGATACCTCATCCATTTCACGTCCGCGAGTCTGGATTCGATCGCATGCGAGCTGAAGCTCGGCTTCCATCTCCTTGAGCCATCGATTCCGCAGCGAGTCGACACTCTCCTGTGCCCTCGCCCTAAACTGCTGCAGCGATTTTTGCGCCGTCGTATTTGCAGTCGCCCTAGCGGCCTCCGTGACAATCTCCTTTATTTCTCGCTCCAAATTCCCGCGCAATTCTTGGAAGGTGCTGTTCGCTCGATCGCGGACGGCGAGGTCAACCGCTTCAGACAGCATGTTTTCCAGTTGTTGTTGGAACCCACCTATGACATTTGCTATCGGCGTGCCAGGAGGTGGTGGCGAAATCGTCTGCGCCTTAGGGGGTTTTACAACCTCGCTGATTTTTTGTTCCGTAGCAATGCCGTTCGCCTCTGCCCTCGGTACCGCGAACGGCTTAGGTCTGGAAGTGTCCAGGTCGACGCTTTTTGGCCCGCAGAACGGCAACCAGTCCTTTGGCGGATCGTTGAGTCCCCATATGTTGCACGGATCATCGAATTCAACAGCCGTCTGGAAAGGCTGTCCAGTAAAGTCTGGATACCGGACGTACTTCACCCGGCCCCGCGCGGAACGTGGCGCTTCGTCGTGCTCAGTCTTCATTTCTAGAACGACCAGCGCGCCGGTCAACACCTTATGCACGGAGTCGTATCTGCACCCGTGGGCGCTTACATTTACCGTGGAAACGTTCTCGTTATACGGCGCGCGCCACACGTCCACTCCGATAATGGTGATTGGAATTGCCAGCGGGAGTCGGGTGCTTCGCCGCACCGGGACAGTCGGTTGATTCGTAGCTGCAGTTGCCACTGGTTTGCCTCTTATGCTGTTCCCCTGAGGATAAAACGGACCGTGAAGGCACAACCCGACAAGATTACGTTAGTGCGTCAATCAGTTACTCGGGGTCGGAGAGGCAGAGCGTCGACGAAGTTCGTCAATTGTAAGGAATAATCCAATAGAGCGCCTGCGCTCTAGACTAGCTCCGGCTTTTATCGGCGACATAGGATATTTGCATTGAATGTTGCCTGTTTCTCGTTTGGCTCAAGAACCCGGCGTGAGGCGATCAGGTAGCCCTTGAGGGTGTCGGCGTGTAGGGCCGTGTATGCTTCTCCGGGACCTTTCTCCGTGGACTCTTCCTTTCAGAAGTTCCAAAACGTCCTAAATCAGCCAATACCCTACACCTCGAGCGAGCTAGAGCGTCCCCGAGACGGGACTCTTCCGCGTCGAGCGAGGCGGGTCCTCCTTGGTCTGTCCAGGATGTTGGGTGGGAATTGTTGCGTGGGATAGTAGAATGCAGGGCTCGTTCAACCAGCTATCCTTCTTTTCTCACCAGCTTGGGATACGCTTCCGACCATGATTTGGCAATCGGATTGGCTAAGTACCTTTGACACTTTCCTGAGGCGAGGGTAGTCTCGTTCACCGGCCGCGGGAACCGCTCGTTTTTAGGTAAGACATGCACCCGAGCTTCATCGATCGCTTGTTGTCGCCAGCCATTTTTGGCCTCACCACAATTGTAATTAGTCTCATCCTGTGGATGATGCTCGTTCAACATCGGCGCGTCGAGATCGAGGCTGACGCTGTAGCGCATGCCCGGTTTGTGAAGACCAAAATGGAGTCAGAATTGAGAGCGCGCATTCTGCCGTTACAGAGCTTGGCAAGGCGCTGGCAGACACACGGCCTCACAACAGACGATCGGCAAATGGAGTCGGATGCGGGCTTGGTGATGAGCGGATACCCCGCATACCAGGCGATCGAGTGGGTGGCCCCAACGTATCGAGTGCTCTGGGCGGCCCCAGAGAAGGGAAATGAAGCAGACATCGGCGTCGATCTGGGCAGTGCCCCCGAGGTTCGCGCTACGCTCGAAGTGGCCGATCACGATGACACCACGATGGTTGCGGCTGGGGTCGATTTGCGTCAGGGCGGCCGAGGGTTCCTAGTTTGCGTCCCAGTGCACTCGGGTGGCAAACCTAGGGGCTTTCTAGTTGCTGTGTTCCGCTATAAAGAGGTGCTCTCCACGATCCTTCAAGATGTTGCGTCAGACTATTGGATCGCAGTTTACGATGGGAATCAGGAGATCTACAGTCGGGCGCCAGCCCATTTGCCTCAACACGGGGGTTATGTCGGGGGGGCAGACATTGAGTTTCAACAATTGACGTGGCGTGTGTTGGTCTGGCCCAAGGCGGGGGCAGTTGCTTACGCACGATCATCTGTGACTACCCTGGTTCTTGTTAGCGGGATCCTGATCGCTTTGACGTTGGCGTTCGCTGTCTATATGGCGGAGACCGCGCAGCTAAATGTCAAAAAATTGGAAGCCGCCAATCGTGAGCTAGAAAGAGAGATTGCTGGGCGCGAGCAAGCGGAGGAAGCCCTGCGACACGCGCAGAAAATGGAAGCCATCGGCCGACTGGCGGGAGGCGTAGCCCACGACTTCAACAACTTGCTCATGGTTATCCGCGGCCAAGCGGCACTTACACAGAACAACGTTGCCACCAGTAGTTCACTGTGGCGCGAGCTGGGTGAGATTGTGAAGGCCGCAGATCGAGCCTCGTCGTTAACGAGAAAACTCCTGGCCTTTGGCCGCAAACAGGTGCTCCAGCCGAGGGTGCTGGACCTCAACACTTTGGTCACTCAGCTCGCGGAAATATTGCCGTCCGTGCTTGGCGAGGACATCAAGCTCGGCATGGAACTCGAACCTGACCTCGGGCGCGTAAAGGCTGATTCCGCACAATTGGAACAGGTAATCATGAATCTGGTATTTAACGCTCGTGACGCCATGCCGCGGGGCGGTACCTTGACGATCGAGACCGCGAATTGCGATCTGGAGCAAGCCTGGACCCGAAATCACCCGGGAGTTCAACCTGGGCCGCACGTGATGCTTATTGTTCGGGACACTGGGAACGGCATGGACGAGGATACCCAATCGCATATTTTCGAGCCCTTCTTCACTACGAAGGAGACGACGAAAGGGACAGGGTTGGGGTTGGCCACGGTATACGGGACGGTGCACCAAAGCGGAGGTTGTATCACCGTTTCCAGCAAGCTCGGGGCTGGGACAGCAATTCAAATCTACCTCCCGCGAGTGGAGGAGCCTGTCGAGGTCGTTGAGGCGCCCAAGCCAGTCGTTCAGTCTCTGCAAGGGAAAGAAAGGATTCTCGTGGTCGAAGACGATGATGCAGTGCGGCGCATGTCGCTCGAATTCTTAAAGATCGGAGGGTACAAGGTCATTGAAGCGAGGAGCGCCTCGGACGCAATTGAGTGGGTGAAGTCACACGACGAACCAATCGATCTGGTGCTCACGGATGTGGTCATGCCTGGCATGAAAGGCCGCGAATTGGGCGAACGATTGGCTCAACTGCGCGCGGGCATAAAAGTGCTGTATATGTCGGCGTACGCCGAAGGCGACGCAATAGATATCGGTATTCTCAGCCCGGGAACGGCTTTCATCGAAAAACCATTCAGTCCGGATGAGCTGGCGACGAAGGTACGCGATGTCCTCGGCCGAACCAGCTCGAATTCCGGAGACCAGCCCCTACGCCACAGCGCGCAAGCCTAAACGGAAGAGCAGATCCGCAACTCTCCCCGCGTACATTTAAGGATTGTGTATCATGGAGTTGATTGCTCGGCCGAAGCCTCCAAACCTGGCGGTGATGAGGCTGCTCGCCGCCCGCCACTTTCTCTCTGCGGAGATTAGTTCTTCCGTACCATTGTGTCTAGACGGGTCGCGACGCTAGGTTTGGTCGTGGTATGAACACCTGGATTCGGACAGGCCGACGACTCCGAAGCCCCTTGCCGTCGGGGCCCCCTGACACTCCCTCTTGCAACTTGCAACGAAGTTTGCACATGGCGGCGAAGAGAGCTTGCGAAGACCTAGATCGCCTCAAACGTGACGTTGTTTCCGTGTTCCTTGAGGCCAAGACAGTTCGCCTATCGCGGGACGTTTCCTTTTATGAAGATGCCCAAATGAGCCGCGACGTCCACGAAAGGATCGACGCCTTAATCAAGCATCTGCTAATCGGGCATAGTGGGGAACCCTGTCCCGCCGGCGAAAGGCCCATCGTGAGTGCTTCTTCGGAATGGGATTGAGGTCTGCGGCGACGGAATTTTGCGACCAGCACGCGCGCGCAGAATTTCGCCTACGATACGCCGCGCGGCACCGCCCGTCAAAACGATTGATCGCGTCAAGGTTATCGAGCTGGCTTCTAACGGCCACACGGTAGAGGAGATAGCTGCTTCCCTCGACGTTTCAGCGCGGCACTCTTGAGAGGGCGATGTGCCGACGCTATAAAAAAGGCGGCGCCTGCTTCAATGCGCCGGGCAGTTTGTGTTTCAAAAGCAAACCGAGACCGCGGCTCGGTGGGCATGATGAGTCCGCCGCTCTAACCAACCGAGCTACGGGCCCCGCGCGTTCTAAATACCTCTATGCAAACAACTTCCGACTATACGCTCGCGGCTGTCTAGGGAACCCTACGACGGCCAACGTGTAGTTTTCCCCAGTCTCGATAGAGCGCCACATGGCCTCATGAAGCCGGATGAAGGACGCATGCGTCTCGAAGAGCTACCTCGACTGCTGCTCGAGTGACGCTGTTCTGAAGACGGGCGCATACGAAGAAGAGTATGATTTGTCACTGACAAGGAGCAGCGGGAACATGAGTAGAACAATCTGGGTGGGAGCGGTTGCATACGCTCCCAAGGTGGTTACGATCTGGGAAGGAATGCGGCGCTATTTTCAGGAGGAAGCGCATCTTCCCGTTGAGGTTGTGCTATTTCAGAGTTACGAGATGCAGGTAATCTCGCTCCTCGCCCATCCGGGCGACGCCGTACCTAGGATCGATATCGCGTGGAACACCAATCTTGCTTACCTGCAGTCAGATGAGTGGAGCGGACACGGCTGCCGTGCAATCGCCATGCGCGACACCGATCTCGGCTGGATGACCAAGATCGTCGCGCCCGCAGGAGGCCCTATTTCTGAGCTTGCGGATTTGAAAAATCGAACGCTTGCGCTTGGCAGCCAAGACAGCGGACACGCAGCGATTCTTCCGGTTCATTTTCTGAAGCAGCAAGGCATGCACGAGGGAACAGACTATCGGACGCTACGCTTCAACAGCGACGTGGGCAAACACGGAGATACGGGGACCAGCGAAGTGGAGGTGGTGCGCGCCGTTCTCGACGGGAGAGCCGACGCGGGCGCGATCGGAAGCCCGTTCTGGGACACCGTGCGCAACGAGCATTTGGTGCCCGAAGGCGGCCTTCGTGAGATATGGTCCTCTCCAGCTTACAATCATTGCATGTTCACCGCGAGGCCGGACTTCAGCCTCGAACAGGAGCAACGGTTTGCCGAGGCGCTCTTGGCCATGAGCTACGACAACCCTCTTCATCGTACGATACTCGACGCCGAAGGACTGCAACGTTGGCTAACACCTCACCTCGATGGTTACGCTGCCTTGCGCCAAGCCGCGGGCCAACAGGGATTCTTCAAGCCACTATTTGCCAAGTCGGCCTAAGAAATTGAGGCGCTGGGCTTCGCCCGGCGGGTTTCGCTGTCGGTCTAAGCGGGTTCATGCGCAGTTAAAGATTCGTGCCAGCTTGTTCGCGTGTTCGCTCTCGCGGTCGAAGGCGCGGCGGACGGCCGCGAAGGACTCAGCGAGAGGGAAAATTTCTTGCGTAACGAGCAGGTCGGCGTCTTCAGCTCCGACCGGATGCCAGTACACGCCTTCGGCGGTAATCGTGACTTCCGGCAGTAGATCGGCCCGACCAACGGCGACACCTTCACTGGCCGCGCCACGCAGTGCGATCCGTCGGATGACACGGTCTTCAGCTGCAATCTTCTCCGCGTCGAGGAATAGACGGAACTCCTCGGCTTCGGAATCGGTTGAAACGGTGGCTGCCAGCCGCACCCGAAATCCCTGCTCACGAGCCCTTTGAATACCTTCGCGTGCTCGCGCCCATGTTCCCGGCCCGCGATGGAGGTCATGCCGGTCTGGCGTCGCACTGTCCAGGCTAATTTGCAGGACAATTCGATCGCGCGGAAGCGCTTGCAGGGCTTTCGCGCGACGTCCCGTGAACAACATTCCGTTGGTCAGTACAGTGGTCGGAGCGGCCACAGCGCAAGAAAGCAAGATCTCGCCGACGTCGTCGAGCAGAAATGGCTCGCCTCCGGTGACGAAGATTTCCTTGACGCCAAGCTCCGACGCTTCGCGAGCAATCCGCTGTATACGCGCAAGCCCCAGTTCTCGCCGAGCCGCGGAGGGGGAGGAACGCACGCAACAATAGTCGCAGCGCAGGTTACAGTCGAAATTCGTGTAGAGCCATAGACGCGAACCAACCGGCCGATTGTCTTCGGCAGGCACAGCGGCAGTCCCGCAACGGAAAACCCACCTAGAACGGCCGTTTTCGAGCGTAGCCTCCAGAAGCGGATTCCCGGTGAATCGACACCAAGCTTCCAACTCAGGCCCAATGGTCACTTCGTCGCCGACCACCGCGACCAAGTCACCCGGCCGACTCCGGTGCAGCATGGCGATCAACTCTGGCAAGAGACCGGCCGCGAAGGTTTTTCGTCCAATATCCAGATCGATATCAGCATTCATCGACGTGACAGAATGCTAGTGCTCCGAGAAAGCTCTCGGGCAGCATGGCCCCCAGCCGCGATCTCGTGCCGTTGAGCTACAGGTCAGGCAGAGACAAATGACTGATTCGTGAGGCGAACTTAGCCGCCAGGTTTCTATTTTGCGTCCACCCAAGTGTCCGAGCCCGCCAGCTTGACGGCCACATTCGTGAAGAAGATTCGAGCCGGCTTGCCATCCGCCGTCCCGCGATGCTCGGTTGAGACAAGGAGAGGCCCAGCCTTCTTGTAGCCGGCCCAAGTTGTTGTGACGTTGCTTGGCTTCTTGGGTCCGCCCCGGTGGTAAATAAACTCCACGATTCGCCCTTCAGATCCGACGTAAAGATCCCAGGTGTCTCCCGGCGTGTAGCCGCCAACCTCAGCAGGATATTTCACCGAGACAAGCGTCGCTGTTCCCTTGCCAATCGGCAATTTCTCCTTCTCCTTTACCGCCACAACGGCGCTTTTGTCCCAGTAAACGTGGAAGGGGAATATCAGCCAATAATTGTCGTTGTTAAAAGCTGGATCGATATCATCTTTTATGTTGGCAGGTGAGCTGCTGATCTGAGCCCGCACGTACGTGGCCTTTACCGGCTTCCCTTCAGTATCTTTTCCCTCGTAAGAGACTTTGCCGGTCTTGGGCTCCCACTCCCATGAACGGGAAAGATTCACTTTCAAAGCAGGGAGCTGCAAGTTGAAGGTGTAGCGGATGGCGTCAATTTGCCCATACGAATCCAGGCCATACGTCTTGGC
>Ga0126373_10002873_pt1 | contig 12763 bp, 13 predicted proteins | sample PanSoiMetPlot_11_FD_92545 | JGI IMG/M metagenome (GOLD analysis project Ga0126373, IMG submission 92545) | Tropical forest soil microbial communities from Panama - MetaG Plot_11 | ecosystem: Environmental > Terrestrial > Soil > Tropical forest > Bulk soil | place: Panama | collected 2016-02-17
TATCACTTCGAGGAGAGGGACTGGGAGAACACGATGCAACGTCATGCCCGGATGACGTCGGTTGGCATCAGGGTGCTCCACTTCACGCCTCGGCGGATCCGAGTCCAGCCAGACCACGTCCTATCGACCATCCGGCAGACGCTGCAGATCCGTACGCCCGTGGTTGGCCTCCGGACGGTGGCGTCGGATTAACCCGCGGCGTCCTCGAGATTGTCCGCGCTGGCGTCGGTCTCGGCCCCGGCTACCTGCCCGTTCTCATGGCCAGAATCGGCAGCCCGGGCCTTGCTGCGAGAGTCGTGGCGAAGCGCCTGAGCGAGCCTGCCCTTGGCTCGCTGCGCGTACTCGTCGACGTACTCCTGGCTCGATAGCTTCATGAGCTCGTACATGATCTCGTCGGTGACCGCACGGAGCACGATCTTGTCGTTCTCGAGACCGTAGTAGCGGGAGAAGTCCAGCGGCTGGCCGAAGCGCACACCAGGCCGGACATGCAGGCGGGGAGCGATCTTGCCAGGTGGCTGAAATTCGAACCCGCCAATCATCGCGGTTGGGACGACGGGGGCCCGGCCTTCGAGAGCGAGCCGCGCGACGCCCGTCTTGCCTCGGTACAGACGACCATCCGGAGTGCGGGTACCTTCCGGGTAGATGCCCAGAAGTTCCCCTGCTGCGAGCACCCGCAGGCCGGTTCGCAGTGCTCGCTCGCTTGCCTCGCCACCGGTCCGGTCAACTGGAATCTGCCCGAGGCCGCTGAAGAATGCCTTGCTGAGCAGGCCCTTCAGGCCGCGGCCAGTGAAGTACTCGGACTTGGCGAGGAACACAACCTTGCGCGGCAGCGGGAGCGGGGCAAAGAAGTGGTCAGAGAACGAAAGATGGTTGCTGGCAAGGATCGCGGGACCCTCGCGTGGCACGTTCTCCGTGCCCTCCGCCCATGGCCTGAAGATCAACTGCAGGAACGGCCATAGGATCGCCTTAACCACCCAATAGAACACGGTCATATGTTCCCACGTCGCGCGGGATACGGCGATCACCAGACTGCGTGCAACGGCTGTCTGACCGACCTCCCGCAGCCGCGCCCGGCGTGCAACTATGCGGAAGAGATGAATGAACCCGGCTCAGGTCGGACAGGGCGAGAGGATGCAGTTCATGCCCGTTATGCGAGGTGCGGAAGCCTATGCCCATGACGGCGGACCGACAGGTGTCCTGCTATGCCACGGCTTCACCGGCAGTCCGCAGTCGCTTCGTCCCTGGGCCGAGTACCTGGCTGCGGCCGGCCTGAGCGTCAGCTTGCCGCGTCTGCCCGGCCACGGCACCACCTGGCAAGAGATGGCCAGGACACGCTGGGAAGACTGGTTCGCCGAAGTAGACCGAGCCTTCGACGAGCTCCAGGCGCGCTCCGATGAGATCTTCCTGATGGGATTGTCCATGGGTGGCTGCCTGGCGCTGCGACTGGCCGAGCTGCGGGGCCGGGCCGTCAGTGGGCTCGTCGTGGTGAATCCGTCGGTGACCGCCGATAACAAGCTGCTGTTCGCCCTCATCCCGGCCTTGAAGCACTTGGTACCTTCCGTGAAGGGCATCGCCAGCGACATCAAGGACCCCGCAGCCAGCGAGACCGGTTACGACCGGACTCCGGTGAAGGCCGCGGCTACCCTGCCGGGCCTGTGGAAGACGACGCAACAGCATCTGGGTGAGCTGACCCAGCCGGTACTTGTGTTCAAGAGCGCAACAGATCACGTTGTCGGGCCGGCCAGCCTGAAGCTACTTAGGCAGGCGCTGCCAGGGAATCAGCTCGAAGTGCGAGAGCTTGCCAATAGCTACCACGTCGCCACGCTGGATCATGATGCGCAGGCAATATTTGCGGGAAGCCTAGAGTTCGTGCGGATGCATTCACACGTGGGGCGGGAATCAACAGGCGAGCAGACAGCAAACCAGCAGGCGGGGATAGACGGCGGATGAGCGGACCTGGGGACGTCGGTGGCGAGGTCAGCGGCGACGAGGCCGCGTGGCGCGACCTGATCGCGCGCTTCGATGTCCCGACGGATCGGACAACTGCTGTAGTCCCGTGGCCGGACATCGAAGACCTGCCCGGACGGCCAAGCCCAGCCGGGATGCCTGGCGGCACAGCTGGGCCGCGCGAAAGCTCAACCCCGGCGGCTGCTAGCCGCGGCGACGCCCAGCGCGCCGCCACCGATCCGTCGGTCCCGATGACAGACCTCTCGGGCCCGACTCTCGCGTCCTCAGGCTCGAGCGCAGACACCTCGGGCAGGCCTGCCGATCCGTCCAGAGGGACATCGGACACCGCTGCCGAGGGGGCGGACTCGACCAGCCCGCCAGATCAGATCTCTGGGCCCGCGACCAGCTTCGCCATCCCGGCCGATCGCACTCGGGTGATTCGGCCGGCTGGCCTGCCCCGTTCGTACACGCCACCGGAGGAGGACGAAGAACGCTACGTGCCCGAGCCCTTGCCGCCTCCAGCCAAGCTCGACTCGACGTCGAAGGCTGCCCTGGCAGGCGTCATCGGGGGACCCGGATACCTGCTCGTCGCCAGTATCTTCTTGCACTGGACAGTTTCCGCCGAAGCGGCCCTCATCGCCGTCGCCGGGTTCGTTGCTGGGTTTGTGACACTCATCATCAAGCTCGGCGCCCGGTCCGGCAAGGACGACGATGACGACGGGGCGGTTCTGTAGCGGCTACGCGCAGCGTGCGTGAGCCGTGGGCTCAGCCGATGCGAGCGCTCGGCATCAGTCAGCCGGTCCCGTTCCTGGCCAGATCGGCCGCGCCAATCAACCCAGCATCAGGGCCAAGTTCGGCAAGTCTTACGTCCGCGAACTCCCGGTGGGTACGCCCTGTCAGGCCGTGCTCATATGCCTCACGAGCCGGGTTGAGCAGCAACTCGCCCGCCTCGGAAACCCCGCCGCCGATCACAAAACAGCCGGGATCGAGGATCGCGGCCAGGTCGGCTAGGCCAGTACCGAGCCAGTGACCGACGATCTCGAAGCAACGCAGCGCGGCAGTGTCACCTTCTCGCGCCGCGACGGTGACGGCGGGCCCATCGATCCCCTCGGCGCTGCCACCGCCGAGCTGGAGGAGGCGGGCGGCCGCTTCCGGCGACCTGCGGGCAAACTCGCGGGCCTCCGCGACCAGGGCACTGCCACTGGCGTACTGCTCCCAGCAGCCGCTGTTGCCGCAGCCACACAGGCGGCCTTCCGGGACGACGCGGTAGTGACCTGGTTCGCCCGCCGAGCCGAAGCGACCGCGGTACAGCCGCCCGTCCAGCACAATGCCGGCCCCGATGCCGGTGCCAACGGTGATCAGCAGCACCTGCTCAAGACCGCGAGCCGCGCCGAGTTTCGCCTCGGCCCAGGCGGCAGCGTTGGCGTCGTTCTCCACGACGACCGGGCGCCCGATGCGCTTCTCCACCAGCTTCTTCACTGGCTCGTCTCGCCACGCGAGATTAGGCGCGAACAGGACCGTCGACCGAGTCTGATCGACGAAACCGGCCGCGCCGATCCCGACGGCTTCGACCTCGTAACGGGCGAGAAGCTCGTTGACTACGCCTGAGATCACTCCGACGGTGTCGTCAGGACTCGCGGCCGGCGTGAATCGCTTCAGCTTCTCGACGATGCGCCCATACTCGTCGACAACGCCAGCAGCAACTTTCGTGCCGCCAACGTCAACGCCGATCGTCAGGCCCATGCCCCTGCCCGTCTAGCTGCGCCTCGTCCGGCCCTGGCGGCGAGGCGCTCGCATCCGTCCCTGGCTGGCGGATGTCTCCCACACCATCGTCGGCGTCCGTCGCTCCGGCCCACGGATCGGGGTCACTGGCGTGCTCCGTGGCCAGTCTGTCGCCGGGCTTCCAGCCGCCTGGTCCGTGATCTGCGGCCGGCGCGGCGTGCGAATCCTCCCGACCGTCTTTACGACTGGAACCAGCACCTCGCTCGCCACCATGGCGACTTGAGTTGCCTGATCCCTGGGCACCCGGCTTGCTGTTTGCGCGACCGCGTCCGGTACCGGCCGGAGGCGAGCCCGTCCGGGCCGAAGGGGCCGGACGGGAACTGGCGGGCGCGCGCTGATCGCCACCCCCCGCTTTGCTCAGGATCGAGTCGACCGCGCTGATCGCATCCTGGACGACCGTCGCGACCGCATCGCCCGCGCCTGAGAGCTGGCCACCGAGGCCGGGGCCTGCCTCACGCATCCGCCTGGCCGCGCGGCAGATAGGGCACCACTGACACTCTGGCGACTCTCCGACCTCGGGCGGAATCTCGGTCGTCGCGGTATCCCAGACATCCGCAGTCGACATCTGCTGGCGACTGCCGCCAAACGTCCGGCGTACCTGACCTCCGAGCTCCCGGCCCATGCTCCGTGCGGTTGAGCGCAGCAGCCAGCGCTGAAGGTCGCTGAGCATGTCGCTGGCCGGCGTGGACTGCCGTTGGCGCGCCGAGGCCGACCGATCCGACGCCGACCGGTTCGAGGCCGACCGGTTCGAGGCCGACTTGTCGGAACTGGACTGCTCAGAACCCGAGGGCCCGGAATCCGGCCGCTCTGAACCGGGCCGTTCCGACGACTCATTACGCCCGGATTGCTCGCTCATTTTGTGTCACCGTTTCCTGATCCCGTGCGATCACGGGTTGGATTCTGCCCGCGACTTCAGACCTTTGAGGGCCGTGGTGATGATGGTCTTCTCGGCGCGCCGCTTCAGCAGCCCGATCATCGGCACCCTGGTACCGACGGTTAGCTCATAGCTCACCTTGGTGCTGGGCCCGTCACTCGTTAGCTCGTAGGCTCCGGACATCTCGGTCACCATAGAGCCGGGCTCGTGCAACTGCCAGCGCACGGCTGCGTCTCCGTCCCACTCGTAAACCAGCACATAGCTATCCCGGATCACGCCCGCGTCGAGCCCAAATCGGACGCGCCGCGGGCGACCGTCGGGGCCTGTGTCCAGCACCTCGGCTGATCGCACTCCCGTCGCCCAATCGGGGTAGGAGCCAAAATCTGCTATGACGTTCATAACCGCGTCGCGCGTGGCTGATACGGCGATGCTGGAGGAAGTCTTATCCGCCATGATTCGGAGCGTACCCCCAGGCGCGAGTGCTGCCTGACCTGCCGGTCCGGCGTTTTTAGCCCCACTGGAGCACGTATGGCGTCCCGGTGGCCCGGAAGTGGCCGACGTTGATGCATTCGGTCCGGCCGATCCGGATCCGGCTCTGCAGTGGCTGATGAACGTGACCGAACAGCACGTAACGCGGCTCGGTCTCCTTGATCGTCGCCAACAGCGCCTCGCTCCCCCGCTCCATCCGCCTGGCCACCGTGTCGTACAGCAGGTCAGGCACCGCGGGCGGAATGTGCGAGCAGAGGACGTCTACTTCGCCGATGGCTGCGACCTTCTCGGCGAACACATCATCGTCCAGCTCATTGGGCGTCCGGTACTGAGTGCGCAGACCGCCGCCGACAAAGCCGAACGTCCAGCCGTCCAGGTCGACGCGCTCACCATCGAGTATCTCTTGGCCGGGGCGCGCGTGGTCGGCCCAGAACTTCGGCATGTCGACGTTCCCGTAGGTGAGGTAGGCCGGCACCGGCATCGCGGCGAACAGCTCGGCGTACTGCCGCGACACGGCCGACTCGATGTGCTGCCGCGGATCGCCGCCGAGTCGCGCCCACAACTCGCGTGACATCTCCCTGGCCTCGTCGAAACGTCCGGCCGACCGCAGCCCGATCAGCCGGGCGGCCTGGTCCGCACCGAACAAGTCAGGAAAGATCCCCTGGCTGTGATCGGCGTAGTCGATGAACAGCAGCAGGTCACCGAGGCAGATCAGCGCGTCGGCACCCGCCCCCGCCGCGCGCAGCGCGTCCACCCTGCCATGAACGTCGCTGACCGCATGCACCCGCATCCACCTACAGTAGGCAAATCCCTCGCCTTGGCCTAGCCGGCCCGCGACGAGCCTCCGTGCGCTTAACGAGGTAACGTCCAGAGAAGATCAGGACCGGAACGTGGCCGCTAGTGGAGACTCGATGCTTGAATTCGGAATCCCTGCTCTCATCGAGGTACCGGACGACGCCGGACTGGCCGACGTCGTCTTCAGCCGCGCGGCCGCCGATCCGAGCGAAGTCATGCTCCGACGGAGGACAGCCGACGTCTGGCAGGACGTGACCGCCGGCCAATTCCAGGCCGAGGTATCCGGGCTCGCGAAGGGACTCATCGCGGCGGGGATCGAGCCTGGTGATCGTGTCGCCGTGCTGTCGCGCACCCGCTATGAGTGGTCGCTTGCCGACTACGCAATCTGGACTGCTGGTGCGGTCACGGTGCCCGTCTACGAGACCTCCTCCGCCGAACAGGTGGAGTGGATTCTCGCCGACTCCGCCGCGCGCGCCGCGATCGCCGAAACGGACGAGCACGCCGGCATCATCGACGGCTTGCGGGAACGGCTCCCGAGCCTTTCTCAGGTCTGGCAGATCTCCGCACTCGGTGAGCTGGCTGCGACCGGCGCGGGCGTCGGCGAAGACCAGCTCAGGCAGCGGCGCGCGGCCCGCCGGGCGAGCGACCTCGCCACGATCATCTACACGTCAGGTACGACCGGGCGCCCCAAGGGCTGCGAGCTGACCCACCGCAATCTGCTGGGCGCTGTCCGGAACGCCGTGCACGGCGCACTGCCCGAACTGTTCGAGGCTCCGGGCGGCAGCACCCTGCTGTTCATGCCGCTCGCGCACGTCTTCGCCCGCATCATCGAGGTCGGCTGCCTGGAGTCCGGCGTCGTGCTGGGGCACTGGGCTGACATACGCACCGTGGCGGAAGGGCTGCGGGAGTTCCGGCCCACATTCCTGCTCGCCGTGCCGCGGGTGTTCGAAAAGGTCTACAACACCGCCCAGCAGCAGGCTTCGGCGAGCCCGGTCACGAGCAAGATCTTCGCCGCGGCTGCGTCCACGGCCATCGACTACAGCAAAGCTGCGGAGTCGGGCCGCGCCGGCCCTGGGCTGCAGATCCGCCACGCACTGTTCGACCGCCTGGTCTACGGGAAGCTGCGGGCAGCCGTGGGCGGGCGGGTTACGTACGCCATTTCTGGCGGCGCTCCGATGGGTGAGCGGCTCGGCCACTTCTTCCGTGGCGTAGGAATCACCGTGCTCGAGGGCTACGGGATGACCGAGACGTCAGCCGCTGCCACGGTCAACAAGCCGAGCCGGAACAGGGTGGGCACTGTCGGCCAGCCGCTGCCCGGTGTGAGCGCCAAGATCGCCGATGACGGCGAGATCCTGCTCCGGGGCGGCATCGTCTTCGCCGGCTACTGGCGCAACGACGCGGCGACCAAGGAAGCAATCGACGCCGACGGCTGGCTGCGTACCGGCGACCTCGGCTCGCTCGATGACGAGGGCTTTCTCCGCGTCACCGGCCGCAAGAAGGAACTGATCGTTACCGCCGGCGGCAAGAACGTCTCCCCGGCGGTGCTCGAGGACCGGCTCCGCGCCCACGCTCTGATCAGTCAGGTCATGGTCGTCGGTGACAACCGGCCGTTCATCGCCGCCCTGATTACCCTCGACCCGGAAGCACTGGAGCACTGGAAGGGCCAGCACGCCAAATCAGCCGACGCGATCATGGCGGATATGGCTAGCGACCCCGACCTGCTCGCCGAGATCCAAGCAGCGGTCGACGACGCGAACAAGGCAGTGTCGAGGGCCGAGTCGATCCGTAAGTTCGTGATATTGCCGATCGACTTCACCACTGACAACGACTACCTAACGCCCTCGCTCAAGGTCAAGCGGGCAATCGTCGCCAAGGACTTCGCCGCCGAGATCGAGGCTCTGTACACGCGCTAGCCCCAGGCCCGGTCAGCCCAGCTTGCCGGCCAGGATCTGGTGCAGGCGGTCCGCGACGAGGTCCCACGTCCACTCGCGGTCGATCCAGGCCTGGCCCTTGTCACCCATAGCGGCGGCGCCGGCCGGATCCGCGAGCAGTTCGACGAGCCTGTCGGTGAGGGCCTTCTCGTCTCGGCCGGGTACGACGTAGCCGGTCTCGCCGTCGAGGACCGCGTCAGGTGCGCCACCGGAATCGCCGCCGATGACGGGCAGGCCGGTCGCGGACGCTTCGAGGTAGACGATCCCGAGGCCTTCGACGTCTAGGCCCGCCCGGCGTGTCCGGCACGGCATCGCGAACACGTTGCCCGCGTCGTAGTAGGCCGACAGGTCGTCCGAGCTCACAGGTCCGGTGAACAGCACCGAGTCGGCGACCGCGGTCTGCCGGGCGAGCCGGTTCAGCGTCGGACGGTAAGGACCGTCGCCGACCAGCATCAGCAGCGGATCGCAGCCCGACCGCGACCGCACTTCCGGCCAGGCCCGGATCAGCATGTCCTGACCCTTGCGAGGAACCATTCTCGACACGCATACGACCACGGGACGGTCGGCGGGGATGCCGAGTTCGGCACGGATCCGCAAGCCGCCGGCACCAGGCCTGAACACCAGCGGGTCTACGCCAGGCGTCAGCTTGACCATGCGGGTAACGGCGTCGGGAGACAACGCTCTGGCCATGCGGATGCGGAAGTACTCAGCCAGGTACGTCAGGACGTCCACCTCGTCGCCGATCCGCCGCAGCAGTGACCTGGCGCCCGGCAGTGCGGCCCAACCCGCCTCGTGCCCGTGGGTGAGCCCCACGATTCGCTCGGCGCCGGCGTTCCGCAGCTGCGGGGCTAGCAGTCCAAGCGGCGCGGCCGCGCCGAAAAGCACGGTGTCGCAGCCATGGTCGGCCAGCAGTGCGCAAGCCCGGGACCGAACTGACGGAAGCGGGAGCATCAGCGAGCCAGGATGCCGGATCACGGGGAACGGCTGCCGGGCGTCGAACTCGGCGGCACCTGACCACGCGGGGGCGTATACGACCACGCCGTCGGCTGGGAGCCGGGCGGCGAACGCGTGCACGAACGACTGGATACCGCCGCTGCGCGGCGGGAAGTCGTTCGTCACCACCAGTACCTTGGTCATGACTCCCCCGGCACCGCCTGGCACCATCAGATCGACCGGACGATCAGCCCAAAGCTCAGATGGTACTCACCCGCGGCGTGCCCTACGTCGGCTACGGCCGGACAGCGCCCATGAAGGTCTGCGCGTACCAGCCGCTGAACGGCACGAGCTCGACCGTCGCGCCCGTGTGCGGGGCATCTATTAGCTCGTTGTGCCCCACGTAGAGTGCCGCGTGGCCGGCGCCATTGAAGATCATGATGTCACCGGGTTGCATGTTGGCAGTGCTGACGTGCGGCAGGTCGATCCATTGTGCGTCGGCGTTGTGCGGAATCGACACACCAGCGGCAGCCCACGCTGCCATCGTCAGGCCCGAGCAGTCATAGCCATACGAGCACGGACCGGCCCCGCCGAAGGTGTACGGGCAGCCGAGCTTGCTATAGGCGAAGGCGACAGCTTTCCCAGCCTGGGTCGAGGTTGGGCCGCTGTACGTTGCTGACGTTGAGCCGTTACCAGGCCCGACGACGGCGAGCTGAGCCGGGGTCAGCTGGTTGACGATCGACTGCTCCTGATTGACCAGCTTCTGCATTGCCTTCCTGCGCTGCAGGAGGTTAAGCGCGATCTCCAGGACGCCGAGCTTGGTTCGCTTGGCGAGCACCTGCGATGACGTGAGCTGATTCGCGGCCGCGAGGAACTGGTTGATCTGCGCGTCGTTCGAGGCGGAGAGCTCCAGCAACATCGACGACTGATTGAGGATCTGCTGCGGGTTGCCTGAGGTGAGCAGGGCCACAGAGGAGTTCAGGTTGCCGTCCTCGTAGGCGGTAATCGCGATGCGCGTGACCTGCTGCCGAAGGGCGGCGTACCGCGCCAGGTTCGCGGCGACTTGCTTGTTGACCAAGCTCAGCCGCTCATTTGTGTCGCCCAGTTGCTGCTTCACCTGGTCGAACTGCTGGTCCAGCTTCTGTAGCTGCGACTCGAGCTTGGAGAGCTTGGCCTGCGCCTGGCTGAGCGTCGGGGCCGGTGTTGCGGTCGCGCTTGCGCTGATGCCAATGACTAGCCCGGCGGCAAAGACCGAGACGGTCACCGCCGCAACACCCTGCCTGACGATCCTTCGAACCGACGGCGGCGTATGCACTGCGTGACACGCTCCTTCTTCCACTGTCCGCCTACCGGGTCAGCTGACGGGTTCGGGCTGTGGAAGTATGCCCTACGGCCTGGCTTTCGTCCTGGCCGATTCACCCCTGGCGGCGCCACACCCGGGCGCCGTCCGGTGGGTCCCCGGCTCTCCCAGCCGGCCACGTGAGCCCGCTGCCTCGGGAGATTCGGCTGCAGCCGCCCGCCGCCGCCGAATGGCGACTGCTAAGCGATGCGGCTCGGTCCACGACCTTAGCCGCCTCCGCAAGGTGGATTCAACCGCTTCGCGAACTCTCGCGCGGCGTTTCTTCGGCTCCGCGCACCACACCAGGCGGGGCGGCGCGCCTCAGCCGGACTGTCGGCAGGCGGGCCTAGCGTGAACTCATGATCGGAGCCCTGGCGGACTTGAGCGTCGTGGTGGTCGACGTCGAGACCACGGGTTGGCTAGCAGACCAGGGCGAGATTACCGAGGTCGGGGCCGTGCGCCTGACCGGCGGTCAGGTCACCGGCGAATTCTCGTGCCTGGTCCGTCCGCGCCTCCCGATCCCCGCCGACATCACCGAGCTGACCGGAATCACTGATGCGATGGTCGGTCGCGCGCCGCAGCCAGCCGCGGCCCTGCGCACGTTTCTGGCCTTCGCCAGCGACTGCGTGCTCGTCGCCCACAACGCACCGTTCGACCTGGCCTTCCTGACGTCTGCGTGCGCTGCCTGCGACATCGCATGGCCGCCGACCGCGGTGCTCGACACCGCGGTGCTTGCTCGCCTGCTGCTCGGCCCGGATGAGGTGCCAGACTGCAGGCTGGGCACGCTGGCCGACTACTTCGCTACGAAGACAGCGCCGTGCCACCGGGCCCTGCCTGACGCCAAGGCAACCGCTGATGTCCTCACCGGACTGCTGAGTCTCGCCGCGGGCATCCGGCCCGTGCGCACCCCCAGGCTCATCAGCATGGCCAGCTGAGCCGGCGGTACGCTACTGGCGCCGTCGGGCGTTCGATCCCGGCCGGGCGAGGAGGGCGAGCTATGGTCACTGCAATCGTCTTGATCAAGGCCGACGTGGCCCGCATCCCGGAGACCGCCGAGGAGATCGCGAAGATTCCCGCAGTCAGCGAGGTCTACTCGGTCACCGGCGAGTTCGACCTCGTCGCGATGGTCCGTGTGCGGGCGCACGAGGAACTCAGCGACGTCATCCCGGGGGCGGTCAACAAGGTTGCCGGGGTTACCCACACCGAGACGCACATCGCCTTCCGTACGTACTCCCGGCACGACCTCGAGGCTGCCTTCGCAATCGGCTACGCCGAGACCTAATCGTTCTGGCTACCGGCACCGAGCCGCTGGCTGACGTCAACCCATCGGTTGAGCAGGGTTTCCGCGGCGCCGGAATCGACCGCCTCGGCCGCGCGCCGATACCCGTCCGCCAGCGCGGGCACCAGGGCATCAGGCCCCGCCACGCCGGCTTCGGCCGCGAGCGCGGCAGCGGCATTGAGCAGTGCCGTGTCCCGCACCGGGCCCTGGCGGCCGCCAAGAAACTCCCTGGCCACGCTCGAGTTATGGGCAGGGTCGCCGCCACGCAGGTCTGCGGGGACGGAGCGGGGAACGCCGAGCTCGGCCGGGTCGAACGCGGTCTCGCTGACCGTTCCGTCGTGCACCACCCAGACCATCGACGGGGCGGTCGTGGTCAGCTCGTCAAGTCCGTCACCGCCGTGGAACACCAGGGCGGAGCAGCCGCGCGCCGCGAGCACGCCCGCCAGGATCGGACCCATTCGCGGGTCAGCCACACCAAGAGCCTGCGCGGCCGGACGGGCCGGGTTCGCGACCGGGCCAAGGATGTTAAAGACCGTCGGGACGCCAAGCTCGCGGCGTGGCACGATCACGTGCCGCAGGGCGGGGTGATACAGCGGCGCGAACAGGAAGCCGACACCGACCTCGTCCACTAGTTGCTCGGTCGCCGGCGCGGGCAAGTCGATGACGACGCCTAGCGCCTCCAGGACATCGGCCGTACCACACGCAGAGGAGGCGGCCCGGTTGCCGTGCTTGACCATCCGGGCGCCGGCAGCGGCCGCCACGATCGTGCCCATGGTGGAGATGTTGACAGTCCTGGCACCGTCGCCGCCGGTGCCGACGAGGTCGACGGTCCGCCCTGCGATGGAGATAGGCGCGGCGTGGTCGAGCATGGCCTGAGCCAGTCCGGTGACCTCGCTGGCTGTCTCGCCCTTGATCCGGAGGGCTACACCGAAGCCCGCGATCTGGGCCGGAGTCGCAGCGCCCTCCATAATTTCGTTCATCGCCCACGCGGTCTCTTCCGCCGTGAGTGAATCGCCCTTGATCAGCGCGCCGATCAAAGCGGGCCACGTTGCGCGCGTGTCCATCTAGGGCCACCTCGATCCGGGTCGGACTGTCAAGCTACGTCGTGGGGGTCGACCCCGTTCCCATTCTGATGTGAGTGGCCGGTCAGCCTTGCACGATCTCGGTGCCGGCACCGGCGCGCTGGCGCATAAGGCCAGCAAGCTCGCGAGCTAGCGCCACTGGGTCAATCGGATGGCTGATGACCGCGTCGGCCCGCGACCAGGTCGCGAGCCAGCCATCGTCGGCACGGCCGATGATGAGCAGGACCGGCGGGCAGTTGTAGATCTCGTCCTTGGCCTGGCGGCAGACGCCCATGCCGCCGGCCGGCTGGGCCTCGCCGTCTAGCACCAGGA
>Ga0126373_10002874_pt1 | contig 12761 bp, 26 predicted proteins | sample PanSoiMetPlot_11_FD_92545 | JGI IMG/M metagenome (GOLD analysis project Ga0126373, IMG submission 92545) | Tropical forest soil microbial communities from Panama - MetaG Plot_11 | ecosystem: Environmental > Terrestrial > Soil > Tropical forest > Bulk soil | place: Panama | collected 2016-02-17
AATAAGGAATGAAAGGACATGTATCGAATCCCAAAGGATTATCTCCTTGGAACATCAGCTGATCATTTAATACTACTGCAAGCTTCCAGGTAGGCACTTCAACATTGACTAATTGAAGATCAGGAATACCTGATAAAATTGCGTCTACATCTGCTTGTGGAGAGAAATCAAAGAATTGGTTGCGACTTTCACTATAAAGCCTTTCCTTTTTACGTTTCCAGCGATACCAAACATAGGAAAGCACTAATAAATCATTGCGAGCCATATTATAGTTTTCTGGCAGAAAATAGAAGCTTCCATAGCGTTGTGGAGTGCCTGCCATAGGTACAATAGCATCTTTCTTATCTGGAAAACGATTTTCCGCTTCTTGCTTAGAGATATATTCCTGACACCATACAAATTGAGCATCGCTCATATCTAGATTACGAAAATATGGATCAACTAGAAAAGAATTATACTCCCATATCTTAACCTTAAGCGTGCCTTGCGCTTGATCGTCTCCTGCTGCATAATCGAGATAAGGTTGAGCAAGACATAAACCACCAACACAGGCTAATTCCTTGGCTTTAGAACGCATATCATGGATAGGGCTGATATTACATACAGAACTTATTAAACGCGTATATTGATCTGTTGTTTGATCATCGCCTCCCTCAGCTGACTGATACATGAAACCTTTACGATGTTGGCGCTCATAACCGGTGATTAGATTGACAGGTTGCTGGATCAAATTGAAGTAATATTGTTGATATGAAGTCGTAGGACTGAAATTGAAATACCGATTCACAAACGTTTGGGAGCCTGCATAGAAAAGAGTGTCTATATTCGATTGATTCCAGCGCGACTGTTCTATAGGCTGAAATTTGCTATATAGGTTGTCCAACCATTGGCGGACGTTTCCCTGATTAGGTTCTAGATTGTTATTCCAAGGGGGATAATAAAAAGACGTATACACCTCCAGAACTTATAAAGTTCAAAGAGGTTAAAATACATTAAATAATTTATTACCGCAAGAGGCTATTCACGCATAATTTTGTTAACCCATTCAATAGCTTGTTGTTCTTCTTTGAAGTCAGATAGACAATGTTGATCTTCATTAAATGATATTCCAATTACTTTATAAAATTTACTTTTATCAAAGTGATTTACATCTTCCTCTATCTTTAACTCTCGGAAAAAATCCAAATTCATCCATCGGCCGTAATAATCATTAAAAACCCAATTAGGTCTTAACTTTCCATGCATTGTTGTAGTCCACATGTTTTCACTTTTCCCTAAATCTATTTTGCATTGATCATGCAATCTCTCAATAGTTTTGTAGCTCTCTTCATTGTAATCCATTAATCCTCATTTGCTTATAATTGACCAATCTCATTTGATAGTTATTTGACGATCATTATGCTGGCGTCGGGAAAATGATATACCATCAACTAGGTTTCTCGATTAATTTTAAAAGATTTGTGACCCAATAAGGCCCTATTTCCGAACTTCCAGTCATTGCAATAGGGGCATTCGGGAACTCTTTTACAAACAAATGAAGCCCACTCCAGCCATGTTTTTGCATATCTATTATTTGCTCGCCTTCTTTATTAAAATAAATGGCGTTTCCATCCCAAAAAAGGCATGCACATGATTTATCTTCGCCTGATCTTGCTTTTTTTTTAGGTTCATCGGATATACGCTCCTCGAATATTGTTTTTGCTAGTAGGAAGGCTGCTTTCATTTCATCATTCCATTTAAGAATATCACTTATAAAATCGCTTTGTTCTTTCGTTATCGTGGGGAAAACTTCCGATAAAAGATAATCAATCTTTTCAGGCAAACTCTTTTCCTTTTTCATTTAAATCTCGAATGAAAACGCGTGTTCATATAGTTCTGGGATACTTGATGCTGTTCTGGAGCCTGATAAGTTGCGATTTTATGGCTGGCTATCACATACCTTAAGGCATCGCAAGAGTGATCATCTTTTTTTAAAGGGACATCCTCCCCCTTTTCAGCAGCTTTAGGATCCCACACATAGCTCTGAAGCTCTCTTATCGTATTTTTGCATTCACCAAGGACATAGAGATTACCTTTTTTCATTTCTGTTGTCACCATCTGAATACCATCTGTCACATCATTATTTGCATCGATGACATGCATCCCTCTTTTTTGCAATTCCAGCTTAAAGCTAGCAGCTGATGGGTCGCAATATATTCCTTTTATGGCATAGGGCTCTAAGAAAGCGTAAACATCATCAGCAAATTCACTATTTACTTTCTGCCTTCCCTGAACTTTAGGATCCCAATAATATTCCTTTTCCACCCATAATCTGCGGCCTGTCTGGGTGTGCCTTCCAGTGCTAACGCCTACTATCAAGCAGGCAAAAGGGTTTGTCGTTCCAAAATCTATCCCTGCCACCCAATACTCTGCCGAACAAGGAGGTCTTTGCAATACATGTATGCTTGGTTCGAAAAAGTCAAAGATAGAGCCCTCAGCAAGACACCACAAACCAAGATAATTGCGCTTATAAAAAAGGCCAGAAAGGCTATCTCTAATACGGTTTTTATATGTTTCTTCCACATAAGGATTGTCATCCAAGGTAAAATGTAATGAATAATAGTTTTTATCACCCGACTCTGACCTATCAATCCATTTTTTAAGTTTATGATTAGGATGCGATGGATTCATGCTTGCAAAACCCATGCTATGAGGATTTGATAGTCTTGTATCTATCATATCGATAATAGATTCAGGATATAGCGTCATTTCATCACAATAGACTAAGGAAAACGTTTTTCCCTGGAACGATCCTATTGCACCCTCGTCTTTAGCGCCAAGAGTGGAAATAGTCTTGTCACGAAATTTTAATTGTCTTTTTCCTGCAAACCATGTGCAGTAAGGCTTAAATATAGCAAGTTGCTCGCTTTCAAATATAAGTCTTATAGCATTTTGATAGATAGTATCAGAGCTATGTCCAACCATCCATATCTGGCTATCGGGACAAGCATTTGCCGCTTGCATAAAACGGAACAAAGTACATATAGTCTTACCCGAGCGAACAGAGCCGTGAGCTAAATTCCAATGAGCATTACTGTTAAGGATGAATTCTGTCTGTCTAGGAGAAAGCGGAATTTGCATACTAAATATTTTATCTGGATAAAGGATGAAAAGCAATAAAAAAAAAGAAAATCAAACAGAAGATGTATCTCTTAAAATAGCAGATTTATCTCTTAAGATTAAAGAAATCATGAGGCATAACTTCATAAACAAAAATGTCGATCCTTTTCTTTTTTATCTTGCTTTGATGGAAGCTCTAATTTCATTAGGGCTAGTGTTGAAAATAGAAAACAAAACTCAAAAAGAAATCTTTGAGTCGTATATTAATGAGATATGAAAATTGATATTGAATGGATAAGTATTAAAGAACGTCTTCCTTCTCAGGAGGAATGTGAGCGATATTGCGGTTGGTTTTTGGTTGTTCGTTCGTTCGTGCCGGGACGACCCTTTATAAGTCGTTATGATGGTTATAATGAAGAACGTAATTACGACCATGGGTGGAAATATTCAATTGATGAGACAATAACTCACTGGATGCCGTTACCGGAACTGCCGGATGTCTAGGAAGATAAAGAAACACAAGAATGGTTAAATGCGCCTATGGGAAAACCAAAAGAACAAATAATGGGATTGACAAAGTTAAGATTAAAAACGGAATCTCGCGAAGAATACACGCCTTCCGACCAAGAAATAATGGATTACTTTCAGAAAAATATGCATGATGTTTTTTTACAATTCATATGGGATCTTGATAAAAAAGATATAATGGGATTTAGGGAAATGTGTTCCATGAAGGAAATTAATGATTTTGTAGACAAATGGATCAAAACCAACTTTAAAAGGCCTTCATAAATGATAATCGATTGCATAAGTGATTTACATGGCTTTTATCCTAAACTTGATGGTGGCGATCTTCTTATTATTGCAGGCGATTTGACTAGACATGATACGATAGAAGAATATTTTAAATTATTCCAATGGATTGCCAATTTGCCTTATAGAAAAAAGATTGTAATTGGCGGAAATCATGACAATTTAGCCCATGAACAAGATATTCTATCTATACCCAAAGCCGATTTTGATTATTTATGCGATTCCGGAACTGAATTCGAAGGATTAAAAATATGGGGAACACCTTGGACAAAGACATTTAAATACCAGAATCCATTTTTCAAAGCTTTTACCCTTGAAACCGAATCTCAATTGGACAAAAAATGGAAGTCTATTCCACATGATATCGATATTTTAGTTTCTCATTCGCCTTTTCTACATATATTGGATCAGAATAGGGATGGTTATTCTTGTGGAAGCTACACCCTTAGAGAGGCTGTTGACGGGATTAAGCCAAAACTCTTTGTTTGTGGGCATATTCACGAGCAAGGGGGACAAATGATATTGTATAAACATGAAGGGCCGAATACAATATGCGTTAATTCTTCAATTGTCGATGAGAACTATGAAATGATGAACAAACCTGTGAGAGTTGAGCTTAAATTATGACTAATCCACTATCAAAAAAAGAACTAATGGACATGCTGAAAGAGATGATCAAAAATATTGAAAATCTGCCTCCTCATGCGATGCTATCGCCTATTTCTCACTATGATCACTTTTCATTAATAATGGTGCTTGTTGCATTGTTTGAAGCAGAACGCAACTGAATTTCAGCCAATAGATTCATAAGAGCATTGAATTGACTCTCTTTTTCTTCTGTAGCTTCATTTTCTGGGATTTTATCCCATTCTCCAAGCCTGTGTTTAAATAAATGCATTAGGACGGTTGTATTTCCTTCAACAATTGCCTTATGATATTGCTTCTCACGGATATAGCTATTTCCAGACTCTCTTTTACTCTGTGCATAAGCCGAAAAAACCACCCCTTTTTCAGCTTCACAACGATCATAGAGAGTGTCGGGATGAATCCCTAAACGAGCTGCAATTTCTGTTCCTTTACAATTGGATTGTAGAAGACGGTCGACGCGTTCCCATTCTATTGTTTTAGGGGGAACGCCTTGAGGTCTTTTGATTTTCTTTTCTTTTCTTGGCATATCATCTTAGTCGGGAAATTAACACAATATCAAAAGTCAGAAAAATTATTGTTACAACGATCACTATGGTCAAACCTAAGAAAATTATCTCGATTGTGTTTTGTGACATCTTTATAACTCCGCGCCACAATGAGGGCAAGTTACTGGGAGATCATTCTTTTTTGGTTTTTTAGGTTTGTCTTCGTCTTCTATATTTTGAGTTGCACCTACTAATTCATCGGGAGAAAAACCCCAATCGAGTAATTCTGGGATTTCAAATTCATTTGCCAATATATCCCAATCCCATTCACCTGAGTTTTTATTTAGACGTATATTTAGCTCTTGAATCTCTTGAGTGCTAAGTTGGTGATCCGGAACCCAGCATTCGATTTCTGTAATTCCTTTTCCTTTTAGCACTTTAATGCGTTGATGTCCGCCAATTATAGTGTTGTCAGTGTTGACAATAGGTTTGTCGATAAGCCCGAATGATTCTATTGATTTTTTTAAATGCTGAAATTGTTCTTTGCTTAGAGAACGAGGATTTTTCTGAAACTTTAGTAAATCTTTAATTGACTTGCGTTCTAGTTTCCAATTAATCATAATGCTCCATCAAAAGTATATTTTTGAGAGTAAAATGTAAAAAGTCAATCATTTTTTGAAGGAGAGAACTATGACATCGATTATGCAATTAGATATATTTGAAACTAAACCGGAGGAAATGGATTTTTTGAAAGCAGATTTAGCTGAAGCTCGGAGAACATTGGATAGGGTGAGAAAAGGCACATATGCTTCGATTAACGAGCTAAAGAAAGAAAATTATGATTTGAGGAATAGACTTGAGATAATCGAAAGGAATATTTGCAAAAGTTACTTCGACAAATTGTGAGCACACAACTTTTTCTATGGTGTTTTTCTTGAGCAAAATGTAAAGAATGTGTTACATTAAATGTTCAGAAAAACCAAAGAGGTACTTATGAAAGAAAACAATGAAGATGTTAATATTAATAATTTAAATAATGACATATTAGATTTATATGATAAATATAAAGATTTATTGCCTACTTATGAAATTACTCATGCAATGATTATGCATGCTGTCTCAGCTAATCTGTATTGTGCTCCTTCTGGTGAATTGCTTGGTATTAGAACTACTTTTGAATCTCTCAAAAGTGGGATAGCACAATACGAAAAATCTTTTTCATGAGATGAGTTCAATTTTAAGGGCGTATTCTTTTACGGCGCCTTTTTCTTGTGCGTAATGCCATGTAATTCGCTTATCTCCATCAGCTCGACCTGGCGCTAATCCTGGGATAATTTTATCGGCTATCCAATCGCGAAAATATTTCATTGATGTGCCCATATTGTCCTCATCCAATGCATATGGTGCTATACGAGTAAATTTCACAACACAAGGCAAATTAAGGGCATTCTCATCGATTTTCCAATAAGCACATAACCATTGAGCGCGCCGTTTATTGCGCTTGTGTTTTTTTGACCAATGATCGTTTTTGTTTCCTTCGCTTAACAAATTCTTAGGGAGTGGGATTTTTAGTAAAATATTCATGTAAAGCTTCTATAACAATTTTTTCAAATTTGTCTTTTATTGATCGTTCTGTGAATCCACAAAAGGGAAAATATTTTTTTTCATCATCTTCACCGTATTCTTTGCTGGGAAATCCGATCCAGTCATGATTATTTTTGCTGAAATGTTTCAAATTGTTAATGTAGAAATTGCCCCATTTAGGGACAATGATGCTGAAAATTCCAAGCAGGTAGCCTGGATTTTCGATTTTCGAATATTTTGTTACACTAATTTTATCCATTCGATTTCCTTTTCATTTTGAATTGGTTGCTTTATCCTATCCATCCCCACCTCTATGTATTCCAATTCATAAATGTTGCAGCCAATTTAAAATTAAACAGCTTCATTTGCAAGAAAATTGAGGATCGACATCGTATGTTGCTCGACCTTCTTTCAAAACAATGCGCTCACCCGTTGTGGTTTTTTGCTCAAAAATTACATTGATTTTTTGTTCCATTTGTTTTTGTTCTTCGACCAGTTTTTTGATGGCATTTTCCATTGCCTCTTCTTGTGTTCTTCCAACACCCAGCACATAACCCAGCATTTGGGTATCGATATTCGAAACAGAGTCCATAAAAACGTAATAAACCGTTTCATTTTCGTTTTTTACGCATGCGATTCCGCAAAATTTATTGAAAAGTTGATGTTCGCCGACCTTCATAGTGCGCCTTCAAGTTTTTGGTTGAATTTTCTGTAAATTATTTCTTTGAAACTTTCGTGAGGTAAGTTATATGCATAATCATTGCCTGTTTCAATATCGCGACAGTAGTTTTTGAGTGGGATAATACAAATTATGTTATTTTTTTTAACAAATTCTTCAATAAATGTTTTATTTAAAGTAAAGTTCTGAATTGATGCCATCGAAATTTCCATCCAGGCTTCGTGTTTTCCCACTTCATTCTTTTTGCTGGCAAGGTTTGAAAGTTGTTGCACGATAATATGTTCATCGAACTTTTTGACCCACACCCTCAATGTTTTTAAAGAAATTTTTAATTCGTTTGCAGCAACGTATACTTCACAAGCCTCTAGTATTTCATTCATTTTTTCTTGAGAAGGAAACGAAACGATTTTAGACGAACCGGCAGCCGCAGGCTGCAACGGTCTTTCTTTCTTTTCTTCGTTTTCTTTCTTAAACGATATATCTTCGTTCTTCGTTCTAGTATGTCGCCCTTTTTCCGCCCTCATTGCGATTTTTTGTTCGCCCTTGTCTGAAATATTTAAATCATAAACATCTGAATTACAAATATTTACCACTTCACTTTTGATCGCCCTTTTGATCGCCCTTTGATCGCCCTTTATTCGCCCTTCTTTTTTGCCGTGAATGCTATAAACTATTTTTATTAAACCCATATCAATTAAATTTTTCTTTGCTGTTCTGTAGACTTTTTCGGAAGGGAAATTTAATACTTCCCAACCCGGCATAATACAATCACCTGGAAGCAGCCCATCATTTAGATTTTCACTCCATTCACCACGTGCATGATCTGCTAAATGAGTTAGAAGTAAGAAAGCCCAAGGATGATCTTTTCGGAGAGTTCTTGTCGTTTCGGAAGTGACTAATTTTACGAATCTTTGAGTCATAGCTAAAAAACCTCTTGTGAAAATGTTTCCACTTAGCTATGATGACAATCACCGTAATTATCATAGCGCATAGCTAAGATGTGAAGGCCAGACGTCAATCTGGCCTTTCTTTTTTCCCACCATAGCATCGTTTTTTTTTGAAGTCAAAAGAATCGTTGTTAAATTTTCTCACAATGCTTTTGGAGGATGGTATCGTCATCGTTTGTTGTCTGGATATCAGACAAGCCCATAAGTGAATCTTTATCAATCCTTATTAATATTTTTTAAACAATGTCCCTATCATATGTCGGTTCGACTTTCGCTAAAGAACAAAAACGACAGATATGAGCATCAGCATTCAGCTCAATAAAAGGTTTAATTTTTAAGGTTTCGAGGGAGTTTTCATGAGAAATCAAACAACCACATTTTTCAAGCTTTCGTATATCATCAAAAAAGGAATCATTTTCATCTCTCCAAATGGTCACCGGTCTACGCAGCAGAACATAAGCTTTACAGATGCTTTCGAATAAAGATGCTGTTTCTGATCCAAACATCAAAAGCAGTTGTTTACATGTGTGACAAAAAATCTCATCAATCATATTGATTGCAGGAAATGTTATGGAGTGATAGAATTTTCGACTGTGTTATCATGGTCGCCTTAAAAACATGATTTCCGGGCTAGCCAACTGCAATTGGCTAGTTCCGCTAGATCTTATAGAAAAAGATTTTTGATTCCAAGCTATTTCAATTTTTTTTCATTCAAAATTTCTTGGCATTTTATCCTTCCTTGAGAAGCCCTTTCGATTTTCATTGCCACCGATAATCTTATATCTTCCCCTTTTAAAGCACGAGTCAACGTTGGGGCGGTTATACCGGCTTTTTTAGCAAATTTCCTTATCGATATATCTTCAGTTTTCAGAAATTCATCAATCTTCATTGTCAAAATCTCCCTGGGAGTGGAAAAAATGTTGAGCAAAACGATAAATTATGTTGCGCATAATGTAACGTATCGTTTAGCATATTGCTTAATGTTGCGTTACATCTTAATGGAATGTTACATAACAAACAAGACAAATTATTAATAGCAGTCGACAAAAGAGAGTGCTAAAAATAACTATATAAATTATTCTTTTGAAGGAAATATTTTAGGTGAATCATGAATTGGAATGATGAATGTGATAGAGAGGAATATGAATTTAACAAAAGACATGACTTCTATGTAAAAGATTTTGATAGTGATAGGGAAAAAATCATTAGAAAAGTCCTAACCCTCACTCAAGAGAGTTACCAAGAAAATTTTGTTGAGATGTTTCTTTTTTCACTTGTTATGAATCTCCCTGAAGCTAAGGAAATAGCCGATAGTTGCAGGCTAGATTCCATAGATTTAGCCCTTCTAGAGAATAATTCTGATAAATATGTAGAAATTTTTGAGGATAGCTGGGGGAGAAGAAATGGATAATCATGATGACCTTGATGAATTAGAATCATTAGCATGCATAAGGGAAATTTGCATTCGAGATTTTAAAAAGATGTACGGAAGAGATCCAACAGATTCAGAAGATGATCAGGATTTTTTAGAAATAATTTATGAAACTTATAAGGATCATTACAGGTACAAATATGAATAAAGACGAAGAAGAAAAATATGATCGTGTAACACGTGTATTGAGTCCTTTTTCTGGTTTAGGTGGAATTGATCCTGAAGTTGTAAAAAATGCTGCCGACCGAGGAAAAATTGTTCATCAGTTATGTAATGCAATTGTCATGCATCTTGGGATTTTTGATATGGAGGACATGATTCAAACCTATAGCCGCAATCATGAACATTTTGAAAAAGAGAAAGAGATCATCAAAAACTTTATTAGATCGTTTGAGAAATGGGCTATTGGAAAAAAAATAGTTTCTGTTTCACAGCGTGTCTTCGATGAAGAATTTATGCTTACCGGGGAATATGATCTTATCTATCAAAATGATGTTGGAGAAAGAGTTTTGTTTGATATCAAAACCCCTGCAAGGGAATCCCACTGTTGGCTTTTACAGGGTTCTGCATATTCTTATATGATTAGCAAAAAAGAAAAAATAGATCATATAGAATTTGGACAGCTTTCAAGAGATGGACGTGAGCCCAAAATACGGGAATATAAAGAAAATTTTCCTCTATTTCTCAACCACTTAGAATGTTACAGATATTCGTATAAAAATAAGAAAGCGGAGGACGTCTTAGCTTATTTATAAAAGCGGGAAGATAGAGTCGCATCTATCTTCCCTGTCAGACCTAAAATAAGGAGTTTAGATCTATGAAAATGACGCTCCTTATTTTATGATTAAAATTTAAATATAACAAGGAGAATAACATGACTGTCACGTTGTTACAGCAAAAAACTGTTCCACTTAATTTCGATAAGGATAAGGTTGAACTACTTAAGAAGACTGTTTGCAAAGATGCAACAGATCACGAATTGGAATTATTTATCCATGTATGCAATCGCACTGGACTAGATCCATTTCGCAACCAGATTTATGCTATAAAAAGAAAAGATAGGATGACTATTCAAACAGGAATAGATGGCTTTAGACTAATTGCAGAGAGAACGGAAAGATATTCTCCCGGACGTGAACCCACTTATTCTTATGATCAGCAAGGAAAACTTGTTTCTGCGACATCGCATATAAAAAAACTCACTCACGATGGCACATGGCATGAAGTTTCTGCTACAGCCTATTGGAATGAGTATGTTCAAGAATATAATGGAAAACCCTCTCAATTCTGGTCTAGAATGCCTCATAATCAATTAGCTAAATGTGCCGAATCCTTAGCTTTAAGAAAAGCTTTCCCTGCTGATTTTTCAGGCCTTTATACCACGGAAGAGATGGCACAAGCGGATAATGAGATAAAATCATTAGAAAATGAAGCTAAGCCTAAAGAAATAATTGAATTGGAAGATCTTAAACCTGAAGATATCTCTTCATACATAAATAAGAACTGGCCAGATCATGCAGAAAAATTCCAAAAATATATGGAAGAGATCATGAAGGTTAAAAAAATAAACTATCGTAAATGCATTACTCTTTTTGAAAGCTATAAGGATCAAGTGAAAGAACATTTCATAAAATGGTTATCTCTTCAGCATCAAAAAGAACTTAATCCTGAATAGCTCTAAAAGCGGTTTGTTAATTTCAACAAGCCGCTATTTTTTCTTTTTCTTCATTTCTTTATCGCATTTATCCAGCTTCTTATCGAATTTTTTATCCATTTTAAGAAGTTGCTTAGTATGCTTCTCACCACGGTCTAAATCCTTTTTTACCTTTTTAATTTGTTTGTCCATTATTTTTTTCCTTTCTTTTTTGGAATTTTAGCGCCTGATCGACGTGCCTCTGACAATGCTATAGCAACTGCTTGTTTCTGCGGTTTTCCTGCATGAACCTCTGTTCTGATATTGCTAGAAATGGTTTTTTTTGATTTTCCTTTTTTTAATGGCATAATGCTCTCCTTGTTATAGTTAACTTACGCTTTTTGTACGCTTTCTTACAATGATATCATGCTTTTCCCTTTTATTTTTCTATGCTATTTTCTTACCGCAAATAAGGAGAAAATTATGACAAATCTTGAATATGCAGCTTATGAACTTTATGAAAAGCATGGAAAAGCATCACCAACTTTATTATGTTTCAAACTTAAAATTACATTCAAAAGAGCATCGGAATTACATACATATTGCATAAAAAGACATGCAAACCTCTATAAGAATTATAGAACCTCCGAAGAGTATGAAAAATCTCTGTTGCAAGAAAATCTAACAAAAAAGGCATGAAAAGCGTTTTTGTAATACTTAACATAAATTATCAGACGTAGGGAAATGTGATTGGCCATATTTACATTCCACAACATATTATGGAAAGAATTCATGCTATCAATATAGACATGTGAAATTTCATAAGGGAAATCTTATAGCAAATAAAGAAAACTCATGATATCAATGACATATCTACTCAAAACATAACCTGGAGGGTTATCATGAAAAAAATATTCTTCCTCATATTACCTCTGTACATGTGTTTCTCAGGACAAATTTTTGCTGATGAGTTGGTTGATAAATTTCAAGAACAACAAATTGTGCCTGAAATGCAGCCAAGATATGATATTTCACCTTTAAAATCTTATCTCCAAGAACAAGTTTTTGCTCATGAAAAAATACTTAAACTGCTTCCAGCCAAAAAAATGAAGAAAGAAGATAAAGTACTGTTCTGGATGCATACTTGGAAGCTTCAAGCATACAAAGAAATTTTAAAAACTCTTGAAATGTTAGAACAAAATATCTAAAGAATAACTAAAAGGCGCGCATCCTTACTATGAAATTTATTATAACATTGGTTCTTTCTGTCCTTTTTTTCCAGCTAGGATTTCTTCATGCCTTTAAATACGATTTATCCATCTGTGCCATATTTCAGGATGAAGCACCATATTTAAAAGAATGGATTGACTATCATCTCAAAGTAGGAGTAAAGCATTTTTGGTTATATAATAATAATTCTTCCGATAATTTCAGAGCCGTC
>Ga0126373_10002875_pt1 | contig 12758 bp, 15 predicted proteins | sample PanSoiMetPlot_11_FD_92545 | JGI IMG/M metagenome (GOLD analysis project Ga0126373, IMG submission 92545) | Tropical forest soil microbial communities from Panama - MetaG Plot_11 | ecosystem: Environmental > Terrestrial > Soil > Tropical forest > Bulk soil | place: Panama | collected 2016-02-17
GCTCCGACAGTCTGGAGTCACTCCATACTAAAAGATGAACTTTAGCGCGAATTGAAGAATGCGCGGATCGGCGGCGCTGGTGAGCTTGCCGAAGTTGCCGGTGCCCACTATGTTTCCGGCGGCGGACTCGTTGGGACTGGCCGAACCGAGGCCAGGCACCGTGAAGTTCACGTTATTCAGCAGGTTGAAGAACTCGGCGGCCATGACGCCAGCGATCGCCCCACTAGCGCCAAGATTGGGAATGTTGGATTTCGGCTGCATCGCGATCTGTGCCACGGATGCCGCAATGCCGCAAAGGAGGTAGAACGAGAGGTAACGGAGGCGGCCCATCGACTCTTCAATCTCAGGTCCAAATGCCCACAGGAATATCATGTTACCGATGATGTGCAACCATCCTGCATGCATGAACATTGCCGTGATGATCGTAATCAAGTGATGCCCCCCAGCAACATCCGCTGGAATCACTGACCACTGCTTTACGAATGCTTCACCCCCGGTGAGTTCTAATCCGAACATCACGAAATTCAGAATAATAAGCACAAGCGTGGCGACAGGCACCGTCCTCGTCTGTCGAGAAGCATCCGATAGCGGGATCATGCCTCCCATTCCGTCATCCTCGTCTGTCGTGTCCTTGCGGCGGTTAACTGTGTGATGGAAAACATCACCCACCACTCGCTGCACTTAGCGTGCCAGTGGTCCGTGTTATTCATCCCGTATCTGCCGAAAGCAAGGGCGGGAGCCGGATTTCAGCGCATCTAATTGCCGGTGCTGCTCTTGCGAGACAGCCGCGCTCGACTCTCCGGCGTCGCAAGGATCCCCATTGCGCCGGTTCGGATTTGAGCCGACACGTCGGGACCACCAGCAACATATTCGAATTGCCGAATCGGGAGATCCGATAAGCACCTGCGTGGTGAAATGTCGCCACCCGCCCCCAGCATACGCTCGGGGAAGCAAATACTAATTGCGGGACACGGGAATAGCCTGCGCGCTCTGGTGAAATACCTGGAGGACATCCCGGAGCGACAGATCGTTGATCTGAACATTCCCACTGGAGTGCCACTAGTGCAGGAACTTGATGACGATCTCAAGTCCGTCCGTCATTACTATTTGGGAGAGTCGGCAAGCATCGAGCAGGCAATCAAGGCAGCCGCGAGCACACGATCTAGCGCCTAACCCTGGGATGCAATTTGTTGTCGCCTCAAAGACTGACAGATGAAAAGCTCAATCATTCGCGTTGCGCTTTGGGTCGCCGTGCCAGAGTCGGTGTGGAAATGGATTCATCGCCTGGGAGGACCAGGTTTGATTCTCCTTGGCATCCTAGACAACACGCCTTTCGTCTCCGCTCCGCCTGGAAGCGTGGACATATTCGTCATCCTGCTCTCGGCACACCACCATCAATGGTGGGCCTATTACGCCTTCATGGCTACTGTGGCGGAAGTGCTGGGCGGCTATTTCACGTACCGACTCGCCCAAAAAGGCGGCCAACAAACCTTGGAGAAGAAGATAGGCACGCGCAGAGAAACTCTACAAAGCCTTCGAGAAACGCGGTACTCTTACGATACTCTCTGGTGCCCTTTTGCCGCCGCCGTTCCCTTTCACCTCCGTGCTGATGGCTGCCGGAGTGATGCAATATCCGCGCAGAAAGTTTCTTTCAGCGCTGATCACGGGCCGTGCTTTCCGTTTTTTTGCCTTTGCCTTCTTCGGCCGCGTGTACGGCCAACAAATGATTGCGTTCTTCTCACACCAATATCGCCCGACAATCTATCTCCTATCTGCCTTGGCAATATTGGCGAGCGTTGGCGCCATAGTTTACTTCAAATTTCATCGACCCAAGGCACAAAGAAAAAAAAGCGAACGAGGCGAGCAAGTTCCAAAATTCCACGTTTTTGGCAGACACATGAAAGATTGAAACAACGGCTCTCATCGGTCATGAGGCCTAATCCATGTTGATGTTCCAAGGAGTTCGTACTCACTGGCGAGCTTCCCCCAGATCATTCACTCACCAATTCATAGATCCCTTGTCAGCTGGCCAACATCCATGCAGCGTCGGCCGCACGGGCGCGCTTTGCAAAAACTGATAAACCGGACCGCCTAACAGCAAGAATAAAATCGGGCGTGTTGGCGAAAGGTTATCGTTCAGGGTGTTTGTTCGTGCGGTGTTACTGGGGTGCTTGTCATACGCTCGAAGTTCTTGATCGTTCGATGGAGCTAGGGGAAGGACAATCGTCAGCAACTAGGGGAGATATCTTTCGGTACACTAACTTCCCTCCGAATCAGAGTTGTACCTACATGGTTCTTTTTAGAATGAGAGCATTCGGAAGGCCACGCGGCTACCTTTAGGTGATTACCTACAATCAAGCATGTCGCGATGATTAAACTAGGTGCCTACATTTGGGCACTATGCGCACCGGCGGTCTCCTCTGCCATCTGGGGCAAAATGATGGCATCGCTGCTGTTAGATGTCTGGCGACCTGTCGCAAGTCCCTCTCGAGATTGGACTTTCATTCAGCCCGCTGCGCGTTCCAAGGGAAGTTTCGCTCATACTACCTCGCGATGTTGGTTAAAGAACCTGCCGCCAGGCGCCGGTGGCGAAAGAAACCTATCAGCTGGACACGCTCGCAGTCGTGCTGTTCGGGGCTCACTATCAGTTGAAGCACACTGACCTGCTCGGCAGCAGCTAAACCATAGCTTCTAAGCAGCCCATCGCAGTCTACTGGGGGAAATAGTATCGAATTCCCAACCTTTTATCGCGCATTCTATCGGGGGCAGCAGCCCGTCGGTTATCATAGAAGTAATGTTTATGCCAAGGGTTGTCTGCTACATTTTGACGGTGCTTATGCTGGTTTCAGCCGGCTATGCGCAGCATGGGAACGCGCTCGAGAAGGTCGAAACTGGCAGTTTTGCGCCTTTGGAGCAGCCGGTTCGGTCCCCCGGTTCTATCCGGATTGTGGTCTGGAACATAGAGCGGGGATTGCAACTGCCAAGCGTCATTGAGTTCCTGCGACAGGCAAATCCCGACGTGGTGTTGTTGCAGGAAGTGGACCTGAACGCCCGCCGAACCCAGTACCTTGACGTTGCGCGAGAAATCGCTCAGAAGTTGAAAATGAACTATGTTTTTGGGCGCGAGTTCGAGGAATTGACGCAGGGCTCCCCTACCTCGCCGGCATACCACGGACAGGCGACACTCTCCCGATGGCCATTGTCAAACGCTCGCCTCATGCGTTTTCATGAGCAGTCCAACTTCTGGCATCCGCGCTGGTATCTTCCCCGAATGGAGTTGCTGCAGCAGCGGCTCGGTGGGCGCATGGCACTGGTTTGCGAAGTTAATGTCCCCGGGCAGAAGCTGGTCGCGTACAACCTGCACCTCGAGAGCCGCGGAAATGACGATTTGCGCCGTGCACAGCTTGTGGAAGTACTCGACGACACTCAGAGATACCTGACAGAGGCGCCTCTGATTGTGGCGGGAGATATGAACTTTGACGTCTCCCAGGGGCGTGCATCCGAGAGCGTCCGTGACGCACAGTTCCGAAACGATCTCGCAGAAGGAGCTCCGGTTCCGACGGCGCCCTCATCGTTTTTGCGCCATGGGCGCCCGATTGACTGGATTCTGACACGTGGTCCGGTACAGGACGCCGAAGCTCGTGTTTACCGGTCTGTGGATGCCTCCGACCATTTCCCATTGTCGCTTACCCTTACCTTCCAGCCGCGAGTGGGTCACAGCGCGGCGCGCGAAACCGTTCAGCGTGATACAGAGTAGGATCGTGAGTGTAATCGCCGATCACAGCAATCACATCCTCTGAACAGGGCAGTGTCTCAATTCCGCGTTGATGAAGACATCTGCAACAAGGGGGATTGCCGCGTGCAAGCGCACGTTCTCGCGCGATCAGGCGCGCCCATCCACAGCAATGTTCGTCATCGCTGCGGGATTTCAGTATCATTCACTCCGGCATTCTGTCATCGTTCGTATGGGGCTCATGAATGATTCCGCAGCATCGTTGGATCGGGGATTGGATGGCTCGTCTTCTGATCTGGCCGCCACCGGCCTCGCAGGCTACCGGACATGCAAAACAAACATGACGCTACGCACGTCGCATGCAACGTATTTGGCGATATTCGCGAATGAACCGAATTCTTCAGACGTGAATCACCGATACCGATGCCATTGGGAAACGTTGACCCACAAGCCAACCCACAAAACTCGAAAACCCAAATGAGTTCGGGGTATTTAGTTTAGGCGGTCTCCACGCGGTTGTAAGTCATCGAAGAAGGTGAACACGATGCCAACAGGAATCGTTGAACACGCCCGAGATACAGCGCACAGGTCAGACTCCACTCTGTATAAAGCTATCCGTGCGATTTTTTCGCTGGAGCCTTGGGCTTCGCGGGTGCAGTTTTCGGACGTGCAGCGCGCTGGGCCTGAATGTCGGTCAGGCGAATAACCGCTCCAGCCGCGGAGTATTGCACTTCATCTTGCTTGTCTTGGAGACCGTCGATTGCTGTGGGCATCAAGGACGGATCGCCGCGTTTGGCGATGGCGTCAAACGACGCGGCTCGAACTAGCCACTTTTCCTGCTGCATTGCAGCATCAGCTAACGCCTGTCCAGTCTTGGGATCGGGGTCCTTAGCCAACACCAAAGCGGCGCCAGCCAGCACTGGTGAGGTGTCGTCCTTGTTTAACAATTTGAAGCCGCTCATAGCCAGGCCGCCAAACGGGATAAATCCGACGCCGACCTGGAGGCCGAGGCCGGCCATTTTCTTGGGGTCCTTCAAGGTTTTCTTTTGCTGGTCGGTAAGGCTGGTGCCGGTCTTGGTTTGCCCGGTGAGAACAGCGTAAAAAGCGTTGTATCCGCGGTCGTCACCCAGGGCTATGAGCGAGCGCGCGGCGGCGAGTATGACAGATGGCTCCTTGTCGCTCGTCATCTCTAGCAATTGCGGAATAGCGCTCTTGGTGCCCATTTCGCCTAACGCCTGGGCCGCAGCGCGACGCACTTCTTCTTTCTCGTCCTTGAGCGCCGTGATTGCAGCCTCTTCCGCCTTCTGGTCGCCTGTGAGTTCGCCGAGCAGGCTAATTGCTTTCACCCGCTTTTCCCAATTGTTGTTGGTAAGTCCACTGCTCAAAACAGTCCAAGCATTTTCACGAGGTGTCTGTGCCACCGTGAATGTCACGAGCAGGCAGCTTACCAGGGAAATACGAACCGCAAGAAGGAGTACTGACCTCATGGATTACTCCTCTGAACTTACTTGTGACGATTGCCGTGCAGTTGAGCATAAGTCATAACACTTTTGCTCTTTAAAGCTGTTTCGGCTATTCGCCAGGTGCGCCACGTGGGTTGCCGGGACGCTCACGGCAGAGCCACGGATGGCGATTGTTGTTGCGCGGCACTGCGGTACTCCGGATTGGTTCGATAGGCCGACAAGGCATCATCTGCTACTCCGGCTGCTTTCTTGGCGAAGTCCTGAGTGGCTTTGAGATTATCGCCGAAGAAGCGAACCTTGCCCTCTACGTCCCGTTGCAGCAAAATGGTTCCCTTCGTGTCGGTGAACTGGCAGTGAACCACGATCTTAGTTGCCCCTTTCACCGTTGTTACCTGGCGAGCCATCTCGCTGCCCTCCTGGAATCCTGTGATGGTAGCGTCCATGAGAACCAAATTCGAGTTGTTTTTTGCACTCCTGTCCCCATCACGGTACACCGCTTGGAAGCCGCCCTTGGTTTCGATCTCCTGCAAAAGGTTCTCATAGAGGGCCACCTGAAATTCTGCCGGAACGCTGACTTCTCCCGCTTTAATCATCTTCACTTCAATAGAAGTCGAGGTCTTCACTCTTCCCGCCGGATGTGGTTGAGCAACCAATTGAGGTACAGCGGAGAATCCGGCTATTGTGACCAGCAAGGCAAAAAGAAGATTTTGACGCATCACTGTTGAGACTCCTTCGCTTCCGAAATGCGATTTGATTCGGTCGAATCCTGTTTTAATGGAACGGTGGTTTGTGCGCGATGGGCCAGCAGCTCCTTCTTAAAAGGTTCAGCGTTGCCGACGGGCATAGTGAAGATGGCCCCATGTAGCGCGCCGTTCAAGTCGCGATACTCGATCGTGAGGGTATCGATCTGCTCCCGCAAGAGGCTGAGCGCCCGTCCGGCGCCGTAGGGAGCAAGTTGTGACAGTGTCCCAGCGGTTCCTCTGATCGCGCGTTGTGTGTCGTTTCTGGTTACAACATCCTCGATAGAATCTGCACTGACACCGAAATTGTGTTTGTCAGACGTGAAAGAGAGAATTCCGTCCTTCAATTCCAGAAACCCCTTTGTGTTTCTCTTTATGTCTCCGAAGCCGATCACTTGCTCCGCTTGCGAAGAGGTAGAAGCTGCCTCATCAGAGGCGATTGCTGCCCCAGATATCAGAATAGAGAGTAGTAAAAGTGCTCCTTTATTTCTCATGTTTTGTTGTTTCCTCCAGTCTCAAAAAGGGACGGCGGTTGGTCCGCCGACCTTTGCAAGCGCGTTCGCCGATAGAGCTCTGCTCAGTTCCTTACTAAAGAGTCCGCCGCAAAAGCATGCTTAGCTTTCCGGCAGATGTTTCTTGCGGTCGAACACGCTTCTATTACGCCGAATTTTGGTACTTCTAGTAGCGATCACTTCGTCAATGCCCGAATTTCCTATCTTTACGTCTTCGCGTGTTTGCCGCGCGAAAGCACGAAACCTTCGACTTTTGTCTCTTGTGCTTTTGCAAGTCTTTCGACTCCGCCGCAAACACTGTAAGCGCCGAAAACCGTACTTCTTATGGGTCCTCCAACGTTCATCAAAAGCTATACTCGAGCCTCTCGAACACGCCCATGCGCCACATGCTGGGGTATATATCTTGCCCCTCCTTCGAACGAGCAATTTGGAGGCCACTCCTTGCGCAATTGCGGAGCTGTCATAAATGAACAAATACTTGGATTTTGGGGCGTGCACACCGTCGCGGTAAGCGCCTAATCGCCGATTGGTGGGCACCTGTTCTTTATCGGGCAGCTAACTCGGCATGTGATCAGGCTGGAAAGTAGTGGGACCTAGAGCGCCTCGATCACTTTGGCCGCGCAGATCTCCCGACAAAATGTTGCACAGCTGGCGAAGCAGCTCGGGAGTATTCACAGCATGTGCACCAAGAAGCCGCCACCCTGCCTTGATCCAGAAAGGAATGAGGGCGACGGGGATACCGTGACCGGAACATCTTTGACGGAAGCCCGATGCGGCGCTCATCTGGCACGAACTCATAAACATCTCCGGCGATGGCCAGTCCGCGCTCAATGATTGACAACGCTATTCGTTCGAATTGAAGCACCGCCAGGCTTACTTGCAAGCGCCTTAGTCCCGAATCACAAGCAACTGGCACATGAGGATCGCTCCATCATATTCGAGCCATTGCATCATCGGGAAAAAGTGCAAAGCGACCGGAGTGCCGGCACAAGGTCTGTACCCCAATCGTTCATTAAGAAGACGGGCACGTCAGGTCTCGTGCGGTACGCATCCAAAGTGAAATTGATGGTGTCTGGCTCTGCTTCCGCTTCTTGAAGTACCACCGCGTCGAACGAGTTTTCACGAATGAGTTGCAGCGCTTGTTCTGCTGCCAAAGTAGAAATCACCTTGCATGCTAGTCTCTTCAGCATGGTGGGTATGGACTTCGTCTTCGAGCCTAAGTTCACAAAGAGAATCGTCATTGAGCCTCCTATGGCTGCTTGTCGTGGAGTATTTGTCATCGCTGTTGTGTCACGGGATACTCGTTTTTACTGGTCCTCGTCCTCGTGGTCACCGCTATTTCTCATTCCGGACGGCGACGGCCACCACCCGGTCAAACCTAAGCAATTTCGAAGATGAGAGAAAAGCTGCTAGTTCTGGTAGTGTGCCTTCGTGATGCCAAGGCGCCGAATCTTGTGTTGCAGCGTGATTCGCTTCAATCCCAGACGTTCGGCTGCTCCTCCGATTCCGGCTATCCGCCCTGACGCGGCTTTCAAGGCCTCGATAATTACGGTTTCAGCATCATGAAAGGTGGAGGCCAAGAGAGCATCATTGGAAGCACAAGAGACCGGCAGTTCATCCATGGACAGTTCTAATTCTTCACCACGTGAGAGTATGACGGCGCGTTCGATGAAGTGTGCCAACTCCCGCACGTTTCCTCTCCAGGTATAGTCCGTCAGCATATCCATCACACGCTTAGGAACAAAACTGATCTTCTTCCGCATTTTGTGGGACAGCCTGGATACGAAGTAATTCACCAACAGCGGGATATCCTCGCGACGTTCCCGAAGCGGCGGGATCTCAATGGGAAAGACGTTGAGTCGATAAAAAAGATCTTCGCGGAAGTTCTCGTCCCGAATCATCTCCGAAAGGTCGCGATGAGTGGCCGCAATGATCCGAACATCGACCTGGATTGTTTTCGCGCTTCCCAGACGTTCAAATTCCTGCTCTTGCACGGCACGCAATAGCTTTGGCTGCAGCTCCAGGCTGATATCGCCGATTTCATCGAGAAAAAGCAAGCCTCTGTCAGCCAACTCGAATCTGCCCTTCTTCTGCATCAGTGCTCCCGTAAATGCGCCCTTCTCATGCCCGAACAATTCGCTCTCCAGTAATCCCGAGGGAATACCCGCACAGTTCATGCCTACGAACGCCCGCTGGCGCCGAGAGCTTAGGTTGTGAATGGCATGTGCCACCAGTTCCTTCCCTGTCCCTGTTTTGCCGTGCAGCAGGACAGTAGCGTCGGTTGCCGCTACGATGGAGACCTGCTCCGGTACCTTCTGAATGGCTGGGCTCTTACCGATCATGCCTTCGAAGCCTTGCTCCGGGCTCATTTCGGACTCTGGAGACAGCCGCTGGCCATCGAGCGCGATTGACGTGGGAAAGTTTGTTCCCGCGATCCCTTCCGAATCTGTGAAAGCAACACCTGCGCGGCTCATTGTCTCGTTCTACCTATCTATCGTTCACACGAGCGATTGATGTAATGAATGGATAGCCTGGATCTCAGCAAGCAGCACCATACTGTCTTGGCTAACCGAGTGCTCCAGCGCCAGGAGCGACGCTATGTACTCCTCCTTCTGTTGAGAGCAGTCAAGCCTTTGCTTCACTCTCGTCGCCAATGCGTAGATCTTATCCAGCTCCATGGGACCTCCTTACAGCCTGACGCCCAGTGCGTGTGCTGAAATGGAGTCGTAGTTGTTTGCGGTCAACAGCTCGAATGCTCCCAAAGCGACGTCCTCTTCCAGAAAGTCGCTCGACCTGGCAACCTCGAAGCAATGCTGAACGGTCTCTTGAAAATTCTCTATCTCTGGCATGACGCCCTCCGTCCAGTACTCCCAACATGCGGATGTACTATTGCAACCATGCACGCATTTAAACTCCGGGACGCACTCGCCCGAAACCCTAGATCGGTTGCTTCGTGAGACTTAATGGAGGGACCTCACACTGTTGTATAGGGGAAGGGCTTACGCTCGTTTGAGGGAAGAACTTAACCCTTTCGGGAAGTAAGCGTCAGAGCAAAAAGGGGAATCCGTAAGCTGCTGAAAGGATTTGGCATCCTCGGTGGGATTTGAACCCGTGTTACCGCCGTGAAAAGGCGCGACCCGACGGGCCTCCAAATCTGATAAGACAATCGTTATTCAACATCAGCTACATCCAAAGCAACGATGTGCATTTCGTAGCCGCTTGCAACCGATCATAGCGGGTTCAGCTTGAGATTCTGAAAGAGAGTGCAACCTGACCAACGTAGTCTCGCCGGTAACACGCCGACAGTCACGGTTTCGCGGGTGAAGCAAACTGTCGCGTAACAGCCATCGGCGAAGCGAAAGTACTTCGCGAACGGTTTTCAGCAGTGGTTGGTGATTTGACGTTGTTGCCGGCATTTTCCGCCAAGCGGACTGCATCCCTAGTTTGTTCAAGAGAGATGAGCAGCGAGTTCCTTGATATGCGGCGGACAATTGGATTGACGAACCAGCGAACCGCCACTGGAATATCTCGGCTTAAGCCAATTGCCTCGATCTCAACATAGGTTCCGCCGTCTCTTTGCTCAAACCGAGCGACGCTGTAAAGGCGCCAGATATAGCCACTTCCACGATCCGGCGGAAGCTCCTGCTCGCCAGCCTGGCCGTAATGGCGGATCTCCTGCACGTTTGTGGTACGCGTGATGCTGTACCATCTGTTTTCAGCGGCTTTGAAATAACAGGTCTCGTATTCCATGTCGAGGGCGGTTTGGGCAACGGCCTCCTTGTTCACCACGCGCATGGAGTACTTCTCACAGGTCGCGGCACTGCTCAACAAACGGGAATCGACGACGGTTGGCTTGTAATACGCTTTGTAATTGCCGTAATCGCGAACCGCAAAAAGAATGTCTTCAATGGTGGCGTCCGGAATGAAGGCCGCGCCGATCCAATCATGGACCAGCCCGTAGGGAACCGGTTTCGGCATTTGCTCCCCTACCGGCGAAACCAGAATTTCACCCGCCCGAACTCGCTGAAGACGTTCAGGGATCCGGTCGACCCATAGAAAGGGTGTCTGTGAGCTCGCCTGTGAGTTGGCGGCCTGGAGGTACGCATCCCAGGCTGTCAGGGTCTCGCCTTTCAACTCGATCTCATGGGCCGCCGACGTCGTAACAAGGCAACCGGCACAAACGACAAGTACCCACACTGCCCGAAGTATGCGGGATGTGCACGTGGTTCCTAAACCTTTGTGAGTTGCGGAGGGGTTTTTCATCGGCCAATCGTCCTCTTGTTGGTCTGCCAACAACCGAATTGCTGAGTGCGAGTTACGCACTGAGGAGAGCAAGACCGATGCCAGAGGAGGTGACGTTAAGTAAATGAAAACTCAGGGATCTAAAATGACGGCGAGAAGGCATATCGAAACAGTCGACCGTATATCGGCAATTTGCTTGGATTTGGGCGTTAATGAAAATCTTTTCACACATTGCGACTGAGCGAGATGGTCATACAATTGGTGTCGTTTTTGGAAAAGAAAACGAGATTCAGATTAATAGAAGCTATAAGGATCCATGCCAACGGTTTCTGTGGTCCAAATCCTGACTGCCTCGATTGCACCGGTGATCGTGATTTCCGGCGTAGGCCTGCTGCTGTTAAGCATCACCAATCGCTACGGCCGGGTCATTGACCGCGCCCGCCTGCTGGCGCGGGACCTGGCGGAGAACGACCCGGAAAGCGCCCGTCGCCGGCATCTCAACGACCAGCTTCGCTTCACCGACAGGCGGGCACACATGCTGCGCAGTTCCATGCTCTACGCCTCTGCCAGCGTTTTCTTTGTGTCTCTGACGGTGCTGTCGCTGTTTGCCGAGCAGCTGCTGCAATTGCACAAGGATCTCATCGCTCTGCCGTTTTTCGCCCTGTGCCTGCTTTCGCTGGTGGTTGCGATGTATTACTCGATCCGCGATATCACGGTGTCGCTAGCCGCGCTGGACCTGGAGGTGAGCGAACGACTGCGAGGAGATTTGCACCTGCCGTAGGGCGCGATGGCGCCTCTGCCGTCCCCGCGAGTGGCGACTCGGGATGGCAACTAGGCTGCGATGGGGTTTTGAAGTCAAAAAAGGAAATTCTGCTTTAGGAGGATCTCTGATGCCAGCAGAAAACTCGCCGCATACCCAGCCAAGTCTCGAATCCCTCGGGATTAGGAATGTCAACACGGTCTATTGGAATCTGTCCACTCCCTCGCTGGTAGAAGAGGCCGTCCGTCGGCGAGAGGGGCGCCTGGCGCATCTCGGCCCGCTGGTCGTGCGCACGGGCCAACATACCGGCCGCTCGCCCAATGACAAGTTCATTGTGCGTGAACCTTTTGCGTCGACAAGGTCTGGTGGGGGAAAGTGAACCGCCCATTGGAACCAGACCAATTCGACCGGCTTCATCGTCGTTTGCTGGCCTACCTACAGGGCAAAGATCTATTCGTGCAAGACTGCTTTGCTGGGGCCGATCCTGCTTACCGTCTGCCCCTCCGAGTCGTTACGGAAACTGCATGGCACAATCTGTTTGCGCGCAATATGTTCATTCAACTCGACCGGGACCAACTGGAGAAGCACGTCCCGCAGTTCACCGTGATCAACGCACCCAACTTCCACGCGGAGCCAGAAGTGGACGGCACGCACTCCGAGGTGTTTGTAGCGATCCACTTCGGCCTTCGTCACGTGTTGATCGGTGGAACTCAGTATGCCGGCGAGATCAAGAAATCGATCTTCACCGTGCTGAACTTCCTGCTGCCGCAGCAGAATGTCCTCTCCATGCACTGCTCTGCAAATATCGGTCCGAACAATGAATCGGCCATCTTCTTCGGCCTCTCCGGCACTGGCAAGACGACTCTCTCTGCTGACCCCGCTCGCAAGCTCATTGGCGACGATGAGCACGGTTGGAGCGATCGGGGAGTGTTCAACTTCGAGGGTGGCTGTTATGCGAAAGTCATTCGTCTTTCACCCGAGTCCGAGCCGGAAATCTATGAAACCACGCGCCGCTTCGTGACAATACTCGAAAATGTGGCCTTTAACAGTGCCATGGGCCGCTTGAACCTGGACGACGATTCCCTAACGGAAAATACCCGAGCCGCATACCCGATCAGCCATATCCCCAATGCGACGCGGGATGGTCTCGGAGGACATCCCACCCACATCATCATGCTCACCGCTGACGCTTTTGGCGTGTTGCCGCCCATTGCAAAATTGACCCCGGCGCAAGCCATGTATTACTTCCTCTCCGGCTATACCGCCAAAGTGGCCGGCACGGAGAAAGGGGTCACCGAACCCCAGGCC
>Ga0126373_10002876_pt1 | contig 12755 bp, 10 predicted proteins | sample PanSoiMetPlot_11_FD_92545 | JGI IMG/M metagenome (GOLD analysis project Ga0126373, IMG submission 92545) | Tropical forest soil microbial communities from Panama - MetaG Plot_11 | ecosystem: Environmental > Terrestrial > Soil > Tropical forest > Bulk soil | place: Panama | collected 2016-02-17
CCTGGGCGTTAGCCGCCGTTGGCGCCGCTGCAAAGAGTACCACCAGCGGCAGCGCGGAAGTCCAAAGCCGACCGAATGTCCTTCTGATGGTGGTCATGGCACTTCTCCTCAAGTTCTTTTGATTACACTAGGCCGAGCCTTGGGCAAAGAAAGTGATAGCTGACACTTTACGCGCAAAAAGCGAATTTCTGTGATCAGTGTCAAATTCGATGTTGAAATTTTGTGATCGCCATCACATGCGATCTGTTAGCTCGCTGCTATCCCGGTACGACCGATCATCCGGTCCCGTTCAATGCGCGCAATTTTCAGAGCCTCGATGCCGTGCTGCTCGAAATCATCCCGCCGACGTTGCTGCTCGGCAAGATCGATGACACGTGAGGGCGTGTCCGGCCGGCAGTAGCCCTGGGCCTCACAATGATTGCAGTAGTACACCGCGAATTCCGGCTCGATCAGTGTGACGGCGAGAACCTTGCTATGCCGCTTTTGGGGCGTGCGCCGGCCCTCTGAACACAGCGGACAGGTCGCCATTGTGCGACCGATCCGACCATGCGTAATGGATTCGATGACATCCCAGGGAATCTGGGTGCTCACGATATTTCTCCTGATAAGAATTTTTGAGAAGTGAGGCCATTTGGGAAATTGCCGGCAAACTATTGATGCAAAACGAGCGGTTTAACGCCCATTTGGGAAAAAAGCTTTTTCAGATCAAAGACGGGCGAAGGACTCTGACTCCGTTAATCTAGGTTCGAAACCAGTTCCCCAGCCAGAGTTAAATCGCTGTGTCACAAACATTTTCCCGAATTGGGCCCGCGCGTCGCCGGCCTTTTTCGTGTTGCGCGTGTTGCAAAAAATTCCCTTTTGTTCTCAACGGTTCTCACTGGCTAACGGATACTCCACGCAACATGGACGCGACATAGAATAATGTATCATGCCCCTCGCCGCTTCCGCCGCAAAAAAGGAAAGCCTCGGCGACGTCCAGGCAGCCGCCGCCGACAGTTCGGCGTGGCAATCGCAGTTACGGCGTGAAGGTCGTGTTCACCAAACGCTTTCGACGTTGTGGTTACCACGCTTGCCCAACGAAGGCAGGCCACCGGACAGTGTCCGTACTGAGCCACGCTTTTGGCTGTCAGCAATACGCCGAAAACGTCTGTAGCGGCGTCGCGCTCGCCCCTCAGGTCCAGCGACTAGGCAGGGATCGCAAATACAGTCTGGATTGTTGGTCCATTCGCCGCAGTTGCTGCAACGCTGCCTGGGGCCTTCCTTCTTCCTCTTTTTATGCCAAGACAATTCGGTCCACCGTCCAGCGAACGTGGCTACCCATCGGACGTTCCGCCAACCATATTGAAGCGAACCTATTTTGACATTGGCAATAACGGGTCGAGCTAGAGCTCGAGGCGTTATTTGGTGTTGTCGAAAAAAATTCCCCGGTTGTTGCTTAGTCGCTGTCACGACAAATTATTCTTGGACCAAGGCGCGGTGGATCGCGGCCAATATCGCCAAGCTGCCGGAGCTGCTGACCAAACCGTAGTTCGGCAACTTCGGCTAAGCGGCGGGCTGAACTTCCCTATCCTCCGTCGCTGCGTCTAACTCGTCGGCTGCGTGACGGAATAAGCCAGCAATTTCGTTATCTGGGAGACCCTCCGCCCGCATCTTCCGAATACAGTCCACAATTGATGCAACGCAGTTGCCAGCGGCCCGCTGCCTACGAAATGAATCATGAACTACTGCGTGATTATGGGACATTTTTACTCCTGCATGGTCCGGGGCAGTTTCACAGAAATATCAGCACCAGAGTTTCAATTGTCCTAATTTGGTGACGTTTTATGCCGTGCCCTGCGTTCATTCGCCGCAAACATTGACCCCCATACTGGTTGTAAATGAAAAGACGCTTTTCCGAAGTTTATTTCTAGCCTAGTTCCTGTCGCATAATTTTCGCGCCATCCACCATTGCTCGCATCTTGGCGTAGGCGATTTCGCGAGGCAGGTATTTGAGCCCGCAGTCGGGCGCCACCACGATGCGTTCGGCCGGCACATAGGGCAGTGCACGGCGGATGCGCGCCGCGACTGTTTCCGGGCTCTCGATGGCCATGTTCGACAGGTCGAGTGTGCCGAGGATGATCGTCTTGCCTGGCAGCTTTGCCAGCACCGAGCAATCAAGGTTGGATTGTGCGGTCTCGATCGATATCTGTTTTACCGGCGAGCTGGCTAGTTCCGGCAGGAATGAATAACCCGATGGCCGCACGTGAATGATAGCGGCATAGCCGAAGCAGATGTGGATCGCGGTCGTCCCTGTGACACCTTCTAGAGCCGCATTCAGCCCACGCAGCCCGTATTGACGCGCTTTTTCGGGTCGCGCTTGCATATAGGGTTCATCGATCTGCACGATGTCAGCACCGGCAGCGAATAGATCCTTGATCTCGACGTTCACCGCAGCTGCGTAGTCAAGCACCATCTCCTGCTCGTCCTTGTAGAAATCGTTCTGCGCCTGCTGCGACATGGTGAATGGACCGGGTACGGTGATTTTGATCGCCCGGTTGGTATTGGCACGCAGGAATTCAACATCGCGCACTTCGACGGGCTGCTTGCGCCGAATTTTACCGACGATGCGGGGCACTGGATTTGGATGCCCGGACCGATCGAGGGCGGTGCCTGGATTGTCAATGTCGACACCCTCGAGCGCGGTGGCGAAGCGGTTAGAATAACTTTCGCGGCGCTGCTCGCCGTCGGTGATGATATCGAGGCCGGCGCGCTCCTGGTCACGGATTGCGAGAAGAGTTGCATCATCCTGTGCTTCGTCCAGGAATTCCGGGCCGATGCGCCACAGCTCCCGCGCCCGCACGCGTGGGGGGAAGCGGCTAACAAGCTTCTTGCGGTCGATCAACCAACCCGGCTGCGCATAGGAGCCCACGAGTGAGGTCGGCAGCAGCACGTTAGTCATGGGCAAACTTCCTCGTCAGTTTTTGGTGTCGCCACGTTCTGCAGCCTCACAACTGGGACTTGGCATCTGACTTTCGCTCCCCAACGATTAAACTTTTGTTCTTGACTGATAGCGGCGCGGAATGATTGGGACAGTGGACTGGCCACTTTTGGAGATCAAGCGCTTAGCAAGACGAGGTGCCGTCTCAAGGAATTGACGTCTGGGGACTTTCCAATTCGCTCGTGACTCTTGCAATTGGCTACCTTTTTGCGCAACTAAGCCAGAGCATCGCGAATGTCCTCTTGGGAGTTAAGGGACATTCTTCAAAAGTACTGGGGTTGATGGGCAAATTTGCTTTCGTTGCGGGTGCCACAGGTGCGGCCGCCACGCGCCTGGTCGAGGAGCTTTTGCGGCAGAAATGGCGCGTGATCGGTGTGAGTCGTAAAGCGGCGAAGGATACCGTCGACGGCAAAATAACCCACTTGCCTGCCGACCTATTGAACGCCGATGGCCTCAAGCTTGCTATCTCACCGTACCGAGACATTACGCATCTCTTTTTCACCGCACGTGCATCCCATGAGGAAACGGGTGTCGAGCCGGTCGCTGAAAATGTAGCGATGCTGCGTAATGCGCTTGACGCTGCGGAAGCAGCGTCCCCACTCCTCGAGCATGTCCATCTCGTTCAGGGGACCAAGTGGTACGGAATGCATCTCGGGAATTTCAAGACCCCAGCTCGCGAGAACGACCCGCGCCATTTGCCACCCAATTTCTATTACAATCAACAAGACCTTATTATCGAGCGCCAAGAGGGTAAGCAGTGGACTTGGTCGGCTTCGCGCCCCTATTTCTTGATCGATTTTGCGCCTGATCGACCCCGCAATGTAGTGTCGGTGGTCGGTGCCTATGCTGCGATTTGTCGCGAACTCGGGGTACCACTCAACTTTCCTGGCTCTGATACATGCTGGAACAGTTTGAGCGAAGCCACCGATGCAAGGCAACTTGCTCGCGCCATGATGTTTCTATCCACGTCTCAGAAAGCGAGTAACGAGGCCTTCAACGTCACAAACGGCGACCTGTTTCGCTGGAAGCATTTATGGCCTCGTGTCGCACGCTTGTTCGAAATGCCTTGCGGTGAGGTACAGACACTCTCACTGACTCAATGGACGGCAGATAAAAATCCAGTTTGGGAGCAAATTGTCAGGCAACACAAGCTCAAGTCTTGTCGATTAGACGAGGTCGCGCTCTGGTCCTTTGGCGATTTCGTGTTCGGCCAGAGCTGCGACGTGATCTCAAGCATGACAAAGATACGCACAGCTGGCTTTCATGACACGGTAGATACAGAGGAGTTGTACCTTTCAATCCTGCGGCAGTATCGTGAGGCGCGCATATTGCCATAGATCGCGAAAATGCAACTGTCCGCTGTTACTACAACCGTGTACTAATTTCCGTTGAGCATCAAGCATTTTCCAACCGAGGCTCACATGCGTCTGAGGGACAAGATCGCCATCGTCGTAGGTGCTGGTCAATCGCCTGGCGAGGGAATGGGGAATGGCCGCGCCACAGTCTTTCGGTTCGTTCAGGAAGGCGCCAAGGTAATGGCAGTCGACAATAATCTTTGCTCCGCCGAGGAGACGGTCGCTATGGCTCGACAATTCGGTAGAGAATGCACGGCGTTTGAAGCGGATGTTACCAAAGAGGCAACACTCGCGGCGATGGTCGAAGCCGCCAAACGGAGTTGGGGCCGAATCGACATCCTTCACTACAATGTCGGCATAAGTATCGTCGGCGGGGACGCGCCGCTCGACGAGATAACCGAGACCGCATTCGATCGCATCGCCACCGTTAACCTGCGCGGCGCCATCATGGCTTGCAAACATGTCCTACCGCTCATGCGGGCGCAGCGCGCTGGCGTCATTACGACGATCTCATCGGTCGCCGCCTGGGAGCAGTACCCGAATGTCGCCTACAAAGCGACCAAGGCTGGGATGATCGCCTTTACTCAACAAATTGCCGTGCAGAATGCGGAATATGGAGTGCGCGCCAATGTCATCTTACCGGGATTGATGGACACACCGATGGCGGTTGACACGCGCGCTCGCGTCAGCGGCAAAAGCCGGGAGGAGGTGGCGGCCGCCCGCGATGCGCGCGTGCCGTTACGCCACAAGATGGGGACAGCTTGGGACGTCGCAAACGCCGCCGTATTCTTGGCTTCTGACGAGGCGAATTTCATTACCGGTGTTGCGCTACCGGTCGATGGCGGCGCTCTCGCTTGCATCAATTAGCGCCACTCGATGGTTTTTCGCAGACCGGCAGCGGGTCACTCGAATAGTGACTCATGTAAGCGAAGCTGCCATTTGGCAATCGCGTTCACTCCGGATAACAAGAAGTGATCTCCAGTGGCCGAACTAAGGAAGGCCCGTGCAGAATTCAGAGACATTTGACTACGTTATTGTGGGCGCCGGCAGTGCGGGCTGCGTTCTGGCCAATCGGCTCACGGTGTCCGGTCAGCATCGTGTGCTTCTCCTGGAGGCGGGCCCCAGCAGCCGGCACTTCTGGCTTCACATTCCGCTCGGCTTCGGCAAGCTGTTCAGCGATCGACGATTCAATTGGTGTTACGAGACCGAGCCGCAACCGGAATGTCACAACCGCAAAGTGATCGCTCCGCGTGGAAAGGTTCTCGGTGGGTCCAGTTCGATCAATGGATTGATCTATATCCGCGGCCAAGCGGAGGACTTCAACGTTTGGCGGCAACTGGGGAATGCCGGCTGGAGCTTCGATGAAGTTCTGCCCTATTTTCGGAGGGCGGAAGACAACGAACGCGGCGCGGATGAATTTCACGGGGTCGGCGGGCCGCTCGCGGTTTCGGATTTATGTGACCGCCATCCTCTTGCCGAAGCCTACGTCGAAGCGGCGTTGCAATGCGGGTATCCGCGCAACGACGATTTCAACGGATCGGTGCAAGAAGGCGCAGGGTACTACCAGACCACCATGCGCAAAGGTCTGCGCTCTTCAACGGCGACCGGCTATCTCAAGCAAGCGCGACGCCGCGCCAATCTCAAAGTGGTTTCGCAAGCTCTCGCCACGCGTATTGTCTTCGGCGGCCGCCGTGCGACGGGCATAGAGTATCTTGTCGGCAACGAAAAACGCCGCGCCAGCGCCAATGCGGAGGTGATTATCGCCGGCGGCGCGTTCAATTCGCCGCAGCTACTGCAGCTTTCCGGGCTCGGTCCGGCGTCGCTCCTTCAATCTCACGGGATCACCATAGTCGCCGATGCCCCGGGAGTCGGTGATGATCTCAACGATCATATTTCAGGCCGCATCATGTTGCGTTGCAAGGAGTCGATCACGCTCAACGATGCGGTGCGCAACTGGACCGGCAGGCTCACCCACGGCTTGCACTACATACTCACGCGCCGCGGTTATCTCGCGATCCCGGCGGTCTCAGCCGGATGTTTTCTGCGTGCGCATCCCACCTCTGCGACGCCCGACTCGCAATGCTCAATTTCGCTGTTCTCTGCCCAAACTATCGGCGGTGACCTGCATTCTTTCCCAGGCGTGACCGGTAATTGCGTGTTGCTGCGGCCGGAGAGTCGCGGCTATGTACGCATCAAATCATCGGATCCGCGAGAGGCTCCCTCAATCAATCCGAATTATCTGGCAACGCAAAAGGACCGTGAGACGATCGTGGCGGGTGTAGCAGCGATGCGCCGCATCTTTCAGGCGCCGGCCATGGCGCGCTACATCGCTGAGGAAATTGAACCGGGCTCGAGATGTGACAACGATGATGAATTACTCGATTTCATCCGCCGCCGCGGCTCCACCACCTATCATCCGGTGGGCACCTGCCGCATGGGCCAGGATCAAAAGGCTGTAGTCGATGAACGGCTGCGGGTCCGTGGCTTCACCGGTTTACGTGTGGTCGATGCCTCGATCATGCCTGCGGTCGTTTCGGGAAATACCAACGCGGCCACAATTATGATCGGCGAGAAGGGCGCAGACATGATACTCGAAGACGCAAGGCATTGAGCGCCAAAGCGCTGAGCGAAAACGCCGAAAGTCGTCGTTTCAGAACTTACCTCCTTCTCATTTGCGCTCACGTCGATTGTTTTTCAGGATTTGTCCATTGCGTTATCGGCGACGAGTTCTGCGCCGTTGATGTAACTTGCAGCGTCCGAGACAACAAAGACAACGAGATTGGCGATCTCTTCGGGCGTACCCCAGCGCGTATCGCGCATGCCCTGATTGCTCGACCAAAGCGATCGCTCGCGGGCGGCGTCCTCCGGACTGAGCTGGCGCTTGGCAAGTTCTCGTTCCCATTTGGCGAAGCGCTCCGGCGTATTGATGAAGCCCGGTATCACGCAATTGACGCGGATGTTGTGCGGTGCAAGCTCGTTGGCGAGCACCTTGGAGAAGCGGATCTCAGCCGATTTCGCCGGACCGGTGCAGGAGGACAAGAATGGCGGGTTGAGCGTCATTATCCCAGTCTGGCCGCTTACATTGACGATCCGGCCACCGCCCTGAGCAATCATCATCGGCACCACGCGCTGACAGATGCGAAATTGCGCGAAGAAATTGATCGCCATGCCCTCGACGAGTTCCTCATCGGTCACTTCGAGAAAGGGTTTGTAGGTCCCTGTCCCGGCATTGTTGATGAGGATGTCGATGCGGCCCAGCCTGTCGCTGATTATGCGTGGAATCATCTCGATCTGTTCAACTTTAGTCACGTCCAGCGGGTGTGTCTCGATCTTTGCCTGAGTGGTCCGCATAATGTCGCGCGCCGCGTCGGCGAGCGCTGCCTCCCGCCGCGCGCAAATGAGAACCTTTACGCCCTCGCGCGCGAGCGCGCGTGCAGTCTCGAGGCCTATCCCTTTACTCCCGCCGGTCACGAGCGCCGTTTTGTTGGCAAGACCGAGTTCCATCGCTCTCAGCTCCTTCAAAACCTTTGTTGCTCACGAGCTCGAAATTGCACGTGATCTAAACAATGACGAGGTCGCACATGCTTGAGAAAATGTTGGGAGAAATCCCACGCGCTCGAGACAACCCCCTCACATGAGTCTCAGCGCCGCTTTCCGGACAATCAGGTCGAGGATATAGTACGTCACAAGGGTCCGTGAGAATACGACATGCTATGGGAGTACGCGAAGGCAAGCCTAAGGAGGACATCAAAATGTCGATCACGCGTCGTCAAGCGCTTGGATCCGCCGGCGCAGCCATTGCAGCCAGCAGCCTTGCGAAACCTGCCATAGCCGCAAATGAGCCGATCCGCGTCGGCTATCTGCCGGCGCTTACAGGCCCGTCGTCCTCCACTGGTATTGGGATCAATCGCGGAATCCAATTGGCGGTGCAGGAGATTAACGCGGCCGGCGGCATAAACGGGCGGCAGATCGAATTGATTACACGTGATACCCAGAGCGACCCGACCAAGGCCGTTAATGGAGCAGCGGAGCTGTCACACGGGCAGAACGTGAGCGTAGTCTTTGGCCCGGTCAATTCCGGCGAGTCGCTCGCGGTCGTGCCCTTGCTCGCGCGTACCAATACACCGCAAGTCCATCCTTGCTGGGTTGATACTCTGACCGACCCGCAGAAATATCCGATGTGCTTCCGTAACGCGCCCACTAACCAGCAGATCGGCGCCGCCGCAAATCGCTATGTCGTGGAAGTGCTCAAGCGCAAAAAGGTCGCGGTGATCAGCGACACTACCGGCTATGGCACCGCGTCGGTGAACGCCTATGTGCCGATGCTCCAGGCCAAGAGCGCGGAAGTCGTATATCAGGGCAATGTTGACGCTGCTAATCCGGACCTGAAGCCCGAACTTCTGCGTATGCAATCTGCAGGAGCGGAAGCCATCATGCCCTGGAGCGTCAATGCCGGCTTTCTCTCTCGCATCATCAACACCCGCGGCAACATGGGTTGGGACGTCCCGATCGTTGGCCAGACCACGCTTGGTTCGGGGCAGACAAAGGCGCTGCTGGAAAAGCCCGAATATTGGGCAAAGGTTTACCCGAACAATTTCCGCAATGTTTGTTATGGCGCGGGGGGGAAGCTTCCGGAGCGCACCGCCGCCTTCGTAGACCGTCTCAAGAACGCCAAGATCGACATGGGCGACACGCTGTTGTGGTGGATCGCGCTCGGCTATGACAGTCCGCGGATGATCGCCGAGGCCATGAAAGCCGTCGGGCCCGAGCCACAGAAGATTGTCAGTTACCTCAATAAGCTCAAAGAATTCCCGGGTGTCTATGGCGACATCACTTTTAGCCCCGATCAGCACACCGGCTATCCGGACGAGGCAGTGGAGATGGTCGAAGCAAATTCGCTCAAGGACGGCGCATTCAACTTAGCTCCCGGCTACGGCTCTTGAGCCAATGGTCGAATCGATCGTCTCGACTGGGGTGGCGATCGGCTGCATCTACGCACTGATCGGCATCACTTATAATGTGATGTTTTCTGCCTCGCGCGTGTTCAGCTTTACCGCGGGCACGCTTGGTATGTTGGGTGGGGTGCTGGGCTCACTGTTCATTGCCCAGATGGGCGTGCCCCTTGTTGCGGGCTTTCTCCTCGTACTTGCCGCCGGCGCGCTTTTCGGGATCATCACCGAAATCGTCGCGGTGCGGCCAGTGCTCAAAAGCTTGGATCAGCATCTCTACGTGCTCTCCACACTCGCGCTGGCACTCATGGCCCAGCAGTTCACTGCGATTGAGTGGGGGACTGAGTCACGACCATTTCCGCGTCTCTTTGACATTGCGCGCGGCGGGTTTGATCAGCAGTTCTGGATGCCGATGCTCGCCTGTGCCGCGGTGATCATCGGCCTGGAATTGCTCTATCGCTATACGCTGGTCGGTCGGGCTTTCCTGGCGATCGCCGAGGACACCTATGCAGCGCGTGCGCTTGGGTTACCGGAACGCAGCTTGCGCATGGCAAGTTTTGCGCTTGCCGGCGTGATCGGCGCCCTGGCGGGCTTTGCCGGCGGAGAGATGCTGCTCGCCTTCTTTGGCAATGCGCCAATTCTCACGTTCTATGGCTTCGTTCCGGTAGCACTGGGTGGTATGGGCAACAATCGGGGAGCGGTGGTCGCTGGTGTCTTGCTCGGGCTGTTCCAGCAAGCTGCAAATTTTCTAGTAGGCGGCATCTTCGCCTCGGTGGCGGTATTCACGGTGTTCATTATCGTTCTGCTGGTGCGTCCCGAGGGGCTCGCAGGCGCCTCTCTTCAGCGCCGCGTCTGATGGATGCGGGAGCAAAATTGGGCCACAGCCGTGCAAATGTGCTCGGTTCTACGAGCACGTTGGGCACAGCGTTGCCCTTTCTGGTGCTGCTGCTGGTTGGCATCGGATTTCCGTTGTTTGGCGGCGGCTACTGGGGCGTGATCGCGACCCGTGCCTGCGTTTACTGGGTGCTGGTATCGGGGCTCAACCTGGTTGTCGGATTCGCGGGCCAGATTGCCATCGGCTGGGTAGCACTGCTGACGCTTGGGGCCTACACCACCAGCGTGCTCGCAGCGGGCAACGTGACGCCAGCTTTTCCGCCTTATCTGGCGTTGGCGATTGCGGCCACGGTCGGCGCCGTCTTCGGTTTGATCATTGGATTGCCGGCACTACGCTTGCGCACATTCTACTTCGCCATCACAACACTAGGCTTTGCCACCATCGTAACGCAGGTGGCTCTTGCGTGGCAGAGCGTTACCGGCGGTGGGGTAGGGGTTCCCGGGCCGATCTTTCCAGAACCGTTCTTCTCCCAGTGGGGCTTTTATTATTTTTGCTTTGGTCTGGCGGCGATCTGCACCTGGATGACGGCGAATCTGGCGAATAGCCGATTTGGCCGCGCCCTCACTGCCATCCGCGACGCGGAGGTCGCGGCAGAAGCGAGCGGCATCTCAAAACCCGCATTGCTGGTGTCTGTGTTTTTATTCAGCGGCGCCACTGCTGCAGTTGCCGGCGGGTTATTCGCCGCTTTGCAATCTTACATTACGCCAGACGCGTTCACGCTCGATTTGTCGGTCCTCTTCTTCATCGCCATTCTCATCGGAGGGCGCGGCTCCATTCTCGGCCCCTTGCTCGGGACGGTGCTTTTAACCGTGCTGCCGGAACTGGCCGCGCCGCTGGTTGCCTGGTCCACGTTTCTCTATGCGGTGTTACTGCTCGTTATCGTGCTTGCAATACCGGGTGGAATTGCCGAGATCCTCGATTTCAAGAACCGTCGCCCTCTTGCGAGCGGCCGCGCCATCATCCCTCGGCCAGATTTGATCAAGCAGTTATTCAACCCGGCGCGTAGCGCCAACACTTTGAAGGTTGAACATCTGGCGATGAGCTTTGGCGGAGTGAAAGCAATCGACGATCTCGACCTCGAGATCCGGCCAGGGCAAGTGCATGGACTGATCGGTCCTAATGGGAGTGGAAAGACCACAATCCTGAATGTTATTTCTGGCTATTACGCGCAGCAGCACGGCGCTGTCAGGTTGAACGGGGCTGCATTACCCGCGCTGGCGCGCCACCAACGCGCGCGTTTGAAGATTGCGCGAACATTTCAGACTCCTCGCATCGTCGGCTCCGCGTCAGTACTGCAGAACGTCATGATTGGCGGCACCATCGATGGCGAAGGCACGTTCGTCGAATCATTGCTCTCACTGCCGCGCCATCGTCGTGATGAAGCTATGCTGCGCGCCACGGCAATGCTGGCTTTGGCAACGGTAGGGCTAGACGGGCTAGCGATGGTGCGCGCCGACCGTTTGCAACACAGTGAACTGCGCTTTACGGAGATCGCTCGCGCGTTGATGCTGCGGCCCGCTTTCTTATTGCTTGACGAGCCAGCAGCCGGCCTCACGGCGGAGGAGATCGAGCGCCTTGGCGCTTTGCTCCTGGCAATCGCCCAGGCGGGCACCGGCGTGCTCGTGGTTGAGCATCATCCCGATCTGATCTTCGACATCTGCCACCACGTCACCGTCCTTAATCTCGGTAGATTGCTTGCGGCTGGCACGCCAGCCGAAATCCGATCGCATCGGGAGGTCGTTAATGCCTACCTCGGCGGCTGAGTCACTACTCCAAACCTCTGGTCTTTCCGCCGGTTACGGTAAGATCCGAGTACTGAACAACGTCGACCTCACGGTGGGCGCGGGTGAAATAGTGGCGCTGCTCGGGCCGAATGGAGCGGGCAAAACAACGCTATTGCGCGCGCTGTCAGGGCTACTGCCCTGGTCGGGAAATGTGCGCTTCGCGGGTCGCGACCTCACAGGGGCCAGTCCGCGCGATGTCGTTAAAGCAGGGCTCGCGCATGTCATCGAGGGCCATCGGGTGTTCACACACCTTGCGGTGCTCGACAACCTGCTGCTTGCGGGCTACGACCTGCCGCGTGGCGAGCGCGCAGCGCGCATTGAGGAAGTGCTCGAGCTCTTTCCCGAGGTCGCGGCAAAGCGCTACGAACCCGCGGCTTCGCTCTCGGGTGGTCAGCAGCAGATCCTGGCGGTGGCGCAGGGTTTGGTCCGACGACCGAAGCTGTTAATGCTGGATGAACCCTCCGCCGGCCTGTCGCCGGTATTGGTGGATCGTGTTCTCGTAGTGGTGCGACAGCTGCGCGATGCTGGAACCGCAGTGCTCCTAGTGGAGCAGTTGATTGAGAAGGCGCTTGCCCTTGCCAATCGCGTTTATGCGCTCGCGCGTGGATCAATCGTTCTGGAAGCCAGAACCGGTGAAGCTGACCTGCCGCAACGACTGGAGCATGCCTATTTGGCGACTTCCCAGTCCGGCTGATTCCTCTGGGTGGTCAGCCGTCGAAGGGCTTTCCGATGAATCTTGGTTTGAAAGACTGCGGCAAGCAGGCGCTAACCCATTGAGCGCAAAGCGGAGGGGAG
>Ga0126373_10002877_pt1 | contig 12755 bp, 11 predicted proteins | sample PanSoiMetPlot_11_FD_92545 | JGI IMG/M metagenome (GOLD analysis project Ga0126373, IMG submission 92545) | Tropical forest soil microbial communities from Panama - MetaG Plot_11 | ecosystem: Environmental > Terrestrial > Soil > Tropical forest > Bulk soil | place: Panama | collected 2016-02-17
GTCCAGATGCCAAACGAAAACTTATCCGCCGGCACCGGCACATACGAATCCGCGGTCATGGCTTAACGTCCCTTCTCTCCTGCGCGGGCGGCAGTCCTGCGGCCCACGACGACGTCGCGTCGCGCAGCTCCGCGAAACGCGTCCGTACCTCCGGCTGCGGCGGCCCGGAAAATCGGCGAGTTGGCGGGCGCGGCCAGGCTGGCGGCTGCGGTGTCCCTGCCAGCGCCCAGGCTGCCTGCCGAGCGGCCCCCAGCGCGACATACTCCTGCGCCGGCGGCACCTCCACGTCGGCGCTGAAGATTCCGGGCATGACCGCGCAAACGGCCGGCGACCGGGCCCCGCCGCCCACCAGCAACACCCGGCGCCGCTCGACGCCGTAATCAGTCAGCCGCGCGGACGCCTCGGCGAGCGAGCACAGCACGCCCTCCACCGCGGCCCTGGCGAAGTTCTCGGCAGTTCCGTTGGCCGTAGTCAAGCCCGATACAACGCCAGTGGCCAGTGGCAAGTTTGGTGTCCGCTCCCCGTCGAAGTGGGGCAGGAGGGTAACGCCGCCAGCGCCCGGCTCAGCGGCCAATGCGCGCGCGTCCAGCCCGGCCAGATCAGTACCCGTCATCGCCGCCGCCGACGACAGCACCAGCCCGGCGTTGACAGTGCACACCAGCGGCAGGAACCGCCCAGTCGCATCGGCGAATCCGGCCACCGCCCCAGACGGATCTGCAGCTGCGATGGTAGTGACAGCGAACGCCGTTCCCGATGTGCCAAGAGAGACAGCCACCTCGCCCGGCTCGAGGCCGAGACCGAGGGCGGCCGCCATATTGTCGCCAGTACCCGGCGCAATCACCGCACCATCGCGCGTCATGCCGACCGCCTCGCCCGGCGCCGCAACCCGAGGCAGCGCAGGCTCGTGACCGAGTGCCGCTGCAGCCACCTCCGGCAGCCAACGGCCAATCGGGGTCGCGAAGTACCCCGTCCCCGACGCGTCGCCGCGATCAGCCACGGGCTCAGAACCGCCCAGTCGCCACGTCAGCCAGTCATGCGGCAACAGCACTTGGGCAACTCGCTGGGCATTCGCTGGCTCATGCTCCGCGACCCAGCGGAGCTTGGTGACGGTGAAGGAGGCCGTTGGCACGCTGCCGGTGGTCTCTGCCCACCACTGCGGACCGCCCTTCTCCGCGATCAAGTCAGCCGCGGCCCGCGCAGAGCGCAAGTCATTCCACAGCAAAGCTGGCCGCACAACGTCACCGTCGCCGTCCAGCAACACCGAACCGTGCTGCTGGCCAGCGATAGCCACGGCTGCGGCGCGGTCCAGCAGCCCGTCCCCGGCCCGCTGCAACGCATCCCACCACGCCTGCGGATCGATCTCAGTGCCGGGCGGATGCGGCGCGCTCCCGGCACCTACCACCGTGCCGTCCGCAGCGTCGCATAGCACCACCTTGGTGGACTGCGTCGACGAATCTATCCCCGCCACCAGCATCCGGCGCCTCCCTGCATGCGAGATGGCTTAATGCCCTTACCCACGCCGGGACGGCTGTGCGGCTGTGCCAGCCATTAGCGGCGGTGTGAAGCCGTCACCAGGTTGAGACAACTGGTATCGCTCCGGCTTGCTGTAGCCGTCGCCATGTCCAGCACCGAGGCAAGCTCGCTCGCGCTGAGAGCCTCGATGCTGACACCGGCGTCTCTCAGCTCATGCAGCCCGCCCAGTAGGGCACCGGTGAACGCTGCGTCGAATTCGGTTGCTGAGGCTGGCTGCAGCCCCGTTTGCCGGTAGAGGACGGTGCCGGACTTCCTGACGGCAACAAGACCATCGGAGCCGCAGGTAACTACGACGAGCTCGGGTCCTTTGGCCAGCCAGAGCCGCGCGACGGCTTCTGCACCGCGGCCTGGGTACAGCCACGAGATGCCCTCGAGGCTAGTAATTACCAGATCAGCGGCCTTGACAGGCCGGTCCATCAGCAACTGGCCGCGCGTCGGCGAGCCCATCACAGCCGGATTCACGGTCACGTTCAGGCAGACGATCGCGCCACGATTGCGCTCGCGCGCTGCGGCCCGGAGTATCCAGGTAGATCCGGGCAGCACACAGCAATCGAGCAAGTCGAGACTAAGGACCGTCGTGTCGGCAGGGATCCAGCCAAGTTCTGCTGCGCTCCACTGCCAGCTCGCTGTATCGCGAAAATAGAAGCTTTCCGTGCTGTCCGCCTCCGAATCGGCAGAGGCGACGGCAATCATGGTCGGCTCGTCGGCCTCGGGTGAGGCGCTGACGTCAACGCCGCTGCTGGCAGCCTGCCTTCGCAGGAACTGGCCCAGTGAGTCCCGGGATATCCGAGCCATCAACGTGGTTGGGTAGCCAAGCCGGGCAGCCCGGATCGCTTTGCTAAATGCGCTGCCGCCTGGGGAAGCTTGCATCAGGCCAGAGCCAGATGCAGTCACGAGCTTCACCATTGCCTCGCCGATCACGGTGATCACGGTGTACCTCTGCGCGGAGTTTGTTTTGATCCTCAACAAACTGAGGTGGTAACGGACACTACAAAAGTTTCGGCGAGGTCGTCAACGGGCCGCGCTCATATAGTTTTGCCTCAGTAACGTGAACCCGCCACGGGCTGACGTGCGGCGATCGTCTTCGCCACTGCCTTGGGCAAGCCCGTGCGACAAGAACATGGCCGACGATTTATGCGGCCAGTTGAGGGCAGCCGATGACGCGCACGGTCGGCGCTATAGCTGCAGCCGCGATCGCGATCGGTGCGGCAGCTTGCAGTACTAGCGGGACACATCGCCATGCCCGGGACCACGGTGCTACGGGCACGTGGACCATCGTCTCGTGCCAGGTAGACGTGACGTACATCGACGACACGAACACGGTAGAACGCTACGTGCCGGATACCGACGGCAACTTCCAGCGCCACTACGCAGGCAACAACATCATCGGCGCAGCGGGCATGGCAGTCGTGATTACGTTCGTCAACAACACAGGTGGTCCTGCCTCGCTGCCGAGCGGCCTCATCGTGTCATTTACCGACCGGAGCGGGAACGACGTCGGCAAACCGCAGACCGTCAACAACACGAACGGCACTGGGTATGGCCCCGCCGTCGCAAACGGACACGGGTCGGGGGAGACATTCTCTTCGGGCACGATATTCAGCCAAGGCGAGACAGTTGCAGAGTCGCCAGACATCGGCGTTTCGGTGCCGCGACAGCCTGACCTGAGCTGCCAGCTCAGTCGGCAGTGACTACTGCCGGCTGACCGCGCGTGACATAGTCTCCGAACTCAACAAATTCAGTCGTGATGCGGAATGGAAGACGATGCTGCGCGAGGGCGAGCAGGAGGAGTGGGTGAAACAGACCCGCGCGCAGACCCTGCCTGCTCGCGCAGACCACACTGCCATCCGGCGAAACAATCTCGAGCTCACCCTCCGGCTCCTGGCCCTGAACCCTGGTCTGTCCCGCGCGGATCTTGCTGGCAGCACGGGGTTGACCCGCGCGACCGTGACGCGCCTTGTCGCGGAGCTGATTGAACTCGGCCTTGTACGGGAGGGCACCGCCAGCTCGTCAAGGAGGGTGGGGCGGCCAGGTACGCCGCTCCATATAGACGGCCGGCACGTGCTCGCGATCGGTCTAGAAGTGAATGTGGATTACATCGCGGTCTTGGTGACAGACCTTGGTGGGCGTGAGGTCCACAAAGATGAATGCGCCTTCGACTCCGTCAGCGCCGGACCGGATGGGAGCGTTCGCGCCGCGATCGAGCTGTGCCACCGCGCAATTCGGCGTGTCTCTAATCGCCGGCATGATCGCCAGCCAGTCATTGTCGGAGTTGCAGCCGCAATCGCCGGCCTGGTAGATCGCCGCGAAGAGGTGGTCATCGAAGCGCCGAACCTTGAATGGCGAGACTACCCATTCGGGGCTGCGCTCAGCCAGGGTCTTTGCTTGAACGGTGCCCCAGTGCGGGTTGGCAACGATGCGAACCTCGCTGCGCTGGCCGAGTTCCGACTAGGAGCATGGGCAGGTTCGGCGGACCTGATTTATGTCACCGGCGAAGTCGGAATCGGCGGCGGCATCATCGCGGGCGGACGGCCGCTGCTGGGCAGTCGAGGCTTCGGTGGCGAGGTCGGCCACATGCGCGTCGACCCTGCAGGTCCGCGATGCATGTGCGGTCGGCGCGGATGCTGGGAGGCGCTCATCGGCTTGTCGGCCGTGCTACGGTCCGCAGGCATCAGCACGCCCCCGGGAGCGCATCCCCGCACGATGCTCGACGACCTCGTTAAGCGAGCCCGACAGGGTAATCAACACGCGCTCGACGCAATTGACCGGCTGGGCAGGGACGTTGGTGTGGGCGTGGCGATACTCGGCAACATCTTCGATCCTGGCGTGATCATCCTCGGTGGCTACTTCGTTGCGCTCGAAGAATGGATTCTGCCGCGGGCCCGACACGAGCTCATGCAAGGCATGCTGGGAAGCAGGGCGGCGACGCCCACACTGAGCGTGTCGGGTCTCGGATTCACCGCCGCTGCACGCGGCGCCGCGCTCCTCGCCATGGATGCTGTGTTGTCCGACCCAGCCACCTTGCTCACGTCTCCGCGGCATTAGCGCGGCGTCACACCTTCTGGTCAGCTGCCGTTTCCGGTCGAGACCGCGGTCATTTTCCGTTATCAGGATGAGACTTCAGGCAAGACAATCGTGCTGTATGGTCTCCCGCATTAACTCATTAGGTGCCCTCTGGCGAAAGGGGTATGGGGGATGCTGATTAAGAGAAGTGAGGGAGGTCGGCGCTCCCGTGCACATGGCCACGCCATGTATAGACGCCGCGCAGTGGGCTTTGTGGGTTTGGCGGCAGTCGTCAGCCTGACAGCCGCTGCTTGTGGATCGTCCGGCGGGTCATCCGGCTCGTCAGGCGGCGGCTCCAACACGGTTCCCTCGGGGCTGAGCATCAACTCCTTCTCCACCAACGTGGAGTCGGTGATGTCGCCGTTCAAGGCGCTGACGAAGTTCGCGACCAAGGGATCGAACAGCCTGCAGGTGGGCGTGATCCTGCCCGACACCACGTCGTCGACCCGTTGGGTCGACTTCGACCAGCCGTATCTGACGGACGCCTTCGCGGACGCCGGGTACACGCAGTCGCAGTTCCGGATCGACAACGCACAGGGCAGCGACGCGACCCAGCTGAACGATGCCACCGCGGACATCAACCTGGGCGCGAAGGTCTTGATCGTGACCCCGCTCGACGGCCCGACCGGCGTGGCGATCGCGAAGGAAGCGCAGTCCAAGGGCGTAACGCTGATCGCCTACGACCGTGCCATCTTCGAGGGCAACAAGACCTATTACGTCAGCTTCGACGGCGAGAAGGTCGGCGAGCTGATTGGCTCGGGCTTCCTGTCTTGCCTGACGACCGAGAAGGTCAAGTCCCCGCAGGTTTACGTGATGAATGGCGGCGAGGACACCGACCCCAACGCCATCGCCTTCGCTACCGGTTACAACAAGGTTGTCTTTGGTCAGGCGGCCAAGACCGTCAACGCAGGCGCCAAGAGCACCTCCGGCGGCGCCACACTGGTGCAGGAGAACTTCGCGCCGGGCTGGGACAACACCAAGGCCGGCACGATCTTCCAGCAGGCATTCACCGCCCACCCGAAGATCAACTCCGTGATCGTGGCCAACGACGGTATGGCCAACTCGATCATCACTGACCTGAAGGGTGCGGGTGTCAAGCCCGGCACGATCCCGGTCACCGGGCAGGACGCCACGGCTCAGGGCATGGCGTACATCCTCCAGGGTTACCAGTGCGGCTCGGTGTACAAGCCGGTCTACAAGGAGGCCGAGGACGCGGTGGCGGTGGCCACACTCCTGCTGGCCGGCGACACGCCGCCTGCGAGCCTGCTGAACGGCAAGGCCGTTGACCCGACCGACTCAAGCGTCACCGAGCCGGCGTCGCTGCTGGGCGCGACCTGGGTGACCAAGGCCAACATGGAGGCTACCGTCGTCAAGGACGGCTTCGACACGGCCACGGCCATCTGCACGATTGCGGGTGCGAGCCTCTGCTCCGCAAGCGGGATTCAGTGACAATCTGAGATACCGAGAACCCAACTGGGTTCTCATCGAGTGAACGCTCCTCCATAGCCGGGGGCAGGCGGGCCCGTCATCACGGCGGGTCCGCCAACCTCGGCTTGGAGGGGAGAACCCAACCGAGACAAGGCTGCTGACGAGTCTTCACGATGACTGAGATCAACGAACCCGCGAACAATGCAAGCGACGTGGTCAACGGGGCGGAACCCCTGCTGAAGCTTCGGGGCATCGACAAGCACTTTGGGCCGGTGCAGGCGCTTTACGGGGTGGACCTGGACCTTCCTGCAGGTCAGGTAACTGGGCTGTGCGGGGATAACGGCGCCGGGAAGTCCGTGCTAACCCGATGTATTGCCGGCGCGCACCAGCCGGACCACGGGCAGATTTACTTCGAGGGGCATCCGGTGCACATCCGCAGCACGCGGGACGCCGCCGCGCTGGGGATCGAGACCGTCTACCAGGATCTGGCGCTGGCCGACAACCTCGACATCGTCCAGAACATGTTCCTCGGCCGGGAGCGCTTGCGCCGCGGGCTGCTCGACGAGGACTCGATGGAGAAGACGGCTGCCGAGACCCTGAGTACTTTGCGGGTTACCACGGTGCGCTCAATACGGCAGCCGGTGGCATCTCTATCCGGCGGCCAGCGGCAGGCGGTGGCGGTGGCCAAGGCGGTGATGTGGAACTCCAAGCTGGTGCTTCTGGATGAGCCCACAGCCGCCCTCGGCGTGGTGCAGACCCGGATGGTGCTGGACCTTGTCAAGACGCTCCGGGATCACGGGCTGGCCGTGATGGTGATCTCCCACAACCTGAACGATGTCTTCGAAGTCGCGGACCGGATCGCTGTGCTGCAACTGGGGCGGATGGTGGCACAGGGACCGGCTTCAGGCTTCGACCGGCAAAGCGTGGTGGAGTACATGACGACGGGCACCTCCAGCGGGCGGCCGATCGAGCCGGCCGGATCGGCCCAGTGACTGCCGGCACCGGCGAGAGCGCGGAAGGGACGGCAGTCGACCTCAGCGCCGCCCCTCAAGCTGCCGCGGCCGACGTGCCGCCTGAGCTCCTCGCCCAGTCGCTGCGCCAGTACCTGCGGGCCTGGTGGCTGCAGATCCGAAGTGGGAACAGCGGTGTCCTGCCGGTCGTCCTGGCGATCGTGCTGGTGGGCATCGTCTTCGAGATCATCACCCCCGAGCACGCATTCCTACGGCCGAGCAACCTCGTCTACATCTTCGGACTCAGCACTGTGTACATGGTCCTGGCGCTGGCGGAGACAGTTGTACTCCTGCTCGGCGAGATCGACTTGTCGGTCGGCGCCGTCGCGATGATCGGCGGAGTGATTGCCTTCAAGCTGGTTCAGCAGCCCGGGCCAGACTGGCCGTGGTGGGCGGCGACGCTCGCCGCGCTAGTCATATGCGGCGTCATCGGCGCACTTCAGGGAACGCTGATCGCCCGCCTCAAGATCCCGTCCTTTGTCGTAACCCTTGGCGGGTTCCTGCTGTTCTCCGGAGTCCTGATCGTCGTACTCGGCGGGGCCGACGGCAACGTGACCCTCAACACCGCAGTGGCCAATCAGCGCGTCATCTACGACATGGTCCAGGGCGTCATCGTCCCCGTTGTGGCGTGGGTGGTCCTGGCGGTGGTGATTGTGGGCGTTGGCGCAGCACTGTGGCTGCGGGCGGCCGCGAGGCGGCGCCATGGCCTGGTGGCACCCCCGGTCGGCGTGACGGCAGTCAGGATCGCCCTAGTGGCGGTCGGCGGTGTTGCAGTGGTGGTGATCTGCAACATCAACCGCGGCACTCTCATCGTCTCTGTGCAGGGCGTTCCGTGGGTGATCCCGATCGTGCTCGTTGTCCTCGGCGCCTGGGCGTTCCTACTGCAGCGAACGCGCTTCGGCCGCTATGTCTACGCCATCGGCGGCAACCCTGAAGCGGCCCGCCGCGCTGGTGTCCGCAATGCTGCCATCCGCACGTGGGCGTTCGCGCTCTGCTCGGCGACCGCCGCTCTCGCCGGAATCCTGCTCGGTTCGTTTTTCTTCGGCCAGTACAGCACCAATACCGCGGACCCCGGCCAGGTCGTCCTGTACTCGGTCGCCGCCGCAGTCATCGGCGGGGTCAGCCTCTTCGGCGGCCGCGGCAAGGCCGTCCACGGTATTCTCGGCGGACTGCTCATCGGCGGCATCGCCTACGGCGTGTCCCTGCTGAGCCTTGGCCGGCTGGCTGTGCCGCTGCAATACATCCTGCCGGGCGTCGTGCTCATCGGCGCGGTATTGGTTGATGTCGTCTCACGCCGCGGGGCGGGGAGCGTGACCCGTGTCTGATATCCCCGTGACCGCCGACCCAGGCGAGAGCCCGATCGCAGCTGCAGACGCCGGCGCGGTGGTCGATCTCACCGCCGCCCATGGGGTAGCGGCGGCCGAAGTACCGCCCGAGCTGCTCGCTCAGTCGCTGGGCCAGTACCTGCGGGCGTGGTGGCTGCGGGTCCGCAGCGGCGACAGCGGCGTGCTGCCGGTGGTCCTGGCTATCGTGGTGGTCGCCGTCGCCTTCCAGATCGCTAACTCGAAGTTCCTGTCGCCGCTGAACCTGGTCAACCTGTTCTCCCAGAGCACCATCTACATGCTGCTGGCGATGGCAGAGATCTTCGTCCTGCTCCTCGGTGAGATCGACTTCTCCACCGGCCTGGTCATGGGGCTGAGCAGCGTCGTGGTTGCCCAGCTCGTGCAGCCAGGCGCCGCGGACTTGCCGTGGTGGGCGGCAATCATCGTTGCGCTGCTCGCTTGCTGCGCGTGGGGCTCCCTCATGGGATGGCTCGTGGCGCGGCTGAGACTGCCGTCCTTCATAGTCACCCTCGGCGGACTGCTGATCCTCGAAGGCGTGGCGATCATCGCGCTTGGTAAGAACGGGCTGTACAGCATCGGCAACTCCGGGTTCACCAACGAGCGCGTCCTCTACAACATCTACTGGGGGCACTTCAGCCCGGTGGTCGGCTGGATCCTGCTGGCCGTGGTGGTGATAGGTGCTGCCATCGGGTACTTGCTGCGCGAGTTCCGCAAGCGCCGAAACGGTCTGGAGACCCCGCCGCTCAGCCTCACCGCGCTGAAGATCGTCCTCATGGCTGTTGCGGGAGTAGCGGTCGTTGCCATCTGCAACGTCAATCGGGCTCACGTCGGGACGATCGAAGGGGTTCCCTATATCATCCCGATCGTCCTCGTCGTGCTCGGCGCGTCGACGGTCCTGCTGCAGCGCACCCGCTATGGCCGTTACGTGTACGCCATCGGCGGGAACGCCGAGGCGGCTCGGCGGGCCGGAGTTCGCGTTCCCGCCATCCGGATCTGGACATTCGTCCTGGCCGGCCTGATCTCTGGGATCGCCGGCGTGCTGTTCGTGTCGTGGCAGGTCTCGATGACCAGCAACATCATCAAGACCGCCAGTACGTACGTGCTCCTGGCGATCGCCGCGGCGGTCATCGGCGGTACCAGCTTGTTCGGTGGCCGGGGCAAGACCATCCACGGAGTCCTGGGCGGCTTGGTCATCGGAGCGATCTACAACGGCCTGTACCTCCTCGGCGTGCAAAGCCAGTGGGTAAACATTGCCGTCGCCGGAGTGCTGCTAGCTGCCGCGGCCGTCGATGTGCTCTCGCGCCGGGGCGCCCCGCAGCGGGCGTGACGCCAGCGGCGGAGCTCCGCCGCCTTAGCTGAAACCGCCCGGTGCTGGCCAGCTGGCCAGCACCGGGCGGTTTTGCGCGGAATACCCGGCGTGGCACACTGGTTCTCGCAGTGAGCGTGCTCCGGGGTCGGTGTAATTCCGAACCGGCGGTGACAGTCCGCGACCCGGCCGATGCCATCGGCTGGCTGACCCGGCGAAATTCCGGGACCGACGGTTAAAGTCCGGATGGGAGGCAGCACGTGCGCGGCGAGTCAGGGCCTGCTGGGGCTCCTGATGCGCCGTGGTTGCGCTTTCAGCGCGTCCCCGGAGCCAGCTTGTAGGTAGCGGCTCCGGAGGAGGACAGGGTGTTTACCGGGATTGTGGAAGAGCTCGGCGAGATCGTCGGAATCGATATAGATGGCGACTCGGCCCGGCTGAGAGTTCGCGGGCCTCTTGTTACAGCTGATGCAACCCGCGGTGACTCAATTGCCATCAACGGCGTTTGCCTGACAGTCACTGCGACGAGTGGCGGCGAGTTCAGCGCGGATGTCATGGGCGAAACACTCGACAGGTCCAGCCTCGGCGAGCTCAAGCCTGGATCCGCGGTCAACTTGGAACGGCCGCTGCGTTCAGATGGCCGGCTGGGTGGTCACATCGTCCAAGGACACGTTGATGGCACTGGGACGATCATCAGCAGGCGATCGGCTTCGGACTGGGACGTCGTGCGGATCTCCATTCCGGCCGAGCTGGGCCGCTACATCGTGCAGAAGGGCTCAGTTGCCATTGACGGCGTGAGCCTGACAGTGTCCGCGCTTAGCAACGAGGCAAGTCCGTGGCTCGAGGTGAGCTTGATTCCCGAGACCCTGCTGCGGACCACGCTCGGCAGCAAGGGCCCTGGGTCAGTGGTAAATCTCGAGGTCGACCTGATCGCCAAGTACGTTGAGCGGCTGCTGAGCGGTGGGAAGGTGACCAGCGGTCAGGAGGCCCAGCAGTGATTGGTCACGACGTGCGGCCGGACGGCAGGCAAACCCGGCTCGACTCAGTACAGCGTGCAGTGGCCGACATGGCTGCTGGACGGGCGGTCATCGTTATTGATGACGCAGACCGGGAAAATGAAGGCGACATCATCTTTGCGGCCAGCAAAGCCACTCCGCAGTTGCTCGCGTTCACGATTCGTCATACCAGCGGCGTCATTTGCGTGCCGATGCCGGGTGACATGCTCGACCGGCTCCAGTTGCCACTCATGACAAGCCAGAATGCCGAACGGATGCGGACGGCCTACACCATCAGCGTGGACGCCCGCGACGGAGTCACGACCGGCATCTCGGCCGCGGACCGGGCCAGGACCATCAGGGTGCTGGTGGATTCGGCTACCGAGCCGTACGAGATCGTCAGGCCCGGGCACGTATTCCCGCTGCGTTACACCCCAGGCGGCGTCCTGCGGCGGCGTGGCCACACCGAGGCCGCAGTGGATCTGGCCAGGCTGGCCGGGCTGACCCCGGCAGGCGTGCTGGCCGAGATCGTCAACGACGACGGGACAATGGCTCGGCTACCACAGCTGCGCGAGTTCGCCGATGAGCACGGGCTGGCGCTGATCTCCATCGAGCAGCTGATCTCCTACCGCCGGCAACATGAGCGGGTCGTGAGCCGGGTTGTAGAGACAAGGCTCCCGAACGTGCACGGCGATTGGCGAGCACTTGGTTATCTCAACTCAGTCGATGGCACCGAGCATCTTGCACTTGTACTCGGCGACCTTGCGGCCGCGGGTCCTGATGTGCTCGTCCGCATGCACTCGGAATGCCTGACAGGTGACGTGTTTGGCTCGCACCGGTGCGACTGCGGCGCGCAACTCGATGCGGCGATGGCCGCCATAGCAACAGAAGGCCGGGGCGTCGTGCTCTATTTGCGTGGGCATGAGGGCAGAGGCATCGGATTGCTGTCCAAGCTTCGCGCTTATCAGCTACAGGACGGCGGAATCGATACTGTCGACGCCAACACCGAGCTTGGCTTGCCAGTCGACGCGCGGGAGTACTCCACCGGCGCACAGATGCTCACCGACCTGGCCGTGAGCAAGTTGCGGCTGCTCACCAACAACCCGGCGAAAGTGACCGGCCTCAGTGGCTTCGGCTTGGAGATAACAGGGCGGGTCGGACTCCCATCCATGCCGACCGCGCACAACCTGCGGTACCTGACGGCCAAGCGGGACAGGCTGGGCCATCAGCTGGACAACCTGCCCGTCGAGAGCCACGACAGCGCAGCCGACGCATCGCACGCGCAGTGAGCGGGCAGGGGCGGCCAGATGGGCAGGTCGTAGACGCTAACGGGTTGCGCATCGCGATCGTCGCTACGCGCTGGCACGCGGAGATCACCGACCAGCTCACCGCCAGGGCCACCGCCGCGGCCACGGCGTGCGGGACGGCGCAGCCGACGGTCGTGCGCGTGCCGGGCGCAGTCGAGCTCCCAGTCGTCGCCGCCGAGCTGGCAAAACGACATGACGCGGTCGCTTGTCTCGGGGCAGTGATCCGGGGCGGTACGCCGCACTTCGATTACGTCTGCGATGCGGTGACTTACGGCCTGACCCGAGTAGCCCTGGACGAAGGGACTCCCGTCGGCAACGGCGTGCTCACGTGCGACACCGTCGAGCAAGCGCGAGACCGAAGTGGTGCGGCCGACAGCAGCGAGGACAAAGGCTGGGATGCGGTCGTCGCTGCCTTGGAGACCGCACTGGTCCTGCGGTCGCTGCGGTCGGAAACTTGAGGCCAAGACGCCGATCGAGACAGTCATGCGGCTACCTGTCTAGGCGGCGCGCGAGTATAGATCCATGGTCACGTTGACTGATGCTGCTGCGATAGCCAGCCGCGATCACTTTCTGGCGGTGATATCGACGGTCCGAGCCGATGCAACCGTGCAATGCTCGGTGGTCAATGCCGGTCCGCTGGCGCACCCACGTACTGGCGTCGAGGCCGTCGCCTTCGTCACCTATGGCCCTGCCAAGCTCGCGAACTTGCGCGCCAGGCCGCAGGTGACCGTCACGTTCCGGGCTGGCTGGCAATGGGCGGCGATCGAAGGAAC
>Ga0126373_10002878_pt1 | contig 12751 bp, 7 predicted proteins | sample PanSoiMetPlot_11_FD_92545 | JGI IMG/M metagenome (GOLD analysis project Ga0126373, IMG submission 92545) | Tropical forest soil microbial communities from Panama - MetaG Plot_11 | ecosystem: Environmental > Terrestrial > Soil > Tropical forest > Bulk soil | place: Panama | collected 2016-02-17
ACTACTAGGCTCAGCTCGGGAACCGGCAGTTCGCGGGTCATGCGGTCACCTTCGTGAAGACCGCCATCTGGGTGGCCGAGCCCACCTGCTGATCGTTTGTCCCGATCGGCAGGTAGGTGACTGCGTAGTCGTATGCAGCCGCCACTTGCCCAGCCCAGGCCGTGAACTCGCTCCTGGTCCATTCGAATCGATGATCGCGATGACGCATGGCGCCTGCTGCGAGTGTCTCGAACCGGACGTTGTACTCCGCGTTAGGCGTTGTGGCGATAACAGTGGACGGAGCCGCGAAGCCGAATACGGTGCTGGCCAGCGCCTCCAAGCGCGCTGGGTCAACGTGTTCGATGACCTCCATCAAGACGATCGCATCCAGTCCCGCCAGTCGGGCGTCGCGGTATGTCAGTGCCGACTGGAAGATCTGCAGCCGGTCACGCTGCCGGTCCGACATCCGGTTCAGGCGCAGCTTTCGCCCGGCGAGTTGGAGCGCGCGAGCGGAAACGTCTGTCGCGATTACATGCTCGATGCTCCGGTCGGCGAGAAGATCGCGCACCAGCGAACCCTCACCGCAGCCTAGGTCACCCACCCGCCGGGCCCCACTGGCTCGGATCGCCGCAAGGACAGCACCGCGGCGTTGTTCAGCCAGCGAGATAGGGCGATCTACCTCATCCACGATGAGAGCACCGTCGGTGGCGTCGTCGAACTGGTCGGGATCTAGGTCGTCTACTTCCGCTAGTCGCTCGAGCGCAGAATTGGTTAGTTCACGGCGGTGAGCGAGATAGCGGCGAACTATGAGTTCCTTCTGCGGATGGCCCGACAGCCAGTCTTCGCCCGCCCGGACCAATTTCTCGACCTCGTCGTTACTGACCCAGTAGTGCTTGGCGTCGTCAAGCACCGGCAGCAACACATACAGCTGGCTCAGTGCGGTAGCCAGGCGAAGCTCGCCCGCCAGCCGCACATCCAGGTAGCGAGAGTCGCCCCATTCCGGGATCGTCGGATCGAGTTCGACCGTCGATGCTTCCACCTGCCAGCCCAACGGCTCGAATACCGAGCGGGCGAGTTCGACGCCGCCGCGGCATGGCAGTGCGGGGATGTGGATCTGCAACGGGATCGGTTGAGCTGCTAGAACCGGGCGCGAGTCGCAGCGACCGGTGAAAGCGGTCCTGAAAACGTCCTTGACCGCCATCGCCAGCATGCTAGATGCGGCGTAAGGCCGATCGTTGACGTACTGGCCCAGGGCGAATCCCTCGCCAGCCGGGCCTTTGCGGCCACGGGCTAGCGCGATCGGGTCCACTTCCAGCAGCAGGGCGACGGTGCAGCGGTCGGTAGCGCTCTCGGGATAAAAGACGTGCGCGGTCCCCACTGACTGCGGGAACGACTGAACCCGGGACGGGTGCTTATGCAGCAGATAACCCAGGTCCGTGGCCGGGACGTGGGTCGTGGAGATCGTCAATAGCACGATCAGACGATATGTGCAGGGCGGGGACGGCTGCACCTCCATAAGTGCTCACGATTTGCTCCTGAGCACTTATGGAGGTGGCGGGGATCGAACCCGCGTCCTTCAGTACATCACCAGGGCTTCTCCGGGTGCAGCGCTGCTTCGCTTTTATCAGCCCCGGCAGTCACGCAGGCAAGCTGCCGACGGGCTTAGCCGCTGTTAGATGTCCCATCTAGTCCCGCGGCCGGGCTAGACGGTGAATCCTCCTAGCTGATGCCAGACACCGGTCCGGAGGCGCTCCCGGGCTGACAGCCTCTTAAGTGCTCTTGCGGTTTGTTAGGCCGCGAGGGCGAGGCTAGTGCGCATTGGCTTGGCACTTATTAGTTTGCGGTCACAGGTTTAACGAGGTTATGTCCGCCGTCCTCGACCCGCTTCACCTGGATCAACTACCGAAGTCGAAGCCATTCACCCCCTCTTGAGTTGTACCTGCAACTTACCCGATCGCCCCCAACTGCGTCCAACAACATAATGGGCGTATTCGGGTGTTTCACCTCAAAGAAGCAGAATGCCCGACAGGCTGTCCGCAGAGCGCGGCCCCGTCGGGCATCCACAAAGGTGATGAGATGCCCCCGTAGGCGCTGGCGGTGGCCGAAATGCACCCACGGGGGCTTCGACCGGCAGGGTCGGGGCCGGTCCCAAAGTCCGGGCCTCCCCCGAGATGAGGCCCGGTTCTCATCACGACGACTGGGCCGCAACCCCCCAAGCGGCACCCCAGTCACTAAGAAAGACGCGTCTACGCTACGAATTGGTTGCTCGCTGTCACCAAATCGTATTAATGAACTGGTCAGGATCCTGTATGGATGTAATGCAAGAAGGTGCCCGCGAGCGGTGCCGCCGAGTCAGAAGCGGAATTCCCGACCTCAACCACAGCAAATGCGATATCGCCTCGATATCCGACGAACCAGCTGATACGTAGATCGTGGCCCTGGCTGAACGCCGCATTGCCGACTTGCCCATACACCTTGCCGCCGGAGCTAGCCGCCTTACCGCTGATGTTGGCCGCTTTCCCTGCTCCGGCGCTGACTGCGTTCCTCATCAGACTCCGCAGCATCGACAGCACCTGCGGGGTTTCCACCGCTCGCGATGCCGAACTGGGATCCGCCCCGGTCACCAGCGAGGGCGGATGCCACTTGCCCGAGTCGGCCACTCCAGCTGCTAGGGCCATCCCGAGCGGGCTGACGCGAACGTCTCCTGTCCCGATGGTGTCAGCCGCGACGACGCCCTCGCCGTAGGGCTGACCGATTGTGCCTGCATAGCTCGCGATTGGAAGCTGCCAACCACCTATCCCGAACGCATTTGCGGCCTTAGTCAGGTCGGCTGGCTTCAACGGCTCCGACAGGCCGACGAAGGCCGTGGCACAGGCAAATGCGAAATCCTTACGGAACGTCGTGGACCTGGCCAGGAACTGCTCGGGCGGATTGTTGACGAAATTATGGCCGTTAACCGGGTTGCTCTGGGTACACAGCACGGGCGAGTTAGGCGCGACGCGGTGGTTGTTCAGGATGGCAGAGGTGGACACGATCGTGAATGCCTGTCCCGGCTGGTAGCTGCCAGCGAGCGGGTCAATGCTGGGCTGACCCGAGACCGAGTGGCTGGCCACCGCGAGGATCCTGCCGGTGCTGGCCTGGACTGCGACGACAGCGGCGGAGTCGGGCAGCTGGCCGACAGCCTGGTCGGCAGCCAATTGGATGTTCGAATCCAGGGTTGTGTGCAGCGGCTGGCCCCGTGTCCACGGCCAGGTTTTCAGCACGTCCTGCGGCTGTCCCGCCCTATTCAGGAGCACGACCTCGGTCTGCGGAGTGCCGGTCAGTTGCCGCTGGAAGGCCTGCTGCAACCCGGACTCCCCAACCGTGATGCCGGGCCGGTAGGCAGCGCCATCCTCACGCAGGATGCTAGCTGTCTCCGTGCCCACGGTGCCGACCACGTCCGGCGCGATGCTGTCGAAGAGCTTGACTTGCTCTGGCCGCACTACCACGCCGGGGATCGCGGCCAGCTCGCTTCTCTCCTCGTTAGCGATCGATGGCGATAGCGTCATCAGCTCGAAGAAGCCAGCCGACGGGGCCGTCCCAATCTGACCCTCGATCTGGTCTGCGGGGATTCTGGTGATCTTCGAGAGCCCTTCCGCCGTGCGGTCGGCGTTTCTCAGGCGGCTTGGGTAGACGCCGACCTGATAGGCCGGCGACGAAACTGCCAGTGAGTTCCCGGCCGAGTCGAGAATCGGCTGTCGCGGCGGGACGCTCGTGACCACCGCGAGCCGCTCTCCGCTTTTCATTTGCGGCACGATCACTGAAGGACTCCACACCACCCGCCAGCCGTCGCTGCCATCTCGGAGGCTGAACGTACCGGGATAAGTCCAGGTCAATCCTGTGCTGCCGAGGCCAACGGACGCCATGAACTGGGCCTGGCCAGTCTTGCCGTGCTGGCTGATTCTGTGCATAGACAGCGCTAGCTCGGTGGCGTCAAGTGCCTTATATGCCCCGGACAGCTGCTTAGCGACTTCGGCTGGAGGACCGGTTGTCAGTTCCGCAGCCTGCATGTACTGCCGGGACTGCCAGGCGAGCAAGAAGCGGTAGACCGTCGGCTCGGCCGATGGCACTCCCGGGCGGATGAGCCCGACTCCGATGACGGCGATGGCGACGATGACCGCAGAAGTGCGCGCCAACACGGGCCGGGACCGAACCACAGCCAGAACCCCAGCTATGCCGTCCCCGCTCCTGGCCGCCTTGGCCACTGACCCTCGTGCCGGCGGCCCAGACCGCGGAGCACGATGCGCTCCGGCATGCGTTCCACGACTACCGGAGCGGACAGGCATCTGTCACCCTGCTATCTCCGCCGCCGCAGTTCGCGGTCGATTTCCCTGGCAGCATCACGCTTAGCGAGATCCTGTCGCTTATCGTAGGTTCGCTTACCGCGCGCCAGACCTAGCTCGATTTTGACCTTCCCGTCCTTGAAGTACAAGGACAGCGGCACCAGCGTGAGCCCCCGCTCCTTGGTCGAGCTGGCCAGCCTGTCGATCTCCTTCCGGTGCAACAGCAGTTTACGTATGCGCCTTGGGTCGTGATTGGTCCAGGTGCCCTGTGTGTACTGCGGGATGTGCACCCCGTGCAGCCATACTTCGCTATCGCTGATCAGCCCGAACCCGTCGGTAAGTGTCGCCCTGCCTGCCCGCAGCGACTTGACCTCGGTTCCGGTCAGCACAAGGCCAGCCTCGAGCACGTCTTCGATGTGATAGTCGTGCCGAGCTCGTCGGTTACTGGCAATGATCTTCTTGCCTTGTTCGGCAGCCACAGGTATCGCCCATCCCTAACGCTAGACGCGCAGGTAACGCCTGAGGGTTAGGAACGAAGTACTACCGCAGATCAGCAGTCCGGTAATCATCGCGACGATGATGACTTCGATCAGGTCGGCGGTACTGAGCTGAATGCCGTACGGGAAGTACTGGTGCAGCCCGTTCAGCCATATCGACTTCACCAAGATGAGCAGCCCGGTCGCCACAAGCCAGCCGAACAGGCCAGCGATCATGCCCTCTACCAGGAACGGCAGCTGAACATAGAAGTTCGAGGCGCCGACCAGCCGCATGATGCTTGTTTCGCGGCGCCGATTGAAGGCCGACAGCCGGATGGTGTTGGCGACCAGCAAGATAGCCGCGACCAGCAGGAATGCGGCGATGATCACCACCGCATTCCGCGCGCCGTCAAGAAGTTTGTAGAAGTTGTTGAGGATCGAGGAGTTGTCAACAACCTGAGAGACGCCAGGCGCTCCCTCCACGGTCTGACTCACGACCGCGGCATCTTGCTCGGTGTTCTTCAGCCGGACCTCAAAGGAACTGGGGATCTGGTCGGGCTGGGTGTACTTCAGGATCGGCTGACCGGCCTCTTCCTGCTGGAATTGCTTCCACGCCTCGGCCTGGGACTCGAAATGGAGGCCGCCTGCCGCGACGTCGTGAGTGGCCAGCAGATCGTTCTTGATGGAGGCTATTTCGGCGTCAGTGACTGCGCCGTTCTTGGCGCAGTTGCTACCAAGGTCATTATTCGTGCACAGGTACACCGAGATCTGGACCCGGCTCTGCCAGAAGCTTCTGGTGTTATCAACCTGCTTCACGAACAGCAGGCCAGTGCCGAGCAGCGACAGGCTGATTGCGACGACCACGATAAGCGCGATCGTCATGGTGAGATTTCGGCGCAGGCCGATCCAAACCTCACTGAAGACAAACTGGGCACGCATGTCGCTGAATCCTCTTGGTTATCCGTCTCGGGGACGGTCAGTAGGCCTGGCCGTAAACTCCGCGCGACTGGTCGCGCACGACCTTGCCATATTCGAGTTCGATGACTCGCTTGCGCATCGAGTCCACGATCGCGGCATCGTGTGTGGCCATGACCACCGTGGTACCGGTCCGGTTGATGCGGTCCAGAACCTTCATGATGCCGATCGAGGTAGCCGGATCGATGTTTCCAGTCGGCTCGTCTGCCAGCAGGATCATGGGGCGGTTAACGAAGGCCCTGGCCATGGCGACTCGCTGCTGCTCACCACCGGACAGTTCGTCTGGCATCCGGTCCCTCTTGCCCTCGAGCCCGACCAGGTCGATGACCTCGGGGACCACCTTCCTGATGAAGCGCCGCGGCTTGCCAATGACCTCGAGGGCGAAAGCAATGTTCTGATAGACGTTCTTATTCGGCAACAGCCTGAAGTCCTGGAACACACAGCCGATGCGCCGGCGCAGGTGCGGGACCTTCCAGTTCGTGAGCCGGGCTAGGTCCTTACCCGCGACGTGGATACGCCCGGTCGTGGGCCGCTCTTCCTTCAGGACTAGGCGAAGGAATGTGGACTTGCCCGATCCGGACGGGCCGACTAGGAAGACAAACTCGCCCTTCTCGACATCCAGGTTCACGTTCTCGAGGGCGGGACGGCCCTGATTCGCGTACGTCTTTGTGACGTTATCGAAATGGATCACTGGCCCATCGCTGTGGTAGACGAGATACTGACTAGGTAGCCGGGACAGCCAGGCTGCCCCGGTTTGGCCTCGGGCCAGTCTAGGGGGGAAACTGGTCTGGAACGTCCAACATCGTCGAAGTGGCCGGGTGAGCAGGTGGCCCGGTAGGAGCCTGATGAGCTGCGAGCACCTTATCTGCGCCCAGTGTGCTGGGCCGGTAGCGGAAGGTCGCTGCCCGACGTGCCGTGAAGCTCGCGCGCACGTGCATCATCACAGCCACGGCATGAGCGTCCAGCTGATCGCTGGCCTCTTGCTAGTGCTGGCGCTACTAACCCTTGCCGCCATGCACCTCGGGCATTAGTCTCCGGCTCGATCTGCCGGGCTGAGGGCTGGCTGCAGGCCGATGGCGGGGGCCACGGGCGGTTGGTCGCCGGTTAGAGTCCCTGCGTCCGCATCCAGCGGATCTCCGCCTCGATGAACTCGTCGATCTCGCCATCCATGACGGCAGCGGTGTTGCCGGTCTCGTAACCGGTCCGCAGATCCTTAATGTTCTGATATGGGTGCAATACGTAGTTCCGGATCTGGGTGCCCCAGCTTCGCCCGCCATCGCCGCGTAGCTCGTTGAGCTTGGCCGCCTGCTCCTCGCGCTTGCGCTCGAGCAGCTTGGACTGCAATACGGCCATCGCCGTCGCCTTGTTCTGGATCTGGCTTCGCTCGTTCTGACAGGACACGACAATGCCGGTCGGCAAGTGGGTGATCCTGACTGCGGAGTCTGTTGTGTTCACGCCCTGACCGCCCGGCCCGCTGGACCGGAACACGTCAATGCGCATTTCATCCTCGGGGATGTCGATGTGATCGACTTGCTGGACGACAGGCAAGACATCCACCATGGCGAAGGACGTCTGCCGGCGCCCCTGGTTGTCGTACTTCGAAATGCGGACCATCCGATGAGTTCCGTGCTCACCACGCAGCGTGCCGTAAGCGTAAGGAGCCTTGATCGCGAACGTCGTGGACTTGAGCCCAGCCTCCTCCGCGTACGACGTGTCGTAAACCTCCGTCGAGAACCCATGCCGCTCGGCCCAGCGCAGATAGATCCGCTGCAATCCTTCAGCCCAGTCCGCTGCATCCGCACCGCCTGCGCCGGCGTTTATGCTGATCAGCGCTTCGCGGGCGTCATACTCGCCGGACAGCAAGGTGCGGACCTCGAGCTGGTCGATCTCTTTGCGCAGCTTGGCCAGCTCTCGCTGTCCCTCCTCGCGCGTCGGCTCATCTTGCTCACTGTCGGCCAGTTCGAACATGACCCCGGTGTCTTCGAGCCGTCTGTGCAGCGTCTCTAGCCTCGCTAGCTCGCCGTCGAGATAGGAAAGCCGGCGCGTCACTTCCTGGGCCTGCTCCTGGTCCTCCCAGAGGCTCGGATCGGCAGCGCGTTCGCGAAGACCGTCGGCCTCCTTGCGCATCGCTTCCGGATCGAGGACAGCCTCCACGCTCGCGAGCGTCGCCAGCAGCTCGGAGATCTCGCTGGTGGGGTCTGTTGCCATGCATGCAGCCTACGCGAGCCGACCATCTGCCCTGTTTCCGGCGCACCGGGAGGCCTGAGCTGACCTGGGCATACAGATGAATCAGTTGCCGCCAGGCCCGTTGCCGAGGTGCACGATGGTGGTTCCACCATCGACGCAGTCAAATTTGAAGTTCCCGTGGCCGACGTCTTGTCCAGCCGCGCCCGGAGCCGGGCCGCCTAGGCACGGGCCGGACGGACTCACCGATGGCCCGTGCGACGCGATCGAAATGGCCACCACGCCGGCGATCATCAACATGATGACCGCGGCAATCAGACCGCCGATTCCGCTGATCCGAAATCCGCTGCGCGGCCGTGGCCAACCAGGCATGCCAGGTCCGCTTCCGAAGCCAGGTCCAGAGCCGGGATCGATGCTCACGTTGCAGACATTAAGGTGCGGCTTGCCCGGCATCAAGATGCTGACCATGTCCTCGCAGGAGGCCAAGATCCGGATCAGGTCGGCAGCGTCGCCGTGGTCACCAGCGTGCGGACGGCCCGGACCGCGACAGACAGGGTCGCCACCGTGAAATCGTTGCTTTCCCAGATCTCGGTCAGTGTCTGGTCGGCCCTCCGGACGGCAGAGTCGTTGCGCTGCACCCACGCCGCCAGGCGCTGCTCCGGGCTGCCCGACTCGGTCACCGTCAGCACGTCCCGGGCCAGCGCGGCGTGCGCTGTATACAGATCGTCCCGGATCGCGCCCCTGGCCATCGTGTTCCATCTGTCTTCCCGCGGCAGCGCCGTGATCATGTCGCGCAGCCTGGCGATCTCCAGCCGGTCCGCAAGGTCGAAATAGACCTCGGCGGTCTCCTCGACCGAGCGGCCAGTGCCACGGGAGATGTCGACGATGTCGAACGCGGAGTAGGCGGGCACCATGGCAGCTATGCGGTCAGCCAAGCCGTCGGGTACGCCGCGGGATACATAGATCTCGCGCCGCTCGGCAAAGCCGGCCAGGTCGCGGCCCGCCAGCATCTTCGGCAGCCCACCGGCCACTGTCAGCACGCCGGCCCAGAAGTAGTCGATCGTCGCCTGTATATCGAATGGCGGGCGGCGGAAGCTGAGCAGCCACCTGGCGGCTCGCTCGGTCAGCTTGCGCCCTTCCAGGTTGGCCAGGATCTGAACGCCCGTGTCGACCTTCCCGTCCAGCTGTTCGACCTGGGCCCAGAAGCCCGGCATGTCAAAGACCGCGCGGGCAACCAGCCAGGCCGCGGTGATGTCCGGCACCGAGGCGCCGGTCTCCTCATTCAGCCGGAAGGCGAAAGTGATTCCCGACCGGTCGACCATGTCATTAGCCACAGAGGTGGTGATGATCTCGCGATGCAGTCGGTGCTCGCCCATCCTGGCGACGTACTTGCGCCGCAGCGGGGTGGGGAAATAGTCGATGAGCACCCGGCGCAGATAAAGATCGTCGGGCAGTCCGGAGGCCAGCACCTCCTGCGCCGCCGCAATTTTGGTGTGGGCCAGCAAGACGGAGAACTCCGGAATCGTCAGGCCAGTGCCAGCCGACCTGCGCTCGGCGATCTCACGGTCATTGGGTAGCACATCGAGGCGCCGCCGGATCTTGCCATCGCGCTCGAGCTTGCGGATGTACCGGGTATGCACGTGCAGCATCTGCGATGACTGCGCCCACGAAGCGGCTAGCGTTCGGTTCTGCCGGTAGTTGTGCTCGAGCACATGCTCGGCGACCTCGTCGGTCATGTGCTGAAGCAGGTGGTTCCGCTCGTCAAAGGTCAGTCCACCTGCGCGGACCTCTCCGTCGAGCAAGATCTTGATGTTGACCTCGTGGTCGGAGGTGTCTACCCCGGCGGAGTTATCGATGAAGTCGGTGCAGATCAGCCCGCCAGCCAGCGCGTACTCGATCCTGGCCTCCTGGGTAAGGCCAAGGTTTCCGCCTTCGCCGACGACCTTGGCACGCAGTTGAGCCGCATCGATCCGGACGGCGTCGTTTGATCTGTCGCCAACGTCGGCGTTCGACTGATTGGACGCCTTGACATAGGTTCCGATGCCGCCGTTCCAGAGCAGGTCGACTGGGGCCCGCAGTATTGCCGAAATCAGCGCGTCGGGAGCGAGGGCCAGCTCCGAGTCATCCAGGCCAAGCACGTCGCGCACCTGCGGTGACAGCTGAATCGACTTGGCTGAGCGGGGCCAGACCCCACCGCCCGCAGAGATCAGCGAAGTGTCGTAGTCAGCCCAGGACGAGCGCGGCAGATCGAATATCCGGCGCCGTTCGGTGTAGCTGGCTGCCGGATCTGGATCGGGGTCGAGGAAAATGTGCCGATGGTCAAAGGCCGCGACCATCTTGATGTGCTTGGACAGGAGCATTCCGTTGCCGAACACGTCACCTGACATGTCACCGATGCCGACGACGACGAAGTCGTCGCTGTCGACGTCGACACCACGGGTCTGGAAGTGGAACCGAACTGATTCCCAGGCACCGCGCGCGGTAATGCCCATCTTCTTGTGGTCGTAGCCTTCCGAGCCGCCCGAGGCGAAAGCGTCGCCAAGCCAGAACCCTCGGCTCGTAGCGATCTCGTTGGCTGTATCGGAGAACGTGGCCGTTCCCTTGTCAGCAGCCACGACCAGATACGGATCGTCACCGTCATGCCGCACCACGCCAGTCGGCGGCACGACCTGACCGGCCTCGAGGTTGTCAGTGATGTCGAGCATCGCCGAGATGAACATCCGGTAGCAGGCCAGCACCTCGCCTTGATATGCCTCGCGGTCAGATGGCTCGGGAAGCTGCTTACAGACGAACCCGCCCTTGGCCCCCGATGGCACAATCACCGAGTTCTTTACCTCTTGCGCTTTGGCGAGGCCCAGAATCTCGGTCCGGAAGTCTTCCCGCCGGTCCGACCAGCGCAAGCCGCCCCGTGCCACGCTCGCGAACCGAAGGTGGACGCCCTCAAAGCGAGGCGCGTAGACGAACATCTCAAATTGCGGCCGCGGGGCCGGGAGATCTGGAACGTGCTGCGCGTCAAGCTTGAAGACCAAGTACGGCGCATCGGCGGACCCAGCCTGGAAGTAGTTTGTGCGCAAGGTGGCGGTGATCAGCCCGAGGTAGGACCGCAGGATTCGGTCCTCATCGAGGCTGGCCACGCTGTCGAGAGCGCCAGCGATTTCTTCCGCGATCGCCTCGCTCCGTTCGCCCTGGCCGGCTACCTTGCCCGGATCGAATTTTGACTCGAACAGCCGGACCAGAAGCCTGACCACAGCGGCATTCGAGCGCAGCACCTGCTCGATGTAGTCCTGGCTAAATGGCATGTTGGCTTGGCGCAGATATTTGGCGTAGGCACGCAGCACCACAACCTGCCGCCATGACAGCTGCCCGTCGAGCACCAGGGCGTTGAAGCCATCGTTCTCGATTCGGCCGTCCCAAAGCGCGGCCAGAGCGCCTTGTACCTGCTCGCGAACCTGCGTAATCGTAACCGAGTCAACCTGCGGCCAGCTTGCGTCGCGAGCCTCCCCTAGCGGTGACCGGCGCAGCCCGAAGTCGTAGATCCAGAACGGCTCAGCGGCGGGAAACTCATATGGATGTTCGTCGACAACGTCCACGCCCATGTGCTGGAGCCTGGGCAGCACGTCAGTCAGCGTGATCGGCCCGCCGGTGCGATAGATCGTCAGCCGCCACACCCGCTTTGCCGCAACCGGGGCGTCCGCGTCGTCCAGCTCGATCGGCACTCCACCGACGTAGCCCTCGGACTCCCAAAGGTCAAAGGCCACATCCCCGCCAGACTCACGCAGCTCGAGGATCTTGACGAAGTCTCCGACCGCAGCCGAGGCCGGCACGTCGGTCTTATAGGTCTCGGGGATCGCATCGCCAATCAAGTTGAGCAGCTCGCGGCCCCGCTGTGGCCCAAGTTCCTGGGCAGCTTCGTCGGCCAGGTCATCGTCCCAGGACCTGGTCGCCGTCGCTACCTCGCGCTCGAGTTCGTCAGCATCGGCATCGGGTAGCTGCCTGCCGCGCTCTGCCCGTATCACCAGGTGCAACCGCGCGATGGGCGAGTCACCGACCTGGACGCTGTAGTCGACCTGCGACCCGCCAAATGCGCGCTGGAGTATCTCCTGCGTCCGTAGCCGGACTCGGGTTGTGTACCGGTCCCTGGGCAGATAGACCAGGCAGGACACATACCGGCCGTAGATGTCGCGGCGCAGGAACAGCTTGGTCTGACGCCGCTCGCGCAGCAGGTGCACCCCCGCCGTGATCCCGGCCAGGTCAGCCACCGACGTCATGAACAGTTCTTCCCGCGGGTAGAAGTCCAGGACTTCGGCGACTTCCTTGCCATCATGGCTGTCAGCCGCAAGGCCGGAGAGGTTCAGTACCTCGGCGAGCTTGCGGCGCAGCACGGGAATACCCGCGATGCTCTCGGCGTAGGCGGCATGCGTATACAAGCCGAGGAACCTGTACTCGCCCACGACCGCGCCGTCCGGCGACAAGCGCTTGACCGCGACGTAATCCAGATAACTCGGCCGGTGAACGGTCGACCTGGAATTGGCCTTCGTCACTATGAGCCGCTGCGGGTCCAGAGCGCGGGCGCGAACCTCAGGGGGCAGCTTGCCGAACGAGCCGGGACCAGTCCGGTCGTGGCGCAGGATGCCCAGGCCAGTCCCGGGTAGCGCGCGCAGCGCCATGCCGTCGGGCTCGTTGTCCAGGTCGTACTCACGGTAGCCGAGGAAGGTGAAGTGGCCGTCCGCAAGCCAGTGCAGCAGCCGGGCCATCTCGGCGGGTGACTCAGCGTCGCCGCGCTGCTCACCTTCCGGCGCGAGCACATCGTCGGCT
>Ga0126373_10002879_pt1 | contig 12751 bp, 11 predicted proteins | sample PanSoiMetPlot_11_FD_92545 | JGI IMG/M metagenome (GOLD analysis project Ga0126373, IMG submission 92545) | Tropical forest soil microbial communities from Panama - MetaG Plot_11 | ecosystem: Environmental > Terrestrial > Soil > Tropical forest > Bulk soil | place: Panama | collected 2016-02-17
ATCGCCGTGCCACAGCTCGACGGGCGTCGCGCCGACAAGCTCGACGGCGCGCCGGGCGTCACGATCATCTAGAGAACCGGGGAAGGTGACGACTCCGATTCGGGCCGTCATGAGCGTCCTCGCGGGCGGCGCATGCTCGCAGGCTACCCGCTCAGCCGGCGTCCCTGAGCTGTGAGGCCGGTCGCCGTGCCATCGGCGAGTCGCTGCGCCATTCGAGGCGCTTGTTGAGCAATACCGCGGTGCCCTGACCAGGCTTGCTGTGCATGGTCACGTCGTCGACGCAGGCTCGCATGATCGCCAGGCCGCGCCCGGACTCGGGCAGTTCGGCAATGGCGCGTTCCCTGGCCATTCGTCTCGACCGGGCGATCCGGCTCCGCAGCGTGGTCGGTGAGCCGGGCGCAGTCGAAGCAGGAGCCGTCGGATGCCTGCGGAGCCCATCCACCGGCCGGACGGAGTGGCGGATACCTGACCGGCGGCGGCTGAGGGTGGCGGGGTCGAAGCCCCGGCCGCCGTCGAGCACCTCGAGCAAGCAGCGCGTGCTGCTGACGTGCGCGACCACCTCATACCGCCGACCGGGTCCGGCATGCCGCAGCACGTTCGTGCATGCTTCGGTGACCGCCAGCAGGATGTCGTTAATGCAGCTGTCGTCGACGCCAAGGCGAGCGAGCGTGTCGCCGAGGACCCGCCGCATCACGGGTACGCTCAGCGATTCCCGGGGGAACACCAGGCAGAACTCAACGTCTGCGGCTGGCTCCCCAGAATGGAACACCCGAGATCGCATCCGCTCCTCGCCCATGCCGAAACAGTCAGTTCACATTGTTAAGGCTTCCCCGGACCGAGCCCGGTAATCATGAACTCAGGCGATCTCTGGACGAACAGTGCGCTAACCGGCTGCCCTCATTTGGAGGCCGCTACGGGCTACTGAGCTGCAGGAACAGAGACTGCGATACGTCGCACCGCCGCGGTCGGCTGACGCTGCGGTCGCTGCAGGAAAGTAACAATCAGGTATGCACACAGGTCTGGTGGCGCTTGCGAAGCGGCTGAAGGCGCGCGTGCGGTGCCGCTAAGAAATGGTGGTGCAGTCTACGTCGACGCACCTTTCCGCGCGTCTCGGTAATGCGCCTCGGTAATGCGCAGGCTCCGGGCTTATCAGTATGGCGCGGCTTACGCGGGATGGATGGAGAACACCTCGATGACGGGGTTTGCGAGCAGCTCGGTCGCCAGCTCCGTCATCCGCTCCTCGTCGACCGGCTCGGCCAGGTCGATCTCGAACCTTTTGCCCTGGCGAACGCCAGCGATCTGGCCGAAGCCGAGGCGGCGGCAGGCACTGGCGATCGCCTCACCCTGAGGGTCGTGGATCTCGGGCTTCAGCATCACGTTGATCACGAATCTGGGCACATCCCGAACAGTACGCGTGCCAGGTCCTCGACAGCGGGTAGGGATCCGGGCCGCCTGGCAGTAGCCTGGAAGGAGGCCGCCGTGACCCGATTCGTGACGTGCGTCACCATCGGTACCCGGTGGCCCGCCGCGCTTGACCGTTCCGGGCGTGGCGATAGTACTGTCGCACCGTCACTGATGGGTCGACGGTACGGTCCGGGCGAGTTCCCGGCCGGACATGAGGATGCAAGGAGTGGCACGTGGCCGTCAAAGATGCCGGACGCGCCGCCCGCTCTGCTAATCGGGCTGCTGCCCGTGAGCCAGAACGACAGGCGGACTCGGCTGAGCTGATCCAGCTCCTCACTCCCGAGGGGGAGCGAGTCGAGCACCCGGATTACCCGCTCGAGATCTCCGCCGACGAGGTTAAGGCGCTGTATCGCGACCTGGTCATCGTCCGCCGGATTGACTTCGAGGCGATCGCGCTTCAGCGCCAGGGCGAGCTAGGGATCTGGGCGTCGCTGCTCGGCCAAGAGGCCGCCCAGGTCGGCTCGGGCCGGGCACTCGGCCCGCGCGACATGGCCTTCCCGACCTACCGGGAGCACGGCGTCGCCTGGTGCCGGGGCCTGGATCCGATGAAGCTCCTTGAGCTGTTCCGCGGCGTGAGCCACGGTGGCTGGGACCCATCCGAGCACAACTTCCACCTCTACACGATCGTCATCGGCAGCCAGACGCTGCACGCGACGGGCTACGCGATGGGTATCCAGCGCGACGGCGCGGTCGGCGAAGACGGCGAGGCTGTGATCGCCTACTTTGGTGACGGCGCGACCAGCCAGGGCGATGTCAACGAGTCCTTCATCTGGGCGTCGGTCGCCAACGCGCCGATCGTGTTCTTCTGCCAGAACAACCAGTGGGCCATCTCCGAGCCCCTGGAGCGCCAGAGCCGCACGCCGCTGTACCAGCGGGCAAGGGGATTCGGCTTCCCCGGCGTCCGTGTCGACGGTAACGACGTGCTCGCCTGCCTGGCGGTCACCCGCAAGGCGCTGCAGGCCGCGCGCGACGGCCAGGGGCCGACGCTGATCGAGGCGTTCACCTACCGCATGGGGGCGCACACGACAACAGATGACCCGACCAGGTACCGGCTGTCGGCCGAGCTTGAAGCGTGGAAGCTGAAGGATCCCATCGAGCGCGTGAAGCAGTACCTGATCCGCACTGAGCAGGCGGAGATGAGCTTCTTCGACGAGGTCGACGCCGAGGCCGCGGCCGTGGGATCGCGGGTCCGGGCCAGCTGCCAGCAGATGCCCGACCCGGCGCCCGAATCGATGTTCGACGACATACTGACGTCCGAGACCCCACAGCTCGCCGCCGAGCGGGCGGAGTTCGCCGCCTACCTTGACTCGTTCATCGCTGAGGAGGCCGCACGATGACCACACTCACCCTCTCGAAGGCGCTGAACGAGGGCTTGCGCAAGGCCCTGGAGAGCGATCCGAAAGCGCTCATCATGGGCGAGGACGTCGGGAAGCTCGGCGGAGTGTTCCGGGTGACCGACGGCCTGCAGAAGGACTTCGGCGAGGCAAGGGTCATCGACACCCCGCTGGCCGAGTCGGGCATCATCGGCACCGCAATCGGCCTCGCGCTGCGTGGTTACCGTCCGATCTGCGAGATCCAGTTCGACGGCTTCGTCTTCCCGGCCTTCGACCAGATAGTCACCCAGCTAGCGAAGATGCGCTACCGGTCGCTCGGGACCGTGCGGCTTCCCGTCACGATCAGGATCCCGTTCGGCGGCGGCATTGGTGCGGTCGAGCATCATAGCGAGTCGCCCGAGGCCCTGTTCGCGCACACGCCCGGCCTCCGGGTCGTGTCCTGCGGCGACCCGGCGGAGGCGTACACGATGATCCAGCAGGCCGCAGCCTGCGACGACCCTGTCGTGTTCTTCGAGCCCAAGCGGCGATATTGGGACAAGGCCGAGGTCGACGTCGAGGGTGGCCTAGCCGCCGCGCTGCCGTTGGACTCGGCGCACGTTCTCGTCCCCGGCACTGACGTCACCGTGCTGTGCTACGGGCCGATGGTGCGGACCTGCGCGGAAGCCGCAGTGGCCGCGTCGAATGACGGCAAATCGATTGAGGTCATTAACCTGCGTTCGCTTGCTCCGCTGGACACTGAGACGATCTTCGCCTCCGTTCGCAAGACCGGCCGGTGCGTGGTCGTGCACGAGGCGGTCGTGACCGGCGGCATCGGCGCGGAAATCGCCGCGCAGGTGACCCAGGAATGCTTCTACAACCTCGAGGCTCCGGTACTGCGCGTCGGCGCGTACAGCACCCCTTATCCGCCATCCAGGCTTGAGGAGCACTACCTGCCGGACCTGGACCGGATCCTGGATGCTGTCGACCGCACTTTCGGCTACTGAGAGGCCCATGTGTCAGATCTGAAGGAGTTCAAGCTCCCTGACGTCGGCGAAGGGCTGACCGAGGCCGACATAGTCAGGTGGCACGTAAAGCCCGGTGACAAAGTCACCGTGAACCAGATCATCGTGGAGATCGAGACCGCCAAGGCGGTCGTCGAGCTGCCGAGTCCCTATGAAGGCATCGTCGCGAAGCTGATCGTGCCCGAGGGCCAGACCGCCGATGTTGGCACGCCGATCATCGCCGTGCAGGTCGGCGCGGACGCGAGCGCAGTGCCGGCAGAGGCAATGCCAGCAGAGGCAGTGCCCGCGGCGACGGTGCCCGCCGAAGCCGCCGCCCAGCGCGCGATCAGCGAGGCGGAGGACCTCGTGCCGTCCCCGCCTCTGGAGGGTGCCGTCGAACCCGGCATGCACGGCAGCCCGGCCCCGAAGGCCGAGCGGCAGGCGGTGCTCGTCGGTTACGGAGTGAAGCTCGGCACGACGAGCCGCCGGGCGCGCAAGCCGGCCTCGGCGCGGCCGGGTAACGGCGGGACCGGCCAGACGCCGTCGGGACCGGCGATAGCGGCCGCGAGCGCGGAGCCGAGCGCGCAGCGACCGCACGCCAACGGCTCTGGAGCCCTCGCGTCCGCGGGCGACGCGGTCCGGCGCGCAACCGCGCTGGCGAAGCCGCCCGTTCGCAAGATGGCCAGGGATCTAGGCGTTGACCTCGCTGCCGTCAACGGCACCGGGCCGAACGGGTCGATTACCCGAGACGACGTCGAGCAGGCAGCGGCCGCAGCTGCTGTCAGCCTCGTTCCCATCGAAAGCGCTCCGACGGTCACGGCCGTCGCACGTGAGGAGCGGATCGCGATTCGGGGCGTTCGCAAGCACACCGCGGCAGCGATGGCGGCGAGCGCGTTCACTGCGCCGCACGTGACCGAGTTCCTGCAAATCGACATCACCGAGACCATGAAGGCGACGGCCAGGCTACGTGGGCTGCCTGAGTTCGCCGACGTGAAGGTGTCGCCGCTGCTGCTGGTTGCCCGCGCGCTGATCGTGGCCGCAGCGCGGCATCCGATGATCAACGCCACCTGGGATGGCGACGCACAGGAAATCGTCGTCAAGCACTACGTGAACCTGGGCATCGCCGCGGCCACAGAGCGCGGACTTGTCGTGCCGAACGTCAAGGACGCGCACGCGCTGTCGCTCCCAGAACTCGCGAGGGCGCTGGCACGCCTCTCAGAGACCGCGCGAGCAGGCAAGTCGACCCCCGCCGACTTGTCACACGGCACGATCACGATTACCAACGTGGGCGTCTTCGGTGTCGACACCGGTACCCCGATCTTGTCCCCGGGAGAGGCGGCCATCCTGGCGTTCGGCCAGGTCAAGGACGCGCCATGGGTTGTCGACGGCCAGCTGACCGTGCGCAAGGTGTGCACACTCGCGCTGTCGTTCGATCACCGGCTGGTCGACGGGGACCTCGGCTCGGCGGTGCTGCGAGACGTCGGCGCGATGCTCACCGACCCGTTCACGATGCTCGCGTGGTCCTGAGCCTACGGTTATGCCGTAAGGCTGAGGCGCATCACCGCGGAGGGAACCGGATGATCAGGCACGTCGCGCTGTTCACGTGGACCGAAGGCATGACCGAAGCGATGGAGCAGCAGTTCGCTGCCGAGCTAACTGCCTTCGCGGCAACCCTGCCGGGCCTGCGCGCGTATCACGCCGGTCCGGACCAGGGGATCAACGAGGGCAACTTCGACTTCGCGGTCGTCGCCGACTTCGACGACGCAGCCAGCTACCTCGCCTATCGCGACAACGAGGGACACCAGGACATCATTCGGCGGTTCAGTCGCCCGAACACCAAGTCGCGCGCTGCCGTTCAGTACGAGATCTGATCGGCTCGCGGGTTACGCCAAACGCGCGAACCTAACCGGATCTGTTAGCCGGAGGTCGCGGGACCGCTTGAACAGCATCGCGGCCGCCCGCGGGGGGAGGGTAGCGGGCGGCCGCTGGCCTAACCGGTCAGAAGGCCTCTTCGGCCAGTTCCATCGGGTCGAGCGACGTCGCCTCAGCGATCGCTCGCTCAGCGGCGAGCCGCGGGAGCACGGTCGCGGCGAAGAATCCGGCCACCGCCACCTTGCCCTGGTAGAACGCCTGATCGCTCGCGCTCAGGCCGCCCTGGTCGAGCTTGGTGAGCGCCACCTGTGCCTGCCGGCCGAGCAGCCAGCCGACCACCAGGTCGCCGACCGCCAGCAGCAGCCTTGTCGTGTTCAGGCCCACGCGGTAGATCTCCGAAGCTTGCTGGAGGCTGCTGCCGAGGAAACCATTCATCGCGCTGACGATGGCCTCGACGTTGTCGGCCGCCTTCGCGAGCTCGGCGCGCTCCTTCTTGAGCCGGCCGTTCCCGTTGTCCGCGGCCACGAAGTCGCGAACTTGCTCAAGGAGATAGTTCAAGGCCATGCCCTGGTTCCGGACGATCTTGCGGAAATACAGGTCCATGCCCTGGATCGCCGTCGTGCCCTCGTAGAGGCTGTCGATCTTGGCGTCCCTGATGTACTGCTCGATCGGGTAGTCCTGAAGGTAACCCGAGCCGCCCAGCGTCTGCAGTGACTGGGCGAGCTGCTCATAACCTCGCTCCGAGCCGACGCCCTTGACGATCGGCAGCAGCAAGTCGTTCACCTCAGCGGCCAGCTCGTCCTTTTCCCCTCGCGCGGCGGCGACCTGAACGGCATCCTGCTGGGTCGCCGTGTACAGGACGAGCGCGCGCATGCCCTCCGCGTACGCCTTCTGCAACAGCAGGCTGCGCCGGACGTCGGGGTGCTTCATGATCGTGACGCGCGGCGCGGCCTTGTCCATCAGCTTCGTCAAGTCCCCGCCCTGCACGCGCGTCTTCGCGTAGTCGAGCGCGTTCAGGTAGCCGGTCGATAGGGCCGCGATGGCCTTCGTGCCGACCATCATCCGGGCGAACTCGATGATCATGAACATCTGCCTGATGCCGTCGTGCACATCGCCGATGAGCGTGCCAACGGCGGAACGCTCGGCGCCGAATGTCAGCTCGCACGTTGTCGATGCCTTCAGGCCCATCTTGTGCTCAACGTTGGTGACGTAGACGCCGTTGCGCTCACCGAGTGAGCCGTCGTCGTTCACGTGGAACTTCGGCACGAGGAACATCGACAGGCCCTTGGTGCCAGGGCCGCCGCCTTCAGGCCTGGCCAGCACGATGTGCAGGATGTTCTCCGCCATGTCGTGCTCGGCGCTGGTGATGAAGCGCTTAACGCCCTCGATGTGCCAGGTGCCGTCGGGCTGCTGGATGGCCTTGGTCCGGCCGGCGCCGACGTCTGAGCCCGCGTCAGGCTCGGTCAGCACCATCGTGTAGCCCCAGCGACCCTCGACCGCCTGCTCGGCGATCTTCTTCTGAGCCGGCGTGCCCATCTGCCAGAGGGCGTGGGAGAACGAGCCGAGGCTGGCGTACATCCACACAGCCGGGTTCGCGCCGAGCACCAGTTCGGCCACCGACCAGGCGAGCGACCGGGGTGCTGTCGTGCCGCCGAGCTCGGCGGGGAGCTCGAGCCGGAACCACTCAGCGTCCACGAACGCGTGATACGAGCGCTTGAACGACTCGGGCATCGTCACCGCGTGCGTCGCCGGGTCGAAGACCGGCGGGTTGCGGTCAGCGTCGGCGAAGGACTCAGCGATCGGGCCCTCGGCCAGGCGCTTGACCTCGTCCAGGATGCCGCGGGCAGTCTCCTCGTCCACATCAGCGAACGGCGCAGTGCCGAGGAGCTCTTGCCTGTTCAGAACCTCGAAGAGGTTGAACTCAATGTCCCTGAGGTTGCTCTTGAAGTGCCCCATTGCCACTCCCTCGGCTGCTGGCGCACCATCGCTGAGTGGTGCTACTCACGAGTAACTTACTCAATAGTACCTAACGGTCTCCCCCATGTCACCCCCCGCGCAGCGCCTCTCACCCGCCGTGGGTGGACCAACGGTTCGCGGCGCTTTGGGGCACGACGGCAGCGGGCGGCGCCACGACGCTTCACGGTTTCGTCCACCGCAAACCCGACCAAACCAGGACTCAAGATCGCGCGAACCCACGGTGGAACTTTGGCGTGGGTCCACCAGTTCCGTCGATGGCCTAATTCCGGCACGCGCGTGGGCTAACCGGCCTAGTCGGCCTCCTCGAGCAGGCTTGAATGTAGGCGGCGGATAAGGTGTGGCCCGTCGGGGGCCATATCACCGACAAGCCGTTGCCGCGAGGAAAGCGGCTGCCGAATATGGCCAAAGCCGTGGCCAGCCTGGAGAGTCATTATGTCGGAGGACCGGCCCGCTGACGTCAGGCGTTTCCAGCCCGGCATCGTGGTTGATACCCACGTCCATTCGGCCGACTTCTTGCCGGGTTACGCGGCCACGGTCTTCCGGTGGGTGAACCGGCGCACTGCGCCACCGCTCTTCTATTTCGATCAACTGGCCACGGCCGGGGTTGACGTGATTGTGGCCAACGCTGTCGGAGACTGGCCCGCGACCGCATGGTGGGGACAGTCGCCGTGGCGCGCCGTCGAGCGGCAGTTCAGCAGGATCAGGGCTCAGGCCGAGCAGCAGCGTGTGGCGATGGCGATGTCGGCGCGCGAGGTCGAGCACGCCTTCGCGTCACATCAGCCGGCCGTCCTGCTCGGCTTGGAAGGCGGTAACCCTATCGGCACCAACCTGCAGCGAGTGAACGACCTGTTCCAGCTCGGCGTCAGGCTCATGACGCCAGTCCATCTCCTGGACAATCAGATCGGCACGACGTGCATGCCGTGGCAGCAGTACGTGGGTGGGCTGCCGGCTCCGAGGCGGTCCAGCCGCGGACTCACGGTCTTTGGCCGCAAGGTGATCGCCCGGATGAACTCGCTCGGAATGCTGATCGACGTCTCGCATTCGGATACCGCGACGCTGAGCGACATCGTTGCGCTGACAACCCAGCCGGTACTAGCGACTCACTCCGGAGCCAAGAAGATCGAGGATTTCGATCGCTTCCTCAGTGATGACGACCTCCTCGGCATCGCGGGCACCGGAGGGCTGATTGGCCTGTGGCCGTATCGCTACAAGGGCCGGGGTGCCGTCAATGTAGCGGAGCTAGCCAGGCACGCCCGCTACATTGGCGACTTGACGGGCCCGACCCACCTGTGCATCGGCACTGACATCAACGGAGTACCTGGCATGATGGCGGGCTACCACGGCGAGCTTGACGTCAGGATGATCGCGGAAGAGCTCAGCGCCTCGGGCTTCGGTGCCGACGAGGTCCAGGGGGTCATGGGCGGGAACTTCATGCGTGTCTTCGCGCAGGTCCTGCCCAGCTAAGCCGACACGCCGAAGGCATCCAGTTCCGCGCCTTCAGCTGTGGCGGTGGCATGCCCGGGGGCCGACCTAGGGGACATCGTCGCGATCAGAATCTGGACCAACGGCGTGGCGAGCGCCACGGCACGCGCTGGCCAGAAGTTGCCGGGCACCGCGTACAACAGGATCAGCGAGACGCCGAATAGTGCCGGCAGCGTGATCCAGCGCAGCAGCCAGTTACGGCGCATGCTCTTCGGAAGCTGCTCGTCTACGAGTCCTCCCAGCCAGCACGCATGTACCCAGAGGGCGGTGGACAGCAGTCCGGCGGCGGCCATGGACCCCACGTAGAGAGCGCAGGCCGCTTGCGAGTCCGGGTATTCGGCGAGCACCCTCGATGGGAACGGGAGAAAGGCGACGACCAGCAGCAACGCCAGGTTTAGGCCGAGCAGGGTGTAATCGTAGTCACGAATGTGGCCGAACTGCAGATGATGAGTGAGCCAACGAAGCCCGATGAGGATGAAGGTAAAGGCAAAGGCGCCGTATTTCGGCCACAGAGCGGCTAATTCGTGCGGGAGGTTAGCAGCGGTCGTGTGAGCGGGCAGCGTCAGATCAAGCCCAAGTAACGTAATCGAGATGGCGAAGACGGCGTCGCTGAAGAAGGCGATCCGTTCGAGCGCACGTTTCCGCTGCTCATCCACTTCAGTGTCATGGCGCCTGAGACGGCGGACCGTCGAGTCGGCCACCTGGCGTACAGTATCCGCGAGCCCGGGAATGCTCCCGGAGCGCGCGAATACGACCCGCTCCCCTCCCTCGTCCGCCGACGCCACTTGCCAGCCGGCGTCCCGCCACGCCTGCCCTACATCATGGGCATCAGAACTCGCCCACCATGCCGGGCGGCTCCGCGCGGGGCGTGGCAAACGTCCGACGAGATTCTCAATGTCCTTAAAGCTCACCGTGAGCTCGCGTAAATCGGCAGGCTGGCCTGCGAGGAAATCCCGCAGGGGATCATATCTGCCCACGCGCCGCCCTCCCCTGAACTCCCCTGAGCGGTGTAATGCTATTGAAGCCGGCAGAACCACTTAAGGGAATGCTTGCCAAGTACGGCCGTGCGCCGCGGGTTAGTCCGCCCAGCGGACGCCGGCTACGTCGGCGGCAGCGCGCAGCCCGCGCGTGGCGCCGGGGGGCACTGGCGGCAGGATCAGGCAGTGGCAGCCGACGCAGATGGAGCCAGAGTCCGCCAGGCGGTTGTTCCCCACCATGAGCGTCCGGTCAGCTGGCACCTCCAGCCGCTCGCAGGCGAGCAGGAACGGCTCAGGGTCGGGCTTGGCGATGCCGATATCGCATGACAGCACGAACGTCTCGATGAACCCGTCGATCCCGGCGGCCGCGTATCCCTCGTCGATGGACCAGCCCGTGTTGCTCACGATCGCGATCGGGATGCCGGCCCCGGCGAACGACTTGAGCACCGCAGGCGTGTCGGGATAGGGCACCATCGTGCGCGGGTTGGTTTTCCACTGGTCATACATGAGGTTGGCCAGCCCCGGAGCGATCTCCTCGAACGGCGCGTACCCCGTCACGTACGCGTCGCGGTGGTCTGCCCTGGACAAGTTCCGCCGCGCGCGCTTGTCCGCCATGATGGACCGGCTGTGATCCTTGGACCGCCGCCAGTAGCGGGCCGCGTCCTCCTCGGAGATGCCAACGCCGAGTTGCGCGGCGAGGCTGCATACCGCCGCGACTGGCGAGCTGCGATGGGTCAGCGTGCCGCCGTTGTCGAACAGGACTGCGTCATAGCGCATCGGATCTCCTCGTGTTCTCGTGCGAGGCTGACAGATGCGGGCCGGAAGCCTGTCGGCGTGCCGGTCGGCCGCGGTCTCGTGCTGCGGGCCGCCGGTCAGTACGGGCGGGCACCGACGTGGAAGTGGTTCAGTACGATCGCGCCGCCAACCAGCGCGACGAGGATGACGTAGCCGCCGATGTCGACCGGCGTGAGCTTGTGCACGCGCAGTGAGCCACGGCGCTTGTTAGCGCCGAAGCCGCGCGCGTCCGCCACCATGGCCATCGTGGTCGTGCCGCGCAGACTGCCGACGAGAAGCGGCACAGTGACCAGGACCACGCACCGAGCCGCTCGGCGCACGTAGTCCGGCCACTTGTTTACCTGGAACCAGCGCGGCCGGGACAGGTCGTACCCTCGCAACTCGACGGCGCGCAGCACCAGGGTGGTCCTGGAAATCATGTCGGGTAGGAACCGCAGCGCCGCGGTGAGCGCGAACCCCACCTGGGGCGGCATCCGGAACCGCTCGAACGCCCACGTGAAGTCGCCGACGTCCGTGCTCACGAGCACCAGCATGGACGTCGACACGGTCACGAGCACGCGGGAGGTCTGCTCGAGTCCGAAGACGAGCCCGTAGCCGGTAATGCCAGGCGAGCCGAGCCAGCTGATCGTCCACGGGAACTGGAAGATGTAGTGGATCGGCGGCGGCGGCAGGTAGTACAGGCCCTGCGACCAGAACCCTGTCAATGCCGGGCCGCCTACCATGACCATCAGCACGCGCACCTTCGCCCGCGACGGCCGCAGCCAGAACCACGGCAAGATGCTGAGCCCGAAGATGATCAGCATGAAGTCCCAGTTCAGGATGATGCTCAAGATCCCCATGGCAATCGGATACAGCACCTTCAGGCGCGGATCCAGCTTGTGCAGCGGGGTATCCCGCGCTTCGTAGGTGACAAGTTCGCGCAGGCCGCCGAGCCCGACGAGCTTGAAGAACAAGACCGGCAGGATCATCGGCACCGCGAAGACGATCAGGTACGCGATGATGGTGCGCGCGAACAGGGACGACATCATGGCGTTCCCCCTGCCGCGGCCCTCACGCCAGTAGCCGCTACGCCAGCAGCTGGTACGCCAGCAGCCGCTACACCAGCAGCCGCTGCGCCACCAGCCGATACACCGGCTCCGGCCGCGACGCCGTGAACCGACGTGACGGCAGCGACCAGTTCCTCCACCGAAAGCAGCACATCGGTGATGCCCGGCCCGAGCAACCCAGTCTGCAGTCGCGCAACCGGCGGCGCGATGATGCCCCAGTTCTCAAGTTCCGCGGTTCGCGCGAGCACCTCGCCGGCTCGGCCATCAAGCTGAACTCGGCCCTCGTCGAGCACCACGATCCGCGCGGCTCGGCTGGCTAGCCCGCGGATGTCGTGAGTGACCGTGAGCACCGTCAGGCCGGTGCGCGCACGGATGGCTTCCAGCAGTCGCAGGAATGCCCGCATCCGCTGGGCGTCCTGGCCAGTTGTCGGCTCGTCAAGCACGAGCACGCCAGGCGCGCCGACGAGCAGCGCCGCGAGTGCCAGCCGCTGCCTGCCGCCCTGGCTCAGCTCCCACGGGCTCGTCTGCTCCAGCCCGCGGAAACCGAAGAAGTCGATAGCGCCCTCGACATCGAGTACCGGGTTTGGCGGCATCGCACGGAACCGGCTGCCGAACATCAGCTCCCTGATGACCGTCTCTTCGAACAGCATCTCGTCAGCGGCCTGGAGCAGCAGCGCCACCTGCGCCGCATGCTCGAACACTTTGCCGGGCCGGACCGGGTTGCCGCGGAAGCACACCTGACCGGAACTCGGCGTGCCGAGACCGACGGGGAGGCCGGTCAGGGTGCTCTTGCCGGATCCGTTCGCGCCGATCATGGCTACCCA
>Ga0126373_10002880_pt1 | contig 12750 bp, 10 predicted proteins | sample PanSoiMetPlot_11_FD_92545 | JGI IMG/M metagenome (GOLD analysis project Ga0126373, IMG submission 92545) | Tropical forest soil microbial communities from Panama - MetaG Plot_11 | ecosystem: Environmental > Terrestrial > Soil > Tropical forest > Bulk soil | place: Panama | collected 2016-02-17
AGTTCATGAACCGCATCGACAAGGTGGTGGTGTTCCATCCGCTGCGGAGTGAGCAACTCGAGCAGATTCTGGAAATCGAGCTGGGAATGGTGCAGCAGCGGGTGCTGGAGACGGCGAAGGGGCGGTTTCTGTTTCGGGTGACGCAGCCGGCGCGGGAGTTTCTGCTACGCGAAGGGACGGACATGAAGTACGGGGCGCGGCACCTGAAGCGCGCGATCGAGCGGCACGTGGTGTACCCGCTGGCGAGCCTGCTGGCGACCGAGCAGGTGGCGCTGGGCGACGTGATCTCGATCGACTGGGACGGCAAGGAAAACGCCCTTCGTTTCCTGAAGGAAGCCGAAGGCGCCCTTATCCCGATGACCTCGCCGGTTCCGGAGTTGATCAAGGAAGCGGCCGCGGCGACGGATGGACGGGCGATTGCGTTCCCGGCGGCAACGACGACGGAAGCGAAAGCAGATCCGAAGCCGGCGCCGCAGGCGGCGCACCGGAGTATTCCGGTAGAAAAGGCACGGATGGATAAGAAGTAGCGCGTTAAGAAAAAAGCTGAAGGCTTACAACGGCGTGCGCCGCAGATGTGTAGCGCGCGCCGTTTTTGTTTCTAGCCGAGGCGCAACGCAGTGGCTAGGACTCGGCGGGCTCCCCCATGGGCTCGTCGAAGCTGCCGCCGTAGATGTTGGGAACTTTAGAGCCCATGGAGCGCAGGTAGGCGCAAAGCTGGCCGCGATGGTGGACGGTGTGGAGCAGCATAAATTGCAGATACATCACGGAAGGCAGTTTGTAGATTCCGAAGAAGTCGAGTTCCCGGGCCCAGGCATCAGGCGATAGCTTTCGCACCGTTTCGAAGCTTCTTGGGAAGGCGTCCTCATACCAGCTGACGACGTCGGGGCCTTCAGCAATGTCGGCGGGCATTGTGTCGTCTTCCATGTCGAAATTGCCGCTCAGGAAACCGTCGAGAAACCAGACGTCGGAATGAGCGATGTGCCAGGAGAGGTCGAGAGCCGTGCGGGAAATGGGATCGGGGCGGTAACGGCCCTTTCCGGCGGGAACCGCTTTGAGAACGCGCAGCGTGGTGCCGTTTTCGCGTTCGACGGTGTTGAGGAATATGCTGGCGAGAAATCCTGCCTGCGCGGACGTCATGCGCGAGTCTCCTTGTGTTTTGCTTCAGTCGCTTCTTCGCGCGGAGCGGGCTTCCAACGGAGGATGGGCTTGCGAGCGGCGGCGACTTCGTCGAGGCGGCCGACGCGCGTATTGTGCGGCGCAGTTTTAACCAGTTCGGGATTGGATTCTGCTTCGGCTGCGATGGAGCGCATGGAGTCGATGAAGAGATCACACTCTTCACGCGACTCGGATTCAGTGGGCTCGATCATTATGGCGCCTGGAACGATGAGCGGAAAGGCAGTGGTGTAGGCATGAAAGCCGTAGTCGATGAGGCGCTTGGCCATGTCCATGGTGTTGACGCCGCGGGCTTTCTGGCGGGCGTCGCTGAAGACGACTTCGTGCATGGATGGCAGGTTGTACGGAAGATCGAAAAGGTCTTCAAGATTTTTGCGAATGTAGTTGGCGTTGAGCACGGCGTCTTCGGTGGCCTGGCGAATGCCGGGGCCGTAGGCAAGCGTGTAGGCCAGCGCGCGGAGGAGCACGCCAAAATTGCCGCAGTACGCGCGGACGCGTCCGATGGATTTGGGGCGATTGTGATCGAGGGCATAGCGGCCGTCGTCTTTGCGGACGACGGTCGGAACGGGGAGAAAAGGCTCGAGGATTTTCTTCACCATGACAGGGCCAGCGCCGGGCCCGCCGCCGCCGTGAGGCGTTGAGAAGGTCTTGTGCAGATTGAGGTGCATGACGTCCACGCCGAAATCGCCAGGACGTGCGACGCCGGCGAGGGCGTTCATGTTGGCGCCGTCCATGTAAAGCAGCGCGCCACGTTCGTGGAGGATGGACGCAATTTCGGCGATGCGCTCTTCGAAGACGCCGAGGGTATTGGGGTTCGTGAGCATGAGCGCGGCGACGTCTTCGGTGGCGAATTCGCGGAGGTGGTCGGTATCAATCTGGCCGCGGGAATTGGATTTGATGTTCTGCACTTCGTAGCCTGAGATGACAACGGAGGCGGGATTCGTGCCGTGCGCGGAGTCCGGGATCAGGACTTTTCTGCGCGGATTGCCCTGGCTTTCGAGGTAGGCGCGAATCATCAGCAGGCCGGCGAGTTCGCCTTGGGCGCCGGCGGCAGGCTGGAGCGTGCAAGCGTCCATGCCGGTGATGGCGAGGAGGCAATTCTGCAGATCGAAGAGGATGCGGAGCAGGCCCTGGGAGACTTCGGCCGGCTGCTCGGGATGTTCCGTCGCCAGGCCTTCGAGGCGCGCGACGAACTCGTTGACGCGCGGATTGTATTTCATCGTGCAGGAGCCAAGCGGGTACATGCCGAGGTCGATCGCGTAGTTCCAGGTGGAGAGGCGCGTAAAGTGGCGGATAACTTCGATCTCGCTGACTTCGGGGAAGCCTTCGACGGAATCGCGCGTGTGAGCGCGGCCGAGAGCGGCGGCGGGATCGACGGAAGGAACGTCGAGCGGCGGCAATTCCATGCCTCGCTTGCCGGGCGCCGATTTTTCGAAGATGAGGCCTTCGTTCTGGCTGACGTGGCCGCCGGCTTTGCGAATGGTGGCGGCGGGCGCGTCCGCGATGTCAGTGGAGGTGGACTTCTGGCTCAAGTCGAGGCGGCTCCTTTGGTTCTAGACGGGGGTTTCCAGGACTTTGCGAACAGCTGCAGCTAGGCGCTCGATTTCTGCGCGCGGCACGGTTTCGGTGACGCAAAGCACGCCGCGTTTCGTAAGTTCGGGGTAGTGCGTGCCGAGGGCTAGAGGGCCGATAATTTTTTCGCGCAGAAGGGCGGAGTTGATCATTTTCACCGAGCGCGGGAATTCGAGCGTGAACTCGTTGAAGAACGGGCCGGAGAAAGCGCGGCGCACGCCGGGGATTTTTTCGAGTTCGCCGGCGGCGAAGCGCGATTTGGCAAGATTTTGCGTCGCCATTTCGCGCAGGCCTTCCTTGCCGAGCAGGCAAAGGTGAATGGTAGCGACGAGGGCGTACAGCGCTTCGTTCGTGCAGATGTTGGAAGTGGCCTTTTCGCGGCGGATGTGCTGTTCACGCGTGGCGAGCGTGAGGACGAAGCCGCGGCGGCCTTCGGCGTCGGTGGTTTGGCCGGCGAGGCGCCCCGGCATCTGACGCATGAATTTTTCGCGGGTGGCGATGACGCCGACGTAGGGCCCGCCGTAACTGGGTGATACGCCGAAGGACTGCGCTTCCAGCGCGACGATGTCGGCTTCAGCCGGCGGACGGACGACACCGAGCGAGACGGTTTCGGTGATGCTGGTGATGAGGAGCGCGCTTTCCGCGTGGGCGGCATCGGCGAGCGCGGGAATCTCTTCGAGGGTGCCGAAGAAATTCGGCGATTGGACGACTACGGCGGCGGCGCGGGCAAGGTCGTCCTTTGTTAGCGCGGAGCGATCGAGTTGGCCGGATTCAGTGAAACCGATTTCCTTGATTTGAATTCCCAGATTGCGCGCGTAGGTGGCGAGGACCTGGCGATATTCAGGATGAACCGAGCGCGCGACGAGAACGAATTGGCGGCCAGTGAGACGCTGAGCCATGAGGACCGCTTCAGTGAGCGCGGTGGAGCCGTCGTACATGGAGGCGTTGGCAACTTCCTGACCGGCGAGCTGGCACATGAGAGTTTGAAATTCGAAAATCGCGGCGAGGGTGCCCTGGGAGATTTCGGCTTGATACGGAGTGTAAGACGTGAGGAATTCGCCGCGCTGGACAAGCGAATCGGCGACGACCGAGCGCAGATGTTGATAGGCGCCGGCACCGAGGAAAGATGTGAAGCCTCGCGCGTTTTCGGCGGCACGGGCCTGGAAATATTGGATGATTTCAACTTCCGAGAGCGGCCCGGGAAGCGCGAGCGGTGTGCGCAAGCGGAACTTTTCCGGGATCGAGCGAAACAAATCTTCGATGGAGTTTGCGCCAATGGCGGCGAGCATTTCCTGCCGCTCGGACGGACTCTTGGGGAGATAACGCATCAGGCCGATGTTTCCTTTGCCTTCTCGGAGATGTAGGCCTGGTATGCGGCAGCGTCCATCAGCGCGCCGGGCTCCTTCGGGTCCGACATTTTAATTTTGATGAGCCAGGCTGCGCCGTGGGGATCTTTGTTCACGGTTTCTGGCGCATCGTGAAGGGCAGGATTGGTTTCGGTGACTTCGCCGGAGACGGGCGCGAAGAGCTCGCTCACGGCTTTCACGGATTCGATGGTACCGAAAGACGCCCCGGCTTTGATCTGCGTGCCAATTTTGGGCAACTCGACGAAAACGACGTCGCCGAGTTCTCCCTGCGCGTAGTCGGTAATGCCAATGCTGGCTGAGTCGCCGTCCGGCTTAATCCATTCGTGGTCTTTCGTGTAGCGATATTCGCTTGGATACATCGCCCCTCCTGCATGATTACGAATTCGAAAAACGAGATGCGCTGAATTCTAGGCTTACTGAAGCCGCTTGTAAAACGGCAGCGCAACAATGCGGGCGGGCGCCGCCTGACCACGAATACTGATTTCGATCTCGCTGCCGACCGTCACCGATGTCGGCGGCACGTATCCCATGCCGATATTTTTCTTCAGGAACGGCGCTGGGCCGCCGCTGGTGACGCAGCCCGCGTCGCGACCGGCGATGCGGATGGGATAGCCGTCGCGGCCGATGCGCTTATCGAGCATTTCAAAGCCGATGAGCTTGCGGTCGAGGCCCTTTTTTTTCTGTTCGGCCAGGCGGGCGCTACCGAGAAACTCGCCTTTGTCGAGCTTAGAGATCCACGCGAGGCCGGCTTCCCACGGCGTCGTCGTGTCGTCGATTTCATGGCCGTAAAGGCACATGGCTGCTTCCATGCGCAGTGTGTTGCGCGCGCCAAGGCCGCAGGGAATCATGCCTTCGGAATGGCCGGTATCGAGCAGGCGATTCCACAGTTTTTCGCTGTGTGATGGTTCGAAGTAAATTTCGAAGCCGTCTTCGCCGGTGTAGCCGGTGCGGGCGATGAGGCATTCGACGCCATCCACTTTGCCAAACGTGAAGTGGTAGTAGCGGATCGGGTCGAGTTCGACCTTCGTCAGGTGCTGCAAGATTTTTTTCGCGCACGGGCCTTGAATGGCCAGTTGCGAATAGCGCGGGCCAGAGTTTTCGGCGCGGGCATCGAATTTGTTGTGGGCCAGGACGTGGTCGTAGTCACCGTCCTGATTACTGGCGTTGACGCAGAGCAGGTAATGCGTGTCGGAGATTTTGTGGACGAGGAGGTCATCAACGAAGGTGCCTTGCGAAGTCATCAGGCCGGAATACTGCGCCTGGCCGATGGCGAGCTTTGCGGCGTTGTTGCAGGTAACCCACTGTACGAGATCGAGGGCGCCCGCGCCGCGAATTTCGATTTCGCCCATGTGGCTGACGTCGAAAAGGCCGGCGCGGGTGCGGACGGCGTTGTGCTCGGCGAGGATGCCCGAATACTCGACGGGCATGTCCCAGCCGCCAAAATTAACCATTTTGGCGCCGAGCCTGCGATGTGTCCCGTTGGGAGCAGTTTTGCGAAGTTCAGCGGTCGCTGGCGTCGTCACAGAGGAAATCTCGCGCGATGCACACGAGAAGTTGAACGTAGCATTAGAGTTTTGGGGTGTCAAGAAAGCGGAGCGCCGTATAGGCGAGCGGAATTCGCGGATTGAGTCGCGGCTCCGGGCACCCAGATCAGGTCTGCGCGGTTTCGACGGGTAGTTTCGCGGCGACCCACGCGGCAATTCCGCCGGAAATCTCGGCGACGGATTCAAACCCGCCGCGCTTCAGCAGGCTCGCCGCGATTGAGGAGCGGTAGCCGCCGGCACAGTAGAGGAGCAGTGTGCGTTCTTTCGGAAGAGAGTCGAAATTTTCAGTCAGGCGATTGAGTGGAATGCTCATGCTGCCGCCGATGTGTTTTTGTAGGCGTTCACCGGGTGCTCTCACATCAATCGCGAGCGGCGGCTGGCTTGACGAGAGGAGTTCCCGGGCAAATTGAACGCTGAGGCGCTCGTTGGAAGAGAAGAGTTCCGGCCGGGCGGCGAGGCTCTGGAGGCCATTCTGCAAGTAACCGGCGATGTGATCGAAGCCGATGCGTCCTAACCGGACGGCAGATTCGTTTTCGCGGCCAGGGTCCGCGATGATGGCGATGGGATGCGTGCGATCGAGCAATGAGCCGGCCCAGGTGGCGTACTGTCCGCCGAGGCCGATATTGATGCTGCCGGTGAGGTGAGCAGCTGCAAATTCGTCGGGGTCGCGCGTGTCAAGAACCTGCGCGCCTTCCGATTGCAGCGCGAGAACTGCGTCCAGCGTGAGAGGGTTCATTTCGCGCGCCAGCGCTTCATCCAAGGTGGGACGTTCCTTGCTATTCAATACGGCGTCGTAGGTGAAATAAGCGGGCGCGTCCGGCTGGTCGGCGGTGACAACCCGGATAAAGTCTTGCTTGCTCATCGGCTGAAGCGCGTAGTTCAGACGGCGCTGCTCCCCGAGAGTTGAGAAGGTCTCCTTGCTGATGGCCTTTCCGCAAAGCGAACCGGCGCCGTGAGCGGGGTAAATGAGGCTCTGATCGGGCAGCGAGAGCAACTTGTTGTGCAGCGAGTCGAAGAGCATGCCGCCCAAATCAGTAGCGGTCCAGCCGAGCGCCGCACGCAAGTCGGGGCGGCCGACGTCGCCGATAAACAGGGTGTCGCCTGTGAGCACGGCGTGGGGCTCGGTGGCGCTCTGCTCGAGGTCGTAAACCAGGATCGAAATCGATTCGGGAGTGTGGCCCGGCGTTTCGAGCACCTTGAGGCGGACGCGTCCGAATTCGACTGTGTCGCCATCGCGCATGGGTGTGAAAGCGTACTCGGCTTTGGCAGCCGCGCCGAGGTAAATGGTTGCGCCAACGCGGTCCCGTAGTTCCAAATGTCCCGCGACAAAATCAGCGTGCAGGTGAGTGAGAAAAACGTGTTTGATCTGAAGGTTATGCTCCGCCGCGAAGGCGCGGTATTGGTCTGTATCGCGCTGTGGGTCGACGACCGCAGCGGTCGCTGACGCTTCGTCTCCAATCAAATACGAGGCATGAGCCAAGCAGGGCAAATAGAACTGTTTAAAGATCATGCGGCTCCTTCGGCGCATTGTAATGAAACCCGGCGAGAATGACGAAGAGATGATTGCGAGCGGCAAGCATTGGAACTCGCGAAATGGAACGCGCTTGTGAGGTACAACGCAATATCCTACTATAACGTCACAGCCAAGAGGGGCAGAGAGAGAAAGGGCGCAATTTGATTACGTTGTGCTCGCAGTGCGACAAGCCTGAGGCGCAGTGTACCTGCGAAAAATACTGCTGTTTCTGCCAATCGCAGCACGACGTACGCCTGGCGGTCGATGGCCTGTACTATTGCCCGGATTGCCGGGAGGCCTGCGACGTCCAGCTTGCCGAATCCGATGCAAAGTGACACGCCTCACGCTCCGCACACGGAGTCGCGTGTGGAATTCACCGTGGACAACGATCCGCGACTGATGGCGGGCGTGACGACAATTGTTTCGTTCGCGGCGCACGCGAGCGGGATGCCGCCCGGGGAGCAGGATGCGCTGGCGGCGGCCGTGGTGGAGGCGTGCAAGGAAACTTTCCCGTTGCTGAATGGGAACGAACGATCGCTGAAGGTGATCGTAGATCACTTTCATGACCGCGTGGAGATCGCGATCGAGCATTCCGGCGAGCGGCTGCCGACCGCGGGGCTGGATACGTTCTGTGCGGGCGCGCCTTCGGGCTCGAGCGGGCTGAGCACGGCGCTATTGAACACTCACGTAGACCGCGTGAAATATGAAACGCAGGACGGGCGGTCGCGGACCATCATGGTGAAGTACCGGCCTGGCGCGACGCCGCAACTTCCATAGATTTCCTTCCCTTCGATTTCCCGCCGTTGCCGAATTCCGTCTTGGCCCCGAAGATTGCCGCGAGGACTACATCGGGACGGCGAAGACGCGGCTCTTAATGAGCGATGTGATCTGATCCTCGGAAACCGGGACTTCGATTTTCAGGCGCTCGCCCGCCGGGCTGACGTGGACATTGTCGATCACACGCGCGAGGTCCGGATTCGACGAAGCTTCCTGGTAGCGGCGGTACATGAGTCCGGCCTGCAAACCGGCGGCGAGCAGATTCGCGTCATCGGTGGAGTCGCAGACCGCCTGGAGCTTGGCGTTGACGCCGCTGTCGGCGTCGATGTTGATCACCATCGCGTGGAGGCGGTCAACGATTTTTGCGGCTTGCGGGAACTGGCTGACCTGAGGAATCAACTGGGTCATCGCGAGGTGCGTGTAGCTCTTGTCGAGAACGGCCCAGATGATGCCGCCGCCGTTAGCTTCGTTGATCAGTGGGAAAATCGCGTCATTGGTGAGCAGGCTTTCGGTGTCGCCGAAGCGGACAGCGATGAGCTTTTCAAGCGCGCTTTTGTGGCCGAAGGCTGCGGTGTTCGAATCGATGAAGAAAAACTGGATGTCGTTGGCGCCGGAGCCGCTGCCGAAGGTGAAGATGTGATAGCCACGATTTTCGGTCATCGTCATTTTTTGCGACTTGAAACGCGCCTCGGTTGATTGCGGATCGAAGGTACCGAGCGCGATACCCACTACTTCTTCACCACCGCCCTTGGTGGTGATGCCGCCCCAGGCCATTTCTTCCACTTGCGCATTGGGGTCAATTCCGGCGGACGCGAGGAACTTTTCGAATTCGCGGAAGCGGCTGGGGATGATCTGTTCGCGAATCTGCGGCCACCAGGTGAGCTTGCGCGCGGATTTCAAATCGGCGTACCCGAATTCGCCGATGGTTTTCGGGAACATTCCCACGACGGAGGTGTTGAGCGAACCCGCGGAGGTGCGAGAGGGCACAGCAATCATCGCTGCGACCATCAAAAGGGCAAGAACCGCCGCGCCCATCAATCGGATTCTGATATTTGGCTGTTTCTTCATTTTATTTCCCTCAATGTGATTACGGGCAAACCTTCGCCGTCTTATCGGCCAACGGCTGCCGAACTCTCAGTCAGCCGCGCCAGCAGCGCTGCGCTTTCGGACTTCATTTTAGCCACAAACGCGGGATCGGTGATCGATTCCAGGTTGATCGCAACATTTTCGAGGGCCCCCTTGACTCCAGCGGCGGCCATAAGCCGCCCGACTTTGACATCTGACAACATAGACGGGCTGGCGATGGTTTCCAGTTGTCCGAGGCGTTCGAAAATATCCACAGCGCGGCGTGCAACCTCCATGGGAACCAGCGCGGCTCCATGCAGGGCCCGCTGGATCGCTTCGTCGCGCACGTGAGTTTCGTCGCCATTCGACTGCGGCAATTTGTATGCGACCATCACGTGGTCGAACGAGGCTGCGTCGCGGTCGATCGCCTCAGCCAGCATTTTTGCGGCGGATTGAAACTCGGCGAGGACGTCGCTGAGCTGATCGACGTAGGCAGCCTGAGCTTTTTTCTTGCGCGACAGGCCGGCGACCATCTGACCGAGGGTCGCGCCGAGCGAAGCGGCAAGAGCCGAGACGGAGCCGCCGCCCGGAGTTGCAGTGGGCTGGGCAACCGCATCGAGGAAGGGCATTGCAAGAGACGCGAGTTTGCCAGGACGGTCGGCTGCAACCGCACCGCCAAGCGACGATTCCAGGCGATTCTCGAACACCTGAGCGGCTGAGAAATTTTCGAATTGGAGGTAAAAGTCGGCGGTCATTTCGATGGCGCGCTTCGGAATCAAGCCGACGACTTCGCTGCCCACGATGGAGACGCCGTAGCGTTCGGCTTCACGTTTTACCATTTCGAAGACGCGATGGATCGGAGTCTGCTCGAAGTCGGTGAGATTGATGGAGACCTGCGCGAGGGAGCGCGCCTTCAAATCGACGCCCATCGCTTTCACATAGCGAAGGCCGCCGTTCGAGAAGCGGATGTTTTTGCCGATGCGCTTGGCGATTTCGATGTCGCTGGTGTTGAGATTGATGTTGAAGGCGATCAGGAATTTGCGCGCGCCGACGACCGTAGCGCCCGCTGTGGGATGAAGGCGCGGCTCGCCGACGTCAGGCGCACGATCAGGATTCTTCAGGACTTCTTCGCGGACGCCTTCGAATTGACCCTTGCGGATGTTTTCGAGATTGGTGCGATCGGGGCGCTGGGCGGCCGCTTCGTAGAAGTACACGGGAATTTTGTAGCGCTGCCAGATTTCGCGGCCGACTTTTTTGGCGAGCGCGACGCAATCTTCGATGGCGACGCCTTCGATCGGGATAAAAGGGAGCACGTCGGTGGCGCCGAGCCGCGGATGCGCGCCGGTATGCTTCGTCAGGTCAATTAGATCGGAGGCTTTCCCTACTCCTCGCAGAGCGGCTTCGGCTACGGCTTCGGGTTCGCCAGCGAGCGTGATGACACTGCGGTTATGGTCCGCGTCGCTCTCGCGGTCCAGCAGAAAAACGCCGGGGACTTCGCGCATCGCGGCGACGATGGCGTCTATCGTCGCGATATCGCGGCCTTCGGAAAAATTCGGAACGCATTCGACCAGTCGTTTCATAGGAATAGTTGTGAGTTTTTCGCGGCTGTTCGCGCGGTCAGCGCCTTTCGGAATGGACCACGGCGCCTCGCTTCATGGTCAGGCTGCAAAGATTCACACCGAAATAATACGGAATTTCGCGGTAGTCATCTACGTCGAAGGCGGCCAGGTCTGCGTATTTGCCAACTTCGAGGGACCCGATGCGGTCATGCCGGCGCAGCGAATAGGCGGGATTGATCGTAGCCGCGGCGATGGCTTCGGCGGGCGTGAGGCGCATTTGCGTGCAGGCGAGCGACAGAATCATCGGCATGCTGAGCGTAGGGCTAGTTCCGGGGTTGAAGTCGGTGGCGAGGCCCAGGATGGCGCCGGAATCGATCAGGGAGCGGGCACGGCCGAAGTGGGCGCGGCCCAGGTGAAAGCAGCAGCCCGGTAGCATCGTGCAGACGACATTGGAAAGCGAAAGGGCCCGGATATCGCCGGCGTTGAGCTTTTCGAGGTGGTCGGCGCTCGCGGCATTTAACTCGATGGCGAGCTGCGCGGCACCGGTGTGCGCGAGTTGCTCGGCGTGGACGCGCGGAACCAAGCCGCAGGCGCGGCCGGCTGAAAGAACCGTGCGGGCCTGATCGACGGTGAAGGCGCCGCGATCGCAAAAGGCGTCGCAAAACTCGGCCAGGCCCGCCGTAGCGACCGCTGGAATCCATTTTTTGGCGAGGATGTTGATATAGGCGTCCGGGCGCTTCTTGAATTCGGGCGGGATGACATGCGCGCCCAGAAACGTGGCGTGCACGTCGAGGGGCTGCTCCTGGTGCAATTCGAAAAGCAGGCGCAGAGTCTTCAATTCGCTTTTCCAGTCGAGTCCGTAGCCACTTTTTGCTTCGACGGTCGTGGTGCCGTGGGCGGCGAAGCGACGAAGATCGGCAAGCGCCCGTTCCTTCAGGTGTTTCGCGGGCGTACGGCGCAAGTGGCGAACGGTGGAAAGAATGCCGCCGCCGGCGCGGGCGATTTCTTCGTAGGTGGCGCCGGCGATGCGTTGTTCATATTCAGCGGCGCGGCTGGTGGGAAAAATCAGATGCGTGTGCGAATCGACGAAGCCTGGCAGAACGACTCGGCCACCCAAGTCGAGCTTTTCGGCGCGGCGCGCGGCGCGGAGGCGTTCGATGCGACGGCGCGGGCCGACGGCTTGGATCCGATCTTCGTGAATCAGCAGCGCACCGTTGCGCATGATTCCGGGATCACGCAACTGGCGGCCCCGGCGCGGCGCTAGACCGCGCAGGGTGAGGAGCTGGGAGCAGCCGGTGATCAGCCAGTCGGGCATGGGGCTTTACCGATGGGATACTAGCGCGTCAAAGAGGTAAAAACTACCGGAAGTGCCGTCGAAAGATCGATGCACGATAGTTGACGACACCCCATGGTGCGCGCCTTGACACTCCGCGAAAGTTGCTGCTACGGTGCGAAACGCAGAAAGACGAATTGATGCCTCGATCCTGGCGCCGCTATCTCCTCCTCCTGCTCGCCCTAGTAGCGTTGGGCTATTTCATTTACAAATTCCGGAATTCGATCGCGCTCGAAGGCTTTCGCTGGAGCATGGTGGGGCAATCGCTGCGCGAGGCGCGGCTGCCGTTACTGCTGCTTTCTATCGTGGCGATTTATGGCTGCTATGCGCTGCGCGCGGTGCGATGGATGCGGTTCTGCCGCTCGCTAGGACCGACGCATTTTTCTTCGGTGTACCGCGCGACGCTGATGGGATTCGCATGCATGTTCCTGCTGGGGCGAGCGGGCGAGCCGATCCGGCCGGTGCTGATCGCGAAAAAAGAGTCGCTTTCGATACCGGGCATGTTTGGCGTGTATGTGCTCGAGCGCGTGGCGGACATGGCGTCGTCGGCGGTGATTGCGGTAGCAGCTCTGCTCGTGTTTCAGCGGCGTGGGCTGAAAATAGGTGACGATCCGGTGATGAAGGTGGCGCGGTCGGCGGGCGCCGTTCTGTTCGGATTTCTCGTCGTGGTAATCGCGTTCCTGATTTATTTTCGTTACCACGGCGGACAGTGGCTGGCGGAGCGGTTGCGCAACCCGGAGTGGCGAAGCGGCTGGCGCGCGAGAATCGCGCTGCTGCTCGAGGGTTTCAGCGAAGGGCTGCAGGGGATTCGCACGTGGGGCGACCTCGGTGTGCTTACGGCGTACTC